>ERZ1034915.166-NODE-166-length-43662-cov-20.957713_pt1 | contig 43662 bp, 28 predicted proteins | sample MGYA00520592_ERZ1034915 | MGnify/ENA primary metagenome ERZ1034915 (study PRJEB33766, sample SAMN09781787) | gut metagenome | biome: gut microbiome | host: Homo sapiens | place: Madagascar | study: EMG produced TPA metagenomics assembly of the PRJNA485056 data... | reverse complement strand
ATGAAAAGGGTGATGTAAAAGTGTGTAGAGCATTAGATGAAATGTTTGAAGAATCAACAAACAAAGGAATCCAGATGGGTATCAAGCAAGGGATTGAACAAGGCATTGAACAAGGTGTTGAGCGTGGTGCAAAAAATACACAAATCAAAATAGCAATTAAAATGCTTGTAAGAAATAATCAAACGCTTGAAGAAATATCTGAGATTGTTGGATTAGACTTAGATGCATTAAGAGAATTAAAAAAGAGTATTTGATTGAATGGATGTGCAATCACATCCATTCTTTACAAAGTGTTGAGAAAATGTTCAACAAAGGCATTGCACTAAATCAATTTGAAGTATATCAAGTTATACTAGACAAAGGTTTCAGCGTTAAAGTTATCGCATCCATCTTCTCAGTGAGTGAAGAATTGATTAAAAAGATTTTGATTCATGTTTAGTGATAGGGGTACGAATATTCGTATCCTTAATTTTTGATTGAAATTTAGCACTCAAATGTTGACGGTGCTAAAAATTGTGATATACTAATAGCAGACAAGGAAAATGAGTGCTAGAAGGAGGTCTTCACAATGGAAATCACACAACGGCAAAAGATAATCTTTAAAACAATAGTTGAAGAGTTCACTCGTTGTGCAGAACCAGTTGGTTCGAAGACTTTGATGGAACTTTTAGATTTCCCAGTTTCATCTGCAACCATCCGTAATGAGATGGCGACACTTGAGAAGTTAGGGTTGTTAGAGAAGACACATACTTCAAGTGGTCGAATTCCGAGTCAAAAAGGCTACAGGTACTATGTTGAACATCTTATGGAAGCAGATTTGGATGTTTCTACAAAGAATGCTTTACAGCAAGTCTTTAGTGAAAGACATTATTCGTTAGAAGAAGTTGTTCAAAAAAGCTGTGACATTTTGTCACATATGACAAATTTAACGAGTGTTGTTCTAGGACCTGATAGCAGGCATCAGACTTTACAACATGTACAGTTGATTCCAATCAACAATCAAAGTGCTGTTGCGATCATTGTCACAGATCAAGGACATACAGAAAATAAAGTGTTCCAATTTGGTACAGATGTATCTATGCAGGATATTCAAAATTGTACAGATTTATTAAATGACCAATTAGTGGGAACGCCAATTGAAAATGTTGTTGATAAAATGAAAGAAATTGAACCGATGATGGCGGCAAAACTTGTTCGACATGAAGTTTTGTTTGAAGCGTTCGTTTCAGCCTTTATGCGATTTGCGACTGAAAAAGTTGCGGTTTCTGGACGAAGCAATATGTTGTATCAGCCAGAATTTAGTGACATTAACAAGTTGAAACAAATGATGCGTATATTGGAAAATGGAAATTTATTCCACCAATGGACGGATCAAGAGGGAAATGTAGCAATCCAGATTGGTGAAAGAAACGAGTTGTTACAGATTGGAGATTGTTCGGTATTAACTACAAAATTCCATTATAACAGCGATGAGGAAGGACAATTAATGGTTGTTGGTCCAAATCGAATGCAGTATTCCAAGGTCGTAGCCTTGATGGATTATATGTCAAATGTCATTGAAGACGTCTTTGGGACAGACAAAAATGAAGGAGGTGCCAACGATGAGCAAAGAAGAAAATAAAGAAGTAAAAGAGGAAGTAAAAGAAGAAGTGAAAGAGGAAGTTGTTGAAGAAGCAACTGAAGAAAAAAAAGAACCTGATTCAGATGAAATCATTGAAGGTTTGAAGGCGGAACTAGACAAGGCAAAAAATGATGTAGCACGTGCTTATGCAGATACAGAAAACATGAAGAAACGTCTACAGAAAGATGCAGATGCAACTCGAAAATATCGCTTCCAACAGCCAGCAACGGAAATCTTGCCAATTCTTGATTCAATGGAAATGGCTTTGAAAGTACAAACCGAGGATGAAGCAATTAAGAATTATGTCAAAGGTTTTGAGATGATTCATAAGCAATTGAAAGGTGTGCTGGAAAAAGAAGGCGTACAGGAAATAGATGTAGCTGATAAACCATTTGACCACAATACAATGCAGGCTTTAATGCAAGAGAAAAAAGAAGGCGTTGAAAGTGGAATGGTTATTGAAGTATTACAAAAAGGATATATGTTGAAGGATCGTATTCTACGACCAGCGTTAGTAAAAGTAAGCGAATAGGGAGGTAATTATCATGAGTAAAATTATTGGTATTGACTTAGGTACAACAAATAGCTGTGTTGCGGTTATGGAAGGTAAAGATTGTAAAGTAATTCCTAACCCAGAAGGAAATCGTACAACACCAAGTGTTGTTGCGTTCAAAGATGGAGAACGTATTATTGGTGATGCTGCAAAACGTCAGGCAGTCACAAATAAAAACACAATTAGTTCAATTAAGCGTTTGATGGGAACAAATGAAAAAGTAGAAGCAGAAGGAAAATCATATACACCACAAGAAATTAGTGCAATGATCCTTCAATACTTGAAATCATATGCAGAAGATTACTTAGGAGAAAAAGTAACAAAGGCTGTTATCACAGTTCCTGCATACTTCAATGATGCACAACGTCAAGCAACTAAAGATGCTGGTAAAATTGCTGGATTAGAAGTAGAACGTATTATCAACGAACCAACAGCTGCAGCATTGGCTTATGGTATTGATAAAACAGATAAAGAAGAAAAAGTATTGATCTATGACTTAGGTGGAGGTACTTTTGATGTTAGTATCCTTGATTTAGCAGATGGAACATTCGAAGTATTGTCAACAAATGGAGACACACACTTAGGTGGAGATGATTTTGATAACGTATTAGTAAATTGGATGGTTGATACATTCAAGAAAGATAACGCAATTGACTTGTCGCAAGATCCAATGGCAATGCAACGTCTAAAAGAAGCTGCTGAAAAAGCGAAAAAAGATTTAAGTGGTGTAATGCAGACACAAATTAGCTTACCATTTATCTCAGCAGGTCCTGCTGGTCCATTGCACTTTGATGCAACATTAACACGTGCAAAATTTGATGATATGACTAAACATTTAGTAGAACGTACATTGATTCCAATTGAAAACGCATTAAGAGATGCTAAATTGTCTAAATCTGATATCGATGAAGTATTATTAGTTGGTGGATCTACTCGTATTCCAGCTGTTCAAGAAGCAGTACGTAAAGCATTAGGAAAAGATCCTAACCACTCAGTAAACCCAGATGAAGCTGTAGCTATGGGTGCTGCAATCCAAGGTGGAGTTATCTCTGGTGATGTAAATGACGTATTATTACTAGATGTTACACCATTATCATTAGGTATTGAAACTATGGGTGGAGTTATGACCGTATTAATTCCTCGTAACACTACAATTCCAACAAGCAAATCACAGATTTTCTCAACAGCTGCTGATAACCAACCTGCTGTAGATATCCGTGTATTACAAGGTGAACGTCCAATGGCTAACGACAACAAAGAATTAGGAAACTTCCAATTAAATGGAATCGCACCAGCTCGTCGTGGAGTTCCTCAAATCGAAGTTAAGTTTGATATTGATGCCAACGGTATCGTACACGTAAGTGCTACAGATAAGGGTACTGGTAAAGAACAACACATCACAATTCAAAACTCTAGTGGATTGAGTGATGAAGAAATCGATCGTATGGTTCGTGAAGCTGAAGATAACAAGGCTGAAGATGAAAAACGTAAAGAGGAAATTGATTTACGTAACAAAGCTGAAGGTTTCATTGCACAAATCGATGGAATGTTAGAAGATAATAAAGATAAGATTGATCCAAAACAAGCTGAAGAAACTAAGAAATTGCGTGATGATCTACAAAAATCTTTAGATGAAAATAACATGGAAGAAGTTAAAACAAAATTAGACATGCTTGAAAAAGCTGCAATGCAAGCAGGACAAGCAATGTACAACCAACCAAATGGTGATGCAGCTTCACAATCAACACAAACTCATTCAGGTGATGATGTAGTTGACGGTGAATTCACTGAGAAGTAAAATAAATAAGCAACATTTGAAGTTCTAGCCACGCTAGAACTTCTTCGTATCGTATGGAGGGATTCACATGGCAGAAAAACGTGACTATTATGAAGTGCTTGGTGTCAGTAAAAGTGCGACACCAGATGAAATTAAAAAGGCCTATCGAAAATTGGCCATGAAATATCACCCCGATCGAAATCATGAACCTGGAGCTGAAGATAAGTTCAAGGAAATCAATGAAGCTTATGAAGTATTAAGTGATGAGAAAAAGCGTGCTACATATGACCAGTTCGGTCATGCGGGCATGGATGGAGCCTTTGGACAAGGTGGTGGATTCTCTGGTGGATTCTCTGGTGGATTCACAGACTTTGGCGATTTAGGAGACATCTTCGGTTCGTTCTTTGGTGGAGGATTTGGCGGTGGAGGATCTCGCCGTTCAAGCAACCAACCTCGACAAGGACAAGACCGTTACATGCAGATGCGCATTGATTTCATGGATTCCATTTTTGGTAAAACAGAAACGATTTCATTGGATGTGGATGAAACATGTAAACACTGTAATGGATCTGGAGCTGAAAGCCCAAGTGATGTGCAGACATGTCCTACATGCCATGGTTCTGGATATGTTATGTCTCAACAAAGAACACCTTTTGGTGTGATTCAGCAACAAAGTGTATGTCCGGATTGTCATGGTACAGGTAAAAAAGTTACACGTGCATGCTCACATTGTCATGGCAAAGGATATGAGCATCGTCGTGTAAAATTGGATATTAAAATTCCAGCAGGAATTCAATCGGGTCAACAGATTCGTATTCCACAAAAAGGCGAAAGAGGATCAAATGGAGGGCCTAATGGAGATTTATATATCGAAATTATGGTTACACCACATCCAACTTTCAAACGCGAAGACAATAATATCTTCATTAAAGTTCCAATTAGTTCAATTGATGCAACGATTGGTTGTACAATTCAAGTTCCAACCGTGTATGGTGATGTTGAATTGAAAATTCCTGAAGGAACACAACCAAACACTAAATTCCGTCTAAAAGGAAAAGGTGTAAAATCGCGTTCAGGAGAAGGGGATGAATTTGTAGAAGTTCAGGTTGAAATTCCACGTAAAGTATCTCGAAGAGAAAGAGAGTTATACGAAGAATTAAAATCTGGGCAAGCTGAATCTCCTTTTGAAAGATTCAAAAGAGCGTTTAAGTAAATGAAAAGAGCAGTTTATTGCTCTTTCTTTTTTTTCATCTTGTCTGAATCTAAGAAAAACATTGTGAATGTAGCTCTTGAAAGAAGTACATTTTCATCATTAAAGATAAATACTTCATAAACTCCGGTTGTTCTTCCACTTGAAATTTCTTGGGCAATTCCAATCAATTTGCCACCACGACCAGGCTTAATATAATTGATCGTACCCGTAAGTGTAACACTATCCCTTCCTGTCGCAAAGCTTGCAGCACCTGCAACTGTGTCTGCCAAAGAGAATAGGGCTCCACCATGGACAAAACCGTGTATATTTAAAATTTGTTCATCAATAATCATTTCTACTTTTGCAAAACCATGACGAACTTCTGTCACACGCATGTCATTACTTTGAAGAAATTGACTTGAACTATTTAAACGTTCCATCAACGCCTGCATATTTTCTTCCATAAACTACCTCCAACAACGCTTTTATTATAGCATGAAATGATGCTATAATGCTTATTGTGATTAAGAAGGAGAATGATTTATGGATTCAAATAATATATTATTTAAAGTCATTGTGGGTGTGGTATTAGTTGGATATATGGCATTCATTTTTTATCAAAGCTTAAAAGGTGGAATTGCCTACAAAAAAGAATTTGAAAACTTTAAAAATTCACATAAACATTATGAAACAATGGTAGATGGTGGATATTGGGTATGGGTCATGGTTGCGATGGCTGTTGTGGCATTTATTTTAATGTTCATGGCACCAAAATTAGCTTCCAATGGACAAACTTATTATTACTATTTAGCGTATGGATGTATTGGATTGGTATTCTTAGGATTGTCTATTGATTCATATACACATCGTCGTGTTTATTTTACAGAAGATGGCTTCTTTTTTGAAGATACATATTATCGTTATCGCATGCTTGCAAATTTTGAATTTAAAAATGGTGTTATTACACATAATTGCACAGTGTTAATGAGCAATCGTGATAAAATTGTTGTTACTAAGAAAATTGGCGAAAAGTTACAGGAACGACAAAAGGCATTTAAAAAGTCGAAAAAAGAGCGTCGTAAATAATGTTGTTTCTTTCAGATTTAGATGGAACTTTAATGGATTCAAATGGAACTATTACAGAAGAAGACGTGAATTCGATTCATCAATGGACACAAAAACATTCATTTGGATTTGTGACAGGCAGAGATCATGCTTTTTGTATGGAACTTGCTTCTAAATATCAATTGTCTTGTGAATGTATGATTACGGATAATGGGGCCAATGCGTATTATAAAGATAAAAATGTATATTCTTCTTTAATAGATTTAAATGATGGCATTCAAATGTGTAAAGAGATTCTAGAATATAAGGTGGACTTGTTCTATACAGATGAATTAGGAAATCGCTACTATCCAATTGCATGTTATGGTAAAGATCGTCTTAATATTTTTGAAAAGAAACAACCGAGTTTAGGACGATTTTCAAATATAGATATATTGGAATATTTAAATTCACGAGATTTAGGGTTAGCTAAGTTAAGTATGTATGTTGAAAATGACTTAGATTTGTTATTGAATCAATTTAGAGACTTGTTTAAAAATTATGAAGTAATGGCTACTTCAAAAGATTATATTGAGATCACAAAAAAAGGTACAAACAAATGGGAAGCCTTTTGTCATTTACCTGTCGAAGATGCGATTTTTATTGGAGACGGAGAAAATGACTTATGCATATTAAAAAACTTAAAGAATACATATGTTATGGATCATGCACCTGAGAGTTTGAAGGTATATGGCGTGTGTGTAAAAAGTGTAGCTCAAGCTATAGATATAGAAAGTAGGAAAGAAAATCTCTAGAAAAAGAAAAAAAGGAGCAAAGGCAACAGCTGCTTCAATGGTCATGGATACTTTGAAAAAAAGAGGGGCAGTAGATGAAAAGAGTGCGGTAGATGTAAGTGCGTTTAAGAATTTGCCTTATGCAACTTCAACAATCAGCTATACAATTTCAAATTTAATGGAAGAAGGCGTTGTTGGAAAAACTGATGATGAAAGATTTTATTATGATGATTTAGGATTCAAGGCATTGGAGACAAAATTTGTACGTGGATATTCCATGATTTTTATTGTCCCTATTGTCATTGCGCTCCTTGTTTATGTTCTACAAATAGTATTATAAAAGAGTGTCGCAGTAATGCGGCATTTTCTGTATGGAAAGGAGGATCTGAATGGATAAGCCAAAATCATTTGCGTATATTATCTTTTGTTTAACATTTTGTTTAGCCTTTGCGGTTGGAAGTAACTATTTTATCAATACGATAACACAATCCAATATGATTTATAATTCTCGAGAACCGCATAAGATAGGCGCAACATATATGACCTACAATAATACGTTCTATTCGGTGGTGAATGAGGAGATTTCGAAAGTAGTCAAAGAACATGGTGATCAATTGATTACTTTAGATCCAGCTATGAGTTTAAAGAAGCAGAAGGAACAAATTCAATATTTAATGGATCAACAAGTGGATGCTTTAGTGATTACGCCAGTCGATTATGAAGGCCTAAAAGATCTTCTAAAAGTTGTGTATAAAAAAAATATTCCTGTGATCATTGTGGATACTGAAGTCAAACAAAATAAATACGTATCTTATAGTATAGTCAGTGACAACTATGATGCAGGAGTACAATGTGCAAAAGATATGATGACTAAATTGGATCATGCCAATATTGTGCTTCTTCAACATTCGACAACTCGTTCTGGCTATTTACGCATTAAGGGATTTGAAGATACCATTCAGTCCAATCCAAATTATAAAGTAATCAAACGAATGGAATGCGAAGGGCAATTAGAGGTGGCTATGCCTAAAATGGAATCTTTTATCCAGGAAGGAAAAGATTTTGATGTTGTGATGTGTTTAAATGATCCAAGCGCAATGGGGGCTATGGCAGCACTTTCGGCAAATAATATGCTGGATGGTAAATTTGTATATGGCATTGATGGAACACCAGAGGCCAAGGAGATGGTTGAAGAAGGTAAGATGGCAGCAACTGTGGCACAATCTCCAAAGACGTTTGGGAAAAAGGCGGGGGAAACTATTTATAAGTTATTTTCTCAAGAAACAATTCAAAATAAAAATGAAGTGAGTCCTGTACAGATTATCACGAAAGATAATGTTCAAGATTATTCTACGGAGGGCTGGCAATGATGCAAAATATAAAAAAATATAATGTTTGGATCGTCTATGTATCTATGTGGCTCTTTAGTTTTTTTACGGTTTGGTACATCTCAATCGTCATGTATTATACGTTAGTTCATGTGACACAAAGTGGTTATGCTTCTGATTTTATTAAGAGTATTTCGACCTTGTCTAATGTGCCTATCCGATCCTTTTATATAGCTGTGTTTGGATTTGTTGGATTGTTCTGCTTTGTGGCCATGCGTAAAAAAATCAAGTTTTTTAATCGCCACCAAATTATTCCTATATTGATTGAACTCTTTTTGAGTTTATTGATTATGAAGAATATATCCTTTAGTACAACATGCATCTTGTATTTGATTATTGCCGATTGTTTGTTGTATGTAGATAAACCATTTGATCGTTCAATCTGTATCATACTTGTTTTTCTAGCTTATATGCTTTCCAATTATGGATATTTATCGAACTATATTCCAATGATTTCATTTCAAGAATATCTATCTGTATATAATTCAACAACACAAGGATTATTACTTGGAATTGAAGTGACTTTGAGTAATTTAAATATTGTATTATTTATTGCGTACATCTTTATGTACTTGCAGAAACAAATGGATGAAACACAAAAATTTGCGGCTTTAAATGCTGAATTGAAACGTTTGAATATTCAACTAAAGGGTTATGCGAATTTGCGTGAAAAAATGGGTGAAACCAAAGAAAGAAACCGTCTTGCCCGTGAAATTCATGATACATTAGGGCATACTTTAACGGGATTAAGTGTTGGTCTTGAGGCTTGTCAAGTGATGATTGATAGGGATGTCAATGTCACAAAAGCACAGCTAGGCATGTTGGAAGAGAGCGCAAAACGAGGCTTAACAGATGTTAGACGTTCAGTGGATAAATTGAAGCCAGATGCGTTAGAACGCTATTCTTTAAAAGAAGCTTTAGATATGATGATCATGGATTATCAGAAATTGACGGATGTAACGATTCTTTATTTGTGTCATTTGCCTTTGGTGAATTTAAATGCAGATGAAGAAGAAATCGTGTATCGTGTAGTTCAAGAAGGAATGACCAATTCTGTAAGACATGGGCATGCGACAAAAATATATGTTTCGATTGCACAGGCAGACAATAATTTGATTATAATTATTGAAGATAATGGTCAAGGATGTAAGGATGTAAAAGTAGGCTTTGGGATTCATCATTTGACAGAACGTATTAATTTATTACAGGGAAGAATTCGTTATTACGGAAATAATGGATTCGAATTGATCGTAGAAATACCAATGAGAAGAGGAGAAAAGAATGGTTAAAATCATGATTGCGGATGATCAGCAGCTCATAAGAGAAAGCTTAAAGATCATCTTAGATTCCGATCCGGATTTTGAAGTTGTAAAAGTGGTTGGCAGTGGACAAGAAGTATTAGATGCATTAAAAACAGAAAGTATAGATATTATCTTGATGGATGTACGTATGCCAAATATGAGTGGTGTGGATTGTACGCGCATAGTGAAAAAAGAATATCCAAATATAAAAGTCATCATATTAACTACGTTTGATGATGATGAATACATTTATGATGCCTTAAAATATGGTGCGAGTGGATATTTGTTGAAGGGATGTTCCTTAGAAGAATTAAGCGCGGCCATTCACAATGTTTTATCTGGAGGAGCTTGTTTCAATCCAAATGTTGCAGGTAAAGTAGCACAGTTCTTTTCGCAGATGGCAAATTCGCATTCAGAAGTTAGTTTTGATGTCGAAGAAAAAGAATATGATTTTAGTGATACGGAACAAAAAATCATTGCTCAAATTGGACATGGTTATTCAAATAAAGAAATTGCACAAAAATTAGGATTTAGTGAAGGAACGATTCGAAATTATTTAAGTGTGATCCTGGATAAACTGGATCTAAGGGATCGTACCCAACTTGCGATTTGGTATTTGTCTAGAGGAAATAAATAATGGTAAAAAAAAGAGTAAGAACTTTTTTGGTAGCCATATTGGTGTGTTGCTTGGTTGGAACATTTTATTATGTACAAAAACCAGTAGTATTAACAATCGGTGTTTTTGCGGGTAGTAACTGGAATGTTCCGAGTCCTAAAAGTGGCAAAATCATTGATGATGTGATCAAAAGGTTTGAGAAAACACATCCGAATGTACAAGTGGAATATGTGAGTGGTATTTTAAAAGATGATTATTCAAGCTGGATTTCTAAGGAAGCCTTGGATGGAAAGCTTCCTGATGTATTTATGGTTTTGAGTGATGACCTTTCGACATATGCCAAAGTAGGTATGTTAGAACCATTAGATACATATATGCAGACAGATGCTGACTTTGATCAAAGTCGCTACTTTTCAACAACATTAAATGCAGGTAATATTTATAGTCATCAGTATGCTCTTCCATATGAAAGTTCACCGACTTTGATGTTCGTAAATAAAACGTTGCTAGAAGAAAATGGGATTGCGACTCCTAGTGTCAATTGGACATGGGATGATTTATATTCCATCTGTGAAAAGTTGACAGTGGATACAGATGGCGATGGTGAAATCGATCAGTTTGGAGAGTATGGATATACTTGGCAAAACGCCCTAAGTTCAAATGGGCAGGCTTTATTTGATGAAGAAACGATGAAGAGCACTTTATCCAATGATGATGTGTATTCAGCTATTGAATTTGTGCGTAAGTTAAACCGTTTGAATCGAAATCAGAATATTACAAGTGAAATGTTTGATAAGGGTAAGGTTGCCTTTTGTCCTATGATGTTTAGTGAATATAGAACGTATAAACCATATCCTTGGAGTGTAAAAAAGTATTCTAATTTTGAATGGGATTGTCTTCCAATGCCAGCAGGACCTGATGGTTATAATGTATCTCAAATGGATAGTTTACTTTGTGGAATTAGTAAAATGTCATCAAAGAAAAAAATGGCTTGGGAATTTTTAAAATTACTTTGTTATGATGAGACAACACAAGAGAGTTTATTTAAGTATTCACAGGGAGTATCAGTTTTAAAGAATGTATCGACATCCAAAAACGTGACTAAATACATTCAAGAAGATGCTCCCATGGATGCAAGTTATAATTTGGATTTCTTTGATGATATGATGGAACGGGCAATCACAGTAAAGAAAATAGATGGATATGATCAATTGTATTCGATGGCAGATAGTGAGATTCGAAGGCTTATTGATACGAATGAAGATATTGAATCTACTTTGCAGAAATTAAATGATGAATTGAATATTTGGTTAGAAAAGCAGTAAAAAAGCAACTAAATTTTACTGCTTTTTATGTGTCTAAATTAGTTTGAATTCATATGACGAATGTTAAAAAGTGCAAAAAGTTCACTAAAAAACACAAGTGAAAACGTTTACAATATTTTTGCTTACTGATAGACTAGGTGTATAAATCATGATTTAATAACTATCGCTCGCATTTTTTAGAGCAGGAGTAGGTCAGCAAAAGACCAATTGAGTATGAGTATATTTTGATTTTTGAGTATATTTTATAAACAATTTTATTAAGGGTATGATACTTTTTAAATTTTCGCGCTTTTAAAAAGTAGATTTTAATTTTGCTTAAATAAAAAAATTGTTGGAATATATCATATTTATACAAATCCCGTCTATTTTTTGGAGTAGCGTTCCAAAAAATATTTGTATTGGTCTTGAACGCTTTGTTGTTAACTTCCTACTGAAACTTAATTTAAGTTTAGGAGAAGAATTAATGAAAAAAAGCCAGAAAGCCTTATTGGCCTCTATGGTTACTTTGAGCCAAGGTATGACAGCCATGGCTTCACCGGTTCGTATTTCCGCTAATACTGAACCTGTTCAAACAAAAAATACGACTGTAAAAAAAGAAACTACAAATGTTCCAAAGAATGGATACACATTTGTGAGTGCTCCAGCAAGTGAGCCAGTTGTAGAAGATAATACAGTCACAATCAACCATGTTAATGGTGAAAAAACTCGCATTACATTTTTAGAAAATAACTTATTCCGTTTAGATATGGAACCAGATGGAAAAGATGAAAGCTTTAAAGAATATGCTACACCTAATAATAGTAATCACACAGGTCGTATTGTTCAACAAAGCGATTCATCAAGTGAATATTCAAAACCAACTCCTACGGTTACAAATGATGCAGGAGTATACACAATTGCTGTAAAAGATGGCGTATCTTTAGAAGTATCTAAAGAAGATGCTACAATGACATTAAAACGTGCAGATGGATCTGTTGTTTGGCAAGAATCACAACCCGTACAATATAAAAACGGAAGCACAGTACAAACTTTTGTGAAAAATAGTGGTGAAAACTTCTTTGGTGGAGGAACTCAAAATGGCCGTTTTATCCATACGGGAGAATCTATCAATATTGCTAACGAAAACAACTGGGTAAGTGGTGGTGTTGCCAGTCCAAACCCATTCTTCTGGTCAACAAATGGCTATGGTGTAGTTCGTAACACATTTAAAAAAGGTGTTTATGACTTTGGTAAAACAAACAGTAATGAAGTAGAAGCAACACATTCAGAAAAACATTTAGATGCTTATTACTTTGTAGGTGATACACCAGTAAGTGTTTTACAAGGATATTTCAAATTAACAGGAAATCCTGCTTTATTCCCAGAAGAAGCATTCTATCTAGGTCACTTAAACTGTTATAACCGTGATGAGTGGATTGAAGGTGGTTCTACACCATTAGAAACTGTAAATGATAAAGTTAAATATTCAGAAAAAAATAATGGTGGCCAAATTAAACAAGGTGGTATTCTTGAAACATTAAATGGAACAAACGAAACAGATTATAAATTCTCAGCACGTGCTGTAATCGATCAATATGAAAAATATGATATGCAGTTAGGTTGGTTCTTACCTAATGATGGATATGGTTGTGGTTATGGTACAGACGATACGAATTTAGATAATAATATTGCAAACTTAAAGAGCTTTACAGACTACGCAAATGCGAAAGGTGTTGGAACTGGTTTATGGACACAATCTTCATTAACACCAGATGCAAGTCAGCCAGTGCATTTACAACGTGACTTCGAAAAAGAAGTTTATAATGGTGGAATTCGTACATTAAAAACAGACGTTGCCTGGGTTGGTTCAGGATATGATTTTGGTTTAGATGGAATTAATAAAGCTTACAACATTATTTCTAAAGCAGAAACAAAGAATAGACCAACAATCGTTACTCTAGATGGTTGGGCTGGAACACAAAGATATGGTGGTATCTGGACTGGTGACCAAACAGGTGGAAACTGGGAATATATTCGTTTCCAAATCCCAACATATATTGGTCAAAGTTTAAGTGGTAACCCTAACGTTTCAAGTGATGTTGATGGAATTTTCGGTGGAAGCTCAACGATTCAAGCTCGTGATATTCAATGGAAAACATTCACAACTATGCTTTTAGATATGGATGGTTGGGGAAGTTATCCTAAGAAACCATACGTATTTGGAGATGAAACATCATCAATCAACCGTATGTATTTAAAACTTAGATCTCAATTAATGCCTTATATTTATTCAACTGCATATACTTCTGCAAACTTAGGAGAAGGCAGTGAAAAAGGTAAACCACAAGTTCGTGCAATGTTCTTGGAATTCCCTGAAGATGCAAATACATACAGTAAAAATATGCAATATCAATTCATGTTTGGTAAAGATTTCTTAGTGGCTCCAGTATATCAAAATACAGCAGCAGACGAGAATGGAAATGATATTCGAAATGGTATCTATTTGCCAGATTCGAACCAAGTATGGATCGATTACTTTACTGGAAAACAATATCGTGGTGGAACAACATTAAATAACTTTGATGCTCCAATTTGGAAAATGCCATTGTTTGTAAAGAATGGTGCAATCATTCCAATGTTTGAGGCTCACAACAATGCTGCGGCTAAAACGGAAACAAACACAGGTGGAGTTGATAAATCAAAACGTTTAGTTGAATTCTATCCAGATCAAGAATCTGAATATACTCAATATGAAGATGAGGGTAATACAGTAGATAACTCTAACCTTGAAGAAGTAAATTATGGATCAAATGTAACGACTCATTATACAAGTTCTGTAAAAGATGGCAAAGCCGTATTAAAAGCAGAAGCTAGTCAGGGTAGCTACAATGGTTATGATGCAAATAAAGAAACTACATTTATTGTAAATGTAAGTAAAAAACCAAAGGCATTAACAGGAAAAGTTGGATCTTCAAATGTTGAATTAAAAGAAGTGAAATCTCAAGAAGAATTCGACAATGCGACAGGAAATGTATATTTCTACAATAAAGAGCCTAATTTAAACAAATTTGCGACAGAGGGCTCAGAATTTGAAAAGACTGAAATCAAAACAACTCCTAAATTATATGTAAAATTCGAAAAGACAGATGTAAGTTCAAATGGAATCGAATTGACAGTCGATGGATTTGTGAATGATGGTAATCTAGATAAAGATGAATTAAATGAGAATCTACAAGCTCCTGCTAACTTTAAAGCAGACGAAGAAAACATTACTCCAACTTCAATTCCTTTAAAATGGGATGCAGTAAGTGATGCGACTGAGTATGAAGTAGAAACAGATGGAATGATTCAATCTGGAATTACAGAAACAAGCTATACGCATACAGATCTTGAATATCATTCTAAACATACATATCGTGTGCGTTCAAGAAATAAAGATGGATATTCAAAATGGAGTGATCCAATCGAAATTGAATCTGCATTAGATCCGTATCGTAATGTACCAAAAGATATTAAAGTATCTTGGGATTATGGAGATTCATGGGGAAAATTGGACAACATTTTAGACTTTGATTATGGAACATATTTCCACTCAACAAATTCAGTTACAGAAGATCAAGGATTGATCTATGATTTGAAGAAAGTTTACGATTTAGAACGTGTTGACTATACACCTCGTAATGACAATAAAGGAAATGGTACTGTACAGAGAATGGATATTTATACATCAGTGGATGGTGTAAACTGGACATTATCATATGATTCAAGTAAACAAAAATCAGATTGGACATACTCTAGTGACATGTCAGATTTAGATACCAAGACAATAGATTTGACAGGAACATCGGCTCGTTATATCAAGTACGTTGTTAAAAAGTCAAAAGGTGGATTCTTCTCTGCGGCAGAACTTCAACCATATATCGTAGATGGAAGTGAAGGATACGTGATTGGAGATACAAACAATGATGGTGTTATCGATGAAAACGATGCTACACAAATCGATAATTATGTAGGTCTAGAAGATGGCGATCCAACTTGGGATCAGGTAAAACGTTCAGATTACAACAAGAATGGTTACTATGATGCACAAGATATTGCTCAAACAATGGTTCACTTAGATGGTGGAGTAAAGAAAACTTCAAAAGATCCAAAAGGCTCTTTGATTACATCATTAGATAAGACAGATTATGCTGCAGGTGAAACAGTTACATTGACTATTTCAGGTGTAGATATGAAGAATGTTTACTCTATTGGTGGAAAAATAGGCTATAACTCAGAGGATTTAACTTTCAAAGGTACTGCAGCTACTTTAGCTACAGCAAATATGAGAGAGTATAAATTTGACCGTACAGCATATAAGAAAGAAAGAAGTGCTGCAGTTAATAGAAATGTAAACTTCACTTATACAAATAGTGGAAACCAAAAATCTCTTTCAGGCACAAAAGATATTGTAACAGTAACATTTACTGCAAAACGCGATATTTCATTAACACCGGACTATTTCGATGCTTCTGAATACATGTTTGTAAGTAACAACTTGAATGCAATCGATCCAGTTGCGGCTAGTGAAGATATTCAAACTCCAGAGGTTACAGTTTCACAAATTCAAGTTCAGAGTGTACAAGGTCAAGATGAAAGTGTATTACAACCTGGAATGGGTGTAGATAAATTGATTGATGGTAAATGGGGATCTGATGCGAACCGTTTTGAATTCAAATGGGGAAGCGATCCAGAGTCAGTACCAGCAAGAGTTCCTTATTGGACACTATTCAACTTTGACGGGCAAAAGACAATCACAGACATGACTATTCGTGTTCGTGTAGATGGAACAACTATCAATACAGGTGCATTAAAAGACTTTGAATTGTATGCGATCAATGGTGAAGAAGAAACAAAAGTTGGAGACTACTCTATTACAGAAGTAAATTCTAAACAAGGTTTCAATATTCATTTTGATACACCAGTTCAAGCTGAAAGAATCAAATTAAATGCATTAAACAGTCAAAAGGGACTTGAATACAAATTAAATATTGATGAAGTAGAATTCTATCAAAATAAAGCGACTTATGCAGAAGATATTGTATTTGATGAAAACAATGCTTCTTTAATGAATGTAGGTCAATTAAAAGCATTCAAAGCAACAGTGCTTCCAGAAAATGTAACGAATGGATTGTATTCTGTTGAAAGTGATAAACCAGAAGTTGTTTCTGTCATTCGTACAGTCGATGGTGATCACTACAACTATACTTTACATGCGAAAAAACAAGGAAAAGCTGTATTGACAATTACTTCAAATAGTACAAATAAAGAAGGCAAAAAGATCACGAAAACATTTGAAATCAATGTTGGAGCTGGTCAAGTTGTTGTCGATGATTTGAAGGCACAATTAGATGAAGCAAATAAAGCAATCGAAAACAAGAACCTATATACAACTGCTTCTATTGATGCATTAAAAGATGCAGTTAAAAATGCAGAAGCTGTATTAAACGATAAAGATGCAACACAAACAGAAGTGAATGCCCAAACAATCAACTTGTTCAAAGCTATTCAGGCTCTAGAATATAAGGGTTCTAATGAAGGACAACCAGATTGTGAAACTGAAATCACAATTGATCCAGCTAAAGTAACGGCTACTTCAAATGCTACTGAAAGTCCTGTAGAAGATGCATTCGATGGCGATCCATCTACAATTTGGCACTCAAATTACAATGGAAATCACACGCTTCCACAAGGTGTAACAATGGATCTGGGTGCAGAATATGATGTTCAGCAATTGAATTATCTTCCTCGTTCAGGTAGTGGAAATGGTGATATCACAAAATACATGGTTGAAACAAGTTTAGATGGTGAAAACTTCAAGACTGTTGTTGTTGGAACATTTGAACATGATGGAAGCATGTTAGTGGATAAGGGTGAATTCAAGAAGGTTAAATTTGATACAACGAAAGCTCGTTATGTTCGTTTCACAGCATTAGAATCTTTAGGAAACCAAGTAAATACTTATGCTTCGGCTGCTGAAATCAAATTGTTTGGAGCATTGCATGAAGAAGCAATTCCAGCAACAAGTATTACATTGGATAAAACAGAAGTAACATTAAATGTAAATGAAACAGCGCAAGTGAAGGCCACTCTTTCTCCAACTGAAACAACAGATGTTGTGACTTGGTCAAGTGAGGATGAGTCAATTGCCAAAGTAGATGCAACTGGAAAAATCACAGCTGTTGCCAATGGTACGGTAAACATCATTGCGAAAGCAAATGATCAAGTACAAGCTACAGTTACAGTAACTGTAAATGCTCCAGGTCAAGCTCAATTACAACAATTGATTAATGAAGCAAATGAAGTGAAATATGAAAATACTGTTCTTCAAGATGCATTGACAAAGGCTATCGCAAAAGCAACAGAAGCATTAGATGGTGATGAACAAGAACTACAAATGGCTTACTATGAGCTTGCTGCTGACATGTCAGAATTAGAACTCATTCAAAATAATCTAGATGAATTGAATGGATTTGTTCAAATGGATGATTCTTTATATGTAAAAGATGAAGCATTTACTCTTTTCAAAAACAAGGTTGAAATTGCGAAGAATTTAATGGCTGACCCAATTAATTCAAAAGATTTATTAAAACCTCAAATCAAAGACTTAAATGATACTTACAAGTTATTAACTAAGTTGAACAGAGAAAAATTGACTGCTGCAATCGAATTGGCAGAACGCGTAAAAACGCAAGATTGTGTAGAAAATGATGAATTAGCTGCATTTAATGCTGCTTTAGAAGCTGCAAAAGCTGCAGATCCTGCAAATAATGAGGAAATTGATGCGTTAGTCAATGCATTATTAGACGCACAGGCAAATCTAAAATACAAGCAAAATGGTTTAACTACACAAGACCAAAAAGATTCTATCCAATACGCATTGGATATCTTAAAAGGATTGAAGTTAGAAGATTACAGTAAAGAAGATCAAGAAACTATCAAAGCTGCAATCGCAAAAGGTGAAGAAGCATTGGCTAATCCAGAATTGGATCGTGATGACGCTAACAAAGTAATCAAACAACTTGTTAAAGCATTGGCTGTAAAACCTAAGAAAGATATTGATGTACCAACTACTCCAGATAAACCTGGAACAGGTAGTGGATCAGAAACTAAGCCAGGAACAGGCAGTGGAACAACTACAAAACCAGGAACAGGTAGTGGAACAACAACTACTAAACCTGGCTCAGGTTCTACAACAATTGTAAATCCTAGCAAAGGGCAATCTGGCGCAAATACAGGTGTTGAAAATAAAGCTGGTTTATTTGGATCATTAGGTGTTGGAGCTGTTTCTCTTGCAGGTATCGCAACGATTCTTTATCGCAAACGCGAAAATGGAAAAGGCTTAAAAAAAGTAAAAGTAAGAAGTAAGAAGTAATCAGTAATATATTCTCCTGTTTTGGGAGAATATATTCTTTAAAGTAAGGTGTTGTATATGAAGTGTATTAAAAAAATAATTGTTTTACTTATGGCTTTTGTGATGGTTACAGGATGTCAAACAAATCCAGAATCATCAAAACCAGGAACAATCAAAGAAATCAACATTGATAAGATGGTGGAAAAATTTAATAACGAGGATACGTTTGTGGTGATGATTACACAAACAGATTGTGGTTACTGTAAAGACTTACATGAATTGTTGGATAACTGGCTACCTACACATAACCTAACTATCTACGAAGTTATCTTAGATCATGAAGAGAATGCGACTCCTAATGACAATTTGGCAAGAATACGTCCTTATTTTTCAAGTTTTAAATATACGCCTTCTGTATATTATGTGAAAGATGGCGAATTTGTTTCTGATTTGAATCCTCAAGTACAAACAATTACTGAATCTATGCTGAATCAATGGGTTCGACAGAACAACATTTTATAACATCAAAGGCATAGCAACAGCTATGCCTTTTTGGAGGTATTGAGTTGAATAGAAAATGTAAAAGATTATTAAGTGTGTTTTTAGTACTCATTATGATGTGTATGGCACCTTATCATGTATATGCCAAATCGGACAATACAGTGGATGTCTATCCATATATTGAAAAGGCGGTCAATAAACTAGATAAACTAAATTCGTATAAATATACAGTAGCTGATGTATATGGAGATGGTGAAGAGTTGCGTTGTACTATTTACAATGGAGAAACACCAAATCAATATATAGAAGTTATTAATGATTATCCAATGGATGATGGTAGTAAAGAGACTTGTTTTAAATATATAAAGCATGACAATAATAAATGGTCTTATGTAATTAGTGAGGAAAATTATAAAAAAGATTTGGATTCTATTCCATTTGAGAATTGGACGACAACACATCAGGATGAAGATGGAAGTGTAAAAGATATACCAAATTTGGGCAAATCTGGTTATCGAGCAATGATATTGTATGAGTTGGTTGATGAAGAAAAATATTTTGCGGATTTAACAAATGAGTATGTAAAAGAGCATAAAGATGAATTAGGAGATGTGAAGGTTTGGACAAAGCAATTTAAAAAAGATGCCAGGAAATTTAGAAAAGCATGTAAAAAGGGATTTGTCATAAAAACAAAAAAGGGAAAACTATATACGGTATTGATGGAGTCAGGAAACCAGATGATTAGTTTTTCATTTAATGTAGACAAAAAGGGAAGATTGACTTCTTATGCAGTGAATAATGTTGTAAATTATGAATTCTATAGTTTTAAATAGATTTACACAAAAAATGTCAAAAAGCACAAAAGGTTCATTAAAAAATGCAAATACGATAATATCCATATAGTTTAAAATATAGAGGTGAAAGCGCTTACGATAGAGAAATTGCTTTTTGTTGGAAGGAGGTTAAATGACTATTATTCAAGGTAATTTTTTGATTTTATAAAGGAGAGAAATAGAGAATGAAAAAAATATTAAGTTTAGCAGTTTGTACTGCATTAGTTGCGAACATAGCTCCACTTCATATTAAAGCAAATGAATCCGGTGGAGATGTTCAGGTTTCTGAAAATGGTAACAGAATTACTATTGGGAATGGGTATATTAAACGTGTTTTTGAAAATAATAATGGAAAATGGAAGACAGTTTCTATTGACAACAAAAGAATTGATGAGCAATTTAAACCGGCGGAGGGGTCAGAAGATTTTGTCATTAATTTAGTGAATGGTCAAAAGACTGAAGAACAAAAACCTGTGGTTACACCTCCAACTCAAGCTTTAGATCGTACGACATGGCAAGCGACTCTAAAAAATAAAGATGGAGTTGAATTTAGTCATCCAGAATATTTATTTGATGGTGATAAAAACACATATGTAGATGAGTATCAAAAAGCTGGTTTTCCAATTTCTTTAGAAATTGATTTAGGATCTAAACAAGAAGTATCTTCTTTCTCGTTCTTGAAAAGACCTGGATTTGGTGATCAAGCTTATGGTTTTAATGGAACGTTAGGAAAATATAAAGTATATATCAGTGATGATCAAACCAATTGGAATGAAGTAGCAAGCGGAGAGTTTAAAAAAGAAGACTATAATTTACATCAAGAAGGGAATCTTTATAATGTTGGTGATGTAGTTTATGCAAATTTAAATGCGACATACAAAACTCAATATGTAAAACTTGAAGCTTTAAGTGATGCACTTGGATCTACAGAAGAGTTTACAGGTGCAGAATTTAATCTATATAGCGATAAAACAAGTGCAGGTATTCCACAAAAAGAAGTTTCTTTAGCAGGTTCAAATGTTACTTTTAAAGGTAAGTCTACCGATAAGCTTACGGATGGAAATTTAAATTTTGCGGTGAGTGGAAATGTAAATGATGAAATCGTATTTGACCTTGGTTCAGTGCAAACAATCGGTTCATTTGCTTATCAGAAACGTCCAGGTTTTCATGATGCAAATTATGGATTAAATGGAACAATGGGAAAATATGAACTTTATGTAAGCGATAATGGTACAGATTGGACTCCAGCTGGAAAAGGTGAATTTGTAAGAGATGATTACAACTTACATTCAGTTGTATTAAGTGAAAATACACAAACGAGTGACGGAAAATATAATGTCGGAGATACTTTACACAATGTAGGTGATTTGGTATATGGTAATTTTAATTCTGTATATACAACTCGATTTGTAAAAATCGTACCGAAATCGGATTGCATGGGTGGTACAAATGAGTTTCAAGCAACAGAAATTAAATTGTATTCAGATCAAAAATTTGAATCTAAGAAAGATGATACGGATACAGACATTCGTTCGAGTGAATTGACCGTATCTGAAAATGGTATTACGACAAAAAATAATGAAGTTCGTGTTTCATTTGACACATATGAAAAAGATGGTGTTAATTGGGATATCGATATGGTTACGGTAATGGAAAATGATAAGCACTATATGAATTCTTATCTTGAAATTACAGTTGATAAACCAGAGGAAGCTAAAATCGATTATATCGACTTCGATAATTTCGTAATTCCTGAAGGAACAAGTGGTGTTTGGAGTATTCCTGAAGAAAACAAAATTTCTTCCATGTGGATTGGAAAACATGAATTGATGTTAGGACAACCAATCTATGCGGATGGATTGTTCTTCGGTTCTGAATTCCCTGCCCAGGATACAGATGTAAATGATCAGAATGCAATGCAGATTCGTTATTATTCTGGAAAATCAATTGCGAAAATGGCAAGTGATGGACAGAATGTTACTAACGAAGGAAAAACATATCGTACATGGAACAATGTTGTTGGTGCAGCACAAGGAACGCCTACTGATGTAGTTCAAACGGATTTCTTTAACTATATTGAAGATATCGCGACACCATCAGACTTTAGAAAACAATACAACTCTTGGTATGATAACATGATGAATATCAATGATGAAAGTATTGAAAAATCATTCCTTGGTGCAGAAAAAGGATTGGCTGAAAATGGCGTTGAACCTCTTGATAGCTATGTAGTTGATGATGGATGGAACAACTACAACAATGATATTGGAGGAGTAAATGCTCCTGGAGAATCTGGAACTACAAAAAACCAGACTGGTTTCTGGGAATTCAATAGTAAGTTTCCAAATGAATTGTATACATCAACAGAATTAACAGATAAATTCCAATCTTCATTTGGTGTTTGGGTAGGACCTCAAGGTGGATATAACTTCTTTGGTGGTTTTGCGAAATACTTAGAAGCTATGGGAACGGCAGAAATGCAAAGTAACAGTGCGTTAGGAAATGTAATTTGTACAGGTTCAAGAACGTATTTGAAGAACTTCGAAGATCGTTTCATTGATTATCAAACAAGATTTAATATTGATTACTGGAAATGGGATGGCTTTGCATCAAGACCATGTAACAATCCAAATCACAATCACATGACAGGTGGCGACCATGACATGTATTACACAAGTGATATGTGGGAAGCTTGGACAGATGTGATTGAACATGCTCGTGCAGCAAGAGCACAAGAAGGTAAAGGATTATGGATCAATGCGACATGTTATGTGAATTTGAGTCCATGGTTATTACAATGGGTAAACACAGTTTGGGTACAAGACTCTGGTGATACTGGAGAAGCTGGTGCTTCAGGTGAAAGACATCAACGTAAGATTTATTACCGAGACAATGTTTATTACAATTTATATAAGAAAAATCAAATTCAGTTCCCACTAAAGAATATTTATAACCACGATCCAATTTATGGTGTATCGGATGCAAGTAAAGCAACAACAGAAGTGTTCCGTGAGTATTTATTAGATAATGCGATGCGTGGAACGGCATTCTGGGAATTGTATTATTCACCAAGCTTGTTTGATGAAGAAAAATGGGAAGTAACAGCAGATGTATTGGATTTTGCAGAAACAAACCACAATGTGTTGAAGAATGCAAAATTATTTGTACAAGAAGGTAAAAACCCATCTAACGGTGTTTATGGATATTCTGCATGGAATAACAAAAAGGGATTTGTATCTTTTGTAAACCCAACTGCAACTAAACAAACATATGAATTGACATTAGATAATATTGTGGGTGTTCCAACTTCAATGAAGGGATTGAAAGAATATTCAATTTATCCTTACGCAGCTGGAACTACAGGAAAAACAGTTTCTTATGGGGATACATTAAAAGTAACGCTTGAACCAAATTCTTCTGTGATTTATCAATATGGAAATACAGATAGTAAAGCACCAGAATTTGTATCTGCTAAGATTACAAAGAAAGATGCTGTAGAAGTTCGTTTCAACGAAAGAGTATCTGATGATATCAAGTTTAAGGTAAATGGAAAATCAGCAGAAGCTGTATTACAAGATGATTATCGTACATTTGAAGTTAAGGCAAGTGACTTAAGTGATGCTGCTAACTTAAGTATTAGTGGTATCAAAGATGTTTATGGTAATGAGGCATCTGCAGTTGAAGTAGAGGCTAGAACAGCAAAAGAAATTGCGAAAGTAGCTTCAAAAGAAGATGTAAAAGGTGATGTCTCTGAAAGTAAATCAGATAGTAAAACACTTCTAAACTTAAAGAACAAAGCTTATACAATTACTGAAAATGGAATCAAAGGCGATGATGATTTCAGTGTATCAATGACTGTTGACACTAAATCAAGCAATACTGTTTTATTAAAACAAGATGATGATTTCCAATTATCTATTGATGCAGATGGATATGTAGTATTCAATGTTAAGGGACAACAGGTAACTAGTAAAGAAAATGTCACTACAGTAGTGGAACATGCGAGTGGTAAATTCAATACTAACGAATACAAAGAGTCAGTAACACAAACTACAACAATTGGTAAAGTGAATGATGGTAAATTGCATGTGGTACACGCAGTTCGTGAACCAAATGGAATGTTGAAACTATATGTAGATGGAAGATTAGCAACATCAGCATATGACAAGAAAAACCATGGTGCCGATTTAAGTGGTGCTCCTGTTGTTCTTGGAAGTACAAAATTCACAGGATTTGTGGGTGATGTTGTTGTTAGAAATAGTGCATTATATTATGATGATGCACAAAAAGCAGCGGACCACCTAGGAATTAATGCAACAAGTAAAAAACTTTCTAAGAAAGGTTGGGATGCTGAAGCATGTTCACAACAAACAGATGAAGTAGGAACTGGTGGCGATGGATCTGCAAAAGATGTTCTTGATAACAAGTTAAATACATATTGGCATTCTAACTATAGTGGACAAGATCATTGTGGTCAAACTCATACATTAACAGTTAGTTTCGGAAAAGAAATCACATTTGATAGCCTAGAATATGTTGCTAGACAAGGTGCAGGTAATGGTACTTGGACAAGCGCAACCGTATATGGAATTGATAAGTCTGGTAATGAAACGAAGATTGCAGAAGTTTCGGATATGAAGCTTACAAACAATAAATATGAATTTGCATTTGATCAATCACAAACATTTAAAGCTGTACGCTTTGAAGTACAAGGAAGTGGTGGATTTGCGAGTGCTGCAGAAATCAATGCGACTGTAAAAGTTCAGCAACAAGATACAGAAAAAGTATTAGATTTACAAAATAAGGCACAAGAATTATTGAATAGTGTAAATTCAGAAGATTACACAAAAGATTCTTATAAGAAATTCGTTAAAGCAGTAGATGCTATCATGGATATGAGTGCATTCACTTCTGAAGAAGAAGTGGCAGTATTAGATGCAAAATTAAGGGATGCATATAACAATTTAAAAGCCGAAAGTCCATCAACAGTAAATAAAGATGCGCTTACTCAAGCTTTACAAAAATATGCTGGATATAAAGAAGCAGAATATACAGCAGAAAGCTGGAAGGCATTTGCCCAAGCCTATGCTGGTGCTAGAGAAGTGAAAGATGATGCAAATGCTACACAAGAAGCAGTAGATGCAGCAGTAGAGAAGTTGAATGCAGCAGCTAATAATCTTGTAAAAGCCGAAAATCCATCAACAGTAAATAAAGAAGCCCTTACTCAAGCTTTACAAAAATATGCTGAATACAAAGAAGCAGAATATACAGCAGAAAGCTGGAAGGCATTTGCCCAAGCTTATGCTGGTGCTAGAGAAGTGAATGATAATGCAAATGCTACACAAGAAGCAGTAGATGCAGCGGTAGAGAAATTGAATGTAGCAGCTAAAAAGCTTGTAAAAGCAGAAAAACCAGTTGATCCAGAAAAACCTGGCAAACCAGAAAATCCTGACAAGCCAAACAAACCAGAAACTGCGGAAAAACCAAGTAAACCGGAAAAACCGGCTAAACCTGAAAAAGTAACGACTGGATTGCAAACAAATACCGGAATCTTAATGGTAGCAGGAACACTTGCACTAGCTGGATTTGGTGTATTAGTCGCTTTAGCAAGAAGAAAAAGATATTAAAATATCCTAAAAAAAATTAAAGCACAATAGATTGGGCGAATTTGCTCTTTAAGGGTTTAAAAAGCGGTATATACTCCAAAATAGTTTATAGCTGATATCGGGCTCGGACAATATTGTTCGGGTCCTTTTTTGCGATTGGAAAGATTCAGTAAAAAATGACATTTGTCATCTAAAAGTGGTGACATATGGAAATTGAAAAGGTTTTCATACGGGTTATAATGAATGTGTATTCTATGTGATGCTCATGTTCAAAAGTCGCATAAATGTGTGAAATTATGTGTAATAACACTTGAAAACGCTGACATATTTATTATAAAATATGAGTAAATAAGAAACGCGGAGGAAAAAATAATGAAATATGTAGTTATGGTAAGCCATGGCGAATTTGCACCAGGATTACACAGTGCCGTTAAAATGATGACGGGAGATCGTGAAGATGTATTGTCTACAAGCTTAAAGGACGGAATGAGCGCAGACGAATTCGCATCTAACTTTGCTGAATTGGTTAAAGATTTTAAAGAAGATGATCAAGTGATTTTATTAGCTGATATTTTGAGTGGTTCTCCATTCACAAATGCATTGAATGTATTGGATCAAAAAGGATTGCTTCAAAATACTTTGGTTATTGCTGGTATGAATATGCCGTTAGCAATCACAGCTGTATTAATGAAAGATAACTTTGATAATGTACAAGATTTAAAAGATACATTATTAAGTGAAGGTCGTACAGGATTAACTGATTTTACAGTTGCTTCTGAAGATGACGACGAAGATCTATAGGATTTGGCTATAACGCATATAGCGAAGGCATAAACAGAATAAAGGAGGACATATAATGATTAGTTTTATTCGTGTTGATGATCGTATTATCCACGGTCAGATTGTTACAAGATGGTCTAAAGAATACCCTTGTGATGGAATTATCGCAGTTAACGACAAAGCTGCTACTACTCCTGTATTGACACAGTCATTCAAGGCTAGTACAGACAAGAAAGTATTTGTTTGGACAAAGGAACACTGGAGAGAAAAAGCTGAAACAGTTAAGAATTCTAATAAAAAATATTTCTTAATTACTAAAAACCCAGTGGATATGAAAGAATTGTTAGTAGACGATGGATTTGTACCTAACGATGTTAAAACAGTAGTTATTGGACCATGCAATGATCGTCCAGGAGCTACAAAATTAGGTCAAAACCAGTCAATTACTCAAGAAGAAGCTGATGCTTGTGAAGCATTGACAAACGCTGGTTACACAGTATTGTTTGCGTTATTAAAAGAAACTGCAATCGGTACTTGGGACAAATTCAGATCTAAATTTGGTTACTAATAGTGGGAATAGTAAACAGATTGAGATAAATAAAAGAAAAAGGAGAGATTTATAATGAGTTGGTTACAAGCAATTTTAATCGGACTTATGAGTTGTACAGCAGCTAGTACTATCGCTTGCTTAGGTACAACAGTAGGTAACTACACTTTGAACCGTCCTTTGGTTGCATCATTATTCGTAGGTTTGATCCTAGGTGATGTATCTGGATGTATTCAAATTGGTATTCCAATGCAGGTAATGTGGATCGCATTGGTTACACCTGGTGGAACAGTCGCATCTGACTTACGTGCCGTAAGTTACATTGGTATTCCATTGGCTTATGTTGGAGCAAAAGCTGCTGGTATGGATTTTGGAGGAACTGATGCTCGTGGTTTAGCATCTAGTATCTCAGCCATGACTGGTGTAATCGGTATTACTTTATTCTACGGAACAGCTATGATGAACCTTATTTGGCAACACTGGGGCTGGGCTCAATTGGATAAAGGAAACTTAGATTGTTTAGGAAAAGTTGATGTTGTTCTCCCACTAATTTCACACTTTGTATTATCATTCTTGCCAGTTACTTTACTTTGCTACTATGGATCTGGAGCCGTAGCTGAATTGTTCCAGAGTTTGAATGTTAATGTATGGTATGTAAAAGCCATCTTATCAGTAGGATCAGTACTTCCTGCAGTAGGTATTGGTATCTTGTTAAAATCAGTAGTATCTAAGACTTCTGACTTGGTTTACTTCATGTTCGGTTTCGCTTTAGCTGCTTCTATGGGATTAACATTAATTGCTGCTACAGTAGTTGGTGGTGTATTCGCATTGATTAACTACCAAATGACAATGATGAAAGCTACAGGTGCTGTTGGTGGTGCATCTGCAGACTATGATGACGAGGAGGACATTTAATTATGAAAAAGATTTCTAAGAAAACATTAAATAGTTCTTTCTGGCGTTGGTGGTATGGAAACTTAACATGTTTCTCACACGAACACATGCAGACATTTGGTTACATGTGGTCAATGCTTCCAATTATTAAGGAATTATATCCTACTCGCGAAGAACAATCAGAAAAAATGACTACTTACTACCCATTCTTCAATACTGAACCTCAGATTGGATCTATCGTAGTTGGTATCACAGCTGGTTTGGAAGAAGCTCGTGCAAACGGAGCTGAAGGAATCGATGATGAAATGATCAACGGTATCCGTGCAGGTCTAATGGGACCTTTGGCAGGTATTGGTGACTCATTGATCGTTGGTACTTACATTCCTATCTTATTAGGTATCGCATTAGGTTTCGCAGAAGGTGGATCACCTTTAGGACCTTTATTCTATATCATCGTATGGAACGCAACTTCAATTTGGTTCCAAAAATTCGTATACTTCAAAGGTTATGAATTAGGTGGTAGTGCTGTTGAATTGTTAGTAGGACAAAAAGCAACTGCGTTCCGTGAATCAGTATTGGTTATGGGACAAGTTATCGTTGGTGCGATGGCAGCTTCTTGGGTATCAATTTCAACTAACTATGTAATTGCACAATCTTATGATGCAGAAACTGGTAAATTATCAGACGTAACATTAGGATCTAAATTAGATGGAGCTTTCCCTAAGATCTTAACAATGTTATTCGTATTGTTTGCTTGGTGGTTGATGGCTAAGAAAAACATTACTCCAATTAAAGTATTGTTATTGTTCGTAGTTATCGGATTCGTAGGATCTGTTGTAGGATTCTTAGGATAATCACTTAAGACAATTAAAGGCGGGCTTAACTTGTAGAGCCTGTCTTTTTTTCTTATAATAAGTATATGTATATTTGAAAAGGAGCGTTTATTATGAGTTTGAGCCGCAAAGAAAGAGATCAGCTTGCAGAAGTCATCCAAAGAGAAAATGAAATGGTATTAAAAGTGGGAAGAATGGTCAGAAATGCCTTTATTCTAACACTTGCTTTTGGTGCTGTTACATATTGGGGATGGTCAGGGATGACAGATCCAATGTTTCCTAATATTCCTATGAGCGTACGTAATGTAGCTAAATGGATTGCTTTGATTGGTTTGATTTTATCGGGTTTATTTACTGTTTTAGGATTCATTTCTCATAGAAATGGGAAGAAAAGTGTATTAAAGAAGATTGATTTATACGAAGAAAAATAAATTTGTATATTTTGATTAAATTTATTACGGTATTAACTAAAAATAACAATAATTGTGTCATATGTTAACATAATTTCACATAATATAACTACATCTATCACTTTATTGTTTAGTAATATACTATTGAGCCAAAGATAGTGGCTCACTTCATAATCAAATTCCCTTTCTTAAAACTTTCTTGAGAAGCCCCGCTAAAGGGGCTTTTCATTTGCTTTTTTGAAAGTTGGACATACAAATAGTAGATGAGATATAATAATAAAGATGAAAGAAGTGTAATTTTTATGGAAGATAAAATACGAATTATAATGTATTCAAGTGCAGATAAAGTGGATGGCCAAGGTGTAGGCAGTGCCTATGAAGAACAGGTCAATCTTATTAAAGAAGGCGCTAGTGATATTTTTGAAGTGGGTATCAACAATTGGATAAAAACACCGGATATTCAGCATTTCCATACAGTGGATCCTACTTTCTATGTAAAGATGCAAAATCATAAGGCCGCTAATATAGCTTATTGTCATTTTTTGCCAGATACTTTAGAAGGTAGCTTAAAGATTCCAGCACCATTATTGAATGTATTCCGTTCTTATTTGATTCAATTTTATAAGAGCGCAGATCGCTTGGTTGTTGTAAATCCAAGCTTTATTGATGCATTAGTAGAATATGGTATTGATCGAGAAAAAATTTATTATATTCCTAACTATGTATCTAAGGAAAAATTCTATCGCAAATCCGATGATGAGTGTGCTACCATTCGAAAAAAGTATGGTGTAGCTAAAGATGCTTTTGTAGTATTGGGTGCAGGACAGGTACAAACGCGTAAGGGTGTGCTTGATTTTGTGAATGTTGCCAAAGAAATGCCAGATGTACAATTTGTATGGGCTGGAGGCTTTTCATTTGGCCGCATTACAGATGGGTACGAAGAATTAAAGAAGTTACAGGAAAATCCACCGGAAAATTGTAAATTCTTAGGCATTGTACCAAGAGAAGAAATGGTGAATCTATATAATATGGCGGATGTACTTTTTGTGCCAAGCTATAATGAATTGTTCCCAATGACTATTTTAGAAGCGGTGAATTTACATGTTCCATTGGTGCTTCGTGATTTGGATTTATATAAAGATATTTTATTTGATCGTTATATGCATGCGAATGATAATGATGGTTTTAAAAATTGTCTGTTAAAGTTGAAAAATGATTCAGATGTATACGCGAAGTATCAAAATGAAAGTCGTTTATTGAGTGAATTCTATTCGAAAGAACACGTATTGAATATGTGGAGAGAATTTTATTTGAGTGCATATAAGGATAAACAAGAGGAATTATTAAATAAGAAAAAATAGGGGTTTTTATGAAAAAACAGAAGTACGCACTAAATCTGTTGCTTATTCTTGCTTTAACGGGATTTGCCCTATGGTTTGCTCTAAAGGATAATTATCAACAAGTTGTAAAGTGCATTTCACAAATGAATCTGTTAAGCCTTGTCATTGTATTATTATGGGGAGTTCTTTTTACTGCGGTATGGGGATTTGTATATTATGTATTAGGAAGAAAATATACAGAGAATTATACACCTGGTAAAGGAATGCTTGTAGCTTTTATTGGTTCTTTCTTTTCAGGTATTACACCAAGTAGTACGGGTGGACAGTTTGTTCAGGCTTATATTATGAAAAAGCAAGGAATCAAAGTGAGTGATGGGGCAAGCTTGTTGTGGGCTGATTTTATTATTTATCAGACCACAATGATGGTTTATGTATCGATTCTGTTTCTTTTGCGTTTTGCATATTATAGTGCTCAATCTGCGTGGTTCAATATTATCTTGTTGGGATATATTGTCAATGCAGTTGTGGTTGTGGCGTTATATACGATTGCGTTATTTCCAAACTTATATATCAAGCTTTCGCGTATTTTAGTTCAGGTATTAACAAAGCTACATATATTAAAGAATCCAGAAAAAACGTTGGATTCTTGGACTTTACAAGTGACTAGTTTTACTCGTGAAATTAAGGTGCTCGCAAGAGATAAAAAAAGTATTTTTCTTTGTGTATGTATAAATGTTGTACGTTTATCACTCTATTATTCTTTACCTTTTGTGATTGCACTAGCTTTGCATATTCCACTTAAAATGAATGAATTTATTGATGTTATGGCCTTATCAAGTTTTGTGACAATGGCCAATAGCTTTATTCCGATTCCTGGAGCAAGTGGTGGTACGGAAGTTGTCTTTTCATTATTATTTAATAGCTTAATGAAAGATCTAACGGGTGCTGTACTTGTATTATGGCGTTTTTCTACGTATCACATAGTGCTGATTATTGGTGGAATATTATTTGTGTTTGTTAAGAATTATTATGAAAGAAAAGAAAGTAAAATCAATTTAGAAGGGATGTAGCGTATGCGAATTGGATTGTTTACAGATGCATATTTACCAGATATTAATGGGGTTGTTTCAAGTGTGGCAACCCTTAAACACGCTTTAGAAGAGTTAGGACACAATGTGTTTATTATCACAAATCATAAGGGAGTAAAAATTGCAGAAGATGAAGATGGACATATTCTTCGTTTGCCGGGTCTTGAAATAAAAAAATTTTATGGATATAAAATGTCAAGCCCAGTACAATTTACGGCAGATGCCTATATAGAAAAGATGGATCTAGATGTGATTCATATTCAAACTGAGGCGGGTGTGGGTATGTTTGGTCGTCAAATGGCTAAGGTATTACATATTCCAATTGTATATACGTATCATACAATGTATGAGGATTATACGCATTATTTTAATCCGCTTGAATTTGATTCTGTAGAAAAATTAGGCAAAAGTTTTATTCGTGCATTTTCACGTGTCATGGCCAATGGCTCTCAAGCTGTTATTGCACCTAGTGAAAAAACGAAACAAGCATTGATTCAATATGGTGTGATGGCACCTATCTATATTGTTCCAACGGGTTTAGATTTATCGGAATATGATCGTAAAAATTTGGATGAAACAAGAGTTAAAAAGATTCGTGAGGAGTTAGGCTTTAGTCAAGAAGATCATATTGTTGTCTTTGTAGGACGTATTGCTAAGGAAAAGGCGATTGAAATTCCCATCGAAGCGATTTGTAAAAATAAGGATCCGCACTTACATTTGGTTATTGTAGGTGGAGGTACGGATATGGAGTATTATCAGGATCTCGCTAAGAAATATAATGTAGAGAATCGTGTGCATTTTACTGGCAAAATACCTAAGGAAGATATTGCATATTATTATGCAGCTTTTGATTGTTTTGTGTCAGCTAGTTTATCAGAAACACAGGGGATGACATATATTGAGGCTTTGGCTAGTGGCCTTTTAGTTTTTGGCCGTCGTGATGAAGTGTTGAAAGATTTGGTGGATGAAGGTAAATCTGGATATTATTTTGATGATGCCAATGAACTAAGTCAAAAGTGGGATGTTTTCTTTAGTAAATCCAAAGCGGAAAGAGATGCATTAAGAGAATACTGTGTATCAAAAACAGCTCCTTATACAGAGAGTATGTTTGCACATAAGGCTTTGAGTGTTTATAATCAGGCAATTGATGATTATAAGCGTGCATATCATGTGGAACGTATACGTATGGTGGATGATTTTGTGCGTTTAACTGTGATTCGAGATTGCGATAATGAACCAGTCAAAGTAATGATTCCTACAGAGGATTTCTTTGATTTAAAAATCACTAAGGATACAATGTTAGATGCCTATTTGGTTGACAATTATTTGGATATGCAGTTATTCTATAAAGCGTTTGAACTGATGAAGAAGCGTGTGCTTTCAAATGATTATACATCGTATCAGATGGTACAGTATGGTAAGCAATATTTAAGTTTGGATGAAGATCAAGCTAAAGAGATTGTGAATGAATTTATTGAACGGCATTGGATTGATGATAAAGATTATGCGTTTGATAAGGCACAAGCTTGGCATTCGTATGGACAGCCCAAAATGCAGATTTATTCAAAATTAAAAAAAGCAGGGGTTCAAGATGATATGATTGATGCAGCACTAGCTTGTCTTGATGAAGAAACAGAGCGTAGCAATGCAACCAAGTTAGCTCGTCGTTTAACGCATTCTATCAAGGAACAGTCGAGTCGTATGCAAAGACAGACTTTAGTCAATAAATTGGTTACGAAGGGATATTCGTTTGAGATTGCCAAACAAGTCTCAGAGTCGATTGAATTGGATGAAAATGATGATGAGGCACTACAAAGAACAATTGCGAAAGCGAAGCGTTTATATGCAACGTTTGATCAGCCAAAGAGAAATCAAAAAATTCAAACGTATTGCGTTCGCAAAGGGTTTAATATATCGGCTATAAAAGAAGTTTTGGAAGGGGAAAATGAATGAGAATTAATGAGATTACACAGGAACAAAAAGTAAATGTTAAGTGTTTGATTTCAAAATGTGACAAGGGAAAAACCGTGAAGGATACGCCTTATTTGTCTTTGATTTTAGAGGATGCAACGGGTGTATTGGATGCAAAATTTTGGAATTTAACGAATGAGCAGATTGAACAATATAAAGCTGGACAAGTTGTAGAAGTGATTGGAGATTCTATCATTCATAGAAATGCAGTTCAGTTGCGTGTAAGAAAGATGACAGTCTTAGAAGATGAGGATATTTCTAATTATGTACGCCTTGCTCCTATGACTCGTACAGAAATGGAAGAGGAAGTAAAGATTTTGATGAATGAAATCACGGATACAAATTTGTATTGTGTGGTTGAAGAAGTGTTAGAAGAAACGAAAGATTTATTTTATACATATCCAGCAGCTACAAGAAACCACCATAATTTTGTGGGAGGACTTGCCTATCATTCTATTAGTATGGCACGTGTTGCTTTAGACATTTGTAGACAATATCCATTCTTGGATAAGGGATTATTGATCGCGGGTATCTTGATGCATGATGTTGGAAAGATTGATGAGTTGAGTGGCCCGGTTCTTCCTGAATATACAAATGAGGGGAATTTGTTGGGGCACATTAGTATTATGAATAATCGTTTGGATCGTGTGGCTGAAAAGCTGGGTGTAAACGATAAAGAGTGTGTTTTATTGTTGAAGCATATGGTTTTGGCACATCATGGAAAGATGGAGTTTGGATCTCCTGTTCTTCCTATGATTCCAGAAGCAGAAGTATTGACTTTGTTAGATAATCTAGATGCTCGTATGTATATGATGAAGCAAAGTTTAGATACAACGCAGCCAGGTCATTTTGGGCCTCGTGTTTTTGCGTTAGAAGGTCGTATGATTTATCATCGAAAAGGAGAAGCTGAAGAATGAAAATAGGTTTTGTATCATTGGGATGTTGTAAAAACTTGGTGGATTCAGAACAAATCATGGGTATGATCAAAAGGGGTGGCCATGAGATTGTGGCTAATCCAAAAGATGCACAGGCTATTATTGTGAATACTTGTGGTTTTATTGAAAGTGCCAAAGAAGAAAGTATTAATACAATTTTTAAGATGGCGCAATATAAAGAGCGTAACTTAGAGAAGTTGATTGTGTGTGGTTGTTTAGCACAAAGATATACAGATACATTAAGGGAAGAAATTCCTGAAATTGATGCGGTTATCCCGATTCGTGAATATGATACTTTGGCAAGTCAACTACAAAAAATTTTGGGTTCAGATACATTATTGGATAAGGCTGAACGAGTGATTTCGGGGAATCCTTGGCAGGCTTATGTAAAAATTAGTGATGGTTGTTCCAATCGTTGTGCCTATTGTGCAATACCTTTGATTCGTGGAGATCAAAAATCTCGTACAATTGAGGATATTATGGAAGAAGTCAATCATTTGGCAAGTATTGGTGTTAAGGAATTAACATTGATTGCGCAGGATACGACAAAGTATGGTTTGGATAATTATGGTGAATTGATGCTTCCTGAATTATTGAGACAAGTATCAAAGGTAGAAGGTTTACATTGGATTCGTGTTCTATATATGTATCCCGATGAAATTGTGGATGATGTATTGCAGGCTATGAGCGAAAGTGAAAAAATCGTACCTTATTTTGATATTCCAATGCAGCATGCGAACAATCGTTTATTGAAATTAATGAATCGTAGAGGTCCAAAAGAGGATGTATTAAAGGTTGTGGATAAGATTCATACGATGTTTCCAAATGCGACTTTGCGTACAACTATGATTGTTGGTTTCCCTACAGAAACGGAAGAAGAATTTGAGGAACTTGTAGATTTCATCAAGGAAATAAAATGGGATCGTATGGGTGCTTTCACATATTCGAAGGAAGAAGATACACCTGCTTATGATATGGATGGTCAGATTGATGAAGAAGTCCAAAATGATCGTTTGGCTAGATTGATGGCAGTACAAGAAGAAATTTCAAAAGAAAAGAATCAAGAAAAGATTGGTAAGGTCATAGAAGTTCTAGTTGAGGAAAAAGAAGGTTTGGTGGATCGTTATCGTGGAAGAAGTGCTGCGGATGCACCGGATGAAGTGGATGGTCAGGTCATCTTTACAAGTGAAGAACCTTTAGAGTTGGGTACTTTTGTGAAGGTAAAGATTACAGATGCCAAATCTTATGATGTTTACGGAACATGTGTAAACGAATAGTTGGATTGGATCCTATTGTATTTAAAGATTCTAGAGTATTGATTTTGGGTTCAATGCCAAGTGCCATTAGTTTAAAAGAACAGATGTATTATGCGAATAAGACAAACCGATTTTGGAAAGTCTTAGAAGCAATTTATCAAGAGAACGATAAGATAAAATTATTAAAAACATCACATATTGCACTTTGGGATATTTGTCATTCGTGTATAAGAAAGACGAGTGCGGATAGTGAAATCAAAGATATTGAGCCAAATGATATACAGGAATTGTTGAATAGATATAAGAATATTGAAAAGGTCATTTGTAATGGAAGGACAAGTCAGAATACAATGCAGAAATATTTTCCGAATATTCAAACGGTATATTGTCCTTCAACGTCCAGTGCAAATGCTAGATTTTCATTAGAACAATTGATTGAAATATATAAGAAGGAGATTTATGAATAAATTATATTGGGCAAAGGTTAAGCCGGATGCGAAGGTTCCGCAAAAACGTTATGAAGATGCAGGGTATGATTTATACCCATGTTTTGAAGAGGATTACATGGTAATTGAGCCTCATGAAACAAAGTTAGTTCCATTAGGTGTTGCGAGTGCATTTGATCCAGAGTTTGTGATGATTCTAAAAGAGCGTGGTTCAACAGGAACAAAGGGGATTGCACAAAGAAGTGGCGTGATTGATTCGGGTTATCGTGGAGAATATATGGCTCCAGTTACAAATTTGAATACAAAGCGTGTAGTTATTAAAAAGCAAGATGTAGAGTATAAGGAAGATGCGATTATTTATCCTTATGAAAAAGCAATTTGTCAGGGTGTATTATTGCGTATGCCTCAATTAGAAAGTGAAGAAGTTTCTTTTGAAAAACTTCAGTCTATGGAATCTGAAAGAATGGCTGGAAAACTTGGAAGTTCAGGAAAATAGTGAAATGGATCTATTGTCATAAGGGCAATAGATCTTTTTTTAGAAAAAAGATGATTTTTAAATTATATAACCGGTCTATAACCATACAAAGCCTATACTAAAATCAAATAATGAAAGGGATTACAACCATATCAAGAAGGAGGGCTTTGTATGTTGAAAAACTTGAAGAGAGCGGCAGCAATTGTATTATCATTTGCGATGGCAATCCAGTTTGGACTAGCAAACTCTTACTATGTAAATGCAGAAGAAGAGCCTGTTGAACCACAACAGGAACAAACTACGACTGTAGAAAATAATAGTGAAGTACAAGAAGAGGATGCAAATGAGGTTGCAGTGCCAGAAACGAAATCTGTAGAGTTAAGCTATGTGGCTGAAGATGGAACAATTTTACAGGCAGCTACATATCGTGATTTTGATTTAAATTACGGCTTAAATGCAGATAGTAGTGTTATGTTGAATTTTGATGGTTATACATTAAAAGATGTAATCGTCAATAATTCGCAAGCAGTAAGTGCAGATCAAGCAAGTCTAAGTGTGACTTCAGATCTTGTAAGTGTTCAATTTGTTTATAAGAAAATAGTTATTGAAACAGAGAATCAAACAACTGAACCTTGTAAGACTGAAGAAAAGAATGAAGACGATGCTGAGGCAGACCCGAATCCGGAAACGGAAGTAAAAGAGGAATTGCCGGAGTATCCGGCATTTGATCAAAGTGAGGTGGCTGGTGATGTAGTTGTTCATGCAACAGCAGCTGAGGGTGTTTTACCAAGAGATTCTAAGCTTGTTGTAAAACGTATCACAAGAAAAGCTATCTTAAATGCAGTTGAAGAAACGGTTTCTGAAAAGAATATGGAAGTCGAATCAGCTGTAGCATTAGATGTTACGATTCAAAGTAAAGATGGTGTTGAAATTCAACCAAATGGATTTGTTAATATCAGTTTTGAAAATGTAGCAGCAAGCGCTCAAGAAACAAATGTTTACCATGTTACGAATGATGCAAGTACAGTAACTGAGGTAGCTACAAATGCACAGAGCTTTGATGCAGATCATTTCTCAATTTATGTTATTACGAATGAAAATCAAGTCCCATTAACAACATTCAACTTTGTTGCGAATGGTACAACAGTAAGTACACAGATTGTTAAGTCTGGGGATACATTAATTGCTCCTACAGCTCCAGATATGATTGGGCAAGCATTTGTAGGTTGGGTTGATGAAGCTGGTAATTCATTTACTGGTTTTGGTAAACAAGCAGAAATTACTGAAACTACAACACGTACAATTACAGCTAGATATGAAGCAGCATTATATGTATACTTCTTAAATCCAGATGGATCACAAATTATGCGTACAGAAAAAGTTGGAGATCATGAAGCACATGATTTTACAGCTGTATCTTATGAAGTTGACTCAACTCATAAATTAGTTGGTTGGGCAGCTAAAAAGAATGGAACTGAAAATATCGCAGATAAAATTACAGTTCCAGCAGATCAAACTTCTGTAAATGTATACGCAATTATTAAAGAAGGTTATTGGGTTTCATTTAATTCAGATGGTGGATCTATTGTTGATTCTCAATTCGTATTACACGGAGATAAGTTAGTATTAGGTAAAGATACAACACCTACAAAGCCAGGTTATTCATTTGATGGTTGGTACAATGGTTTAACTAAGGTTGAAAATGGTGCAACAGTCACTTCTCCAATGACTTTAACAGCTCATTGGAAAGTAGCACAAGTTAGTTACACAGTTATTCACTGGTGGGAAAATGCAGATGATGATGGATATTCATTCCATGAATCTGAAAACAAAACTGGTATGACTGGTACAGAAGCAAACGCAAAGGCAAAATCTTATGAAGGATTTACAGCACAGCCAGTAGCTAAAAAGACAATTAAAGGTGATGGTTCAACAATCGTTAGTGTTTACTATAAGAGAAATGTATATGAAGTCAAGTTTTATTCTTATACTATTTACAATTGGTTGGGAAGAGTAGAAAAGTCTTCTGAAGAATATGTTGATTTAAGAATTACTGCAAAATATGGTCAGGATATTAGTAAAAAGTGGCCAACAAAGAGTGGAAGTTCAACATGGAGTACTACAGATGATGATTATAACGGTCCATTCCAAGTAAATATAGCAACTATGCCTTTAGAAGGAGCAAAATTTTATGGTCCAAAGACAGGTTATGGTTCTGAAACAGCGTATTATTATGTAGAAGTATTGCCAGGAGAACCAAGTGAAGTAACCAAAGATGGCATACGATATAAATTAGATCATAAAGATACGTCTCCAGGAACCGGATATAGTGTGAGTAAAGAAGATCAGTATCCATTAACAGGTTATACATTTAATAAAAATGTAAGTACAAGGACAGGTAAGAGTTATGATGATGCTAAGTTCTATTACACTCGTAATACTTATAACATCAAATTTATCAATAAAGGTAAGGAAGATAAATCAGTAGATAAGAAATATCAACAGAGTATTTCAAATGAAAACTATACTCCTGCAAGACCTAGTTCACTACCAGATTATTATGAATTTGATGGTTGGTATGATAATGAACTTTGTGAAGGTGAAAAATATGTCTTTAATGGAAAGACAATGCCAGCACAAAATATTACGCTATACGCAAAATGGACAGCTAAGAAGATCAGCTTAACTTATAACTTGAATAATCCTGAAGGTACAGTAGATAAGGGCACTAAAAAAGTTGCAGCTGGTACAATCGCAAGTACAGTATTGCCAAGTGCTTCTGCAATTGAAGGTTATACATTTGCAGGTTGGTATGTAGCAGATGAAAATGGTCATATGACTACAGTAGCATTCAATGCGAATGATGCGATCACAAAGGATACAAGTGTTATTGGTAAGTGGCTATATAATGGTAAGCTTACTGTTAAGTATGTGGCAGATGGTGTAGAAGCTCCAAAAGATAACAATGTTTATGCGGGTGGTGCTAAAGCTACAGTTGCTAATGGTGTGACAAAAGAAGGTAAGAAATTCTTAGGTTGGCAATTAGATGGTAATGTATATCAGCCTGGTCAAAACTTTGAAGTAAATAAGAATTTGGCAGATGACAAAAATGTGATTACTTTAACAGCTGTATTTGGTGATTCAGAAACTTCAGCAATCTTAAATTATCATCCTGGTAATGGTAATGGTGAAGATCAGAGCGTTGCGATTTTGAATAACGTTGAAGTTGCTTTAGAAAGTACATCTAATTTACATTATTCAGCTCCAGGTGAAGATTACTACTTTGCTGGTTGGGCAACATCAATGGAAGATGCTCAAAAAGGTAATGCTAAATATGCAGTTGGTGAAAAAGTCAGAGTGAATGCAGATTCAAGTAATGATTTATATGCAACTTGGGTTAAGAAAACTGTGATTGAAGTTACCGCAAATAGCGATACACTTCCATATAATGGTGAAGTACAAAAGGTTGAAGGATTTAAAGAAGTTACTGGTGGATATGTAGTAACTGGTTTAACTGCAGTAGCTGAAGGTAAAGATTTTGGTAATTATGATACTGAAATTACCGGTACAGCAAGAGTTACTAAAGATGGTGTTGATGTAACGGATAAAGTAATCGTAAATAAGATTAATGGAACATTAACAATTTCTAAGCGTGAAGTAACATTAACGAGTCAAACAGATTCTAAGGATTATGATGGAACTCCATTAACTAGACCAGAAGTAACTATTACTGGTGGATTTGTCAAAGATGAAGTAAAAGAAGTTAAGGCAACTGGATCTGTCACAAATGTTAGTGAAGGTGAAGTAACAAATACAATTACTTATAAAACATCAGATAACTTCAATTCTGAAAACTATTCAATTACTAAGAATGAAGGTAAATTGAGTATTACTCCAGTTACGGATGAAGTAACTGTAACAATTAAGGGTAATAGTAAAGCAACTCCTTATAATGGAACAGTACAAAGTGTAGGTGGACATACAGTAGAATCTATTAGCAATACACTTTATACATCAACAGACTTTACATTAAATGGTCAAGCAATGGCTACTGGTAAAGATGCTGCAACATATCCAATGAATTTGGATGCAACTCAGTTTGTTAATAACAATACAAACTTCTCAAATGTTAAATTTGAAATTGCAGAAGATGGACAACTTGTTATTAATCCACGTGCAGTCACATTAACGAGTGAAACAGCTTCTAAGGATTATGATGGAACTCCACTAACTAGACCAAATGTTAAAGCTGAAGGAAACTTCGTTGATGGTGAAGTAACAAAAGTTGAGGCAACTGGATCCGTTACTTATGTAAGTGATGGTGAAGTCACAAATACAATCGTTATTACTGAAGGTGAAAACTTTAAAGAAAGTAACTATTCAATTACTAAGCATGAAGGTACATTGAGTATTACTGAAGTTGATGCTGAAGTAACAGTAACAATCAAAGGTCATGAAGCTACTGCAACTTATGATGGAGATCCACATTCAGTAGAAGGTTATGAAATTACTGATATTTCTAACAAGTTGTATACAAAGGATGATGTTCAGTTTACAGGTCAAGCAAAGGCTGAAGGTACTGAAGCTGGTACATATCAGATGAATCTTTCTGAAACTCAATTTAGTAACACAAATAGTAACTTTAAGAAGGTAACATTTGTAGTCGAAGATGGATCATTAATAATCAATCGTAAGTCTATTGATGATCAAAATCGTATTACAGTAACAAAACCTTCAGATTCTAAGTATAATGGTGAAGAACACAAGAACAAACCAACAGTTGCAGATACTAAGACGAATAGAACGTTAGTAGAAGGTACAGATTACGAATTATCTTATAGTAAAGATGTAACAAATGCTGGAACAGTAACAGTAACAGTAAAAGGTATTGGAAACTTTAGTGGTGAAACAACTACAACTTACCAAATCACTAAGCGTAATGTAACATTGACAAGTGGATCTGCTTCTAGAGTTTATAATAAGGAAGCATTGACAAATGGTGAAGTAACGGTAAGTGGTGAAGGATTCGCTAAGAATGAAGGTGCAACTTATGATGTAACTGGATCTAGAACAAAAGTTGGTACAAGTAAGAACACATTCACATATGAATTGAAGTCAAATACGAAAGCTTCTAACTACAACATCGAAGTTAAGTTTGGTGAATTAAAAGTCACAGCTCAAGATGGTGAAGTGGTCGTAACAATTACTGGTCATTCAGATTCAGTTGAATATGATGGAAATGAAAAGTCAGTAAGTGGATATGATGTAACAATCACTGAAGGAAGTAAGTATACAACAGATGATTTCACATTCAATGGAACTGCAGAAGCTAAAGGTACTGAAGCTGGTACATATTCAATGGGATTAAATGCAGATCAATTTACGAACACAAATGATAACTATACTCAAGTAACATTTATCGTAAATGATGGCTCATTGACAATCACTCCTAAGTCAATTAATCCAGATGATGAAAAGAATGGTATTACAGTAACAGATCCAGAAAATTCAATTTATGATGGAAATGAACATATCAATGGATTAACAGTAACAGATTCTAAGTTAAATACAACATTAGTTGAAAATACAGATTACACATTAACTTACAGTGGAGATCTAATCAATGTTGGAACAGTAACGATCACTATTAAAGGTATTGGAAACTATACTGGTGAATTTACTAAGACATATCAGATTCTACCAAGAGAATATACAGTAACAACAAATACGGATTCTAAGGTTTATGATGGAAATCCACTAACAGCTGGTGGAACAGTCAACAATTTGGTAAAAGATGAAACAGTCAACTTAACAATGACTGGTAGCCAAACAGATGTTGGTACTTCAGATAACACTTATGAATTGAATTGGACAGGAAGTGCAAAAGAATCGAACTACAAACATGGTAAAGATTCAATTGGAACATTAACAGTAAAAGCTAAGTCAATCGTTCCAGATGGACCAGATACTCCAGAAGAAAAGAAGACTGGTATTACAGTAACAGATCCAGAAGGTTCTAAGTATGATGGTGAAGAACACAAGAATAAACTAAAAGTAGAAGATACTAAGACAAAAGCTACATTAAAAGAAGGTGCTGATTACGAATTATCTTATAGTGAAGATGTAACAAATGCTGGAACAGTAACAGTAACAGTAACTGGTATTGGAAACTATGAAGGAAGCTTTGAAGTAACTTATGAAATTACTAAGCGTCATGTAACATTGACAAGTGCGGATGATGAAAAGGTTTATGATGGAAGTGCTTTAACAAATGATACAGTAACAGTTGGAGGCGACAAATTCGCTAAGAAAGAAGGCGCAACATACAACGTAACTGGTATGCAGATTGAAAAAGGTTCTAGCAACAATACATTCACTTATACATTGAATGAAGGAACATTAGCTGGAAACTATGATATCGAAACATTTGAAGGAACATTAACGGTTACTCCATTTACAGATAAGGTAACAGTAACAATTAAAGGTCACGAAGATACTGCAACTTATGATGGAAACCCACATTCAGTAGAAGGTTATGAAGTAACAAATATTTCTAACAAGTTATATAAAGAAAACGATATTGGATTTACAGGTGAAGCTAAGGCTGAAGGAACTGCAGCTGGTACATATCAGATGAACCTTACTGCACAACAATTCAGTAACATTAGTCAAAACTTTACAGATGTTGAATTCGTAGTCGAAGATGGATCATTAACAATCAATCCTAAGTCAATTACTCCAGATGGACCAGATACTCCAGATGA
>ERZ1034915.165-NODE-165-length-43740-cov-28.835390_pt1 | contig 43740 bp, 64 predicted proteins | sample MGYA00520592_ERZ1034915 | MGnify/ENA primary metagenome ERZ1034915 (study PRJEB33766, sample SAMN09781787) | gut metagenome | biome: gut microbiome | host: Homo sapiens | place: Madagascar | study: EMG produced TPA metagenomics assembly of the PRJNA485056 data... | reverse complement strand
CGGCGACGCATGGGTGTCCGGCGACGCATGGGTGTCCGGCAACGCAAGGGTGTACGGCAACGCAAGGGTGTACGGCAACGCAGAGGTGTCCGGCGACGCAAGGGTGTACGGCAACGCAGAGGTGTACGGCAACGCAAGGGTGTACGGCAACGCAGATTACACTACTATTCATGGATTTGGCACTAAATTCCGCACAACTACATTCTTCCGCTGCAAAGACAAGCAGATCAGAGTTTCATGTGGATGCTTCTTTGGAACAATTTCAGAATTCCGTGAACAGGTGAAAAATACCAGAAATGGTAAAATCGCAGAAGAATATCTTATAATTGCTGATCTTATGGAGAAACATTTTGCAGAAGAAGCAAAATAGCAGAAACATCATAATCTATCGTAGAAAGGAGAGATTCTTATGGCAGTAATTAAAACAATAAAAAATGAATCTGGCGGGATAATCAGAATACATGATGATTACTGCAAGGACAACACAGCTGAGGACAATCAAAGAATCGTAGACGAATGTTCGAGAATTATCTTGGACTACTACAGAAGAAAAGAAGTAAATTTGGCATAAGTGCCCCGGAGGGAGTCACGACCTCCACCCCGGAGCAGTAAGCCACTAAACCAACCTTAGTGGATACAGGTAAATTATAATCCTCTATCCGCTAAAAAGTCAATATTAAGCGAGAGGAAAATAACATGGAAAATAAAAAAAATGTAACAAGCAATGAAAAGATTACATGGAACGATTTGGAAACAATGCTGGCTACCGAAATCGTAAGAAAAGCAAAGAGAGAGACTAAGAAGTGGTTCAGTGCATGGCTTTTGACTGCCGCGCTGTTAATCATTACTAATATCTTTTGGTATATTGCTTACAATCTGTAATCTTTTTCCTTTTTTTTGGAGGGAAAAAAGAATGAAATCACCCAGACAGAACAGAAAGGATATCGTAGTCAGTGTGATTATTGGGGTTCTGCTTACTTTTCTTCCGGTGTGGATGTGGGAGAAGAGCTTGCAGCAGATCCTGGCAGGTATTGTATTCGCACTGTTTACGTATTTAGCACTGCTTTAAGAAAGGAGAACGAAAATGTTGTGGAAAATGATTAAGGAGATTATCGATCTCGGAGAACGTATTTATAATGAAACACCTGCTTATTTATCCATTGATATTAGCACTGGAACTGGATCTGTTAACATCTATATCATGGATAGAGGTTTTGAAAAGGATCATGGATATGATGGATTATACACGCTCTTATTAAGTGACGCGCAAGAAAAATTTAATCGTAGACAGTTTGAAAAAGCTAAAACTCACATGCTTAGACTTCTTGAAGAAGAGGTGAATGCTAATGATGTATGAGACATCAATGCTCAGAATGCTACCTACACTCACCCTGGCCCAGGTAATCAATGATCTTCTCCGGGAAATGCAAAGTCGAGGAGACAATATCCTTGATTATGAAAATGCGGACATGTACCTGGACAGAATCGAATATCACGCTGGAGACCGAAAGGAAGATGGAAAGATTGTTCCAGGAGAGGGCGACAGATCAGACAACCTGTATTGCTTTTTTAAGGCGGTGTAAACATGGAAGAGCGCATTAATGAGATTGTTAGATTAATCGACACCCAGCTTGCTATTGTGCCGGATAATCCCATAGAAGAATCATACAAGGCAAGAACATTGGCGAGCTACGTACAAGCCTTAAATGGGATTTTAACGGCTCAGAAATCGTATAAGGAGGAAAGTATCAGTGAGTGAATTTGAAATCCGTATTCCGGCAAGAAAGAAGCAGCCGGCAACCGATAAGGACAATCCGGTTGTGAAAGTATCGCCGGAAGCATACAACGCACTGGTTGAGATTTATAACGAATCAACCATATCAATGAAAGATATTGCAAGCTTGCTGATTATTGAGGGTAGCAAGCATGTAGTTTATGACAAGGAGGAATAGCAATGGCAACGCCAGTATTAATTATTGGAAAATCTGGTTCTGGCAAGAGTACCAGTCTTAGAAACTGTCAAAACAAAAACTGGAACCTTATCAGAGTATTAAACAAGCCACTTCCATTCAAGGGGAAAATTGACGGATGGTTTACAGATGATTACCAGCAGGTAATGAAATGCCTAATTGCATCAAAAGCGGATTCTATTGTGATTGATGATGCTGGATATCTTATCACCAACCACTTTATGAGAGGACACGCTTCTTCCGGAAAAGGTAATGCAGTGTTTGCTCTGTACAATGATATCGGAGACTATTTCTGGAATCTTATCCAGTTTATTGTCACGAAAGTGCCGCAGGACAAGATCGTATATATGATGATGCACGAAGAAAAGGACGATTCCGGAGATGTGAAGCCGAAAACTATCGGAAAACTACTTGACGAAAAGATTTGTTTAGAAGGTCTTTTTACGATTGTTCTCCGCTGCATCGAAGAAAGTGGAAAACATTTATTTGTCACTCAGTCCAGCCAGGGAGCGGTAAGCAAGTCCCCGATCGGGATGTTTGACAGTTTAACTATTGATAACGACCTTGCAGAAGTTGACAAGGTTATCAGAGATTATTATGAATTAGGAGGAAATGAAGATGGCGGAAGTAATTAACTATTGTTTTAAATATGCAATAGAATTAAATACAATCATTGATGAATACAAAGGGGAATGCTCTTTTGAGCATTTGATTAAAATTGAACCAAAAACCCGCTCAAATTTAAACTCTATAGTTTCAAAGATTAATAATTCCGTTCACTATGTGTCGGAAAAATATGGAGACGTAAGAGAATATCATTTGTTTTATCTCCCGGCATTTATGGGAGATACGGATAATTCATCACTTATCAACATTGTAAAAGCAGACAATAACGGAACGACAATCGTATTTTGCGATAAGACAGAAATTGTTCCGTCAGATTGCATCAAAAAAATAATTTGTTTTAAGGAGGAATCAAAATGTTAAAACCGCAGAATTACGATACAACACAGGCAGCAGGAGAATTTGAACCAATTAAGCTTGGCGGTCACAAAATGGTTATTAAGCAGGTGTCCGAACGTCAGTCCCAGGGCGGACTGAATATGATCGTTGTCCTGTTTGATTTTGCAGAAGGAGACGAACAGGCGGGGTACTTTATGAAGCAGTTCGAAAATGATATCCGTCCAGACAAGAAATATCCGAATGCCGGTACAAACTACATGGTTATTGACGAGAGTGTAGATTATGGTGTTCGTAATCTCAAAACATTCATTACATGCGTAGAAAAGTCAAATCCGGGCTTTGCTGTTAAGTGGGGCGATAACTTCGGACAGCAGTTTAAGGGAAAACTGATCGGCGGCATCTTCCGTCTGGAGAAAGACTGGTACGACAATAAAGAAGTGAAACGCCACAAGCTTGCATGGTTCCGCAGTATTGAAGGAATCAAAGATGCAGATATCCCAGAAGAGCGCACCACAAAAGCCTATGACGATCATCTGAAAGAAGAAGCTATCATGGGAGCGAATCCGGCAGGTACGGACTTTATGAATATTCCAGATAGTGTACAGGAAGAGCTTCCATTCAATTAAAAGGATGTGTTTTTAATGGTTATACAAGTGGACACAAGGGAACATAAATCAGAATGGGAACGGATTCAGAATCAGTTTGACGGACTTGGAGTACAGTATTTTCGCTCCAAACTATATTGCGGAGATTATCAGTCACTGGATAATGCAAAGCTCTGTATTGACCGCAAAAAGGATTTACAAGAGCTTGTAAATAATGTCTGCCAGCAGCATGAAAGATTCAAAGCGGAGCTGATTAGGGCACGTGAAGCAGGTATACAGTTAATTATCCTATGCGAGCATGGTCCAGATATTAAATCTGTTGGTGATGTATATTTCTGGGAGAATCCCCGAAAACATAAAGTTATCTGGAGAACTGTAAACGGCAAGAGAGTAAAGGCTGTGATATCGGACAAGGCTGTTGACGGCTGCCAGCTATATAAATCTCTTTGCACGATCAGAGATAAATACGGCGTCCGATTTGAATTCTGTACAAAAGAAGAAACCGGGCGGCGAATCGTGGAGCTGCTATCATGACAAAAGAAGAAATCAAACAGTCAGTGAAAATGTCGGAGATACTTTCCAGGTATGGACTAAAACCGAACAGAGCAGGATTTATATGTTGCCCTTTTCACAAGGAAAAGTCAGCGTCATGCAAGATTTACGATGATTCCTTTTATTGTTTCGGTTGTGGAATCGGCGGTGATGTGTTTGATTTCGTGATGCAATATGAATCCGTTCCTTTTAGCACTGTATTTATTGAGCTGGGCGGTACTTATGTATCAAAAAAAGGTAAAAGCCGCAACCAGATCAGACATGAAGTGCGAGATATCAAATCAAAAAAACATAATCCTGTTCTGGATCGTAACGAGATTGAGCAGGTAGAAAAGAAAATACTTATGTACGAAACAGCGCTAAAAACCTTCCCTCCTGGTTCAGAAGAGTGGTATATGTGCCAGTTCAACCTTGAAAAAGAAAAAAGCAGATATGAAATATTGTCAGCTAAGGCAGGAGGTGAGAAGCATTCTTGAAAGTATTGAAAATTTGCAAGCAAATGATTTTATGCAGAAGCAACTGTATGAAGAACTTTTTTCAATAAAAAGTAAAATTGACCGTTCAGAAGCTAAATTTAAGTTAATGGACAGGGCGAAGAGTGTAAGAGCAAAAAGCATAGCCGAGGAATTCATAAAAGAATTTCAGAAAGCAGAACAGGACAAGGAAAAAGAAGAAAAAGTAAATCGTTCCATGCAGTTAGTTGAAAATATCACAAACTTTTATGGGGATGATATTGGAAAAGAATATCCCAACATGGCTTGTGGTAGCTGGATAGCTACAGAAAACGGAATATTTTCTTCTGAAACATCCAAGGCGAGAGAACTTGTATGCCACCATCCAATCATGCCGATACGTCGACTGAAAAATATTGAGACAGGCGAAGAACAGATCACAGTGGCTTTTAAAAGAGATGGATACTGGACAGAAATAACTGTTCCAAAAATCGACATTGTGACTTCCAGGGCGATAACTAATCTTGCAAGGTTCGGTGTGCAGGTCAACTCGGAGAATGCAAGACTTCTTGTGAAGTATCTGGCGGACGTTGAAATGTACAATGCCGATATGATCGACATACAGCACTCTACGAGCAAGTTAGGGTGGCATGGCAATGTATTTGTACCTTACGACCTTTCAATCGTCTTTGACGGCGAATACCGCTTTAAAACACTATTCCAGAGTATACAGGAAAGTGGAAACTACTTCAAGTGGGTGACTCTGGCCAAACAGTTACGGTCGTGTGGACGATTAGAACCACGAATAGCACTGGCAGCATCTTTTGCAAGTGTGCTTGTGCAACCACTTGACGCGCTACCATTCATTGTGGATTTCTACGGACAGACAGGCGGCGGCAAGACAGTAACGATCAACATAGCTGCATCTATCTGGGGAAACCCGTCTCCAGGATCCTACGTTGGGAATTTCCGGTCAACAGATACTTCATTGGAGACAAGGGCAGACATGCTTAATAACTTTCCGATGATCCTCGATGACTCTAAGAACGCTTCTCAATATATTCGGGACAACTACGAAACATTGATTTACAATCTCTGTTCTGGTAAAGGGAAAGGAAGATCAAATAAGGACCTCGGAGCAGCTAAGGAAAATACATGGAGTAATGTAACCATTTGCAATGGCGAGAATCCTATTTCAGAATTTGCGGATTCCGGTGGAGCAATCAACAGAATTATTGAAATTGAGTGTTGCGAAGATATTTATGAGAATCCAGCAGAAATTAATAGCACTGTAATGAAAAATTATGGCTTTGCTGGAAGAGTATTTGTTGGAAATCTAAAAAAATTTACACCAGATGAGCTGAAAGAAATGAAATCTGAGATTGAAAAGGGCTTTGATGGATATAATTTTCCAGCAAAACAGGTAATGGCTATATCTACTCTTCTATTGGCGGATAAATTAGCTACAGATTTCATATTTAAGGATGGGCATGAGCTGACAGTCGAGGATGTTGTGGACATACCTACACGTAAGAAAGATGTATCAGAGGGTCAACGATGCTATGAATTTATCATTGAAAGCCTTTCAGTATACGGACAGCACTTTGATGCACAATTCAGCTGTGATCAGTGGGGGTTCAAAGAGACACCAGATGAGTATGGAGATGTATATGTGTATTTTTATCCAAAACCTCTTGAAAATCTTCTAAAAAACAATGGGTTTTCCAGAAAAGCTTTTTCAGCCTGGGCGATTAATCGAGAATTAATTAAGCATACGGGAAAAAGGGATACGGTAATAAAAAGAGATGGGGGAAGCGTAATGAGACTTGTTGCTGTAAAGATTATTGATATAAAAGATCTTGAAGACGAACAAGAAAATGAGCATGTTGAAGCTGATTTTATACCTGCCAACACTGGAACAAGTGTTCCGTTTTCGTGATTTGTAACCATGTAACCATGTAACCCGCGGAAAAGCATGTGTATAGGGAATAAAAAAATATATAAAAAAATCATATATGCATTGCAATCTCCTATAGGAAAACCTTGGTTACATTGGTTACACGGTTACACAACTCTGAAACCCGCATAAAATAAGGGTTTGCTGTGTAACCAAGGTGGTTGAAAAGTTGGTTACACATTGGTTACAAAAATAAAATGATTATACAAATTAAAAAATAAAATTAAATTGCATGAAAATTCAGATTGTTACAATTGGTTACTAAGGTATAAGGAGTGGTTACAAAAATGGAAAAAGAGAAGCTTAATAAAAAACAGCGGTACGCATTGGACACAATGTTGTCTGGCAGTAATGTTTTCCTTACAGGAGATGCAGGAACAGGTAAAACAACGGTTATTCAGACATTCATTGATGAGTCGGAAAAAGCTGGTAAAAGTGTTCTGGTGTCTGCTACTACTGGAATAGCTGCGGACAATATCGGATACGGAGCGACTACCGTGCATCGTGCATTGAATATCTCAATCAAATTTGAGGACTACAAGAAAAAAGTGAAATCCAGAGCTGAACTGTTGGAGGAAGCGGATATCCTTATTATTGACGAAATCAGTATGTGCCGGTTTGATCTGTTCAATATGATTGCGAAGACGATCATCACAGAAAATGAAGAGAGAGCGGTTGACAGGCTTTTGAGCGGAGAGGATAAAGAAGACGTTCAACTGATCGTAATCGGGGATTTCTACCAGCTTCCACCAGTTATCACGACAGATGATCGTAAAATCCTCTGCCGGATGTATGGATCTGATTATGGAAAGGGTGGAAAGTACGAACACGGATATGCTTTCATGTCTGAATACTGGAAAGAAATGGGGTTTGAATATATCAAACTTGATGAGGTATGCAGGCAGAATGATGAGGGATTTAAATATGTGCTGAATGATATTAAATATGGCAACAATATTAGAAAATCCATTGCATATCTGGAGAATAACGAATCAGACAAGGTTATACCAGAAGCACCATTCCTGGTTGGAACAAATGCTGAAGCTGATCGGATTAATAATACTTTCCTCGGGAAATTGGATAAAAAGACAGAAAAAGTGTTCCATGCAGCAGTTGACGGGGATCTGACATCTGCTGATATCAAGAACATTGCATTTGCCAGAGAGGACTTAATTCTTAACATCGGTGCAAAAGTGATGATTACAGTCAATGATCTGTCCGGAAATTACGTAAACGGAACAATCGGTATTATCCAGAAAATTGTGGATAACGGAGAATTTGAAGAATCCTATCTGGTCATCAAGACTGATAAGGGTAAAACAGTTAACTTGTACAGATACAGTAAAGACATTGAGAAACAGGTTATTGAGGAATCTGAACAAGAAAAGGATGGTCAGAAGATCGTGAAAGAGAAGATTGCCCGTAAGAAAGTTGGATCATTCTCTCAGTTCCCGGTAAAACTTGCCTGGGCAATCAGTATTCATAAATCACAGGGACAGACATTTGAAAAGATTAATATTGATCCTTGTTGTTGGGATCCTGGACAGTTCTATGTAGCTGTTTCCCGGGCGAAATCCGCTAATGGCATACATTTTATCAGACCGATAAAACAGAGCTATATAAAGGCGTTTAGCAAAGATAACGAGCGACTTCTTGAACAGAGTTTTGAGGTAGAAGAAGGTGTATAAGTATGAGAGTGACGCATGAGCAGATACCGAACACCATAAAGTTTTTACAAATCGACTTTCCGGCACTGGTCCTTCAGACTGCCGGAATAGAAGAAAAGGACGAATACTGGCAGCAGGTAGTTGAGCAGATACACGTTGTATCAGACAAATATAATAAAAACGGCTTTGTGGATCACATGCTTACAGCCTATGCGGATTATCTGGACAAGATGCATAAGAAAGCTAAAAATCTGAACAAGGAGAAAACCAATGAACAAGATGAGGGAGTATGAGCGAGGGAGAGAGGACGGTCTTGACCTGGCACTCAGAATTGTTAGAGATGGTGGCGTAGAAGCGCTGGAGAGGGAAATAAAATTCCGGGGCATTACAGGAGTACATACCTCTTTAGCCAGTAAAAACCTGGATAAAGCTGCACAGAAGATCAAAGAAATGACACTTGATACATTTACAATCTTTGAGATTCCGCATTAACGATTAAGTGAGGTGTTATTGATGGGAAAATACAATACAGAGCGCAAACATAAAGAGGGACAGGAGATGTATAAAGCGGTATATCATTTTATCCTGAAATATTACCGCAAACACCACTATATGCCGTCTACAAGAAATATTGCAGATGGATTAGACATTTCAATGACTACTGCCAGAAAACACTTTAATTTGCTCTTAGACAACGGATTGCTTGTTAGTGAGGATCCGACAGAGCAGAGGGCGTATAGATTGAGTTATTCAAAGGTGGGGGAGTAAACGAAAAAAATGCGTAATTTAATTATAGATTGCTTCGCCGGCGGTGGAGGGGCATCTGTAGGAATCGAAATGGCGCTCGGAAGGCCGGTAGACATAGCAATTAATCACGACCCCGACGCTATCCTGATGCACAAGACGAATCATCCCGGAACGCTGCATCTGACAGAAGATATTTTCAAAGTAGACTTACAGAAATATGTCAGAAACCAGCACGTAGCGTTGATGTGGGCTTCGCCAGACTGCACAAGCCATTCAAAAGCAAAAGGCGGTCAGCCGAGAAAGCAGGGGCTTCGCATTCTTCCGTGGGCTGTATATAAGCACGCAAAGGCAATCCTCCCAGATGTAATCATTATGGAGAATGTAGAAGAGATCCAACAATGGGGACCATTGGACGAGAAAGGACGTCCGATCAAGGAAAGAGCCGGTGAAGATTATCGAAAATTTATTTCAGCAATGGTAAACATGGGATATGAATTTGATAGTTGGGAACTCGTAGCTGCGGATTATGGAGCGCCGACTACAAGAAAACGTTGGTATGCGGTATTTCGTAGGGATGGAAAGCAGATAATATGGCCAAATCCTACACATAATCGTTTTGGAACAGACGGTCTGAAACCATATGAACAGTGCGGAGATTACATTGACTGGTCAGATTTAGGCAAAAGTATATTTGACCGTTCAAAGCCACTGGCAGAAGCAACACAGAAACGCATTGCAAACGGAATTAAGAAATATATCGTTGATAATCCAGAACCATACATTGTAAAGAATAAAGATGCACTGGCGTTTATCATTCAGTATCATGGAGAAACTAGAGAAGGTGATTCCAGAGGACAATTACTGACAGAGCCGATTAAGACCATTGATACGTCAAACAGATATGGACTTGTGACAGCTTTTATCACGAAATATTACAAGACCGGAATCGGTCAAGGGTGTGACGAACCACTGCATACAATAACCACATCACCCGGACACTTCGGCGTGATATCCGCATTCTTGGTCAAATATTACGGAACAGGATGCGGACAGGTACTTAACGAGCCACTTGGGACCATTACCACAAAAGACAGGTTCGGACTGGTAAACGTTCTGGTTGATATTCATGGAGAGAAATACATAATATCAGATATTTTCCTCAGAATGCTAAAGCCGGAGGAATTAAAGGTGATGCAGGGATTTCCAAAAGATTACATTATTGATCGGGATTATAAATGGAGAAATTACCCGATTGCAAAACAGGTAGCAAGAATCGGGAACAGTGTTGTGCCAGTTATGGCAGAAGCACTCGTGAAAGCTAATTGCCCGTATCTGAAAGTCGGAGAGCGTAAAGCTGCACCGATGATTTATATGCAGAATAACGGACAAGTAGCATTTGGATAAGAAATCATGGAGGACTGCACAATAGCGTGTCAGTTGCTTACATGGGGAAAGTGAGGATGTAAAATGAGAAGTTACACAATAAAACTTCCAAGAGAATTGGAAGTAGATATTTTCAATCTACCAGAAAATTTTGATGCAGAAATCAATCGTGTGTTCGGAGAATACACACAGGAAACATCGGAAGATTATAGAAATTGCGACAGATTAGGATTCATTGATTGCTGTGTAAGACATATCAATGGTAACAAAGACAGATACGATGTAGTAGATGAAAAAGTGGAAGATTATATCACTACTCAATGGAGAGAATATGGACAACTCGACAATAAAGATGATGTGTACAGTGCTGATTTTATGGCAGATTGTTATGCAGATGGCGTACAGAATGCGGTATTATGTTCACATTTCGGAACTGACGATCACCATATTTACGACCAGATCCAGAAAGTGCTTGTGAGAATTATTAGAGTTGTAATGAGCTACGAGGATAAGGAGGATTAGTGTAAAATGTTTTATTGCTGTAACGAATGTAGAAACAAAGAATGTCCCGTGAACTATCACAATAGAAAGAAAGGCGAGCCACTGTTTGTGAAAGCATACTGTGGAACAAAAAAGTGCAAAGGATATAAAAGACCATAAAGGAGGACACAAAATGTTAATCAGAAGTCAGAATAAAACAATAATAGTAAATATTGATAATGCTTTCAGTATTGCAATTCGAGACATTAATGGAGCGGCATCAATATATGTCGGAAGTCAAGACGGTTGTTGCATTATCGCTGAATATTCCACCAGAGAAAAAGCCATGAAGGTACTGGACATGATTCAGGAAGCCTATGGAGATTCGGAATACACAAAATATGTAATTCCAGAAGTATGTAGGATATTAAGTATAAAGCCAAAAACGGAAGAAAACAAAGCACATGCGGGAGAACTTGGAGAAATGCTCAAAAAAGGAATGACGTTCCAGATGCCAGAGGATAGCGAGGTGGAAGCATGAACAAAACCAATATTGGCTTTTTGAAACATAGAGATGTTTTCCAATATAAATGTGAAATGTATAGAGCTGGACATGTAATCGAAAATACAGATGGATATGTTTCTTGCACAAATATCAAAACACGCAAAGTTGAAAGGCTTTACATAGATACAGAAGTGGAGGCGGAAGTATGAGCCATATCAAAGACAGATTAAAGCAGTACAAGGATAAATATTCGGACTGCTACAAATACGCTGGGGTACATGTCAAAGTTATTCAAGATATGATTGAGCAGCTTCTGGCCGATTTGGCGCAAGACGAGAAAGAAAACGGGTGGATTCCAGTCAGTGAGAGGATGCCGGAAGAACACGATTCCATATTTGTAAAGTTTAAAGGAACAGATAACTGGAAAAGAGGAATGTTCGAAAAAACATCTAAATATGTAATTGCTACAGTTGTATTTGACGATGGAACAGTATTGGTAGAACAAGCATATACTACTGATGGAATTTGGAAAACGGATAAAAAAGTTTTAGGCGGAACAGTAGTTGCATGGATGGACTATCCAGAACCATATAAGGAGGACGAGCCATGATTACATTCTTATTAGGACTTACACTTGGAATTATATTCGGAGTGACTGGTCTTGTACGCGCAGCAATCATGTACGATAAACACCACCCAGACGATTAGAAAGGAGCAACGGTATGCTGACAAGGAATAAAAAGCTGAAAGACTACGGTATTCCGGCAGAGGACATTGAAAAACTGAACACGATGCTGAAAGACTTTCCGGCAGAGTACGAATACCTACTTTCCGGTGCCGCCTTGTCAGCTTGCCCGAAGAACACGGTGATAGCGGATATGGTTATTGAGAATATCCTACACCGGAAAAGCTACAGGAAAATCAGCAAAGAAAGATATATCCCGATGAACCCGAAAGACTTCTACGGATACAGACGCAAGACCGTCGCTGTACTGTATGAGAGAATGCGGTTGTTGGGAGTGTGGGAGGATGAAAGATGGGCAGATTAATTGATGCAGATAAATTGAAACATGCGATACATTGTGCATATTCTGATGATTTAGAGATCCTTGAAAAGATTGACGAACAGCCAACAGCTTTTGATGTGGAAAAGGTTACGGATGAAATTTTAAGAGCAAGCTGTATAGCAAGACCCATGGGGTGGGATCGTAAAAGAGAAATTATTGAAACGCACACGGCAATTGAAATCGTGAAAGGCGGTGGAGTAGATGATTGATTTAACAGGAAAAAACGTATTTGTAAGAACGCGGGAAGAATATTTGAGTGTTCTGAAAATAGCAAGGTTTCAGGGATTCAAATGGGCGAGAGAAAACCATTTAAACCATATCGAAATTCCATTTCCAAACATATTGATTTTTTACGATAATAAGATCGCTACTTACAGCTTTGAAAAGGAATTGTATGAAGCGTCCGAAATCATCGAAGATGAAGAAAGAATCAAGGATGCAGTAAACCTTGTCAGAACATTCGCTAAATACCCAGACAGAACAGCATTGACGGACTCATTTATTGAGTCCTTGAAGTTACTTGCAGATACTGTAGAAAGTCAGATGGAAGAGGTGAAGTAGGTGGAGAGATTAACTGAAAGAATGGAAAATGCTCCGGACGGAGAATCAAATGTGTGGGTTAAAAACCATGATTATATAAAGGCATCAGAAAAACTTGCAGAATATGAAGATTTAGAAGAACAGGGTTTGCTTGTGAGATTACCGTGCAAGGTTGGAACAGAAGTATATTACATCTTAGGCATTCCAAATAAGACGCCATGTGCAATCGACAAGTGCGTATTTAAGTTGTCGGATATAGATAAAATCGGTGAATCATTATTCCTCACCCACAAAGAAACTGAGAAGAAGTTGGAGGAACTCAAAAATGAAATTTAAAGAATTCACAAATTGGTGTAATGAAAGAGCATGTGATGGATGCTGGGGAATGCTAGAAGCAATAGCGTGTATTAATTTAATAAATGAGGTTATGAAAATCCAATTTTGGAAAAGAGAAAAATTCTGGAAAGAAAATTACGAGCAGCAGGTATTAGATGAGATTATTAATCCGATAGAGAAGAAGTTGGAGGTGATGAAGAATGAATAAATGTTATGCAAGTCAAGACGGAATATGTAGAAACTCTATTCTTTTCGGAACAAGATGCGATGGTTACAAAGAAAGATGTAAATTAAGACCAACTTATAACGCTCTTGAACGAACAGTGAAAAATTATCAGCACAATTTAAGGAAAATATTTGGAGCAGAGGATTAATATGAAACCAGAAGAAGAATTAAAAGAATTAAGTTATGATAGCACGGCTTATGGTGGTAAATGTACATCCGAGGTAAGGAAAGTAGCTGTTAAGGCAATGAAAAAACAGATTCCGATGAAGCCGAAAGATACTAAAATTATCAGGGATTTTTCTGGTAGATATTACAGTATCAGAGGAACATGTCCGATATGCGGAGAGAAAAATTTGTATAAATCGAATTATTATTGTGATAAGTGCGGACAGCGGCTTGACTGGAAAAGAGGTGATATAAATGATTGATAGTTTAATAGCATTTACATTTGGAATAATATTCGGATCATTTGGCACTATTTTTTTAGTTGCACATTTTGGCGGCAAGCGTAAATAGCAATAAAAAGGCGGTGATGATATGCGTACAAGGCAAAAGTCACTTGTTGATTTTGGTGTATATCCGGAGGACGTTAACCGTTTAAAGGATATATGCCAGAAAGTTACACCAGAGCAGAGACACGATATTTTACACTGCTGCATAAGCTCTTGCCCGCCGGGGATTGAACTTTTGGTGTATGAATCTATTGTAACAAACAAATCCTATGACCGTATCATGAAAACGAAATACATACCGGCAAAGCGAGACGATTTCTACGCATACAAGCGCAAGGCAATGGCTATGTTTTATGATACTCTAAGAAAACTAAGAGAAATATAATACTACAATTAATATTAAAATGTGGGGACAAATTTTTCTGCCATGTATGGTAATATAGTATATATCTATAACTATTTGCCATATGTGGCAGTTTTTTTGTGAGGTGATAATACGGCGAACTTAAAAGCAGTTACTAGAAAACTTCAAAAAGCTATATTATCTACTGGATTAATCATAAAAATTGGAACATCACAATTCTATAGTCATGAGCAGGAACGATTGATAACAGTAACAATTATATCAACACCTACACTTCACCTTACAAAAAGAGGAGAATGGAAAGACTGTGATTATGAAATATTACGAACTGCATCCCAGTATGATGTAGTCATGTGCCTTAAAGAAATATGGGAGGCGGTCAGAAAATGAGGATAGACAGAGGTGATTAGATGGACTTAACGCCTAAGCAGAAAGCGTTTGCAGATGAATATATAAAAAATGGCGGAAATGCATCTGATGCCGCAAGAAAAGCTGGGTATAGCGAGAAAACAGCATATTCAATGGGACAACAGAACTTGAAAAAACTTGAGGTTTCTTCCTATATAGCTGCAAAACAGTCCCTCATCGAAAAGCAAAAAGGCACTGACATTATGTCTCTGGCAGAAATTCAGCAACGTCGCTCTATGATCGCAAGAGGTGAGCTGACTGATTCATTCGGATTTGCTCCGGATTTCTCCGATCAGCTGAAATCTATGAATGATCTGGAAAAAACACTTGCTATAAAAGAAGCCAGAGAAGAGCAGCTGAAAGCAGAAGAAAAAGCCAGATTACAAAGTGAATATCATATTGATCTGGATATTGTCCCGGACGTATTTCATAAAATGATTAGAGATATCCGGAAAAAGAAACATAGCGAATACATTCTCCCCGGCGGGCGTGGATCCATGAAGTCCTCCACTATATCTCTAATCATACCGGAACTACTGAAGAATAATTCGAACATGCACGCTCTGATTCTGCGAAAAGTCGGAAATACTATCAAAGATTCTGTTTACGCTCAGATGAAATGGGCTATTGATAAATTAGATCTAAATGAGGAATTTACCTGTAAAGTGTCTCCTATGGAGATTACATATAAGCCGACCGGTCAGAAGATATACTTCCGTGGCGCTGATGATCCGCTGAAGATTAAGTCTATCAAGCCGGAGTTTGGTTATATCGGAATCGTCTGGTTCGAGGAGCTTGACCAGTTCGCGGGTCCGGAAGAGATACGAAATATTCAGCAGTCCGCAATTCGTGGCGGTAATGAAGCGTATAAGTTTAAATCGTTCAACCCACCTAGAAGTAAGAATAACTGGGCGAATGAATATACGGCAGAAGCAGAAGAAAAAGATGATAGCGCGCTGGTTGTGCATAGCACATATCTTGATCTTGACATTGAACAGGAATGGCTCGGAGATATATTCCTTGCAGATGCTGAACATCTAAAAGAAGTGAACCCAGATGCTTACGAAAATGAGTATCTAGGAAAAGCTAATGGAAATGGCGGAAATGTCTTTGAATATATCGAAGAAAGAACTATCACAGACGAAGAAATCAGTCATTTTGATAGAATCTATCAGGGTGTTGACTGGGGATGGTTCCCAGATCCTTATGCATTTGCGCGGCTCTATTATGACCATGCAAGAGAGACAATTTATTTTCTTGATGAAATTGGCGAAAACAAAAAGTCAAATGACTGGACTGCTGCTGAAATCAAGAAGCGTGGTTATGATGACTATGTGATCACTTGTGACAGTGCTGAGAATAAATCTGTAAATGATTACAGGGACGCAGGACTTCCAGCAAGAGGAGCAATCAAGGGACCTGGCAGCGTTGAATACTCAATGAAGTGGTTACAAGGAAAGAAGCTTGTATTTGATCCACGGAGAACGCCGAAAGCATGGAAAGAGTTTAAAAAATATGAGTATGAGCGTGACAAAGATGGAAATATCATCAGCGGATATCCAGACAAGGACAATCATTTTATAGATGCAACCAGATATGCCACAGAGCCAATGTGGACCAGAAGGGGGAACAGCGCATAATGGTGCTATCAGAATATTGTAGAAAAAAACTTGGTGATTTTTTAAAAGATAAAGTAGATGTAAAAGAGGGATATACTTACGAAGAACAGGCGGTAATTGAAAATTCAATCAGAATGCTGATAAAAGCTGGAATATACCCACTTGATGAACTTCGAAAAGATATCTTAAGAGAGTGCTCGGTACTTCTTCCCCGGGAATGGATGTTCGACGTAGCAAACAGTTAGCAGGTGACTAAATGGGACTTATAACAACACTAAAAAGGTGGTTTAACATGATTTTCAAAAAACAAGCCGAAGAGGACTTTAACATCCAGGCAGCAGAATTCCCAGAAATGGAAACGCTGATTAACCGGTGCGCGAACATTTACAGAGGTGTGCCGGAATGGCTAGATGACAAGAATAACATCAAAACGATTAATTTTGCTAAATCTGTCTGCTCAGAGACTGCCCGGCTCGCAACACTGGCGATTGGCATTCAGATAGATGGTTCTGCAAGGGCAACGTGGCTACAGGAGCAAATTGACAAGGTATATTTCCAGATTCGTCACTGGGTAGAATATGGCTGTGCTTACGGAACGGTATTCATCAAGCCGAACGGTGAGAGCCTTGACGTATTTACTCCGGCAGACGTGATGATTGTGGATTATGACAATCAAGAAATCAAAGGAATTATATTTAAGGATTCTTATACAGTTGGACGGAAATACTACACAAGGCTCGAATATCACAGGTTTGTTGAGACAACTGTAGACGGTGTGACAACTTATCCGTACTACGTTTCCAACAGAGCCTATGTATCAAAATCACCTCAGAGTATCGGTGATAAAATTGACCTTAAACAGACCAAATGGGCTGACCTCATGGCAGATACGCCACCGATTCTCAAAGCGAATGGGGAGAAGCTGGACGGACCGCTGTATGGAGTACTTCGAACACCACAGGCAAACAATGTGGATATCAGTACACCACTTGGACTTCCGATATTTGCAGAAGCAATTGAAGAGCTGAAAGACCTGGACATTGCATACAGCCGTAATGCAAAAGAAATCCTTGATTCTAAGAGAACCGTTCTGGCGGATGATAGACTACTCATGCCGAGTGGATCACCAGTCTCTTCCATGACGCCACAGGCAATGGAACACAGATGCTCAGAAATGAGTTTGCCAGATTATGTAAAAAATGTATTCGGACAGGACGAAAAAGAGTTCTATCAAGAAATCAATCCGATACTTAACACAGATACCCGTATAAGCGGCATAAATGCCCTTTTAAGCCAGTTAGGGTACAAGATTGGATTCTCCAATGGATATTTCGTTTTTAACGAAACAAGCGGCATACAGACAGCTACAGGGGTAGAAGCGGAACAGCAGAGGACAATACAGTTTATCAAGGATGTAAGAGATAAGCTAGAATCATGTTTAGATCAAGTAATCTACGCGCTAAATGTCCACGCTGATCTGTACGGACTTGCACCGGTTGGGACTTATGAAGTCAATTATGATTTCGGAGATATTACATATTCCTTTGCAGAAGACAAGCAGACTTGGCTTGGATATGTAAACACTGGAAGAGTTCCGTTCTGGTACTATCTGGTAAAATTTGAAGGATTCAGCGAAGAGGATGCGAAAGCTCTCGCAAATGAAGCGAACAAGGAAAACAAAGCAAGTGGATTATTCGGAGATGAATAGCCTATGAAGATCAATAATCATGTTGGAAATGTACATATCAAATTCGATACAAAACGGATTGATGGCAATTTGAAAGAAGCGCAAACGAAACTGAATATGCAGATTGTAGCGGACTGCGAGCCTTATGTACCTTTCCAGCAAGGAGCATTGAGAAGTAGCGTAAGATACCCGCAGGGAATTGACGGTGGCGAGATTGAATATAATACTCCTTACGCTCATTATCTGTACACGGGCGAGGTATATGGTCCGAATATTCCGCTCAAGGATGCACAAGGCAATATTATCGGATGGACATCTCCACCTAAAAAATCACCCACAGGAAGAAGATTACAATATCATACACCAGGGACGTCTGACCATTGGTTTGAGCGTGCTAAGCAGGAACATCTATCTGATTGGGTGAGGCTTGTAAAAGAAACGGCAGGTGGTAAATAATGCTTCCTCCAGAGTATTTCCACGGAAAAGAAAAAAAGATCCTTGCAATTTATCAAGAACTAGAAGATTTTATAATGACGGACATTTCCAGGCGTATTCTCCAGACTGGCGGTATGACCGCCACAGCTGATCGGCTCATTTGGAAGCTCACGCAAATGGGAGAAAGCAGAGTTGCCATTGAACAGAAACTGCAGAAGCTTACAAAAATGACACAGCCAGAGCTTAGACGGATTCTGCGAAATGCCGTGATGACTTCCTGGGACAATGATAAAGATATCCTTTTAGGGATTGATGAGAATATAAGTCCACCATTGGAGAATCCAGAAGTGATAGCGGTGATGGATGCAGAGTTTAAAAAGACATTGGGAGAGCTTAGAAACCTGAGCAGGACAACCATAAATCAATCTCAACGTGATCTAATTAATCTGCTGGACAAAGCCGAAATCCGTGTTGCTTCCGGTGTGCAATCCTACACCACTGCAATTTGTGATGTGTTGGACAATTATGCACAAAAAGGAATCATGGTGGATTATCCAACAAGCGGTGCAAAAAGAACCATTGAAGCATCTGTGAGGTGTTGCGTGGTAACAAGTATGAATCAAACGGCGGCACAGGTAACGAATCAGTACATTGCACAGGCAAAGACAAATTATGTCCTTGTATCAGCCCATCTGGGAGCCAGAACAGCACAGAAAGGACAGCCTCCTTGCGGAGATCATTCGTCCTGGCAAGGAAAGCCTTACTCAATAGTTGGATCAGAACCGGGGTATCCTAATCTTTTTGATAGTACCGGCTACGATATCAATCCGAACACTGGACAGGGGACTGTTCGGGATCTACATGGTCTTCATGGTTACAATTGCCGCCACAGTCACCAGCCATGGGCGAAAGGACTGAGGAATCCCTGGGAGGACGAGCACAAGATTGATTCTGAAGAGAATAAGAAAATCTACGAAGATACCCAGAAACAACGAGCAATGGAACGTTCAATCAGAGCGACTAAACGCAAGCTGATAATGAAGAACGAAGAAATCAACTCAGACGATATACCGGATTCTGAAAAAGAAAAACTAAGATCGGAATATGATCAAATGGCTTTTAAGCTGACTGAACAAAATAAGGAGTATAATAAATTCTGTGAGGAAAACAATCTTGCAGCACAATATTACCGCAACAAGGTAGCAGACTTTGGATATAAGCAGAAGTCCAGGGCAAATGCCGGGGCAAAAAGATTTATGAGAGCAAAGTGAGGTAGATATGGAAAGATGGGTATATTTTAATCCGAATCCAGCCGGGAATCGTGTAGGTGACTGTGCTGTCCGGGCGATATGCAAGGCATTAGAACTGGATTGGGAAACGGTATTTACAGGATTAATGGTATATGCTTGCTCACTATCAGATATGCCAAGCGCTAATTATGTATGGGGATCATATTTGGCAAGGCATGGATATCACAGAAAGCTTGTGGAACAGTCAGAGAGGTATATTTATACAGTCAATGATTTCTGCGCAGATCATCCTACTGGTACATACATTCTTTGCATAGATGGCCATGTGGTGACGGTACAAGACGGCAAATATTATGATACATGGGATAGCGGTAATGAGGTCCCGGTATATTACTGGGAAAGGAGCTTATAAAAATGAGCATACAGGAATTTATCCAATTTTTTCTTTCAATTTGTGGAGGGGTATCAATTTTTGGAGGGGCAGCAGCTGTTATTTTTAAATGGATTGCTCCGGCATTCAGGCTTAATAAGCGAGTGGAAATCCTGGAAGACCATGATAAAAGAGATTTTGAAACGTTAAAGAGAATAGCTGAGAGAGATTCCCTTATCCTGGAGGTTTTGTCAACCATGCTAGACAGTCAGATCAACGGCGACAATGTAGAGGAATTAAAAAAAACAAAACAGAAGCTTACAAATTATCTTGCACAGAATCAGCGCTAATTGCATTAATAAGAGGTATGCTCATGAAATTATATGTGTTCACTAAGAAAGACATAGACAGATTCTTAATAGAGTGTAATTTCACACCGGACGAAGAAAGACTGTTCCGGCTGAGATGCAAGGAATACACGCTTGAATACTGCGCTGAACAAATGAATGTGAGTATATCCACGGCGAAACGATTAAGCCGACGGGTGAATAATAAAATAATCAAAGTATGCTGATACGATAAAAGCCCCGGGATTAACTTCCAGGGGCTTTATTTTGGTATTGATAAATATAACAATCTGTGATATTATAAATATAATCGCTATAGATGGACGCTTCTATTAGTGGTCTCTGGCATCTATCCGCCGGGGCAAGGATTGAAATATTAGTTTTATTTTTAAGAAAAAAGGGTATTCACATTTTATAATTTAGTGCAAATACCTTTTTTTAATCACTTTTTCTTAAATCTTGGAAGATACGATAATACAGTGCTTTTTCCTTTTTGGGTTTCTTCCATAATTTCTTCAATTGTCATTCCGTTTTGGTACATTTCAAGTATTGTTTTTTGAATATCATTTACAATTATTCCATTTGTTGAAAGTGTTTTTGCAATTCGAATAGCGCTATATCCCGTGATTTTCCGTATAGCGTAAATTGTATCGGCTCCGCTATTATACGCATTTAAGATTTTTTCATCAGCTATAGCAATTTCTTTGTTGCTTTCTCCTGGGCTCTTTCTGCATTTTTCTATGCGCAAAGCGTTTTTACTCCTATTTTCCATATATGGTGTCTGTACCCTTGGAAGATATTTATATACCGTTTTTCTTGATAATCCAGTATATTTCGCGATTTCATCAATATTTTTTCCTTCGTCAAACAATTTTAAAATAATTGCTTGATTTTCAGTTAAAATTATGCCGTTATCGGAAAGCGTTTTCGCCACTTTTGAAAAGCTATATCCCGTACATTGAGCTATACCTTTTATCGAATATACGCCAGAATTGTAAACTGACAAAATGGTTTCTGTAGGTGTCAATACACTATTCCTCTTCATATTGTTCCATACCAAATAATTCCCTTCCAGAAATTCCCATGTTTTCCGGGTAAATTTTAACTGTGTCTTCTACTTCTGCAATCAAATCATCTTCAGCAGAGCGCTCAAAAACTTCTTCCATTGTGCAGTTGCTCCATTGATTCGGTTCAAATTCATCAGAATACGGAAATCCTTCTTTTGCAATTTCAATGAGTTCCTGGTAAGATAACATTTGATCTTCAAAACCTGAGATAATGTTTACGATTTTTTCGTCATCAAATACGATTGCATAAATCATCCCGCCGTTGTTTTCATAAAAATTTGTTTTCATTTTGCTTTCCTCCTGATCTGCTCCATGTCTGGGGCTTTGCTTGTTTTCTTTAACTGTCTTTATTATATATCTATGTGCGTTATATGTCAAGCGTATATGTGCGTTATTTTTATTTTTTTTCTAACCTATCGAGTTCTGACAGAACAACATCCCGGATAAAGGCACTGTTACTCTTGCCGAGGCTGAGCTCTTCAATCCTCTCTTTAGTTCCCTTTGGAAAGACAATATTCAGTCTATAGTTGTTGTTCTCGTACTTCCTTACCGCTCTCTTCTGCGCTTCTGTTGCCATGTTAATTCCTCCTTTTTCCTCAATTATAAATCTATGTGCGTTATTGCACAATACTTTTTTGACACTTTTTTGAACTGTTTTGAAGTTACTTTCCATGCAAAAATATAATTAGAAAGGCGGTGTATAAGATGGCATTATATAACAATCCTTATCAATACAGCTTTGGCGTTCCGGGGCAGATGAATCAGTTCCAGCAACAGCCTGTCCAGATGCCAGCTCAACCAGTACAGCAACCACAGCAGAATAACAATGGTATCCTGTGGGTTTCCGGCGAAGTAGGCGCAAAATCCTATCTGGTAGCACCCGGGACAAGCGTTTTACTGATGGATTCAGAGAGTGAAAAGTTCTATATAAAATCTACAGACGTTTCCGGTATGCCGCAGCCATTACGGACGTTTGAGTATCACGAGGTAGGCACTCAGATGCCACCTAAACAGCCTGCCCAGAACATGGATAATAAATACGTCACCAGGCAGGAATACGACGATTTAAAAGCCAAATGCGACGCTATAGCAAGTAGATTAAATTCTTTTTCTGAACCTGTTAGGGCTAATACCGAACAAGAATCAGCAGTCAAGGGAGGAAACGCAGATGAGTAATCCACTATTTAACGCGCTTGGTGGTGGGATGCCACAGGGAAACGGACCAATGCAGATGATACAGCAGTTTATGCAGTTTAAGCAGAATTTTAAGGGAGACCCGAAAGAAGAAGTCCAGAAGATGTTACAGTCTGGGAAGATTTCCCAACAGCAACTTAATCAGGTTCAGCAGATGGCAGGGCAGTTTCAACACATGTTAAAAGGAATGAAATAGTACATTACAATCTGGCCAGATTGATGTAAATACACAAAAAGGAGATTATATTATGGATGGAAATTATAGTTTAGCAGACATTGCCGCCGCTACTGGAAACGGTAGAAATAATGACGGCATGTTTGGTGGAGATGGCAGCTGGTGGATTATTGTTTTATTCATTTTTGCTTTCTTCGGATGGGGAAACAACGGCTGGGGCAATAACGGCAACGGCGGCGGATATGCAGCCACAGCAGCTACTCAGGCAGACATTCAGAGAGGATTTGATAACTCCGCAGTAATCAGCAAGCTTGACGGAATCAATAACGGCCTCTGTGATGGATTCTATGCAGTGAACAACGGTATGCTTACCGGATTCAACGGCATCAATACGAATATTATGCAGACCGGCTTTGGAATCCAGCAGGCAATCAATGCTGATACTATAGCCAATATGCAGAATACAAACGCGCTCCAGGCACAGCTTGCAAACTGCTGCTGTGAAACCAGAGAAGCAATCCAGGGCGTGAACTACAACATGGCGCAGAACACCTGTGCATTGCAGAACACAATGAACAGTAACACAAGAGACATTATTGACAGTCAGAATGCAGGGACAAGAGCAATCCTTGATTACCTGTGCAACGAGAAGATATCCAATCTCCAGGCTGAGAACAATGATCTCAGACGCGCCGCTTCTCAGGATCGCCAGAGCGCATTGCTTACAACTGCAATGGCTTCACAGACACAGCAGCTTATTAATGCAATCAATCCGGCACCGATTCCGGCTTACCAGGTACCGAATCCGAACACATACTACGGATGCGGATGTAACACCGGATGCAATTGCTGATAACTTCATACCGAGAGTATCTTTCGATTAAATTCGGATGTCGGCTTATGCCGTATTACACATAGGGGCAGGCCAAAAACCTGCCCTTTTGTGATATGAAAGGAGTATTTTTATGGCAGAATTTACAAATGTAGCTGCTCAGACTGTAGCAGCAAATGGAAACGTAGTATTTTCAAATACAGCAGTTAAAGGTTCTAACTGTATTCAGCACAGAGAGGGAAGCGGAATTATTACGCTGAGAGGACTGACTAATCAGTGCAAAGCGAGATTCTTCGTTGATTTTTCTGGCAATATCGCAATTCCAACAGGCGGTACTGTCGGAGCTATTTCTCTGGCTATTGCAATCTCTGGTGAGTCGGTTCTTTCTTCTCAAATGATTTCCACGCCGGCAGCAGTAGACCAGTACAACAATGTGTCCTCTGGCATCTATATTGATGTACCTCGTGGATGTTGCGTTAATATTGCAGTAGAGAACACAAGCGATCAGGCTATTTCCGTTGCGAACGCAAATATTGTCGTGACTAGAGAAGCGTAGGAGGTGCAGTTATGAGAGATATCAAGGATTTATGCACAAGGATAGAAGACGAGCTTGCAAAAATCGCAGATAGTGGGTTGACCACTGGAAATTTGGAAATGACATACAAGCTGATTGATATGTACAAAGATATAAAGAACACGCAGTACTGGGATAAAAAAGCTGAGTATTATAACACTGTTCTTGACGAGATGAAAAGTGGATATGGTGATCAGTACAGCGAACGTGGGCGCAAGCGTGACAGCATGGGGAGATACAGCCGCAGTGATGGGAGAATGATGTACCCAGATTATGATCGCGGCAGCTCTTACGGCGATGAAAGTCGCGACTACGGAACCGGAAGAGGAAATTACAGTCGATCTGATGGGCGAGATACTTACAGTGACTATATGACACAGAAACAGAATTATCGTTCTGGAAAGTCTGAGGACTGCAAGAGGAAGATGCTTGCCGCTTTGGAAGAACATCTGGACGAACTCACTACAGAAATGAGCGACATGTCCAAAGATGCAGAGTGTCGGGAAGAGCGTGACCTTGTTAAGAGATACGTTGAGAAATTAAGAAATATGCTTTGATTTGGCGAAATGTGGGGACAACTTTTTTTAAAGAATGTGATACTATAATCTTGCAAGGTATGGTGAACCTTGTAGGGCTTGCTGATTAGAAGTTTTTGCTTTCTTTTTCGTTTCATGTCCTCCTTTCTTTGTGAATATGTCCTTAATAGAAACAGATTTGAGCGGAATCTGGAGGTTGAAAAGCGGATGCAATTTCCGGCATATTCATTAGTCGGCTTGACTGACTGGTAACACCTCCTTATGAATGAAACAACATCTCCGTGAAAGTCGGATAGTGGCAGGCATAACACGATAAATACCTTGCTAACCCGGGAATCCGGGTTGATGGAATGTAGCTCAGTGGTAGAGCAGTAGCCTTATAAGCTATGTGTCGCAGGTTCGATCCCTGCCTTTCCGATTATAGGTTTATCCTTATCCTGTGGACTGGAATTTAATCCAAATAGTCCCGAAAAGGTGTCTTCTGGGAAAGCGGCAACGATTGGCGGTGTTGCGGCGGTCTGTAAAACCGTTCCCTCGTGGTAAACATTATAGGTTCAATTCCTATCTTTCCCATTACCTTGCCAGTGGTCTAACTGGCTTAATCCAATACCTGCGGCGGCAGGTCAATAAAAACGGCCAGGAGGATATATATGCAGAAACTTATTGACACATTAAAATCATTTGGAATTGAAATCCCGGAGGATAAACAAGCAGATGTAAAGAAAGCACTTTCTGAGAATTACAAAAATGCAAAGGAAGTAGCGAAAACCATGTCGAAAGTTGAGGGAGAACGCGACAGCTGGAAAGAACGTGCTGAGACAGCAGAAGAAACCTTAAAAGGCTTTGACGGTATCGACCCGGCAAATATCCAGACAGAACTTGCCGGATGGAAGAAAAAAGCCGAGGATGCAGAGAAAGAATTCAACGCAAAGATCTATGACCGTGATTTCTCAGATGCACTGAAAACGGCACTCGATGATGTTAAATTTTCCAGCGAAGCAGCTAAGAAATCTGTTATGGCAGACATTAAAGAAGCCGGATTAAAACTGAAAGACGGTAAAATCCTTGGACTGAATGATCTGATTGAGCAGATGAAGCAGTCTGATGCATCCGCTTTTGTGGATGAATCTCAGCAGCAGGCTCAGCAGAACCAGGCAAGGTTTACTACTCATGTTGGACAGCAGCAGACACCGGGAAGTATGACCAAGAAAGATATCGAAGCAATCAAAGACCCGTCCGAGAGACAGGCTGCAATTGCTCAGAATATCCAGTTATTCCAGTGATTTTTACACCGACTATACATTAGAGTATAGCCGCTAACCCAATACCTTAACAATTATGGGTAGAAAGGACTTTTTTTATGGCAGCAAAATCCAATCTTATTATGACAAATGATATCCAGGTCACAGCACGTGAGATTGACTTTGTTACCAGATTCGAAAGAAACTGGGAACATTTACGTGAAATCCTTGGTATCATGCGTCCAATCAAAAAGACACCCGGAGCGGTTCTTAAATCAAAATATGCAGAGGGTACATTACAGAATGGAAATATTGGTGAGGGCGAGGAGATCCCTTACAGCAAATTCGTTGTAAAAGAAAAGCCCTATGCAGAAATGACTATTGAGAAGTACGCAAAGGCTGTATCTATCGAAGCAATCAAGGATCACGGTTATGAGAATGCCGTTCAGATGACCGATGATGAATTCCTTTTCCAGCTTCAGACCAATGTTACTGAAAGATTTTACAACTATCTGAAAACCGGTACTCTCACATTCACAGAGATCACATTCCAGATGGCTCTGGCAATGGCCAAGGGTCGTGTAGAAAACAAATTCAAGCAGATGCACAGAAATGTGACTGGTGTTGTTGGATTTGTAAACATTCTGGACGTGTATGAGTACATCGGCGCAGCTGAGATTTCTATTCAGAACCAGTTCGGCTTCCAGTATATGAAAGACTTCTTGGGATTCAACACAATCTTCCTGTTATCTGACAGTGAAATTCCGAGAGGAACAGTAATCGCTACACCTGTTGAAAATATCGTTCTGTACTATGTTGACCCGAACGAATCTGATTTTGCAAGAGCGGGTCTTGTATATACTGTATCCGGTGAAACAAATCTGATCGGATTCCATACACAGGGCAATTACCACACAGCAGTATCCGAAGCATTCGCAATCATGGGACTTACCCTCTTTGCAGAGTACATTGATGCTATTGCCGTAGGAACTATCAACACAACTCAGACGCTTGGAACTCTGACTGTAAATTCTGCGGCAGGAAGTAAGAGTGGAGACACAAAAGTGACTATTACTCCGAAAAAAGCAAGCGCAGGAAATGTGTACAAGTACAAAGTTGCATCATCTGAGACTACTGTAGATTATGGCCAGAATGTGAAGAACTGGACTGCGTGGGATGGAGAAGCTGACATTACCGCAGCAACAGGACAGGTAATCACAGTGGTTGAGTGCGACAGTACATATAAGGCACTGAGCGCAGGACACGCGACTGTAATAGCAAAATGATGATCAAGTAGGAGGTAACTGGCATGGCTTATGCAGATTATGAATTTTACACAACTTCATATTTCGGTTCAGTTGTGCCAGAAACCGAATTTCCACGATTAGCGGAAAGAGCCAGTGATTTTGTGGACACAATGACATTTGACAGGTTGGTGGACGGGCTGCCGGAAAATGAACGCTCTCAGAAGCGTATCAAAAAGGCGGTCTGTTCATTGGCTGAATTAATGTATCAGATTGAGCTTGCTGAAAAGAATGCAATCAGTCAAGCGTCTGCCGGTGCTACCGACACGAATGTCGGTCACAAATCAACAGGCGTTGTAACCTCTGTATCATCTGGCAGTGAATCCATTTCCTACGCCACGCCTCAGCAGATTGGAGCAAGCACAAAGGAATGGAGTGCGGTGTATGCCGCTGCCGGAGACGTACAGAAAACGAACGACTTACTTCTTAAGACAGCTTTGCCACTTCTGATGGGAGTGAGGACGGATGATGGGATACCAGTATTGTATGCGGGGGTGTGAGTATGATTTGCAATAAAAAGGCTTATTCAGATATGCGAAAAGACTGTGAAAACTGTCCAGACAAAGAACAGTGTTGGAATGGTAAAAATGTTGGAGTAGCCTATTTAGATGCAAGCATTACAGAAGAAGCATCACAACCACTTATGAGAGAAACAAAGACTATAAATGTCGGTGGTGTCCTCACAACGGTATATAAAGATGATATTGAAAGAGAAATATATAAGGCTTTACGAGAGCCTTTTTCTCTGAATTTTGGAGCATAAAGGAGTGATTATATGGACATTTCAACACTTGGCTCATGTATAGCAATCGTTATGATTTGCTACATTGTAGGAATGGGCTGTAAAGCATCAAAAAGAATCTCTGATGAATGGATTCCGGTAATCATGGCGGTTATTGGTGGAATTCTCGGAGCTGTCGGAATGGGAGTTATCCCGGATTTCCCGGCAACGGATTATATCACGGCGGTTGCAGTCGGTATGTTTAATGGGTTGTCGGCCACTGGCGTGAATCAGATTATTAAGCAGACAACGCAGAAAGAATAATTAAGGAGAGGGTATCATGTACGAAAAAACTTTGACGATTTTCAATTATTATGAGAGTCCGACAACAAGAGATGCGTACTGGTATCCTCATGTTTTATCCGGTGTCGACCTTATTACGGACAAGGGGGCAATCCTTAAGAAGTACGGGCCAGACGCAACAGACAACGCACAGTTACACGTTCGATACACTGTCCAGAACGGCGATATAACCATTACTGATAAAGACGGCAAGATTCTTCCATGGATGCCACCTAAAGAGTGGAAAAGGCAGATTAACAACGCTCTGGAAGACACTATCACATTCTCAGATGAATCGTTCTTCTGGGAGGGTGAGTGGACTGGTGGAACAGTAACCGATGACGATTACAGAAATGGATTTTATCAATACATGAACCAGAACAAGGACAATATCTTTAAAGTCACCAGTGTGGGCGGACCGTATACACTGATACCACATTTTGAAATATTAGGAAAGTAGGATGCAATATGGCGGATAAACCGATCGGCAAGGACGCAGAGGGATATGAGATTCTGACAGAAGCCATGAAAGCTCTTCTGAATCAGTATCCTGGACTGTATGACGGCGAAATAATCAAATATGAGGAACTGGGAACTGACAGTGGAATTGCGTTCTTTGCGGATGCAGGAGCATTAATCTATTCAGAAAAAGAGGATGTATGCGGAACGATGCACCAGGTGTGCCAGTACCCCTTTATCGTGGTATATCGCACAGCTTCCGAAAAGGAGCGCCAGAAGCTATCTGTTCAGAAGTTTCTGGACAACCTTGGCAAGTGGATTTGCCGGGAACCAGTCACAGTAGATGGCACTGAGACGCGCTTATCCGCTTTTCCAGAGCTTTCCAGAGGACGAGTGATAAAACGCATCATTCGCGATAATTCCTACGGCACAGAGCCGCAGGAGAACGGCGTACAGGACTGGTTGCTTCCAATCACAGTAAAATACGAATATGACTGGGAAAAATGGTGATTACACCACTTAAATATAACAACTAACCGGCTATCAATCGGAGATAGTCGCTAACCTACACAGCCTTTAAGAGTTATAGGCAGAAAGGACATTTCTATGGCAGTTACAGGCAAAATTGACCGTAAATACATGGCTCATTATATTGACGCAGGTTCCCTCTGTGGAGGACTGACGCCGAAATATGAGCGTCTCGGAAAAGATCTGGAAGAGTATAACGTAGAACTCAATCCGGATACTGAAACATCTAAAAATATTCTTGGAGAATCCACATTCAAGCATAACGGCTACGAAGTTTCTTCTGACGCTGATCCGTTTTATGCAGACACTACTTCTGATCTGTTTGCAGCATTGCAGAAGATTGTAGACGGACGTCTCAAAGACGATAACCTCAAAACAAAAGCAGTTGAGGTCCACCTTTGGACAGAAGCCACGGCAGGCAAGTATGAAGCATACCAGCAGGACTGCTACGTTGTACCGACTTCCTATGGCGGTGATACATCCGGCTATCAGATTCCGTTTACTGTGAACTACGTTGGTGAGCGTGTAAAAGGAAAATTTGATATCAGTTCCGGTACATTCACAGCTGACAGTGAATAAGCACATATACAAGGAGGACACGCCAAATGGCAAAAGTAATTAATACTAAAATTGATGATGGAATTCTCGTTTTTACATTCACAAATAACGAAGACGAAGTTTTTTCTTCTTTCAAACTGAACCCGACGGATATCAATGTAGTAGCACGCGCAGAAGAACTGGAGGAGTGCTTTGAACAGTTCAAGGCTTCCGTCCAGAAAGTCACATCTGGTAAAGAGATGGCGGAACTGAATAAACAGATTGAGGATAAAATCAATTATCTCCTTGGATATGAAGCATCCAAGGACCTGTTTAAAGAACCAATTACCGCAACAACTGTATTCGGTAATGGCCAGGTATTTGCTTATATCGTTCTGGACAAGATCGCAGAAGCAATCGCACCGGAAATCGAAAAGAGAAAAAAGAAAATGCAGGCAGCAGTTAACAAGTACACGGAGAAATATGAAAAATGACCGCCTATGAGCTTCCCACCTCACTAAACATAAGTGGGGTGGATTTTTCTATTAGAACGGATTTTCGAGCAATCATTGATATTCTCATTGCGCAGAATGATCCAGAGTTAGACAAACAGGCAAAAGCAGTTGTTATGTTACAGATTCTGTTCGAGGATTGGCAAAGCATACCATCAGAACATCTTACAGAAGCTTGTCAGAAAGCTTGCGAATTTATTGACTGCGGTCAAGTTGATAATAGTCCGAATAAACCCAAACCCCGCTTAATGGACTGGAAACAGGACGGAGACATGATTGTTCCGGCTGTAAACAATGTTGCCGGTAAAGAAATCAGAGCAGTGCCTTATATGCACTGGTGGACGTTTTTCGGGTACTTTATGGAATCTGGTGAATGCCTTTTTAATACAGTGGTTGGAATTCGTTCAAAAAAGGCAAAGGGCGAAAAACTCGATAAATGGGAAAAGAAATTCTATCAAGAAAACAAGAACATTATTGATATAAAAACACGTCTCAGCGATGAGGAGCAAGCTTATAAAGATAAGCTGAATGAGATGTTGAACCTCAAATAGTTAGGAGGTGGACACATGGCTGCTGATGGCTCAATTATTATTGATACCAAGCTTGATACATCTGGAATTGATAATGGAGTATCAAGGATTAAACAGTCATTTAACAGCCTTGGTAGTGCTGTAAAAAAAATCGGTCTACTGATTGGTGGGGCTTTTGCAGTTGGTAAGTTAGTACAGTTTGGAAAAGAGTGCGTTGCCCTTGGTTCCGACCTCGCAGAAGTTCAGAATGTGGTCGATGTTACATTTACCACCATGTCGGATAAGGTCAATGAATTTGCAAAGAATGCAATGGTCTCAGCCGGACTGTCAGAGACAATGGCAAAAAGGTATGTTGGTACGTTCGGAGCAATGTCTAAGTCATTCGGATTCTCAGAGGCACAGGCTTACGACATGTCAACGGCTCTAACACAGCTGACCGGTGACGTGGCATCATTCTACAACATCAGTCAGGACTTGGCTTACATCAAGCTGAAATCAGTGTTTACGGGTGAAACGGAAACGCTCAAGGATCTCGGCGTGGTAATGACCCAGTCGGCGCTTGACCAGTACGCACTGGCGAACGGATATGGTAAAACAACATCCGCCATGACTGAACAGGAGAAAGTAGCTCTCCGACTCAAATTTGTACAAGATCAGTTATCCGCTGCTTCTGGCGACTTTATTCGTACTTCAGACAGCTGGGCGAACCAGGTGCGAGTGATGCAGTTGCAGTTGCAGTCTCTCAAGGCAACAGTCGGACAGGGATTAATTAATATTTTCACACCTGTTCTGAAAGTTATTAATATCTTACTTGGCAAGTTAGCAACTCTAGCAAATGCGTTCAAGTCATTTACAGAACTTATCACTGGCAAAAAATCTTCTGGTCAGACAAGTGGAAGTGGAGCAGGTCTTTCCGGAACAGATGTGATCGCGGACACGGCGGATGCTTACGGAGACGCGGCGGATAATGCAGAGAAGATGGCAGATGCCACAAATGACAATGCTAAGGCTACGAAAAAGGCAAATAAAGAAACAAAAAATTATCTTTCTTCATTGGACGAAATACACAAAGCTACTTCTACAGATAGTAGTTCTTCTACACCATCTTCAGCTGGTGGAAGTGGCGGTGGAGCGTCTGGAGGATTATCTGGTGCAGTAAATAATGTGGATTATGGCAGTTTAGCAGAGGGCGAAACTGCTCTTGATAAAATGTCAAAGCCACTTGAAAAGATAATAAAGAAGCTTAAAAAATTAGCCAAATTGCTATCAAAAGGATTCTGGGATGGATTGGGTGATTATGAGCCAATTTTTGATGATATTAAGGAAAATATTGATTCCATTGGGAAATCTTTGCAGAATATATTTACTGATCCAGAAGTAATTGGAGCAGCAAATAATTTTTTAAATGTATTTGCTTATTCTGTCGGAAAAACAGCAGGATCCTTCGCCAGAATTGGAATAACAATTGCTCAAAACATTATTGGCGGAATAGAAAAGTTTTTAAAGCAAAATACTGGCAGAATCAAAAAATATCTGATCGATATGTTTAATATTGGATCTGAAATTTCTGGAATTAAAGGAAATCTTTCAATTGCTCTGGCGGATATATTTTCTGTATTTGGCGGAGAAATTGCGCAGCAGATAACAGCCAATATCATAGGGATATTCTCAAATATCTCAATGACTGCTATGGGATTATGTGCAAGACTTGGAAGAGATATGCTGAATATGATCGCACAGCCGTTCATTGATAATAAGGATATATTAAAAAGCGCAGTCGAAGGAACACTTGGGGTTATCGAAACAATAACCGATGGATTATCGACAGTTATTCAAAATCTTTCCGATTCAGTGACCGCATTATACGATGAGCATTTAAAACCTTTTTTTGACTCAATAGCTAATGGGCTATCAACTATTTTTGGAACTTTAATAGATGGATACAACACATATATTCTTCCAGTTCTACAAGGTTTAGCTTCTAAGATAAAAGAGCTTATGGATGGGGAATTGGGAGAAATGTTTGTAAAAGTTCAGACATTTCTTGGTAAATTAATAGATATCTTAAAAGAGCTTTGGGAAAATATTTTAGTCCCAATAATTAGCTGGATTGTATCAAATGCAATTCCAGTAATCGCAGACGTGGCAAATGTAATTGGCAGCGCTGCTATAGAAGCAATAAAATCCGTTATTAAAATTATCGGAGATGTATTGGATGTTCTGAGCGGAATTCTTGACTTCTTGAAGGGCGTTTTTACAGGCGACTGGGAGCTAGCTTGGAATGGAATTAAAGAAATTGCAAGAGGTGTGTGGAATCTTATAAAAGATATTATATCCGGAGTTTGGGAAACTATTAAGGGAATAGTGAAAAGCGCATTGACAATAATAAAAAGTATTATTTCTCTCGCTTGGAACGCAATAAAAACAGTTACCATTACAGTATGGAATGCTATAAAAACATGGCTGTTCAATACATGGGAAGCAATAAAGACTACAGTTTCGACAGTATTTGATGGAATAAAGTCTAAAATTACAAGAATTTGGGACTCTGTATCAGAAAAAACATCATCTATATGGGGAAAAATAAAAACATTTGTTGATGGAAAAGTAAGTGCTATTCATGATGCAATCGTGGATAAATTTACAAGTGCCAGAGATACGGTAGTAAGGGCGTTTGAGGGTATACGTGATACCATCAAAGATATATTAAACAAGGTGATTGGAATTGCAAACAGCGCTATTGGAACTGTAAACTCTGCAATTGGTGGTATCGAATCTGCATTTACATTTGGACCTTGGAAAGTTCCAACTCCTTTTGGCTCAAGAACAATTGGATTTACGGCTAATTTCCCAAGAGTTCCTACAATTCCATATCTTGCAAAAGGTGCCGTTATTCCACCTAGATCTGAATTTCTGGCTGTACTGGGCGACCAGAAACAGGGAAACAACATTGAAACACCAGAAGCACTGCTTAGAAAAATTGTTCGTGAGGAATCTGGCGGACAGAATAGCGGTGGAAACGTCAGATTTACCGCTCAAATCAATCGTAGAACGGTATTTGACGAGATGATTGAAGAAGCAAAGCTAAGACGTGATGCAAGCGGTACAAATCCGTTTGAGTTGGCATAGGGGGTGAGAACGTGGCATTTTCGATAAGTAAATCAATAACTGATAGATACAAGATAAATGGGCTTCTCATTCCTCAGCCAGATGAGGATATGCAGTGTAATTTTGAGACTACATATTCAGATGGAAGCAATCGAACTCAAAAAGGCGTAGCGATAATAATTCCACTTTTTACTGTAATCCAGTATAGTTATAAGGCTACCAACGTTCCTGTTGATGAGGAATCAACCAATCTGGTAAATGCAATCATTAAAGGAAAGCCATTCATTTTACACCATTGGTTAGCGCACAAAAACGAATGGCGCTCAGAAAAGTTTTATGTTGGAAAATTGAATTATAATATAAAACAAGTTGGAGATTGTTACTCGGAAATATCATTTAATATGCAGGGGGTGAATCCGCTTGATTAATGTATCAAACATTTTTAAAGAAAAATTGCAAGATGGTGAACAGGTACTTGAAATAGTGGAGATCACCTTTCCAGATGGAACAACAAAGACGCTTGAAAATGAGATTATGATCGGTAGCAATGACTTTTCCGACTGTGCGGAAAGTAGCAGCTTCCCAGTCGGAGCTACAGTCTGCAAAACAATGACCTTAGAGCTGGACAATACAGAGGATCAGTGGAAAGATTATAATTTCTACCAGGCTAAAGTACATGCTTATCTGAAACTTCAGACTTCAGTGGCTGAGCCAGCCAGTGAGTCAATCTGGATGAATGATTTTTATGAGCCAATTTTGGACACTGATGGAAACGGCATAGTCCTGTCTAGGGCCGCATCAGAAGACCGATACGAGACAATTGATAAGGGCGTCTATACAATTACCACACCAGAGCAATACGGCGAAATATTGAGCTTTACGGCGTTAGATGATATGTATAAAACCAACGCTAAATATTATAGCGCTCTGACACTTCCACAGACAGTTATGGCGCTGGTAAGGGACGCGTGCGAAAGCTTAGGAATCCCTATGGGTTTTTCTTCCATGGCACATGGAAATGTTGTCGTTACAGCAATTCCAGACAATATGACATTCCGTCAGCTGATCGGATGGGCTGCAATGCTGGAGACAGCTAACGCCAGAATCGACAACAGAGGTTACTTGCAGTTTGTAAAATGGAATTTCGGAGCTGTCGAGAACGGCTCCCTGGTTCCGACCAAGTTAGAGGATTATGTTAATAGCCCGACTCTTTCCAGTGATGATATTGTTATTACTGGAATTCGATTAAAGAATAAAGAATCAGAATCCTTGTTTGGAACTGCTGGATATGTACTGGAGTTAGAAAATAATCTTCTATCAGACAGCGACCTTGGAACCGTGGCTGCCTGGATCGGTGGTAACCTGGCCGGAGCGAAATTTAGAAATCTTCAAGGCGACCTAATTTACAATCCTCTGTTAGAGTTTGGCGATATGGCATATAGCTTTGATCGGAACGGAAACAAATATCTTACGCCTATTACTGATGTATCATCTCCGTTAAATGGCATTACCACTGTAAAAACGCAGGCAGATGATCCCATCCGAAATAGCAGCAAATATATGTCGGAAGCTACAAAAGCACTGGTAGAAGCTAGACAACTTGTTAAGGATGAACGCACAGAGCGCGAAAAAGCCGTTGAAAGGCTAGCAAATACGCTTAAGGAGTCTGGCGGGCTTTATATGACAGAAGATCCACAGGACGACGGTAGTGTAATCTATTATATGCACAATAAGCCGACTCTGGAAGAATCAGATATTGTATGGAAACTCACGGCGGAAGCCATTGGAATTTCTACAGATGGTGGAAAAACCTATCCTTATGGATTTACTGTTACAGGAGAAATGATTACAAGACTGCTATACGCCGAGGGAATCAATGCAAGCTACATCAATGCCGGCGCGCTGATCGTGCGTGACACAAACGGAAAGATTATCTTTTCAGCCGATATTGATAATAACCAGATTGTAATTGACGGCGCATCCGTGCGAATCGGTGCATCACCTTTGGACGGACTGTTAAACAGTATGCAAGGTCAGATTGACGGAAATATCAATACCTGGACCGGGATTCCTGCACCTACACTTAGCAATTACCCGGCAAACGAGTGGCTAACTGATACAGAAATGAGTAAGCATGTAGGTGATCTGTATTATGATGGAGACAGCCATGCTTACAGATTCCGCAATGATGGAAAAGGGTATTACTGGGAAAGATTAAAAGATACGGACGTAACAAAAGCATTACAGGATTCCGAGGATGCTTTAGCGGCAGCTAAATCCGCGCAGGAAGCGGCAGCTCTTGCAAAGAATATGACATTGCAGTTGAGCAACGAATACCAGGGCATTTCTGTTGATTCTGACGGAAATTACGGAACATTTCCCGGCAATGTGAGTACGCAGGCAGTCGTGATGTACGGAACGCAGGATATTACATCTGATTGTAAATTTACAATTATCAAATCAGATAGCGTAACAGGATCCTGGAATAATGCGACCAAGACATACACAGTAACAGCATTATCCACTGACGATGGATGGGTAGACATCAAAGCAACATATATCAGTGTTTTATCAGTAGTTAAAAGATTTTCTCTGGCTAAAATTTATGCTGGGAAAAATGGTACAAATGGTGTTGACGGTCTCCAGGGACCAAAAGGAGACCAAGGCATACCGGGACCACAAGGAGAACAAGGTATTCAAGGCCCACAAGGACCGAGAGGAGAACAAGGAATTCCTGGAACTCCCGGGGCGGATGGTAAAACGCCGTATTTGCATATTAAATATGCTCCGGTAGAAAATCCAACATCTGGACAGATGACAGAGACACCAGATATTTATATTGGTACTTACACAGATTATTTACAGGATAACAGCACGGATCCAGCTGCCTATACCTGGGCGAAATTTCGCGGGGATGATGGACAGCCCGGAAAGAATGGATATACCTGGATTAAATACGCTTCTATGCCAAACGGCGAAGATATGTCAGATAACCCAGATACTGTTCCATGGATTGATACAGATGGGAATACAATATGCGATACTGTAGGAAATCCAATCTATCTGGAGCCAGAATATGTTGCGTATATCGGAATTGCAAACAACAAAGATACGCCAACAGAAAGTGATAATCCAGCAGATTATACATGGACTCGATACAAAGGTGCCGATGGGGAAAACGGTTCTGATGGCAAGGATGGTGCAGACGGAAAAGACGGAAAAACAAGTTATACGCACATTGCCTATGCGAATTCTTCGGATGGAAAAACAGATTTTTCTGTTTCTGACAGCAGTCGAAAATACATCGGCATGTATGTGGATTTTGCCGAGCAGGACAGCACAAACCCAGATAGTTATGCATGGTCTCTGATTAAAGGTGCTGATGGGGCGCAGGGCGTTCCGGGAAAAGCCGGTTCAGACGGAAAGACACCATATTTCCATGTGGCTTATGCGAACAGTGCTGACGGAAAAACAGGTTTTGATGTAGTTGTCAGTGCTGGAAAACAATATATTGGACAGTATACCGATTACACACCAGATGACAGCACTGACCCGACAAAATATAGCTGGACAAAGATAAAAGGTGATAAGGGAGACCAGGGTGTACCCGGTAGAACGTATTTTCTTCGTTCAAATGCAACCATGCTGCTAATGGGGCAGAATAAAAATGTCACACCAGAAACACTTACCATTAATTCATATTACCGTGATGGTAAAGACGAAGAACAAGCACTCCAGAGCTATTGGAAAGTTGAAACAAGCATTGATTCTGGAGAAAGCTGGACTGTTATAAATTCTGGTAGCAATTCCGCCTCTGCTGTTTTAAAAATTTCATCTTCTGTTGCGCCCTCTTTGGGTGGACACGGAATGATTAAGGTAACAAGCTATTTGGATGAGTCAAAGACACAGATAGCGGATGTACAGACTTATTCAATTGCTGTTGATGTGGCTGCATTAACCCATGAACAGATATTTGACTTGCTTACTAATGATGGCGAAATTAAAGCAATCTACAAAGAAGGAAAACAGTTATATATTTCATTTACTTACGCAAAAGGTGGTACCTTAAAGCTTGGTGGTCCGAATAATGAATGGGGAATCCTAAGAGTAATGAATTCATCTGGAAAATGGGCTTCAACATTGCAACCGGACGGATTAATAATGTTCAGAGATTATGTATCTGACTCAAATTATAAATACTCTCAATTTCAGCCAACAGGAATTTCTGTTGGACACATGAGCACCACGGGCAACGAAGTAGAAGGTTTTCCGATTGTTCTAAACGAAGATGGAACAGCAGATGTTGATGCGTATAAAATTTATGGATACACAAAAAATGGAACCGTGGCATACATTTTTGAGGGTGGAGACACAAACGATTCGGGAAAAGCAAATATTTATGTGCCAGCCTATTTTTCAAGAAACGTCACTTTTTCTCAAACAGCTGCTTTTAATTCTGCTCCGAAATTAAAAAATCTTTCCCATGTATCGTCCGGTGGTTACGTTGTGTTTGCTTCTGATGGAGAGACATTAGCGTATAGTTCGTCATCTTCTCTTCGATATAAAGTTATAGGAAAAACAATTAAGGAAGACGAGCTGGAAGACCTTTACAGAATCAAGGTAATCTGGGCGAAGTATAAAGACGAGTATCTGTCAGAGAATGATGAACGCTACGGCAAAGAAATGCCAATGTTTATAGCCGAGGACATCGACCGAAGATTTCCATTGGCTGTTGATCATAATGAAAAAGGCAAAGCTGAGAACTGGAACTACCGTATTATGATTCCCTGTATGTTCGCAATGCTGAAAAATGAGCATGAAAAAGTTAAAAATCTACAATCCGAGCTTGATTCCGTGAGAGCGGAATTGAATGAATTAAAGCAACTTATCAAACAACATATTTCAATGGAGGTATAAGACTATGGCAAATAACACATGGAGTAATTACACAGAAAAAACAGCGACACCGGTAGATACAGATGAAGTAATGGCTCGTGATTCCACAGACGGAAAAAACAAAAGACTTCTTTTTGGTACTTTCTGGAAGTGGGTAGCTAAGAAATTAAATGAGGCTACCATTTCGGAATTGCAGACTAGCAATAAAACAATTGTGGGTGCGCTCAACCAACTAAATAGTGATAAACTTTCCGGAAATGGTACATATCGTATTGAATACGTGCGTGCGAAAATTCCGATTTTAAACAATGGCATAACAACTATTGATCTGAAAGAATATAATAGTAATATCCCAAATAAGCAAATCGCATATTGTACTGTTTGTGGTTTTGGATTTAATTCTGTAGGAGTAATGTCTTGTAATATTATATCTACTTCCAAAATTGAAGTTTTTAATTCTGGAATAAGCTTATCAGATATTACATTGAAATTTTTACTAATGTATGAAAAATTATAATTTGTATAAAAGAGAAATTACAGCCAAACTCCATTGGTTTTTACATGATAAATTAATTTAGAGGTAGAATATCCAAATAGTATATATGATGCGTAATTCGAAGAAAGATATTTTTGAACAATCATTTTATATACACCGCCTCTTGTAAAAGTTACAAAATAAAATGCAATATAATTATTTTTTAATTTTGTATCAATAATATCTTGAGCAGCTTGTTCTTCTGAATATTCATCCATAGAGTATGTTCCACCATCGATATATATAATCTTTTCAGTCTCACTATTTTATTTGCTGGAGCTTATGGGAAAAAGTAGCTTCCTTACCGTAATACCAATTATACTTGTGGTAAGGAGGTGATACTTTTATGACAGAGAATTTAATCATGGTAGGTATATTGTATAAAATGTGGGGCTGAAATTCACAATTGCTCGTTGTATCATGTACTTATCAATATGAAAGGAACGATACAATGAGCAAATTACAGGAATTTTTAAACCTTGGTGATTATTACGCATCCAACAGTGGGTACCTTGAAAAGAAAAGTAATGCCTATCTGGATGATTTTAAAAAGAATGCAGGATACAACAACTATACCAAATTCGCAAGAGATGTAAATAGCTGGGGGCAACCAGGATGCCAGGGGCAGCCGTGGTGTGCGGAATTTCAGTTTTGGAAATTGGTGAAAGTTCTCGGAATCACCAAAGCATTAAAGATCATGGGCGGAGGTTTTTACAATTGCGTATCAATCACTAATCATGCTAAAACAAACGGAACTTGGCACAGCAAGCCAAAAGTCGGAGCACTTGTAATCTTTCGCAATGGTTCTCATGTTGGAAGTGTGAAGAGTTTTGACAGCTCGAGAATCTATACAAACGAAGGAAATACTTCTAGTGTAGCTGGCGTGGTGGCAAATGGCGGAGCGGTTCGTAATAAGTCCTATTCCATCAACGATCCAGCAATCGACGGATATGTTTGGATTGACTGGGAGTCTTACGAAGATACAGCAACCTGGAAAAAAACAGGAACCAGAGTGGCAACCGTAAATGATTTATACGTCCGTGAAACACCGAATGGTTACGTTATGGGTTCAATCAATAAAGGAACCGTTGTTAAAACTGACGGAAAAACAAACGGCAAGTGGACACACGTTAAGGTTGATGGAATCGGTATTGGTTGGATATGGACTGGATATCTTGCAAAAGAATCGGTTAATAAGCCAGTTGTAATTTCAAGCAAACAGGATAAGACACAGGTGCTTTTCAAGGGGAATGTAACCGCCACTGTGCTTAATGTGCGCACCTGGGCTGGAACTGAGTACCCGAACATCAAAAAATACCCAAAGCTCAACCAGGGAAATGAAGTGGAAGTAATGAATTTTACCCAGAAAGATAAAAACGGCAGCAAATGGTATTATGTCCGTATTGCTGGAAAATATTATGGCTTTGTATCTGCAAAATATATTAAGAAGCAGTAAAAATATCCCGGGGAATTAGCCCCGGGAATTTCTTTTTTTAATTACTGATAACATCAATGAGCCAATTCGTCAGCTCATAGAAGATATCATTAATTATTCTTCTGGATTTTTGGGAAAATGTCTAGCTGGAAACCAATCTTATTGCCCTTCCCATAAGCATTTTTATTATCTTTTGAGTAGGCAATCTTTTCAATTAAACTCTTAAGCATTTTATTCTTCGATTCTGTATCAAGGCTCCAATAGTTATCGAGTAGCTCTTCGCAACGAGGAATAAAATCTGATTGTTGCTTTATAATATTCTGCTCATGTTTGATTTCTTCTTTTAATTTTTCTATAGTATCGGAGCATGACTGAATGGATGCGGATATAGTTTTGGCACGTTCGAGGAAGACTTCTGTGGTGTAGATGCCTTGCTCAAGCAGATCATATTGTTTTGCTTTTTGAGCATTTAAGCTTTCTAGCTCGTTTTCTTTTTCATGTATGAGATTCTGCTTAGAAGTTATTCCGCAATCAATAGCCTTTGAAGATGTATTAATATCATTGTTTAACTTATATTCCTCCACAATCTCCCTAATTCCATCAAGCACAGATTTTTCAACCAGAGACAACTTGCTACTTACTGTGGGGCAAGACGTATATGGACACATGAGGGTATCTTCCTGCCCACGCTTTTGATAAGGGCGGCGAACCATGGCGCGACCACACTTGCTGCAATAGACAATTCCGGCAAGTGGATTACGAATAGAGTTTGCTATACTAACTGGGCGAGGTGGGTTCTTTTTTCGTATTTCCTGGACAGAATCATACAGAACTTCCGATATAATAGCCGGATGCAATCCCTCGCAGATAAGAGTATCTTTTGATCGAGGGCGTGTTTTAATTACCTGGCCATTTTGTATAGTTTTTACTGTTTTTCTCCCATTCCATCGGATTTTCCCGATGTATACCGGATTTGTTAGGATTCCCTGTATGCTGGCAGGAGTCCAGTCACCGCCTAGTGCAGTTTCTATCCCCATTTCATTTAATTTCCGTGCAATCTTCGCAACTCCAATTTGTTCGCAGCCATCACCGGCATACCAGGTGTAGATCATTTTTACAATCTCAGCTTGAGTCGGAACAGGTCGGAGAGTATAGCCTTTTTCTTTTTCGAGTTTTACTCTTTCGTATCCGTAAGGTGGTTTGTTACCACAGTATTTCCCTTCTTTTACTGATGAGATCCTTCCGGCGTTCAGTCGGCGCTTGATGGTTTTGTATTCTCGGCGGCTCATAAAAAGTCCGAATTCGAAGTACTCTTCATCAAATTCATTGTTCGGGTCGTATATTTTTGTGGGGGTAATAATTTTCGTGTCAGAATACTGGAAAGCCCTTGATACAACGCCTTGGTCGATGGTGTCACCTCTGGCAAGACGCTCTACTTCGACAACCAGAACTCCATCCCACATACCGGATTCTACCTCATGTAGAAGCTGCTGCATGACAGGGCGGTCGGCAATAGTTTCGCCAGATACCACTTCGCGGTAAATAGCGCCCACAATGTACTCTTTTTTCTTTGCGAGATCTAACAGGATCCGTTCATGTCTGGCGAGTGTTTCGCCATCTCCATGTGCTTCAGCTTCCCGATCGGCTCTGGATTTCCTTAGATAGATGCATACTGATTCATTCATTTTATCATTCTCCTTTTTTTACTTGTGCGATAATCCAGGAGATGATATAATTATGGTGCAGGTAAGATTTTCTCCGAGATTATCTTATTTATTAAACCGGTTCCTGTTGGTCGCAGGAGTCGGTTTTTTAAATTATAGCACAATATAAAAATAAATAAAGCATAATAATTTGGTACAAATTACGTAAATTCACTATTATTATATAAAAATTGATGGTATAATCAAGAAAAAAATGGGAGGTGCAATATGAAAAGAAACAAGAAAATTTTAACAGTTATCACAATCTTATTGCTTATTGTGTGTATGGCGGTGCCGGTATCGGCAGCTGGCAAGATCAATAAGAAAAAAGCCACTTTGAAAGTCGGTCAAACATTACAATTAAAAGTAACCGGTACAAAGGGAAAAGTAAAATGGAAAAGTAGTAAGAAATCTGTTGCAACGGTATCTTCTAAGGGACGCGTAAAAGCAAAGAAAAAAGGATCCGCAACGATTACTGCAAAGGTTGGCAAAAAGAAATACACTTGTAAAGTTACCGTTAAAAAGCCAGCTACTAACAGTAATGGCGGTTTTAGCGGAAATACAAATACAAATGCTAATACCAGCGGTAAAAAGAATGTTGTGACCTATCATGCGGAATCTACGCCGTATGGAGCAGTGGCAATTCTGGAAAATCATTATGACCATACAGTTGATTTAACTGTCGAGTTTGTGTATTATCTGAATGGCTCTATGATCGGAACGAGCAAAGGATATAATTACGCTTTTGCGCCACACTCAAAATGTGCGCTTCAAGGTTGGAATCATGATAAGACCTGGGATTCTTTCAAAGTAAATTTGAAAATAGAAAAAGCTTCAAATATTATAACGAATAATTCTGGCATTCGCTATTCTTCGAATTTCGGAGATAACAACGTAATGGTTGAGGTGAAAAATGTAGGTAGGAAAAATTATTCTACTCAGATAGGTGTTGTATTTTATCAGAATGGAAGAATTGTAGGTTATAATTATAATTACGCTCATGTGGAAAATCCTGGATCAACTGCTTATCTTCAATTTAATTTTCCGTATGACAGGAATTACGATGATATTATCCCGGATAGATACGAGGTATATGTAAATAACTCATACACGTATAGCTGGATGAATT
>ERZ1034915.164-NODE-164-length-43755-cov-12.494989_pt1 | contig 43755 bp, 36 predicted proteins | sample MGYA00520592_ERZ1034915 | MGnify/ENA primary metagenome ERZ1034915 (study PRJEB33766, sample SAMN09781787) | gut metagenome | biome: gut microbiome | host: Homo sapiens | place: Madagascar | study: EMG produced TPA metagenomics assembly of the PRJNA485056 data... | reverse complement strand
GTTGGCTATACACGTAACCTCTATTTGAAGTACGCCCAGAAAGGAGTTAAGAAGTTTAATCTTCTATTCTCTCCCGAGTTCCTTCGTGAAAGCAAAGCCCTTTACGATAACCTCTACCCCAGCCGTATTATTGTTGGTTATCCCAAGATTATCAACAAGCCAGAATTTGAGGCTGAGAACAAGGCTATCGAAGCAGTAACAAATGTAGAGATGTTGGTCGAAGCAGCTAAGACTTTTGCTGCTCTTTTGCAAGAAGGTGCCATCAAAGAAAACATTGACACCCTCTTTATGGGCATGAAGGAAGCCGAGGCTGTAAAACTCTTTGCTAACACTTACCTTGCTCTTCGTGTAAGCTATTTCAATGAACTCGACACTTATGCAGAAGTAAAAGGTCTTGACTCAAAGGCAATTATCGAGGGTGTAGGTCTTGACCCACGTATTGGTACCCACTACAATAACCCTTCATTCGGTTACGGTGGCTATTGCTTACCAAAGGACACAAAGCAACTCCTCGCAAACTATCAGGATGTCCCTCAGAACATGATGTCTGCCATTGTTGAGTCAAATAAAACTCGCAAGGATTACATTGCTGATGCAGTGTTGCGCAAGGCTGGTTATTATGCTGAAAATGGTCAATGGGATGCAAGTAAGGAGCATAACTGTGTGATTGGCGTATATCGTTTGACCATGAAGTCAAACAGTGATAATTTCCGTCAGTCTGCCATCCAAGGCATTATGAAACGCATAAAAGCAAAGGGCGCAGAGGTTATAATTTATGAGCCAACACTTGAAGACGGAACCACTTTCTTTGGCAGTAAGGTCGTTAATAATCTTGATGAATTTAAGGCACAGAGCAAGGCAATCATCGCAAACCGCTTTGATGACTGCCTGAAGGATGTAGAGGATAAAGTATATACACGAGATATATTTAGAAGAGACTAAGAGATGGTAGAATATAATGTAAAATTAGAAGACAAGACGGTTCTTGTAACAGGTGCTGCTGGCTTTATTGGCAGCAACCTTGTTAAGCGTCTTTTTCACGACGTAAAGGACATAAAAGTAATCGGTATTGACTCAATTACTGATTACTATGATGTCAACATCAAGTATGAACGTTTGAAAGAGATAGAGGCTTTGAATCGTGACTGGACTTTTGTGCACGCCTCTATTGCAGACAAAGAAGCAGTAGATAAAATCTTCACAGAAAACAATATATCTGTTGTTGTAAACCTCGCTGCCCAGGCAGGTGTACGATATAGTATTACTAATCCCGATGCTTATATCCAGAGCAACCTTATCGGTTTCTACAACATCCTTGAAGCTTGTCGTCATCACGAGGTAGAGCATCTTGTGTATGCATCCTCTTCATCTGTTTATGGCAGCAACAAGAAAGTTCCGTATTCAACTGATGACAAGGTTGACAATCCTGTATCGCTTTATGCAGCCACAAAGAAGAGTAACGAACTGATGGCTCATGCCTACAGCAAGCTTTATAACATTCCTTCTACAGGTTTGCGCTTCTTTACAGTTTATGGCCCTGCAGGTCGTCCCGACATGGCATACTTCGGATTCACCAATAAGCTTGTTAAAGGCGAGACTATCAAGATTTTTAACTATGGCAACTGCAAACGCGATTTTACATTCGTAGATGATATCGTAGAAGGTGTTGTCCGTATCATACAGCACGCTCCAGAAAAGCAGAATGGCGAGGATGGTCTACCTATTCCTCCATATAAAGTATACAATATCGGCAACAATCACCCAGAAAATCTCCTTGACTTCGTAACCATCCTTCAAGAAGAACTTGTACGTGCAGGAGTTCTTCCTAAAGACTATGACTTTGAAGCCCACAAGGAACTTGTCCCCATGCAGCCAGGCGATGTGCCAGTGACATACGCCGACACAACCCCATTGGAGCAAGATTTTGGATTTAAACCGAATACAAGTCTACGTGAAGGATTAAGAAATTTTGCAGAGTGGTACGCAAAGTATTATGGGTCTTCAAACTAAATCTTATGTAATCCCAAATACGGATTCGCCTGATAGTGCAGAATCTGCAGAATCAGACAAATCCGTATTCAAATTTAATGGAAACAGCAGTATTTTTCTGCTGTTTCCAGCAAGTAGCTCTTCGTACTTTTACATCATCCTATTTTCTGTACTCCCTCAGCATATCCAACTCTGAACAACAGGGCTTGTGTGGATCAATGTCAGAGTGTCCTACTATCAAAGACTTTCGGATAACGTTTATACAGTTTACTAAGCAACAGTTCCTGCGCACTCTTCTGAGTCTCCGTTCTTGTGTCGCAAGGAGGCTTGCCGTAAACGGCAGGCCCTCCTACATACGCCACACTGAAGGAATGGCTGTTATGGTTTTTGCAATGCGCTCCAACCTGCGCTTCAGGTCGTCCTCGCTCGATAGCACCGTCAGTAGGAATCAAATAGTGATACTCGTGCCACGCCAATTGAGCGAGCGGTGGTAGCGATTAATGTCCGCCATTCTCTGTGTGCTACCCGCACAGTTTGCGGTGCAATGCACGACAATCAAAGTTATTGTTGTCATAGGATGTGATGTTTCAAAGTTGCGTCACGGCACCGCCATTCACCCGTAAGCACTCAATTGTTTCCGAGGCATATTGCATAAACCAAGTTACCTTTGCACTGCAAAACATAAAAATACGATTATGGCAAGCAGTGAAGATTTTAAAAGGATACTGGAGCTTTATAACCAGGAGTCCAAGACAAGTGGTGTTTCGATAGTCGCCTTCTGCCAGAAGAACGGCATCGTTTATTCCCAGTTTGAACGTTGGTACAAGAACCGGCATAAGGTCAAGGTTCATGCAGTTGAAATTGTTGATAGAGATGGTACAATCCCAGTGCAGGATACAAAATTGCAAGACACTTGTGACAATGCAGTTGAAGTTTCCGAGCCGCAAGATGTCCGATTGTCCAAGCCGACATTGTTTACAATACAGTTAAAGTCAACCAATGGTATGTATTTCCAGCAGCGAAACATAGACTACAATGGGTTGAAAGACCTGGTAGAGAAATTGGAGGTGCTATGCTCGCGATAAACGGAGGTGTAAGGCTGTGGTACATAGAAGGTATTACAAACATGAGATTTGGCAAGTACCGTTTGTTTTCAGAAGTCCAGGCACTTGACATGGATCCATACAATGGTGATGCCTATATATTCATGTCGAAAGACCGCAGGATACTGAAGGTCATTAGATACAAGAATCACAAGCGGGTGCTTTATGACATAACCTATGAGAAGGGCTATAAGTTCATGAAACCCGTGATGAAGAACCATGAAGTAGTGTATGAATTGGACTTTAAATACTTGGTTGCCTTACTTGAATGTCCGACGGCAAACAAGCTTGAGGTTTAGTGTTAATTAACTGATAACCAACAGAATAGCTTGTGTTATTATGCTGTTTTCTCGATATTTTTTAGTACCTTTGTACTATGAAGAAGCAAGATCAGACAGTGGAAAATATGATAATGCAAGCTCATTATCTGGAGGCCTTGGAGATAGAGTCCAAGGTCCAAAAACCATTGGCTGAAATGGAAAGGCAGGACTTTATAAATACAATAACGGAGCTTAAGGCTATGATAGGTAGTCTTAAGCTTACGATAGACACGCTTCGTCAGACGATAAACTCGCAGAACGCTACGATAGCGTCGTTGCAGAAGTCAATGGATAGGCTTCAGAGTGCATACGACAAGGCTGTCAAGGAGCGTGATGACTTGAACGGTCGTATGAACAGAAGCAATCAGGAGACATTCGGCTCCAAGAGTCTGAAGCAGAGTGGCAGGGGCAAAGTCGTCAAGAACGACCGTCAGAAAGAACGTGACGAGTGGTCCTCAAAAGATGACAATGACAATAATGCCTCTTCCGCTTCTTCGTCTGCTGACGGTGAAATAGACCAGACTAAGGTAAAATCAGAGAATCTGAGTCGTTCAGGAAGAAATGGTATGAAGTACAACCGTATGAACGCTGCCAAGACCCTAACTCTTGAGACATCCTTGGAAGGTGCGCCAGAAGACATGAAGTTTATCGGTTATAAGGATATAGAGGAATACACCAAAAAGAGTTATGTGGAATGTACGGTTTTCAAGGTGGCGGTCTATGAGGACAAGTTCGGTGTGCGGCATGACTTTTATCAGCCCAAGGATGAAAAGGATACACGCCGTCCGAACTTGAACGTGGTTCCTTCGACGCACTGTACCCCTGAGTTCTTGGCGGATTTGGTGGTTGACCACTATATGCTGATGACTCCCATATACAGACAGTCGATACGCAATATTCTTGACAAGCTGCAGATAAGCAGCAACACCAACAGAAATTGGCTGACACACGGTGCGAAACTACTCACTCCTATAGTCCGTCTTCTCAAGAAGAAGCTGCTAAAGGTGAAGTCCATTCTTAACATTGACGAGACATGGACAAAGGTCAGAATCAAGTTTAAGGGTGACAAGACCAAACTCGGCAGATACTTCAAGAAGTACGTGTGGGTTCTTGTGAACAAGGCGAAGCAGATAACCTACTTCTTCTATGACAATGACGAGAATGACAGCCGTGGCAAGAGGCCGATACAGACATTTTTGGGAGATTTCTTGGGTACCATACAGTCTGATGGCTATGTGGTGTACAAGGAACTTACCAAGGACAATCCCGCTAACGAGCACTTGATGTGCTGGGCGCATGTCCGTAATAAGTTTGAAGCGGTATTCAAGGCTTGCAAGGATGCTGATGCTGACACTTTCGTCCAACTGATAGCCACGCTGTATCGCATAGAAGCAGAATGCTTGCTGAACCATTATACACCACAGCAAATCAAAAAGCGAAGACAGCAAAGGGATGTGACCAAGATACTGGGCCTTATCTACAAGAAGGCAAACGGGATGCTTGCAAATCCTATTCGCTATCATTATAGTGACATGATGCGCAAGGCGTTGGTTTATGTGATATCCAATTGGGAAGACCTTATCAAGTATCGAGACGATGGTCGTTTTACAATAGACAATATGCTCGCAGAACGTGCTGTACGTCCATTTACTGTGAAAAGGAAGAACTCATTGTTTTTTAGTAGTGAGGATGGCATAGAGTCAGCCTTGAAATACCATACGCTCATTGAGACATGCAAGAATGTAGGTCTCAATGTGAAGGAGTATTTCACTTATGTATTCGGCAGACTTATAGAGGGTGAGAAGGACTACGAAAAGCTTCTCCCCAGTGCTGTTGCACAGTAAATTCAAACAAACAAAAGTTAAAACAAAAATAATCAATGGCTCTCCAGCCCCTGTTTATAAGGGGTTGGAAGCAATTGAGTGCTTACCATTCACCCCCCCCCGTAATAATCGATTCAATCACTCACAGCACATAGAGTGCCACACGTTTCCTGTTGATTTTATACTTTCTTTTTAGGAGTGTAAATATATTTTCAAGCCACTTCGTACTTAACGATTACTCAGCGAAGAAGGTTGTAACAGAGTAATCTAATTTAATTATGTACTATTATGGTATACAATGAACCAACAATTTTAGCAGAGAGCGCAATTGTAATGGCTGATTGTCAGAGGAAGCCTTGTGGAAGACCTTCTTGTACAAGAAAACCGTCTGGTCAGCATTAATTGTCGTTCTTAGTTGTAACTGCGGTAGCTTGAGTAGCTACCGCACCTTTAAAAATAATTATGATAGTATTTAAACTGCCATATATAATGTATAGAGCATATCCAAATTTTGGTTATTTGACTGATAATCGTAATTTTGGATATGATACAGCATCAATGAGTCGTCTGAAAGTTGGGGATCTGTTATTATCGAAAACTGGTAGTGTGTTTTATTCTCAATTGTCAGATACTCCTAAGAAGATGGAAGATATTATAGGGAGCTTGTGCGAATTGTTTGTAGATATTCCTTATGCTACAATAAAGGCTGATGCCGTCAAGTTTTTTACTCTTTTACATTCTAAAGGTTTCGTTTATTTAGGTGAAGAGATTGATTTTACTGAAATAAGAAATCAGTATTTCTCATACGACAAAGTCCAGCCTTATGTATTGCAGGCTTCAGATAAGCTCGAAACTCAGAAAACATATGAAAGCACGTTTGGAATGGATTATCGGTTAACCCGATTGCATGTTGACATTTCGAGCAGATGTAATGAAAATTGTGTTCATTGCTATATACCTACTTGCAAGAAACGAAGTATTATGACCGAGGATATGTTTGATGTTATTCTAAGACAATCTAAAATCATGAATGTACTCAACATAACCATTAGTGGAGGGGAACCGATGTTGAATCCTTCTCTCAATAGTTTTTTGCAAAAATGTAAAGTCAATAACTTGTCTGTTAATTTGCTTACGAATTTAACGCTTTTAACAGAAGATTTACTTGATATAATATCTGACAATCCTCTGATTAGTGTTCAAACTTCCTTGTATGCAATGGACGAAAAAATACATGATGCTATTACGCAACAACGTGGTAGTTTTAAAAAGACCATTTCTGCGATAAAGCGTCTTCGAGAAAAGAATGTGCCTCTTCAGATAAATTGTCCAATAATGAAATTGAATTCAATGCATTATATTGATGTGTTGAATTTTGCAAAGTCTTTGAATATAGAAGCGGATTCTGACTATTTGTTATATGGTTGTTATGATTTTTCCAAGAGTAATCTGTCGTGTAGGTTAGATATTGATGAGATTGAACATGTTGTTCATGAGAAATTGTCCAAGCCAATAGATTTTGACAATATCAAAGAAAAAGTTGAGATAAAGAAGGTAGAGACAGAAGATCCGATTTGTCCTGTTTGTAAGAATTCCTTGTGTATATCAAATACAGGAGATGTCTATCCTTGTGAAGGATGGCAATCTTTAATAATCGGAAATCTTAAAGAACAATCATTAAGCGAATTATGGGAGAATTCAGCTATTATAAATCGTTTGAGAAGTTTAAAATTTAAAGATTTCCCAAAATGTAATTCATGTCCTGATAAAAAATATTGTAATACATGCCTAGTCATGAATGCTAACGAGGATGTTAATGGAAATTATATGCATGTTAATACATTTCTGTGTGAGGTAGCAAGAATAAAGCATCATCTAATGAAAATAAAAGGGCTCGGAATTTAATAGATAGTTATGAGTCCTATCAACAGAAAATAATATCCTACACTCCATCACCTATGAAATTAGATAAACAACTTTTCGAGAAAATAGCAGCTAAGGCTGCTCAAAGTCCTCGCTTACGAATGCACTACGACCTACGAGACTCCGAGGACGAGGACGGACAACGCATGCTCAATGTTCTTTTGCCAGGAACAAAGTCTGCCATTCATCGCCATACCGATACATCTGAAGTTGTTGTATGTATTTATGGTTCAGCCATTGAGCGTTTTTATGACGAACAAGGTAATGAAACCGAAATGGTAGTAATGAAAGCAGGAAGTGAAATACCTGGTGTATGCATAGAGCAAGGGCGATATCATTCCTTGGAAGCAACGGATGAAATGGGAGTAATTTTTGAGTCGAAAGCTCATCGGTATGAAATAGGTAAGACAGAGGAATATCTATACAATAACACAAATGGTTAGATACAGAATGGATATAAACGTTGATAAAAACAGTTGAAAATACAATGAATATATTGCAAAATTTTAGCAAATGGTGTTTTTCAAAGAGTGCACTACCATATTGGTGTATATTGGCTTATGATAGTGTAACAGTCATAGCCTCAGGCTTCTTTGTGTACTATCTGCAACATGGATGGGCAAATCTCATAGAGCATTTCAGTCAGGTGTCAATAGGTATCGGAATATGCTTCGCAATCTATATGGTTGCATTTATGTTATTCCATACTTTCAACGGTGTGTTGCGTTTCTCGTCATTCATTGATTTACGTCGAGTCGCATATTCTACATTTACAGCAAGTTTTCTTGTATGTGTGTTCCATCAAATACAGGTATATTGTGGATTAACACCTTATATGCGTACGCCTCGTTTCCTTTAGTGGAGTGCAGATTTTTATTACTGCAACAATGTTTATGTGGGCACTCCGAATAATGGTTAAGATATTACATGACAATTATAGTAAAGGAGAAGATACGCTTAATGCCTTTATTTATGGTTGTATGCAAGGAGGTGTAGCGTTGGCAAAGAGCGTTCGTTCCCAGTCGCCTTCTCATTACAGCATTGCAGGTTTTATTTCTGCCGATAAATCCATGACTTCATCAAGACTGTTGGGAGAAAGGGTGTATTTTGACGATGACACTATTGTAGAAACCATGAAACAGAACAATGTGAAAGTTCTATTGGTGTCACCACTCCAAACCGAACGCTTTACACATCGTACTAGTTTGATTAACGCCCTTATTGCTGCTAACATTAAGATAATGAAGATGCCATCGGCTGAGGAATGGGATGGAAAATCCCCACTTTCTCATACTCAGTTGCATGAGGTGGACATTGAGGACTTGCTTCCACGTGATAAGATAGAGGTGGATATGAATGCCATAAAGGATATGCTTACAGGTAGAAGAATTCTTATCACTGGTGCGGCAGGAAGTATCGGATCGGAAATGGCACGTCAGGTAGCTACCTTTGCTCCAGCAGAACTCGTTCTTGTAGACCAGGCTGAAACTCCTATGCATGATGTGCGTCTGTTTATGGCTCGTAATCATAGTGACTTGAAGGTGTGGACCATTGTTGGCTCCATTACAAACAAATCGCATATGGAAGAGATATTCTCTACTCACAAACCTGAATTTGTCTTCCATGCTGCTGCCTATAAGCATGTGCCTATGATGGAGGACAATCCTGCAATGGCTATTCAGAACAATGTATTTGGAACACGTGTAATTGCAGACCTTGCTGTGAAGTATGGCACTAAGAAGTTTGTGATGATCTCAACGGATAAGGCTGTAAATCCAACCAATGTGATGGGTTGCAGCAAGCGTATTTGTGAGATATATTGCCAGTCATTAAACAAGGCTATACTGGATAGTAAGGTGAAAGGTGTGACACAATTTGTGACAACACGCTTTGGTAATGTACTGGGGTCAAATGGTTCTGTCATTCCTATATTTAAGGAACAGATAAAAAAAGGTGGTCCCGTTACAGTAACTCATAAAGATATCATCCGCTTCTTTATGCTTATTCCAGAGGCTTGTCGCCTTGTTCTCGAAGCCGGTACAATGGGCAAGGGCGGTGAAATCTTTGTCTTTGATATGGGTGAGCCTGTTCGTATTGCTGACCTTGCACAGCGTATGATAGACCTGTCTGGTGCAAAGAACATAGAAATCAAATATACAGGTCTTCGCGATGGTGAGAAACTTTATGAGGAAGTTCTTAATGATGCAGAGCAGACTAAACCTACTGTTCATCCTAAAATAAAGGTGGCTGCGGTAAGAGAATATCCTTATGAACTTGCTCTTAAAAATGAGAAGGACTTGTATGAGCTTTCACTTCATTATGATGATATGGCTATTGTGAAGAAGATGAAGGAGATTGTTCCGGAGTATAAGAGTAGACACTCGAAATATGAAAAACTAGATAATTAACCGCTAATATTGCTTTTGTCTTTTAATAAATACATAAAGGAAAGAAATGAAGAATCATTTATATTGGATTGATTTTGCCAAAACAATTGGTTTGTTGTTAATGATAATTGCACATGGCAACATGGTCAATGATGAATTTCGTTGTTATATTTATTCATTCCACATGCCTTTGTTCTTTATTATTTCAGGACTACTTACACGAACTCCTAATGGGGGGGTAAAATTATCACAAGTATCCAAAAAAACTTTAGGGCTTTAATGATACCATATTTCTGTATGAACTTATTTTGTTTACTGTTTTTTTCGTTTGTTGAATATTTCAAAGGGGAATTGGGCTTTTATGTTTTAAAATCACATATTTGGGCTATTTTATTAGGTGTTGGGTATAATATCAATTCAATTAGGCCCGTTTGTACTGCTATGTGGTTTTTTTATGCTCTTTTTATAGTAAAACTATTATATAACGTTCTTCCTAAAAACAGATTATCGAAAGTAATTCAGGTGGCAATTTGTTTTGTCATTGTGAAGATATTAACATCATATCATATAGATACTTATGTACCATTAGATTCTGCGATTATGGCATACCCTTTTTTTATAGCAGGAACGGAAATTAAACATTTTTTTAGTCGTGAGATAAAAAATAAGCTTATATTATTTTTCGTTATACTGCTAATTCTATTGGCAACTTATTTTATATCTTCATATAATGGGAGATGTGATATTGACACAATGAGATATGGAAAGTTTTATAGCCTATTTCTATGCACTGGAATATGTACAAGTTTTGCTATATTAGCTGTATGTTCATGTCTCAACATGCAACTTGTTGGGATTAAAGTTTTTTTAAAAAACATATGCAACGGTGCTCCATTAATTGTAGGATTGAATTTACTTGCAATAAATGCCTTTAAGACTGGATTATTACACATTGTAAAACAATGGAGTAGTATATATGGTATTGCTCTTGGAATTGTAATTATATTAGCATTCTACCCTATTATAATTTTTACTAAAAAAAGATTTCCTATTTTAATAGGTTTTCGTAAATAAATTTGATGATGAAGAAAGAATCAACTGGTAAAAGATTGGCCAAGAATACATTTTATATGTATATCCGAATGGCAATCTTAACAGTGATAACTCTATACACTTCTAGAGTTGTATTGCAGCAACTAGGAGTTGACGATTTTGGTATATATGGTGTTGTTGGTAGTGTAGTTGCAATGTTTTCGTCTTTGAGGGGATTGTTTGCAACTTCTACTCAACGTTTTGTCAACTTTTCCATGGGAGAAGGCAAATATGACAAAGTCTGCACTATATTCAACATGTCAGTGTTAATACACATAATCATAAGTTTTGTTCTTTTCTTGCTAGGAGAAGGTTTTGGCATATGGTTTATAGAATGCAAGATGTCTATAGATTCATCGCGTGTATTTGCAGCTCATTGGGTATTACAGTTTTCTTTACTGTCTGTTGTTATTAGTATGATTACAACGCCTTTTGACGCTTTGGTCTTAGCGCATGAAAGAATGGATTTTTACGCATATATAGCTGTTTTAGAGGCATTTCTTAGACTTGCAATAGTTTTTGCATTGGGCTATTCACCAATAGATAAGCTCATATTGTATGCAATATTACAGGCTATCATATCTATTCTTATTTTTTTAGTAAATCTTTGGTATTGTAGATTGCACTTTTCAGAATGTAGATTTATGCGTACTTGGGACAAAAAAATTTTCATAGACATGAGTGCATTTGCTGGATGGAATTTCCTTGGCAATACAGCCTTTGCTATAACACAGAACGGCCTAAACATGCTTATAAACACGTTCTCTGGTGTTGCTGCGAATGCGGCAAGAACTATAGCCTATCAAGCAAATGCGGCCTTAGGAAAAGCATTAGATGCAGTTACTACAGTTATAAATCCATATTGTACAAAAACTTACGCTTCTGGTCATGTGGCAAAAACTTTAGAAATGATATATCTTGCTTCAAAGATTTATATCATTATTCAGATTTTTATTGCTTTACCTCTTTGTGTATTCAGTAGGGAATTACTTACATTGTGGCTAGGTAAAGTTCCTGATTACACTATTGGTTTTATGAAAATAATCATGCTCCATTCTGTAGTTCGTTCAATCCACTATCCTCTAAATAACTTATTTAAGACTGTTGGAAATTTAAAAAGATATCAAATCGCAGAGATAATAATACTTTCACTACCTTTGATAGCATCTTATGTTTTATTACAATATGGTTGTGAACCGTATATAGTATTTTGGACATTGATAATATTTGAAATCATAAACTATGCAGTAATTATTACTATAGCTAAAAAGGATGCATACTTACCGATAGGTCCTTATATTAGGAGAACTATTATACCGTGCGTTTTGGTTGTCATGGCAGCGATTGTAGACTATTATATATGTATGATGAGTAATGATATATTTTATCGTCTCATAGCCATGTCTATTTCATTGACTTCATTACTTATAATAATGTTCTTTATAGGATTTAATTCTTACGAAAAACTATTAATATCGAATCTTTTAAAAAAACAAAAGCATACATTATGATATAATTACGTTCTTTTTTATCAGTGCAAATTGTGGGTCAGCTTTTAATTTCAGCTCGCAATGGAATTCCTTTTAAACAGTCTAATCTTTACAAAGGTTATCAGCTTTATAACAACAGTCCCCCCCAAAAAAACATATAACAAAAGTATTAGCAGAATAAACAAAATTGACACGATATTGGACTGCTTTCCCTGATACCTATTTTAGGTTTGGTATGTTTATGAAGACTTATAATGATTTTGAACGGATGAAGTCCTTTATTCCTCAAGGTGCTTATTATAAGCTTTCGGCAGATGCGCAACCTAAATATCATGTGTTAATTGATGACAAGATTATTTTCCATGATATCATGACACAATATGGGCTTCCAGTTCCAATGCGCTATTTTACATTTAGAGGTGGCGAATTCAGAAAAGGAGCAGAACTTATGGCTGATATAGAAGTTGATTTCACTATTAGCAACATTAATGATGAGCGCATATTTGTTAAACGATTTACAGGTGGAGCTTCATCAGGAGTTTCTATATTTACTCGTAAAGAAAAGGGTGTCTATATAGACTCTGATAATGACATCGTATCGGCAGCTATGATACGTAAGAAATATACCGGACAAGATTTTTATTCGAAAAACAGATTATTCAAGAGCCAGTACTTAGTAAATTCAACCCTGATACAGTTAACACTATAAGAGTGATGACATTTAAGGATAAAGTAATATCAGCAGCAGTTCGCTTTGGCTGTAAGGGATCATTTGTTGACAACACAGCTAAAGGTGGAGTGGCAGTAAGTCTTGATATTGAAACTGGAATGTTAGAGTCATATGGAATGCGTGAATATGATTTAAATCATTACACAGAACATCCAGATAGTCATCTAAAGTTTGAAAATACAATTGTTACTCAATGGCCAGCAGTTAAGAAACTAGTAGAAAAAACACTTAAGTTTTTACCTTACTATCAGAGTGTCGGGTTTGATGTTGCTACAACTAAAGAAGGACCTGTTATTATAGAAATAAATACAGGAGCAGGAATATATCTTTCCCAAATGGGAAAAGATAAAGGTCTTATAGATAAATTCAAACAATAAAATGTAAATTAAATGAATATAGCAATAGTCTTTGGTAATGACCATACAAATAGTGTTGGAGTAATCCAATCATTAGGTAAAGCTGGTTACAGATCTATAGGTCTTGTATATGGTTTCAAAAATGATTTTGTAAAAAGTAGTAATTATGTTGATTACGTGATTTCTGCGAAAGATGCGCAAGAATGTATTGAGAAACTTATAAATACAGATCTAGGTTATCGGAAAAGATTACCTATCATAGCAACATGTGATATGGCAGCACTAACTCTCGAAAGAAATTCAGATAGGTTAAAGGAGAGATTCTTATTTGAATACTCAACTAATTTTTCTTTAGAATATATTGCAAAAAAAGAGAATCAAGTAAGGATGGCGATGGAGGCTGGTTTTAATGTACCTAAGTCTTGGAATCTTAGTAATACAAAGCAAATACCTAATGATGTAATATATCCTTGTTTGATAAAACCATTGGTAAGTTGTGAAGGTGCTAAAAGTGATATTCGTGTTTGCAACACGCAAAAAGAGTTGGAGTTTAATCTTAGTTCTCTTGGTCATACAAAAAATGTGCTTCTTCAACAATATATTGATAGAGATTACGAAATAAGCATATTGGGATGTGGTTTGTCATCTGGAAATTGTGTGATACCTGCAATTGAGAACAAGCTCACGCTATATCCCAAATATGTTGGTTTAGAATGTTTGGCAAATGTGCAACCGTTAGAAGATGGTTCAATAAAAAGGAGTATTGAAAAACTTGTATCATTAGCAGGATATGTTGGATTATTCTCTGTAGAAATGATGCATTGTAAAAAAGATGATAAATTTTATTTTACAGAGATTAATTTGCGAAATGATGGAGCTGAGTCATTTGTTACAAAGTATGGTGCAAATCTTCCCCTAAATCATGTAGAAGATCTTATGGGTATTCCATTAACAAAACAGAAAGAATTTCATCCGGGTTTTTATATTTGGGAGATGCATCACCTCTCTTCTCTTATGTGTAGAGATATTTCTATTTTAACATGGTTGAAAGATATCTGTAAATCTAATGGTTTTTTGATGAGTCATACAGGAGATATGAAACCTTTTTTTTGTCAGTTCATAAATCCGGTATTGAGAAAGCTCAAAATAAAAAAAAGCGAAAATTACAAATGAGAAGAATCGTAATAATTGGCGCTTCACATCATAATACTTTGAGTGTAGTGCGCTGTGTTGGTGAAGTTTTTGGTTTGGTAGACCTAGTGCTTATCGGGTGTGTAAAAAGTTTTGTTGCAAAATCTAAATACGTTCATTCTGCAACGTTTTTAAAGGATTCAAAAGATTTATATCAATGGGCGAAAAAGAACAAAGATCAAACCAAGTCGATAGTTATTAGTTGTGCGGATGGTGTTTCACAAGTGTTTGATATGCATTATGAAGAATTAAAACCATTTTATGATTTCTTTAATGCTGGGGCTGATGGAATAATCACATCCTTTATGGACAAACAAAAACAGGTGGAATTGGCTAATCAAGTAGGTTTTGCAACTCCTATTTCGGCATGTTATACCAAGTTGGATAATGTTGATAAATTCACGGCATTTCCTTGTATAGTAAAACCATTACAAAGTTATGTAGGAGGTAAGCATATATGGCATTGTAATAACACAAAAGAACTTCAAGAAGTCGTAATGTCAGTTCCTAATGGCGTTATGGTTCAAGTACAAGAGTTAATTAATAACAAACACGAAATAGTACTTCCAGGATTAATAACAAAAGACGATTTTATTGTTCCTGGTTATATTTTAAAGTATAGAGAATTCTTGGGAGGAACAACATATTCAAGTGTAAAAAAACATAATCATCAAACGCAGCAATTAGTCTCTTTATCAAAAGCGATGTTACGTAGAATAGGTTATGAGGGATTGTTTGGAATTGAAGCAATGTATAATGGAAAAGAATACGTATTTATAGAATTGAACCTACGTAATGATGCAACTTGTTATTCTATGGCAGTTGCAGGAATTAATCTTCCCGTAATGTATATAAATTCTGTTGTCGGAGGAAAAATAGAATTTAATAGTATATCAGAAATAACGTCGATAGTTGAGAATAAGGACTTCTCTAATGTAATTAGAAGAAATGTAGGTTTCATACAATGGATTAAGGAATTGAAGGGAGCAAAGTGTAAATTTCTATATAATAAAAATGATAAGAAGCCAATGTTTTCTTGTCTTATTAGTCAAATAACAAATAAAATACATTTATGAAATTTCGAGAATTACGACATAATTTATGGAACATAGGTTTTATTGAAGAAGGTCTTTCTGATACCCTCACAAATAAAAAACCTAAAATACATTGGGTGAAAAAACGTATCAACGACCGTTGGTTTGCTGATCCATTTATTCTTGATGTGACCGATAGCGAGATAATAATTCTTGCTGAAGAGTTTTGCTATAATGTTCATCGGGGACGTATTGCACGAGTCGTAATAGACAGAAAGACATACGAGGAAATGAGTTTTGAGATAATTCTCGAACTACAAACCCATCTTTCTTTTCCCTTTATAATTCGTAAAAACGGAAAAATCTATTTGATGCCTGAAAATTCAGCATCTGGTTGTTCTACTGTTTATGAATATAATGATGCCAATCGAAAACTCACGCCACTACATCATATTGCAGAGGAACCATTCGCAGACGCAACCATATTTGAGATGGAAAGACAATCGTATTTATGCACAACGATGCTTCCTGATACAAATTCAAAATCTGTAAAGATATATACACTTGATAAGGATGATCTTAAAGTTGTTGATAGAGTAGCAACAGTAGAGTTTCCTATTGTATGTGGGCGCAATGCTGGAGAAGTTTTTTCTGTTGATGGGCAATTCTATCGTCCTGCACAGGATTGTACTAAATGTTACGGACATGGAGTAATATTACAGAAAATGTCATTAAAAGAAGGAAAATGGGTATTTGAGGATGTGAATAGTTTTTATCCAAACACTTTCAAATATAATCAAGGACTTCATACCTTTAATAACTATAAAGGGCTTATTGTGATAGACGCGAGAGGATTCCGCAACCCTATTTGGGGACGTTTCTTGACATTGTTATTTAAATTAATAGGCAAGAAATGAAACGTGTTTTACAGATAATGGGTGGTCTCAAACGAGGCGGTCTTGAGACTTTTGCGATGAATATGTATCGCTCGATAGATAGAAATGAGATACAATTTGATTTTCTTCTTACTCAGGTAGCAGGTGGAGATTATGAGGAGGAGGTAAAGTCAATGGGAGCGAACATTTATTATATGCCTGCTCGCAATAAAGGATATAAAGCGTATCGTAAGGCATTGGATAATTTTTTCCGTGAGCATCATGACTATATTGCCATACATGAGCATATATCCTCATTAACCTCTATTGATCCTGCATATTATGCCAAGAAATATGGTGTGCCAGTACGAATATTTCATTCACATAGTTCGTCTATACAGAAATCTTTACGCTTACATTGGGTACATACGATTCTGCATTATCTTAATAAACCTAAAGTTCATAGTTGGGCAACTCATTATTTAGGGTGTTCAGATAAGGCTTTGGATTGGATGTACAAATATACAGGAATACGTTCGAAAGCTATAATGGTGAACAATGGAATTGATAGCGAAAAATATGTTTATAATGAAGCTATTAGAAAAGAAGTTCGTGATGAATTAGGTATTGAAAATGATGATTTTGTAATAGGTCATGTCGGGCGTTTTATTCCGTTAAAGAACCAAGGTTTCTTAGTTGATATTCTTGAAGAATTACATAAGTCTATTCCAACAGCAAAACTGATGCTTGTAGGAGAAGGTGAAACAAAGGACGAAGTTAGCGCAAAGGCAGACTCCAAAGGTTTGAAGAAATATACGGTATTTACTGGGGTACGTTCAGATGTGATGCGTTTAATGCAAGCTATGGACATTTTTGTTATGCCATCATGGTTTGAGGGGCTTCCTGTATCACTTGTGGAGGCACAGGCTGCTGGTTTGCCGGTTGTCGCCTCTGAATCTATTTCTCATGATTCAGACATTACAGGAACCATTCTTTTCAAATCCATAAATGAATCAGCCGATGAGTGGGCGAAATCAATACTAAAATGGAAGGAAAAATGTGGAAGACCAAATAATATTGAAAAGATAAAGAAAGCTGGCTTTGATTCAAAGACAACAGTAAAACAACTCGTAAATATATATATTGGAAATGTTTAAGTACGAAAAAATCATACTTCTAATAATGAGCGTTGTATATACAATAATAGGTTGTATTACAGATAATCCTACAATACATTCTCTTAGTATGATGGGATGGTTTGGAATTATACAGTTGATTTATTGTATTATTTGCTGGATGAAAAGAGGAAACCAATTTATTTCTCCATATATAGTTTTCCTTTTAACTCTTTATATATTTTCTTATGGACAATCTTTTCTTTGGGCATTTGGGCTTGAGTCAGAGCGAACACTTATTGGGTTTCGGGGTGTTATAATACCCGAAATATTTAAAGCTCAAGTTTTAACGATAATAATGTTAGCTTTTTTTCAAATAGGAGCATCTTATTATTGTATAAAAAGAAAGAACATTAATAATACAATATCAGCAAATGTAACATTTCGATTAAAAAAAATAGGTTGGATACTTTTTGCCATATCTGTATTACCATATTCGATAGAAACATATTCAAATATGTTATTGTCTTTGACAAGTGGATATGGTGCTTTATATGAAGGTACAGCAAAGGTTGGATTGGCAAATTGGTCTGGTATTATTGCAGATTATTGCATTCCGTCATTAATATGTCTTTATATAGCCTATAGGAAACATCCTTTGATGAGAAGATGCATTACTTTTTTCTTTCTTATTAATATAATTGCTATATTGATAACGGGTGGTAGGACCTTTGCTGTTATTCTATTAGCTCTTGTTATTATATTATATAACTATCTTGTTAAACGATTTACAAGAAAATGGTTGCTTGTCGGGTGCTTTGGAGTTTTCTTTTTATTGCAAATTTTATCCTATGTAGCAAGTGTTAGAACGGATAGTGGTAGAGGAGTTAGTAAGGAATCAGTAAAAATAGAAAACAATGGTGCAGTAGATGCTGTTGCTGAAATGGGTGGTACAATGTTTTGTTTGATTAAGACGATGAATCTTGTACCTGAACACCAAAGCTATCGTTATGGTAGATCATATTTGTATGCGTTTACTTCTTTAATACCAAATCTAGGCTTTTGGGATATTCATCCAGCAAAAAAAGAAGCAAATTTAAGTGATTGGTTAACAGATTCATTAGGTTTAGATTATGGAACAGGATTCTCTATGTGTGCGGAAGCATATGCAAACTTCGGATATTTGTGTTTTGTAGCCTTCTTTTTCTGGGGGTGGTTCCTTGCAAGTGTTTTTGGTAAAATAGAGATTAGTGCTCAAACACAAAATTATGCCCTTATGGCATTCTTGCTTATTCTCTTCTGGTTTTTCTTAACATTGCCTAGAAATAATTTTATTAACCTAATTAGACCTTTTTTCTTTATAGCAGGACCAATTTACTTATACTGTAAAAAACAAAAAAGAAAACGAATAAAATATGATACAAAACAAGAATGATTTACATTTTTATCTTTCAGAAGACAAACGTGTAAATATAAATGCTTATCGGGGGGGGTAAAATCACCTATATAAAGAACAGACTTGGTAATACTGATGGATACAGAGTTTATCGTTATCTAAAAGTATTGCGCCACTATGAGTATTGGCTCAACACAACTAAGAATAGTTCAAATCTATTTTCAAAGATCTTACATAATGTAATGACTAACTATTATAAACTAAAACTCAGTAGAAGGGCTGCAAAATACAATATAAATATTTGCCGGCCGAACTCTGTGGGTTATGGTTTTAGAGCAACACAGCTCAATGGTGGTATAATTATGTAATTGCGAAAGCATGGGCAATTATTGCATTGTCAACTCGGGAGTTGTTGTTGGTGTGAAAACGGGTGTAACAAAAGCTCCTGTTATAGGGAATAATGTAGAACTTGCAACAGGATGTAAGGTTATAGGAAATGTTGTGATTGGAGACAACGTTATAGTAGCCCCAAATTCTGTTGTTATAAAAAATGTAGACCAAGGAACTGTGGTATCTGGTGTACCTGCTAAGTTCCTTAAAACTAAAAGATAATTATGAATTTATATTTCTTTACAGAGTCCAGATTTGACAGAGTCAATAATGATATTTGGACTTCACAAGGATTCTCCATAGCTCTATGGCAAAGATATCTTAGTCGATTTGATCATGTATATGTGGTGGCAAGAGTACAAAATGTTCCACAACATTCAGGGGATAATCTTTTTAAATTAGAAGATAAAAGAGTTTCCGTTATTGATTTACCTTATTATATAGGCTTGGTACCTTATTTGAAAGCTAAAAACAATATTAAAAAGATTATCAAATCTTTTATTCATCCAGGAGATGCGTACATCTGCAGAGTCCCAGGAAATATTGGTACAATTGCAGCAAAATGCCTTAAGGAAAAAGGGATTCCTTATGGACTAGAAGTGGTAGGCGATCCTTGGGAATCGCTTTCACCCCAGGCTTTTAAATCGCCTTTTGCGAGAATTCTGCAAATTGTAGGTAAGCATCAGTTGCAGCAGACCACATATAACGCAGTAGCTGCGTTATATGTAACCAATCACATCCTCCAAAGCAAATATCCAGTAAAGGAAGGGGTGTTTACAACAGGCGCTTCAAATGTAATTCTTCGTGATGATTGTTATTCTACAGAACCACACAAAGTTGAACTCTGCGAAGTAAAGAAACAAATACGAATGTTAGCAGTAGGCACTTTAGCACAGTTATACAAAGCGCCAGATGTAATCCTAAAGGCTGTAGCTATAATAAAGAACAAAGGTTTCAATCCGCACCTTACATGGTTTGGTGATGGTCAATATCGTCATCAAATGAACAAGATGGCAGAAGAATTAGGATTAAAAGACAATGTAAATTTTGTAGGAGCTGTAAAACAAGATGTTATTCGCAAAGAATTTGAGCAGACAGACCTTTTTGTACATGCATCACGAGCTGAGGGATTGCCAAGAGCAGTCATTGAAGCTATGGCATATGGACTTCCCTGCATCGGTTCTTCTGTTGCAGGAATTCCAGAATTGTTAAGTGCTGAGGCAATAATAAAGCCTAATGATGTAAACGGACTTGCAGAAAAAATGCTACACTTCATAACTGACAAACAGTTTGCTCAAAACGAAGCTAACAAGAATTGGAATGAATCTAAAAAATATCATAACGATATTCTAACAAAAAGAAGACTTTCATTTTTTGACGAACTTATAAAACTATCACAAAGATGAAATCACTACATTTAGTTAAAACTTCAACTGGTGCAACATGGGCATTCCGTGTAATGCGCGATTTGGTGCAGATGGGAGAAGAAGTGCATGTAGCCATGCCTGTTGATGGCATATTGGTTCAACAATATAAAGATGCGGGTATTGTAATTCATGAATTAAACTACTCGATGAAAAAAGCTATGAGTACGATGAAACAAATTCGCAAAGTTGTGAACGAGGTTAAACCAGACATCATTCACAGTCACTTCGTACTCACTACATTATTAATGCGTTTGGCTCTTCGCAGTTACAATATCGCAAGGGTTTTTGAAGTACCAGGTCCACTTCATCTTGAGCATACTATATATAGAAATGCAGATTTATGGACAGCGCAGAAGAAAAAGGATTTTTGGATTCCAACTTGTAAATGGTCTCTTAATAAATATAAGGAATGTGGAATCGACAACAGTCGCTTGTTCCTGACATATTATGGCGGTGATCTTGTAGATAAGGATTATCAAAAAGGTCTTTTACGTTCTGAACTAGGTCTTTCAGACAAAGATATTATAGTTGGTATGGTTGCTTATATGTATGCGCCCAAAAAATTCCTTGGGGAAAAGAGAGGCTTAAAAGGTCATGAAGATTTGATAGATGCAATTGCGATAATTCAGGATAAATACCCGAATTTACATCTTGTATTTATAGGAGGTCATTGGGTTGGTGCTGAAAAGTATGAGCAGGAAGTTATTGCATACGGAAAGCAAAAAGTGCGTAATGTGCATTTTCTTGGAACTAGAAAAAATGTACCAGATCTGTATCAAGACTTCGATATGGTTGTTCATCCTTCTCATTCGGAGAATCTTGGTGGTGCAGCAGAATCACTTATGTTGGCTGTTCCTACCATTGCATCAAATGTAGGAGGATTCCCCGACATAGTTATTCCTGGAAAAACAGGATATTTATCTCAACCTTATGACCCATCTTCTATTGCTAAGGCTATTGAAAATGTTATAGCAAACCCAAAAAAAGCAAAAGAAATGGCTGAATATGGAAAGATATACCTTCATGACTTACTAAATGCCAAGAAAACCTCAAAAGATGTATATGATTTCTACAGATTAATCAAGAGCAGATTTGAGTATTAAAAGCACAAATGCAAGAACTATGACAAACAACACATATTCTTCATACAACAAATTGTTGTGCCAGTTGGTAAGAGCAATTGTAAATCCGTCATATACGATAGATTACAATCTATTTAAGTTTGTAGATTGGAATGTGGTTAAAAGAAAAGCAATGCAACAAGGTATTTCTGCATTGGTTTTTGATGCAATCTCGAATATGCCAGATGATTTTTGGCCCCCAAAAAGAATCCGCATACAATGGATAAGGGAAGTTGTTCAACAAGAAAACATATATTTAAAACATGCTAATGTTATAGCCGAACTGACATCATTTTATGAAAGTCATGATATAAAAATGATGTTATTAAAGGGATGGGGATTATCTTTGAATTATCCCAAACCATGCCATAGACAAAATGGCGATATCGATATCTGGCTTTATGGAAATCAGGTTAAGGGGGATTCTATATTAGAAAAAGAAAAAGGCATACATCCAATTAAAAGTTCTCACCACACAATCTTTTATTATGATGGTATAGAGGTGGAAAATCATATTACTTTCATAGAAGTCGATTGTCATAAGGCAGATGGTAGTGAAGATATTATTATGAGGTATGCTAATGAACCAGCCATTAAGGTTGATGGTATAAATGGAAAAACAATTTTACTTCCACCTCCTAATTTAAATGCATTTTTTTTGTTGCGCCATTCTTCTGCTCATTTTGCTACCAGTGGTATATGTTTAAGACACTTACTAGATTGGGGATTTTTTGTGGAAAAGCATTATGATAATATTGACTGGAAAGAACTTTATTGTAATGCTCATAGTAAGAATATGCATGTATTCTTGGATTGTATCAATGCAATTTGTGTAGAGCACTTGGGATTCACAAAAGGTAAGTTTCCTATTCAGAAAAGTCACATACAATTGCAAAATAGAATATGGAAAGACATATTGAATCCTGAGTTTTCTGTTAATGCTCCTCCAATGCGTAAAAACTTTGTCAAATATTGCTACGTGAAAACCCAACGACATTTTGCCAATAAGTGGAAACACGATATAACATATAACGAACATTTTTTTATTACGTTACTAAGATTTGCATGGAATAGGATTAAATCACCATACAGCTTTGGAGATATAATCAATAAAAACAACAAATAACAACATAAAATGGAAGAAAGAAAAACTATTTATCTATGCCTTGCCCACATGAGTGAGGCTGGTTTGGAACAGAAATATGTGAAGGAGGCTTTCGATACCAACTGGGTGGTGCCGATGGGACCGAACGTGAATGCTTTCGAGAAGGATTTGGAGGCGTTTGCCAACAGCAAGAATGACGGCACGGAGGCGCTTGACCATAAGGTGGTGTGTCTGTCGGCTGGTACTGCTGCCGTACACTTGGCACTGATCGGCTGTGGCGTGAAGGCTGGCGACGAGGTGCTGGTGCAGAGCTTCACGTTCTGTGCCTCTTCGCACCCAATTACTTATCTGGGTGCCAAGCCTGTGTTTGTAGGTTCGGAGGATGAAACATGGAATATGGATCCTGTTTTGTTGGAAAAGGCTATCATTGACCGTAGGGAGAAGACTGGTAAATATCCAAAGGCTATTGTGCCGGTGGCTCTATATGGTATGCCTTATCGTATTGATGAGATTATGGCAATTGCCGACAAGTATGGCATTCCAGTTGTGGAAGATGCTGCTGAGGGTATGGGTTCACGCTTCGATGGTCAGGTGCTCGGCACATTCGGTAAGTATGGTGTGCTGTCGTTTAATGGTAACAAGATGATTACTACCTCGGGTGGTGGCGCTTTGATATGTCGTAATGCGGAGGATGCCAATGAAATAATGTGGTATGCAACACAGGCTCGTGACGCTTATCCTTATTATCAGCATACTGCAATAGGTTACAACTATCGTATGTCGAACGTGTGTGCAGGTATCGGTCGTGGTCAGATGACTGTACTGAACGATCATATTGCTCACCACAAGCACGTACAGTCACTCTATGAGGAATTGCTGAAGGATATAGCTGGAGTATACATCCACAAGCAACCTGTAGATTCACGCTATGATGCAAACTTCTGGCTTTGTGCTGCAACACTCGATGCCGACGTGAAGATTCAGGGACAGGAGAATGCTTATAAGGAAGTTATCAAGACTGCCGTAGGTGGTGCTGCAGGTGTTATCCACGCCGTAGACTCAGCGACAACCGACTGTCAGCCGAATGGCAACGTAGAAGCACTGCGTGTGTTCATGCTTGGCAAAAAGGTAGAATGCCGTCCGGTTTGGAAACCGATGCACAAGCAGCCTGTATATGAAGGTGCTCCAGTATACACTAACGGCGTAGAGGAAGAGCTCTTCAAGGTTGGTTTCTGTCTGCCTGCTGGTCCGTATGTAACTGATGATGATGTTCGCTACATTGTAGACTGCATTAAGGAAGCAATTATAAAGTAATATGCTTACAATAAAACAAAAACTTTATATAATATTCGTCAAGAGACCCATTGGGTTTCTTGGCGCATTGATTGGTCTCATCCTTTTGTCGCCATTATTTATAGCGACTATCATTCTTCTCTTTTTTGTTAATAAAAACGGATGGAATGGAGTGTTCTTTATTCAACCACGTCCTGGCAAGAACGAAAAGATTTTTAAGGCTTTGAAATTCAAAACAATGACGGATGAACGCGACAGTAAGGGAAACTTATTGCCAGATGCCGACCGTTTAACTCCTGTAGGCAGATTTATCCGTTCTACATCTATTGACGAGTTGCCTCAGCTAATTAATATTCTGAAGGGAGATATGGCATTTATTGGACCACGCCCACTTTTAGTTCAATATCTGTCTCTTTATAGCGAAGAACAACATCACCGCCATGACGTTACTCCTGGTATGAGTGGTTGGGCGCAGGTGAACGGACGCAACAATATCTCATGGACAAAGAAGTTTGAGTTGGATGTATACTATGTGAACCATATTGGACTCGCAATGGATGTAAAAGTATTTTTTACAACCATTAAAAAGGTCTTGATGCGTTCTGACATCAATACAACTACAGGAAAAGCCGCTACAATGGATTATTTTAATGGACACAATTAAATTCTAAGTTATTTATCATGTATTTATTTGGAGCAAGTGGTCATGGAAAAGTGATCAAGGAGATTTTAAATGCAAACGGTGTAAAGGTTGAAGCATTTGTTGATGATAATATAAATGTAAATGAATGCGGAGGTCGTCCAGTTTTGCATGATGCAACAGGACTATCTCCTATGATTGTGAGCATAGGTGTGAACAGAATTCGCAAGATGATTGTGGAGAGATTGAGGGCTAACAATTCCGCTATTGAGTTTGCTACGGCAATACATCCTTCTGCAGTTATCTCGCCTTCTGCTAAAATTGGCGAAGGAACTGTAGTAATGGCTGGAGCAGTTATTAATGCCGATGCTGTAATAGGTAAACATTGTATTGTAAATACTGGAGCAACAGTAGATCATGATTGTGTGGTAGAGGATTATTGCCATGTTGCCCCTGGTGTACATATAAGCGGTGGTACACATGTGGGTGAGGGAACATGGATTGGTGTAGGTTCATCTGTTATACAATGCTTGAGTATTGGCAAGAATTGCATGATTGGTGCTGGAAGCGTTGTGGTTAAAGATATACCTGATAATGTGACGGCATTTGGCTGTCCTGCAAAAGTAAAATCAAATTTTAAAGAAGAAAATATGAGTAAAACGAAAAAAGAAATCAATTCGGGGGGGGTAATTTAATTGAGCGTCAGTATATTGTGTCGCATGAAAGGAGGACTGGATATGCAGCATAATATATTGATAACGTCGGCAGGCAAGCGTGTTGCGCTTACTAAGTACTTTAAGGAAACATTAAATCGCTTCTATCCCGAAGCAAAGGTTTATACAACGGACATGAATCCAGAGATGGCTCCTGCTGGGTACGTGAGCGATGGATGTTTCAAGGTTCCAAGAGTGACGGATGCCTCTTATCCAGCTTTGCTTTTAAAAATTTGCAAAGAGAACAATGTAGGTATGGTTATTGCGACCATTGACACTGAACTACTGTTGCTTGCAGATTTAAAGAAGGAGTTTGCGGACAGGGGTATCTATGTGATGGTAAGTGATAAGCCTTTTATCGCAATGTGTCGTGACAAACGCAATACTGGAGAATTCTTTGAAAGTCATGGTGTACGTGTGCCAAAGGCGGTAGATAAGTACAATCCAACATTCCCACTCTTTGCAAAGCCTTATGATGGTTCGCTTAGTACCAATTTGCACTATATAAAAACGGCAGAAGAATTGACCAAGGAGATTCTTGAAGACCCTAAGCTGTTGTTTATGGAATATATCGACAAGAGCGTGTATCGGGAGTATACCGTGGATATGTATTATGGACGCGACAACCATGTGAAATGTATTGTTCCGCGAGAGCGTATAGAGATACGTGCTGGTGAGATAAACAAGGGACGCACGACAAAGAATGAAATATTGATGTTCTTAAAGGAAAAGCTTGAATACATAGAGGGGTGTGTTGGTTGTATTTGTGTTCAATTGTTCTTCCAACCAGAGACAAAGGACATAGTTGGTATTGAGATTAATCCACGATTTGGTGGAGGATATCCTTTGTCGTATATGTGTGGAGGGAACTTCCCCGAATTACTCATTCGTGAATTTTTTATGAATGAAAAGGTGGATTACTTTGACACATGGAAAGATGGAATGTTGATGCTTAGGTACGATGATGCCATTTATGTATGAAAGTAGTTTGTTTTGACCTTGACGATACGCTCTATAAGGAGATTGATTATTTGAAGTCGGCTTATAGGGAAATTGCTTCTTATGCTGCCGATTATTGCCGTGGTTGCTCTGATTCGCCTATAATTCTTTCAGTAAAGGCTTATGAAGCAATGCTTCTTGCATATAATGAAGGACAGAACGCTTTTGAACGGCTTAATGCTTTTCTCGGTATAAATTTGCCAATAAGCCAGTATTTGCAGATTTATAGAATGCATAAGCCTAACATTCGCTTGTCTGAATCCGCTGTGTCTGCATTAAACTCGTTAAAATCATCAGAATGTATTATAGGCTTGATAACTGATGGTCGTTCGGTTCAGCAACGTAACAAGATAGAAGCATTGGGGTTAAATCGTTGGATAATTGAAGAGGATGTTCTTATTAGTGAAGAGTTTGGTAGTGAGAAACCAACTCCTGCTAACTACGAGTATTTTATGAAGCGTTACCCAGAATCTGATGAATTCATGTATGTCGGTGATAATCTGAAGAAAGATTTTATTGCCCCTAATGCTCTTGGATGGCAAACAGTATGCTTGAAAGATGATGGTAGGAATATACACAAGCAAGATTTTACATCTATATCTACGAAGGCTATGCCTAAGATGATAATAGAATATCTAAAGAATTTGACTTTTTTAGAAGAATGATTAACTGATGTAGATAAAGGAAATAATGGATTAGCAGGTATGATTGAATAGGTTTGGGCCTGTGGAGCGAAACCACTACCTGCTACAGACTTTGTAAACATTTGAGTTATTAATGAAAATGTTCATCTCTTATATATTATATGTCTAAAACTTATAATGTTTTTTATTCCTGGCAATCTGATACAAAAGATGGAAGTAGGAAGATTATTGAAAATGCTTTGTCAAACGCTAAGGAGAAGTTGAAAGAAAATAATGGTATCTCTATAGAAATTGATCACTCAACTTTAGGGAAGAGTGGTATGCCGTCTATAGATCAAACAATCCTTCGTAAGATAGATAATTGTGATATTTTCTTATGTGATCTTACTCCCGTTGTTAAGTATGAAAAGAAAGAGGGGAACGGAAAAATAATAACAAAACAAGTACCTAACCCCAATGTGCTTCTTGAATTGGGATATGCGATGAGTGCAGTAGGGGTGGATTATATTGTACCAGTCGCTCACCAGGGAACATGGTTGCCAACAGAAATGCCTTTTGATATTAATCATCATTCAGTGTACTGTTTTAAAAAGGATGAATGTAATTTGACAGATTCTATACTTGCCGTTATTAACCATATAAAAAAGAATGGTCCTCATAGACATTTAGATGAACCATTCTTGTATCACAAATTATCTTTGATTTTCGCTAAAGGTAGAGAACGTGTTTTTACGAAACCGTATAATCCATATAAGGATGCAATAACTGAACATTCTACTGTTTTTTTCAAGAGAAGAATGTGTGCGGCATTTCCAGGTAAAAGAGGACTAATCGAATATACAGACCAAAAACAAATAAGAAGAGCACTTTCAAAGTTATTTAAAGCTCCTCTCAAATTTAATAAAGCCATTGGACGTGATAGTTTAACAGATCCAATATGGTGGTTCAGAGGAGGAAGTGCTATGAATATCGATAAGTACAAATATTTAGGGAATGGACGGTATCTGTTAGCTTGGGATGAGGTAAAGATTAGCAGGTTAATTGCTTTTATAGATAGTGGTCGCTATTATAGTAATTATGTATATATTGAGTTTGACGGTGATAGACCTACAAATTTGTATAAGGACTATTATTCACTAGATAAAATTAAAGAATTACAAAATTTCTTACCCCAAGTAACAGAAGAGTATGCAGTGTTTAAACCATGCCGCTTTTTTAGTAAGAGAATTACAAAACAAGAAGAAGATGATGGTTATACAAGGATTCTTGGGAAGACTGTAAAATTAAAGAAGCGTTACGAATGTAGAATACGTTCATTAACTCCATATAATTATATTATAGCAGCAAAACAGTCTGCATTTAATAACCCTGAGTTTGATAGAACTTCTGGAATCGTTCTCGATGGTATGTTAGATGGCTCGGTAACAAAAGAGCAGATGAATGAGTATATGATGAAATTCCCGAAACCATATATATAGTATAGTTTCATAATGTAAATCCGCTTTGTACATTAAGGATGGTATTATTATCAAGGTAATGTGTAATAAGGATTTTTTAGAACGGATAAACTAAAACTATTGGTGATATTACAGTGTGTATCTATCAAGGCCATTGATGGGGTTTTGAGGATTAAAATTTAAATAACAATATACAATGGAAGAAAGAAAAACAATTTACTTGTGTCTCGCCCACATGAGTGAGGCTGGTTTGGAACAGAAATATGTGAAGGAGGCCTTCGATACCAACTGGGTGGTACCAATGGGACCGAATGTGAATGCCTTCGAAGAAGATTTGGAGGCGTTTGCCAACAGTAAGAGTGATGGATCTGAGGAGCTTGACAGAAAAGTGGTTTGCTTGAGTGCAGGTACTGCTGCCGTTCACTTGGCTTTGATTGGCTGTGGCGTGAAGGCTGGTGATGAAGTATTGGTGCAGAGTTTCACATTCTGCGCTTCGAGTCATCCGATTACATATCTTGGTGCCAAGCCAGTGTTCGTAGGTTCTGAGGGTGAAACATGGAACATGGATCCTGTTTTGTTGGAGAAGGCTATCCTCGACCGTAAGGAGAAGACAGGCAAATATCCTAAGGCTATAGTGCCTGTAGCTCTGTATGGTATGCCTTACCGCATTGATGAGATTATGGCTATTGCCGACAAGTATGGCATTCCAGTGGTAGAGGATGCAGCCGAGGGTATGGGCTCACGCTTTGATGGACAAGTATTGGGTACATTCGGCAAATATGGTGTGCTGTCGTTCAACGGTAACAAGATGATTACTACTTCGGGAGGCGGTGCACTAATTTGTCGCAGTGCAGAAGACGCAAACAATGTGATGTGGTATGCTACACAGGCTCGCGATGCTTATCCTTACTACCAGCATACGGCTATCGGCTACAACTATCGTATGTCGAACGTGTGTGCTGGTATCGGTCGCGGTCAGATGACTGTCCTCAATGACCATATTGCCCATCATAAACATGTGCAATCACTCTATGAGGAACTTTTAAAGGACGTACCAGGTGTACATATCCACAAGCAACCTGCTGACAAACGCTATGATGCCAACTTCTGGCTTTGCGCTGCCACTTTGGATGCAGATGTGAAGATACAAGGTCAGGAGAATGCCTACAAGGAAGTTATTAAGACTGCCGTAGGTGGTGCAGCAGGTGTAATCCATGCCGTTGATTCAGCAACAACCGACTGTCAGCCTAACGAAAATGTAGAGGCATTGCGTGTGTTCATGCTGGGCAAGAAGATTGAGTGCCGTCCTGTATGGAAGCCGATGCATAAACAACCCGTGTATGAGGGTGCTCCTGTATATACCAATGGTATTGAAGAAGAGCTCTTCAAAGTAGGCTTCTGTCTGCCAGCTGGTCCGTATGTGACAGATGATGATGTGAAGTATATCGTAGAGAGCATCAAAGAAGCAATCGTAAGATAAGCAATTGGTTTATGAGCGATTAATGGATATTATGTGCTGGTTGCATAGATGTCTGTTAATCGCTCATTCGTATGAAAACTATACACATAATGAGAAACTTTATAGTAGCAATTTGGAAGTTGGTTCCATCGAATGCCATCACGACTCGGCAAACTTCAAACAAGTTTGGTTTGCTCTCACTGCTTTGGCAATTCTGTTCTTTCCTTTTTGTACCTCGTAAGGCGAACAGATTACCTAATGACTAAAGACAATGGAAATAAACAAAGAATTTTTAGGCAAGCTCTTTGAACAGGCTGTAGAAAATCCGCGCTTGCGTCAGAGCTACGACTTACGTACATCGTCAGATGATAATTCACAGCGTATTCTGAATGCATTGCTGCCAGGAACCGTTGTTCCCATTCATAGACATCCAAACAGCAATGAGAATGTATTGCTGTTGTGTGGTAAACTTGTAGAAGTTATTTATGACGAAAATGGCAAGGAAAAAGAGCGCATCCATCTTGACCCTACCATTGGAAATTATGGCTGTGTGATACCTCCTGGTGCATGGCATACTGTGGAAGTATTGGAACCGTCTGTCATTTATGAGGCAAAGGACGGAAAGTATGGAGAAGATGGAAGTGAAACATTGGATGCTTTTAAAGCAAAGGTAGCGGAAGACAAAACAGCTCCTACATTCTCCAACAGTTTTGGCGACCTTAGAAAGAATATCGAGTATTTGATTGGCATGGAACGACAATCTGGTAGAATGGAAGAGATAACTCCGCTTTATGTATCTCGTATGTTGAATGTGCCTTTGGAAGAGGTGGAGGAAGTGATGAAAAAGTTATGATGGAATTAGCAAATTCAGATTTTTGTAGCGAAACATACTAAAATATGATGATTGTCTTTATGGCTAACTGTAATCCCAACAATCTATCTACTTACGAAATTCATAATGGGAATCAAATATAGAAGTGTGAAAGGAAATGATACTATAAATGTCGTACCTTTTTTGGGATAAACATAGATGTGCAAATTATTTGGAGTTGGTAAATTCTGAGGTTGAGTGGTAAAAATCATAATGAATACTGTGGATAAGGAAAAAGAATTGAATGACTATATTCGTGAGTGGATTGATGCACGATATTGTGATTGGAGTGCATTTTATCATGATGTACAAATAAACAAAAGAAGCGGCATATATCTACTAAATGAAGGTGGTGGATTATTTGACTATTTGTCCAATAATGTAGCTAACATAGGACTATTCAGGAAATATATAACTAATTGATATTCAATGTAAATATTATTTTGTAACTTTACAATAGCCCCCCGATGGGCCCATCACGGGTTAATTCGGGGGTAAAACTTAAAAAATAATAGACCGTGAAGTCTACAAAAAATATCAGAAATACAACCATCGTTGCCATTTACTGAATTCGATTTTCAGCAAAAATATTTGGAGAGTTTCAAACTGAGTGAACTCGGACGCATCCATGCACAACTTCCACTTAAGGAACTGGCGGAAAAACTGGCAGATGTCTTCCCGAGGGAACACCCACAAGGCAAGAAACATTTGTTCCCTCCTAAGGGTGAAGTGGCCCTCATGTTTCTCAAGGCCTATACAGGCTTGTCTGATGACGGGCTGATAGAATTGTTCAATGGCTGTATCCATATGCAGCTATTCTGCGGGGTGTTGATTGATCCTCAAAATCCAATCAAAAACGGCAAGATTGTAAGTGCCATTCGTAATCGCCTGGCCAGATGTGTAAATATCAAAGAATTGCAGGCAATCCCTTATGACAAATGGGCCCAAAAGCTTGCGAACAAAGATTCGTGTCTGACTGATGTCACCTGTTATGAATGCCACTTGCGCTACCCTATAGACGTGAAGTTGCTTTGGGAAAGTAGTGCGTGGCTGCACACGCTACTTTCAAAGATTTGCAAAGAACTTGGAGAAAGAAAACCGCGAAACAAACACGCAGACATCAACCGTGCACGTTTGGCTTATGCCAAACAGCGGAAGCACACCTACAAAGCGACCCAAAAACTGCGTCGACGCCTATTGAATCTTTTAAGCAAACTCATCTGCCAATGGAACAGCCTATGCCGCCAGTACACTACCTCTATATGTTTGAATGCTGAACGGAGTAAGCGTATAGCTGCTGTAAACGAGGTGAGACGTCAACAGCAAGACTTGATGGAGAAGAAGAAGGTGCAGCACCGCATTGTCAGCATCGACCGCCCATACTTGCGCCCCATTGTTCGTGGAAAGGAGAACAAGTGTGTAGAGTTCGGTGCCAAGGTCAACAACATTCAAATTGATGGCATTTCCTTTATCGAGCGCCACTCGTTTGAAGCCTTCAATGAAGGTGTTCATTTGAAGGAATGCATTGACTATCAAGAGAAATTAACAGGCATTGCTGTTAAAAGAGTTGGAGCAGATACCATATATGCCAATAACGCAAATCGAAAATTTTGCACAGACAAAGGCATCGTTACATGCTTTGCGCGTAAAGGGCCGAAGCCTAAAGATGAAGATGCCGACCTCCATACAACCAGGCGGATAATCGGCAATCTTCGCGCTACGGTTATTGAGGGGAGTTTTGGCAATCAAAAGCTACATTATGGTGTGGGACGAATAGCTGCACGTAACCAATTCTGTGAAACCTTGCTTCTCTTCTTCGGCATCCATATGGCTAACGCGGCTACACTTGCTGCACGAGAACTTGCAAAGGAAGAAGCTCTGAAAAAAAGAAACACAGCCTGACAACGTCCTCCATATCCTTTTTATATTCCGACTAATGGTCGGAATGAATTGTTATGCACAATGTTGAGTACTCATGGTCTTCGGGATTGGCATGAATGCAAAAATCGGGTTCTGTGCCGATATTCGGTATATTTATAGCAATATCGAATCAAATGGCTTTCTGAGAAGATGGCATTAACTGAATAGCCCTAAATTACGAAAATAAATATAATGAAATACCACTCTTATTCCACTTTTGTAGTTACTGGTTGTAAATTGCTGATATTATAAAATATGAAAATAAGAACGCAAAAGTGATTGTAACAAAGTAAAGCATTATGATTCGTTGGTTACATATTTCGGACTTGCATTTAAATGATTGTAATTTCTCATCGGCAAGACTTCGTGATGAACTTCCCTCTTTTTTGAGGAATAAAAGGATGAAGTGTGACTATGTGTTTTGTACTGGAGACATTCGCTCTGCCAATGTCCGTCCCAATTCTTTTACAGAAGACATGGCTGATTATATGAGAAATATTTGTCATGCTGTTGGCGTTCCGATAGAACGATTGTTTATTGTTCCAGGGAATCATGATGTAAACATCTTTGCTGAAGGGAGAGAAGATGCCATTAAACATATAGTTCCATATGATGGATACTATAAACCAGATATTGGACATATTGATACTGTTGACTTAGAGAAATTACAATCAGGTAAAGAGGATTTCGTAGATTTCTTATCAGAATTGTATGATACAGACCGTTTGGGGTTGTATAAAGATTACAATAATCCTCATTTAAGTAATGAAACACCAGATTTTAATGTGTTGCATGTTGATACGACATTAGTTTATTCCCAAAGTGGTAAAGCAACTGATTTATTAGTGGGATTGGAAAAACTATATACTGTCGTCCGTAAGTTGAACCAAGAAAAGCCAACAATCTTACTAACTCACTATCCGATTACTTCTTTATTGCAAGACGAGAGAAAATTATTATCGAATGTGTTGCAAAAGAATAATGTAAGACTTTGGCTTGCAGGTCATGAACATGATCATAACTTGCAAAAGATGAAATATCTTGATTCTTTACAATCAGGCGAGTTACATTATGAGACGGATGCGAATGCCACGATATTGATTGGAGAATACGATTCCGAAAACTATCAATGCCGTGTATGTGCATATACATGGTTTCCAGAAGGATGGGCAGAGTATCCAATTATTGATTTGGATGGTGAAGAGATTGGTGTCTACGAATTTCAACTTAAGCCGGTAGGCATTGAAGGCCATTCGAAAGAACTGATTGCATGCCAAAAAGCAAACTCGTATTTCTACAATCGTATGCCTGATAAGGTTGAACGGAATTTGATTCCTAAAATTCATTCGGAAGGCACGTATGAAACCATATCTACGCTTCTGAGTATGGCTTGGAATACGAATTGTCCTCATATTGTTCTTTTGGCAGATGGCGGTATGGGAAAGACCACGATGTTATTGGACTATTGTAAAACAACAAATTCTCCTACCTTGTATGTATCAGCGGAGCAACTTGCAAGTATGGGAATGGACATAATCAAATACTGTGCAAGATGTGTTTTCAAAGGTGATATTGACTTGTTGGAAAAATGTTTAACACAAAAACATCGCCAACCTACACTGACCATATTCATTGATGGGATGAATGAAGTAGATGGAAATTCAGAACGAAAATTCATACAGGAGATACAACGTCTCAGTTTCTTAGATGGAGTTCAAATTCTTATATCTTCCCGTTCCGATTTTACAGTTAGGTATAGTTTGCCAACATTTAGAAAATCTGAGCTATGCGCATTGAGCAAAACTGAAATCAAGGATTTTTTCTCGGAAGAGGAATGGAACAATATTGTAAAATCCGAAGTATTGACACGATTGTTGAGCAATCCGATGATGGTGACAATTTACAAGGAGATTTGCTCCGTTGTAAATGACTCTAAGAATCTCAATTTCTTGAATTGGAGATTTCCCATAATGTGTGAAGCAGACTTGTTTCATAACTATTATGTGGCACAGCAAGCTCTATTGACATTGCGCGGTCAAGTAGATGGCTATAAGATGCTATTGTCGCAGGTTTGCATTGATGAGATATTGCCCAATATTGCATATTGCTATGAGTCTTCGTTCAGAATGAACATAGAGGATGAAGAGTTTCGTAAGCTATTGACAGGCATGCTTGATAATGTTGTTATTGAAAATGCAGCAATCCATGCGATACGTCAATATTATAGGGAAGCTTCAGAGCTATCTTTAGAGCCATATCAGGTGATTGATTTTCTTACACAAGAAATGCGTCTCCTTTACATGAATCAGGGAACAACAGCCTTCCCGCACCAAATGTTTCGTGATTATCTCTCTGCAAAGTATATTGTAAAACAAACGAACAGCAAGAAGGATGTTTTGGCTTTATGGAATGAGCGCCCAATACCATTCTCTATAATATCCAATATCCGACAAATAGATAAGCAATACTGGCACCATACAGCCCAATGTGTGCGTCAGGAAGCAGCTAAAATTGCAAATGTTTCTGTTTTAGTTCAAAATCTGTTCGATGCTTTTCCTTCAAGCAATAAAGATAATGTTGCTGACTTTTCAGAATTGGACTTGAGAAATGTAAAATTGCCAAATAGCGCTTTGCAGACATCAAGAATATCTTTGAAAGATGCAATAATTGATAATGTAACGTTGGGTATCAGTATGGGTATGCCTATCTGTCATAAGCATCTTACATTATCATCTGATAAGGAGTTTTTGGCGACATGGGCAGATAAGAGAATATATGTCTTCTCATTACGACAATCTACAGCTCCTTATGTTTTTGATTTCGGACGAGATTTGTCTAAAATGGTTTTTGTAGAAAACCGTTTGTTTGTGTTGGCTGGTAAATTATATGTGTTCGTATATAAAAATAGTTGGGTATTTTCTGGAGAGATAGGTCAAGATGATGGAATATGTCACAAACTAAAGTCTATCATCGTGGGCAATAATGCAGTCCATCTATATTATCCTAACCGTGAGGTTATTTATAGCCTTACAGATTTTACACGCAAGACGATAAATCAAGGAAAGGACAAATATTTGAATCCAGTGCAAGGGCATGACATCTCGATATTAAATAGATATGAGAAAAAGCAATTTGACAGAAGCCACGGAGAAATTGATAAAGTTGGTGATGAGAATTTTTGTGCTATTTCTTATGCGGACGGCCGCTTGATATTGGAGCATGAAAATGAAACTATAGGTATACTTGCAAGAGGAAAGGCCAGATTGAAAGATGCTACAATATCAGGTGATGGAAGCAAAGCCATTACACTTAGTTACGAAGTTTTTGGAGGACGTAGGCGTGTACAACTTTGGAACTTAAATAATGGCAGTAAATTGGAAGAGTTGACTTGCCCGAGTAATGTTGATAGTATTCATCTTTCGGAAAACGGAGATTGGATGTTAGGCAAAATGTTTCGTCATGGCACATGGGTGTATGATGTAAGACTGCATAAAGAACAAGTTTTTGAAGAATACTTCCTTTCAAGCAATCGTGGTAAAATTTTTTGTAAAGATGATTGTGTTGTAAGAAAAGAGGAAGGAAAGGTATTCTTGTATAATCTGAGAACAGGAAAGAGCAGTATTATAGATAGTCCCGTTGCAGATCCAAGTTTGATATGCATACTTAGAGATAATTCTATTGCTGCTGTCAACAATAAAGGGAATGTCGCAAAAATACGCAGTTTCAGAGATCAATCTTTATTGACTTTCAATGGTGGATATTCTACAATAGAAAGCATAGGACTGTTTGAGGAGCAGCCATTTATAGCGGTAGCGTTGGCTAATGGAAATTTAGATATGTATCATACGGGAAATGGCGCTGTTCTGAGACACTTACAATTACCAAATAAAAACTCAATGATGGTTGTGCATCCACAAAAGACAATCATTGTAGAATCGGATGGGCATCATATATTAAAGACCCATTATTACTTTGAAAAGTATTCTTATGGCAAGAGAATGGGATGGTGGAAAGAACACCCTTATCATGGACCTAAGAATATAATAGATGGAGATATCTTGGATATAGGCTTTAATGTGCAGAATGATCAAATAGTTGCAGTGTTGTCTAATGGTCGAATTATGTTTTGTTCTGATGATTGGACTGATTACAAATATTCATTTTATATCATTACTGCATTCGATGTGGCAGCATATGACTTTAGTGAGGTTCCGTGTTCTGAAGAATTGAAGGACGTTTTACATAGAAATAAAGCGTTGTGATGAGTAGTATTAAACAACTTGCATGCAGCTTTCGATGAGCTGAAGTAAGTGGTCAGACTAAAGTGTAGATAATAAATCAAGTAATGATATTCTAAAAATCAATATGATATATGTATCTTAGGGTCATTTAGAAAATATATAACTAATAATAACGCTATTCATTGGAGACCCCGTAAGTATTTTGACGACATGTATAGTCCTGAATATGCGATAGAAAACCTTATAGAGGAATTGAAGAAATTGGCAACACAAGGCAAGTTGCCAGAATCCGTGAAAACCTATCTCCATGAGGCATGGAAAGAGATAGAGGAAATGAAGAGTTGTACAGACTATGGCGTTCCAAGAAAAGAACTGCCATTTTAGATTATTTCGATTATCTGATTACATTATGCGAAAAACAAAATTTGGTTATATAAAGGATGGGAATTATATCTGTATAGGTGACAATATGCATGGGATATATAAGACCTACGATGATATGCGTTTTAACTGGCAGTTAGTCAGTCAGACAGAAGGTGACATAACAAAGTACTACCTGCTGAACAATAAAAATGAAGCCATTGAGTACGTAGGACGAAAAGACCCATGGTCACCACTGACAGTAGGCACCAAGGAAGAATATCTCTATATGGATAATGCGCAAGGCTCGATGCAGGAAGTGACAACCGATGAAAGAGAATATATTACAGGTAAGAAGCGCAAGCAGGAGAGTTTCAGCATCTATAAAACCATCAATGGAGAAGAATGCCTTGTGACATACGCCTATTACGCTATCAACAAGAACAGAGGAAAGGAATACAATAGTAAGGACGCATACGTCTGTGAGCATTATCTGACGGGCGAATATGCCATCAGTAATAATGACCACCATATCATTCTGGAAGGATTGAAGCGCGTTAAACTCTCAGATGACAATATCGCAGAGGTCGTGTTCTCTGGAGAAGACAAAACCACATGGGTAAATCTGTACACCATGCAGGAGTTTGACGAGCGTCCGGTGGTGGAGCAGTTGGGATTTATGGACATGCTGAGAGTTGGCTATAACTACTATTTCTATAAAAACAGAGATATGGCAGGCATCCCGATGCACCATCGAGATTGTGTGGCAAACGACAAGGTGTTCCAGTTCTTAGACCAGTATTTGATACTGCGCTCCCAACCCGATAAAATATATGGAGAACGCCGTGGAAAAGAACAGTGGTATCTGATATTGGTTGACATCACCAATGCCAATTCAAAAAATCGTAAAGAAATACCCTCGATGTGGCTGCCGAGACGAAGCTGATAGGTTGCCGATAAAGAAACTCATAGCCGGCAATGCCGTTCGATGTACTTCAAAGGCGGATGTTCAAGATGGAAAGTCTTGAGCATCCGCCTTTGAGCGTTTTTATAAAAGAGTTTTAGGGTGGTTGAGGGAGGATATATTTGGAAATTAAGTGCAGGTGGGGGCCGTTTGTTGCCGTAACATCAAGTTCACTCTTAATGTCTTTCGTTGGAGAACTTATATTTGTCAGCGCCTCTGCTCCCAGACGCAACCGTCTCTGCTCCCAGATTCGGTCGCGTCTGCTCCCAGATTCGGGTGCGTCTGCTCCCGCGTTCGCTGCCAAGCCTTAGGATAGGGCTGAGGGAGTGGGGAGAACGGGGGAGAGAATGTGGCTGGCGCTTCAAATGTTTGCTATGTGTTCGTGGTCCTCACTTTGCGAGCAAAGTGAGCTACCGTGCTTCGCCGCAGGGTGGCGTTCTTTTCCGTTTTCGCTTATCTATATAAATGAATCAGCCCAGTCTTTGGCTGAAGACTGGGCTGAAATATTATCAGAGGTTTCGTTTCGCGAATTATCAGTGGATGGCAATTTCTGCAAATCCCATTGGTTCGCCAGCGTTGATCATGCGCGTGGCCTTGAGGCGGATGTAGCGCGTGATGACGGGGGTGAAGAAGAGCGACTGTAGCGTCGGGTTGTTGCGGATGTTGGAAAACTCGCCTTGGCTGATCATCTTTCCTTCCTTGTCGGAGGGCGCGGCGATGGCCGTCAGCTCATAATGGCTGATGAGGCCCTTTGGCTGTTCCGACTGGTCGGGGAGGTAATGGAACGATGAAATGGTGCGCTCCTGGCCGAGGTCGATGACGAGTTCATCGCCGTCGATGAAGCAATTGGTGCGTTCGTTGCGGTCGGCCGCCGCCTTGGCCTTGTCGGCTTCTTGATTGATGAAGGAATAGGGCAGGGTGGTGGCAATCTGCGACGTTGACGGCAGCACCTGGTCGGCATTTTCTCCTGCATCATAAACGCCGAGATTGTTGATGCACAACGGGCCGCGAGAATCTGTGAAGCGCACGCGGATGCCCTTCGAGGTGACACTCTTGAAGCGCAGCAGGCGCTTATAGCCAATGGTGGTGGTCTCTTCGTTGAGCGATACGGGCAACCATTGTTTGCCGTCTTGGTATTCCACGACGAACGACTTGACGCGCTGTCCCAATGGAATATATTCTTGGAGCATCATGCGGTTCATGCGTTGCGGTTGGCGGAACTGATAGGTGACGGTGGCCGTGTTTGTGCCGTCGGTCGTGGCCCAGTAGGTGTCGTAATCGTTGTCGGTCATGGCCGCCGTTGAAAAGCGCTTTCCGCGTGTGTTCGTGGCTTTGGCCTTCATGCCGGCAATGAGGTTGGTCTTGAAATCATTGTCGATGATTTCGCGGAACTTCACGGCGTTGGTTGAGTCGATGGAGTGGATGAGGCCATCGCGGTTGACAGGGAAGTTGAGCAGCATCGTGCCGTTGTGTCCCACGCTGCGATAGTAGATGTCGGCCAGCTGTTGCGGGCTTTTCACTTGGTTGTCTTGCTGCGCATGGTAGAACCATCCTGGACGGATGGACACGTCGCATTCTGAAGGCGTCCATTGGTCGCCATCGGCGTGGCCATATTGCAGTTCGTAGTGTTTCGGATAGCCCGGATAAACCGTGTTCTTTCGCAGGAACGCCCAGTTGGTGGCACCAGCGATGCCGCGTTCGTTGCCCACCCAGCGGCATCCAGGACCGCCGTCGGAAAACATGACGGCCTTGGGCTGCAGACTGTCGCAGAGCGCCTGAATGTTTTCAAATTTATAGTAGGTGCGTCGGTCAATGGTGCGTCGGTCGTTGGCACCGCCATACCAGCCGTCGCCACCGTTGGCACCGTCGAACCAAATTTCAAACACTTCGCCATAGTTGCTCAGGAGGTCGCGGATTTGAGCGTAATAATAGTCGAGATAGGCCGGTGTTCCGTAGTCGGCGCGGTTGCGGTCCCAGGGCGAGATATAGACGGCGAACTTCATGCCCTGCTTTTTGCAGGCTTCTTGCAGTTCGCGCACCACGTCGCCTTTTCCGTCGCGGAAGGGTGAGTGGGCCACGTTGTAGTCCGTTCCCTTGAAGGGCCACAGGCAGAAGCCGTCGTGGTGTTTTGCCGTGAAGATGACGCCCTTCATGCCGGCGGCTTTCAGCGTTGCCACCCACTGGTTGCAGTCGAGGCGTGTGGGATTGAAAGTCGATGCCGGTGTGTCGCCGTAGCCCCATTCGCGGTCGTTGAACGTGTTGAGGCCGAAATGGATGAAGGCGTAGGTCTCCATCTTCTGCCAGTCGACCTGTCGCTGTTCAGGCAATGGGAGGATGGGCGTCGGCGCGTTGTTGGTTTTCTGGGCGCCCAATGGCAGCAGGCTCCCCGTTGTCAGGAGCATGGCGCAGGCCAGCGAGCGGACATTTCTTAAGGAATGCTTGTTGGTCATGTCGTTGTCAGTTTTGTGGAAAATATTTGTTCACTATTAATTAATAAGTAGGTGTTCAAAAATAATGTTTAGCACCTACTTATTAATGGTCAAATTATATAGTCAAAATCATTTCGATTTATACGACACCTTCTCGCTGTGGTTGTCGTCGTAGATGACCTTCTTCAGTTCTTCGGCGCTGAGGGAAACCGCGTCGCGCGTCAGTTCTGGCACGTTGTAGCTCTTCAGGAGCAGTGTGTTTTGTTCTGGATCTTCCTGCGGCAGGAGAAACGCCTTGTGGTCTTTCCCGTTGCGGTCGAAATAGGCGATGTAGGCGCGGGAATAATTGTTGTCGCCGCGTCGCGATGCCACCACGAGCCAGCGTCCGTTGCTGCTCCACGCATGATAGCTGTCGGAGCCGTCGCTGCTTGCCTGACTGAGTTTTCTCACTTCGCCCGTCTTGAGGTCCTTCACATAGAGGTCCGACGTGGTGTGCCAGATGTGGAACTGTCCGAAGTCGCCAAGAGAAAACAATACGTAGCGTCCGTCGGGGCTGATGCGCGGCAGCGTGGCACTCTTGCCGATGGCCGCGCAGTCCATCTCGACAACGGGTTGGCCGAAGGAGCGCGTCTGTTCGTCAAAAGTGAGGCTCATCAAGTTGTAGCGCAGACTGTCGTAGAGGCTCGTGACGGCGTTCTGTCGCGTCGGGGTGTCCGTTCCCTTAAATTGCGGCACATAAGCCGAGGTGTAGTAGAGCTTCTTGCCGTCGGGCGCCCAGCAGGGGAAAGTTTCGAGGTGGTCGTCGGTTTTCAGGATGTTGGTCAGCGTGCCTTTGTCGCCATCGAAAAACACGAGGTCAGAACCGAAGTCCATCACCTCCACCTTCTGTCGGTCGTCGATGTGGAATGCCTGTCCCGTTTGGTTGGAAGAGAACACCACCCAGTTGCGCGTGGGATGCCAAGTGGGGTAGACCGTTGACGAGAGAATCGAGTCACACTTCATGTTCCATTTCTTCGCCTTGCCGTTTTCAACGATGATGGTGCCGCCGTGGGCGCTACGCACATGGAAGAGCATACGCTTCGTGGTGTATGCCTGGAAATTGTGGCAGTTCACGCAGTGGTTTTGCAGCGAGTCGTACGAGCGGTTGTTTTCGTAGATGGGCGTCTGCGTGAAGTTCGTCAGGTTGCGCTGGTAAAGGCCCATCTGGCGATAGAGCTCGTAGCTCGGTTCAATCAGACGGTAAGAAAGATATTCATCGATGGGCTCAGCCACGTGGAGCTGGTAGGCGGGATGTTCCAGCCATTGTCCGTCGCGGTGGGAATAGAGCGTCACGCTGAGTGTCTTTCCTGCATTTTCGTTAAGCAGGGCGTGCCAGGCCTCCGTGTCAAACATCAGTTTGCCATCTTCGCCAGCTGCTGCCGTGATTTCTCCGCCCTTTTCCCCTTTGATGCAAGCCGCGAACTCATCGCCGTCGCTCTTTATCTGCACGTTGAGCGGTGCGATGTTTTGCGGGATATAGATGTCGCGGTATTCCGGGAAAATGTCGGCCGCTTCCTGTGTCGGCGTGGCGTTGTCAGGCACCCTTACCTCGCTTCCGCACGATGCCGTTAGCAAGGCGGCCAGCGCCGCAGCTGCTATGGTTTTGAGATTGATTGCCATGATTCTTTATGGATTTTTTTTGAGTGTTAGTTGACGGCCGTCTGTGTGTTTTGTTTCACCTGGGCCTGGTCGTTGTTTTCGCAATAATAATAATAGAGGTACGTTCCCACCCAGTCGGCCGCCAGCGCGGTGCGCAACTTGTGGTTGTATTCATCGCGGATTTTCAGTTTCTCCGCCTCGCTCTTCCCCTCCGAAACGCGTTTGCGCTCGTCGAGAATTGGTTTTGCTTCCGTGATGAACGCCGTGAACGTCGGTGCCTGCAGGCTGACGATGTTGCCAAACTCCACATCAATTGAGGGATCCTTCGTGCTCATAATCGTGATGGCCTGCTGCAATGATTGCGGCAACTGTCCGCCGTGTTTCTGAGCATAGACGCGGATGAGCGGCATCGCCGCTTCGAGTTCCTTGGAATAAAGGCGGGCGGCGATGGCCGTTTCGAGCGAGGCATCGGTGCCGCGCAGGAGTCCCGCGTTGTAGCCGAGGAACGTTGGGGAACGATAATTCTGCTCAAAGAAATGTTCCTGCGGTTGCAGCGCCAACACCTTGTGAAGTTCCTCGTCGGCATCAACCCGTTCGCTGTTGCCAATCATCGGTTCGTATTTCTCAATGAATGCCTCTTGAAATGGCACCTTCTTAAGGATGGTCATATATTTTTCTGCCAACACCGTTTCGTCGTTGAGGATGGCACAGACGGCCATGCGCTTCAGATTGTAGAGCGACGGGCCGTAGAGCACCGTATAATCCATCGCACAACGATAGGCCGTATTGATGAGTCCCGCATAGAAACTGCAGTCGCCCGTGAAGATGGTGTATTCCTCGTTGCCGTCGTGGCGCTCAAGGCGCATCTCGGGGAAGTCGTAAGGAATGTCAAACTGGCGCTCCAGAAGTTGGCCCGTCTGTACGAGTCCGATGGCATAGTAGGCGGCAACGGAGCGCGTTGGGCGCTCGAGGTCGTGAGCGTCGTCGACCATGCCTTCAAAATCGCCGTCCATCATGCGCATCTGCATGCGTGCCGTCAGAATCTCCGCCTTGTTCCATTGCAGCGCCGTGGCCGAAAGGGCGGCGGTGAGCACTACGGGAACCGTCCAACCCCAGGCGCATTTCGCCTTGGCAGCGTCGGCCGTAGCTTCGCATTTCTTCCGTCCCCATGAGAAGCGGCCCGCCAAGGCCAGCAGGGCAGCGGCCAGGAGCACGGCAACCGGAATGATGAACAGCAGCGAAGGCTCGCTCTTGTAATAG
>ERZ1034915.161-NODE-161-length-44156-cov-5.918097_pt1 | contig 44156 bp, 39 predicted proteins | sample MGYA00520592_ERZ1034915 | MGnify/ENA primary metagenome ERZ1034915 (study PRJEB33766, sample SAMN09781787) | gut metagenome | biome: gut microbiome | host: Homo sapiens | place: Madagascar | study: EMG produced TPA metagenomics assembly of the PRJNA485056 data set... | reverse complement strand
GCAAGAAAAATCCCCAGAAGTATAACTTCTGAGGACTTTGTCTTCAATCTGAAACGAGTTCGACTGAACTCGTTTTAATGTTAAAAATATCTTGTTTTGATTACTCTTAGGTGAGTAGGGGTATACGGCGAAATCAAAATAAGGAAAGGAACAGAAGACTTATCATTCAAAATCAATTCGTTTTCCCACTCCCACTTAAGGAAATACTATAAAACAACATTACTGTCACCCAATCACACTTCCGTTTGGAACAGATGGATCTACTGTCAAGACAGTGAGTTTACCGTCATGTTCAGCAGAAAGAATCATACCTTGGCTGACATATTTCTTCATCATCTTACGTGGTTTGAGGTTCGCCACGACTTGAAGTTTCTTGCCGACCAATTCTTGTTCGTTTGGATAGAATTTAGCGATACCTGAGAGGATTTGACGGTCTTCACCATCGCCAGCATCAAGACGGAAGCGAAGCAATTTGTCTGAACCTTCCACTTTTTCTACTTCTTTAACTTCAGCAACACGGATTTCAACCTTGTCAAAGTCTTCAAATTTGATTTGGTCTTTTTCAGATTTAAGTTCGACTTCTTCGGGGTTCCATTCTTTTTCTTGTGGTTTGCCTGCGTTCATTTGAGATTGGATGTAGGCAATCTCTTCGTCCATGTCAAGACGTGGGAAGATTGGAGTTCCTTTTGAAATGACTGTAACATTTTCTGGGAAACCTGAAAGTTCAAGATTTTCAAGGTCAAATACCACTGGCAATCCGAGCTGTTCCATAATAGCATTTGAAGTTGTCATCATGAATGGTTGGATGAGGTGGGCTACCACACGAAGACTAGCTGCCAAGTGAGCCATAACTGCTGCCAATTGTTCCTTGTCACCATCTTCTTTGGCGAGAACCCATGGAGCTGTTTCATCAATATACTTATTGGTACGTGAAATGATATTCCAAACGGCGTCCAAGGCACGTGGGAAATCCACAGCATTCATTTGTTTGTGGAACTCTTCAATATTTTCAGCCACAACCTTAGCCAAATCAGCATCAAAGTCTGTAACATTCTCAACATAGACAGGCACTTGACCACCGAAATACTTGTTAATCATAGCAACTGTACGGTTGAGTAGGTTTCCTAGATCATTAGCCAACTCATAGTTGATGCGAGCCACATAGTCTTCTGGCGTGAAGGTACCATCTGAACCAACTGGAAGACTACGCATGAGGTAGTAACGAAGTGGATCAAGACCGAAGCGCTCTACCAACATTTCTGGATAGATGACGTTTCCTTTAGACTTGGACATCTTACCGTCTTTCATGACAAACCAACCATGAGCAACAAGACGTGTAGGGAATGGTAAATCAAGTGCCATCAAGATGATTGGCCAGTAGATTGAATGGAAACGAAGGATATCCTTACCAATCATGTGGATGATTTCATGGTTTTCATCATTTTGCCAGAAAAGGTCAAAATTACCATGCTCATCCTGGCCATAACCGAGGGCGGTAATATAGTTGATAAGGGCATCAATCCACACATAAACAACATGCTTTGGATCTGATGGTACTTTAACTCCCCAAGTGAAGGTTGTACGTGATACTGCCAAGTCTTCCAAGCCTGGCTCGATAAAGTTTTTAAGCATTTCATTCATACGACCATCAGGTTGGATAAATTCTGGGTGTTCTTTAAAGAAGGCAGTCAAACGGTCTGCGTAGTTACTGAGCTTAAAGAAATATGATTCTTCAGAAACAAGCTCTACTTCATGTCCTGATGGAGCTACCCCACCAATGACATTCCCTTGCTCATCACGGTAAACTTCTGCCAACTGACTTTCAGTGAAGAATTCTTCGTCTGAAACTGAATACCAACCTGAGTATTCACCAAGATAGATATCTCCTTGTTCCAAGAGACGCTCGAACACTTGAGCAACAACTTTTTCATGGTAATCATCAGTCGTACGGATGAATTTATCGTATGAGATATCCAAAAGTTGCCAGAGGTCCTTAACACCAACAGCCATACCATCCACATACTCTTGTGGTGTGATTCCTGTTTCTTCAGCTTTTTGTTGAATCTTTTGGCCATGCTCATCAAGTCCAGTAAGGTAGAAAACATCATAGTTCATCATGCGTTTGTAACGTGCCAAGACGTCACAGGCAATGGTAGTATAGGCAGAACCAATATGCAATTTACCAGATGGGTAGTAGATAGGTGTTGTGATGTAGAATGTTTTTGTCATTTTAATTTCCTTTCATGTGTTAACAAATGGGCTAACACTGATGATATAACATCTTATTATAGCACGTTTTAAACACTAAAAAAACCAGACTAGCTGATTTTTGATCTTTTAATATTCACCTAGGAATGAAAGAGTTTTTTTATCGTCCCTAACATCGCACTCATAGTCGTAATCCAGTTTTTTCTCTTCTTTTGTTAAACGTTTAAAGACTTTTTCTTCCGAAAGTTTGCCTTTTTTATCATAGGTAAGGACATTGATTTTATCGTCATTAACCTTATAGTGACCCATCTCTTTAAGAAATTCCTTATAAGTCTTAATATAGACTTTTTTACTATCGTAGATATCAGATTTAGTGGTATATTCATCCACCAAATAATGATTATCTACAGCTTTCTCAACGACTTTTGTATAATCAACCAAAGATATTGTTGGTTCGAGCGTTCTAGACCAGTTATCAAAACGGAAAGCTTTTTCAGTACCATAATCCAAGTTAACCGCACCAGCCAAGGTATATTCATAAAATTTCAACTGATTGCCTTTAACTTTAACAAAATCACCGTCTTTTAGCTTACTTTTCTCATAAGATTCCATACCATCAATCATCTTTTTCTTGTCCTTATCATAATATCGATAACTTTCTTCTGAGATTTCACCTAAACTTGTGGCTGACTATTCTCTGCCACAGGCTCTGAGACTATAAATTCGCCGTTCGCTTTGGATTGTTGAATTTCTTCTTCGGTTAGTTTGCAATTATTGATTGTTTCGAAATAATCTAACCACTCTGTTTCGTTCATAAAAGTACCTTTTTTCATTGATACTCCTATTTTAGCAGAAAAATGCCAAAAATCTATTTGGCCATTTTCATAAAAAGAAAAACAGTACCTGACTTTAGGCCTGATACTGCTTTATTAGACTTATAAATGTTAAATTCTATCAACGCTCTTTTTACTGCTACTGCTACCACTAGAGCTTGATTTTGAATCGCTACCATAGTCGTCACTATAGCCGTAACCATAATCATAATAGTCCTTGAAGTCATCGTATTGATCACTATAAGACTTCAGCTCTTTCTTATAATCCTTGACAGCGTCTTCATAATCGTCCCAACGTTTGTCTGTATCAGATTTACTTAGACGTTTAAAGGTAATACGTGACTCAAGCTTCCCTTTTTTATCATAAGTAGTCAGAGTGTATTCATTACCATGTTTGACATAAGTACGTTTTTTCCTCAAGGTATCTTTATATTCTCTTGTTGTTTTTTTAACGACTTTGTCAGCTGCCTCTTTGGTATAGAACGAATAGTCTTTTCTCATCTTTTTCATGAAGTCTTTTGTGACATCTTCGACTTGATCCGCATTTAAAACTTGACTTTGTGTTTTATTCCACGGATCAAATATCTGAGGAACATCTATCTCATAGTCCATCAAACTAACATATGATTTATTGTCACCCTCTACTAAATTGTAGGTTCTAGATTGATTATTCTTTACAACTACAAAAGACTGCAAATCCAAATCTTCGTCCTTGTATTCATCTATGCCATCAACCATCTTGTCTTTATCATCATCACGATAAGAATAGGCTACTACCTCGTATGTTCCATCCGCAATCTTACCTGATTGGTAACGCCATAGTGAGTAGCCACCAACGATAAGTGAAATCGCTACCAAGGGTCCTAAGACTGATGCCAAAATAATCTTAGTTTTCTTAGACATACCTTTTTTAGGGGGGACTACTTGTTGGAAAGTTGCTGCTGCTTTGACAAACTGAGGCTGTTGTGTCATAACAATCACAGGTTCAGCTGGCTCACTCGGTCTTTGCTCCGTCACTTGTCTATTTGATCTAAAAACGTTAGGTCGTTCAAGGATAAACTCGCCTGCTGCTTGAGCTTGAAATAACTCTGCGGGAGTTGGTTTACGACCGTTGACTAATTCAAAGTACTCAATCCACTCTTGCTGATTCATAATAATATCCTTTTTTATTGGTCTACTGTTCTATTGTACTAAAATAAATGGCCAAATAGTATTTGACAATTATCATAAAGACTGTAAGTTTCTTTAACAAATCTTTAGGCTATGATTCTCCATAGAAAAAACTACTTGATCGTTTTACCTATCAGCGCCAGATACGATAATTTCTATATTAATCCCAGTCCTTATGATGCTACAAGGCATGCTTATATTCTCACTCATAACCACTTCTGAGCCCTTTAGATTCCTCTGAAGTCAGTCGTTTAAAAATTCTACGCGACTCAATATGTCCATCATTAGCATACACAGTCAGAACGAGAGTATTAGGACGCTTTTCATAAACTCATTTTTGCTTCTACATTTTTTTATAACCATCCACACACCTTCGGACAGATACTTCTTTTACTCTTGAATACTCCTCTCCCTTTTTAGAAAGCTTAGCAATATGAGAAATCACTAAGGCTTTATATTCAGAGACTGTTAAATCCTGTTTCAAAGTCCCTGTACGAGGGTCAAAAGTCTGTGGTAGCTTTTCGTCATGCTCAAATAGTCAAACAAAAGGTTCTCCATCCCTATAAGAAAGATAATAAAATTGACATTTCATATTCACAACAACTATAAAATTTTCATATAAGGTGTTATTCTTTCCTCCCCCCAGTCAAATTTACCAATTCATTTGAATATACCTAAGTAGCTTCGTCTTTTACCATCTGATAGGCGCCATCTGGAATATAGTTCTCTTGATACTTTCAAAATCTTCCCTCTCAAATGGCGATTAAGAATGTCGCAACAAGTCCAAGAAATAGGATGATACCAATCTTCCATTTTTTGGACTTAGTCACTCCTCTTTCCTCCATATTAGCCTACTCTTTAGTACTATTTTACCAAAAATAGAGAGAAAATCTGTTACTTGGCTAGCAAAGAAAAAGCGATAGAGAACACTTACCCTCAAAGCCCTTTGCATCTATTTACTTTTTAACATCCTCAGCACCAATGACTGGGTATTCAGTCAATCCTGATGCTACTTCTTCTTCAGCCTGGTCTGCTCCTTCTGATTTCTCCTCAAGATCAAACTTAGGTGCATCTTTTTCATAAGCATTAATGATATCCGCAACAACTGGGTGACGTACGACATCACTAGCAGAGAAATGAACAAAATCAATAGCCTTGATTCCCTTCAATTTCTCCATGGCATCGACAAGACCAGATTTAACACGACGCGGAAGGTCAATCTGGCTCATATCTCCATTAACAATCATCTTAGAATTAAAGCCCAGACGCGTTAAGAACATCTTCATCTGCATAATGGTTGTATTTTGCGCCTCGTCAAGGATAACAAAGGCATCTTCAAGGGTCCGACCACGCATATAGGCGAGTGGCGCAATTTCAATAATTTCACGTTCCATAAGACGAGTCGTCTGCTCTTTGCCAAGAATTTGATAAAGGGCATCATAGACAGGGCGAAGGTAAGGGTCTATCTTTTCCTTGAGATCTCCTGGTAAGAAACCAAGGCTTTCACCTGCCTCAACAGCCGGACGTGTTAGAACAATACGTTTCACCTGGCCACGTTTAAGAGCTGTGACTGCAAGAGTGACCGCTAAGAAGGTTTTACCTGTACCAGCTGGACCAATCCCAAAGACCACATCATGGCTTTTAATGCTATCAACATAAACCTTTTGCCCTAGGGTCTTAACTCGAATAGGCTTACCACTGTTGTCCTTGATAATCTCTTCTTCATATAAAGCAACAAACTTATCAATCGAACCATCTTGAGCCATGGTTAAGGCCGCGACAACATCTGAAGTGTTGACTAGCATCCCACGCTCCACTAAAACAAGGAGGGCTTGAATGGTCAAGCGGGCCAATTCGACACTTTCTTCGTCATCCCCAAGGACTTGCACACGCTCTGTTCGGGCATGGATAATAACATTTAGGTTTTCTTCAATGAGTTTTAAATGACGTTCATTAGTCCCGAAAAGTGACAAGACGTCATCTGGGTGGTTTAGGGTAATTTCAACAGAATACTCTTGCAAATAGAGTTCCTCTCTCTTTCGTATTTTTCTCCATTATATCAAAAAAATCACGCCAGGCGTGACTTTTTGTAATTCTTAATTATGCATTGAATGATACGTGAACGTGGTCATAGTGGTTTTCAGTAACGCTACCACGATCAGGCATTTGGTTCCAAGTATTGGCTGGTCCGTAGATGTTGTTTACTGGTGCATAGAATTGTTGTCTGTAGATGACATACGAGATACCTGCATTGGCGATATTGTCTACAGCATATTGTGCAACCTGATTACCAACTTCTGAACCAACTGGTACCATAACGTCAACGGCAAGTCCTTTACCATGGTCTTGTGGGTCACCTTCACGGTAACCACCGATATCAGTAAGACCAAATTGTGCTGCTACCTTTTGACGGAAAGCTTCAGCTTGTGGTTGAAGATTTGGATCCGTTGGAAGTGTATTTGTTGATGCAGGTTGTGCTGCTGATACCTCTGAAGTTGCTGGTGCTTCTGAAGCTACTTCTGATGTTGCTGCTGGTTGTTCTGCTGGTGCCTCTGAAGCTACTTCTGATGTTGCTGCTGGTTGTCCCGCTACTTCTTTAGTTGTTTCAGTGGCTGGAGCGACCTCTTCTACAGATTTTGCTTCAGCTGATGAAGTAACACGAGCAATAGCGTCTGCAATAGGTTGTTCAGTTTCTGCGTATGCTGGTGCTTCTGATGCTGATGCGATAGCTTCTGTTACTTCTGAAACAGCTTGAGTTGACTCTTCTGTAGCAGGTGCTTGAGTAGCTGTTGTGTTTACTGTTTCAACTGGAGCTGCCAAGTCCGCTGCAACTACAGATTGACCATTTACAGTCACTTCGTTAGTTGTCAAGTTAGCTTCTGCAACTACAGGTGTAGTTGATGTTTCTGAAGCTGGAGTTTCAACTTTAACTGATACTGCTTGATTATCTGCGTTATATGTTGTTGTCAAAACTGTTCCAGGGAAAATCAAGTCAATGTTTGTGATTTCGTTGATATTAGCCAAAACATTCACATCGATTCCCATCGCTTCGGCAATACTACCTAAAGTATCACCATATTGAACAGTGTACGTTTGTTGATTATCATTTACAGAGACATCTGCCTTGATTTGATCTACTGAACGCGCTGTCCAGTTAGAAGTTTCATCGGCATGTACGTGGCTGGCAGCAAAAAGTGAAAGTGCTGCAGTCGAGTAAAGAAGTGCCTTTGTAGTTTTAGATTTTGATAACATGTATAATTCATTCCTTTTTTAGCAATTTTAACGTCTACAATAATATCACACTTTCCATCAAAAAAGTTGTGATTTACTGCTCTTTAAAGGAATTACTAACTAGTTGTAACAAGCCTAATTTATTGAAAAACATCTGAGATATTTGTAAAAAATGTAACAATTTATCCCAATTCAAATGCTAACCGCTTTATAAAAGTTGTAAAAAACAGTTACACCTATGGTAAAGCCCTATCCCTATCAATGTGCTAGATAGTCTTCCCAAATCTGGTCAAATTGACCTAGATTGAAAGAGAAACTAGCCTGATCTTCCAAGTAACGACTAACTTCTTCAAAATCATCGGTATGCTTAGGAAAGATTGAATCTTCAAAAGCCAGATCGGCTAAGATAGCTACCGGTTCATTTGATTTTGGATTACGTTGAGCCATCAGCCAAGTATAAAAGGATTTTCTCATACCTTCTCCTAACCGATTAATTCTGTTCCAAACTGATCTTGTTTGATTTTTTTAGCCTTCATCAAACCACCCAAGGCCTTTTTAAATTGCCCTTTTGAAATACCAAAGGTTGCCTTTATATCTGCTGGTGATGATTTATCGTTCAGAGTCATAAAACCACCATTACTCTCTAAATAAGTCAAAATCATCTGTGCATCATTTTCGAGCATTTCAAAAGAACGTGGTTTAAGAGAAAGATTAAGGGTGCGATCAACTTCTCTGAAACCAATCACGCGTGCTTCAAGGACTTGACCCAAGCGCGGCTCAGCATAACGTTCTGATGGATGAATAAAGCCAAGCATGTTATTCTCTGGCAGATAGACAAAGGTTCCTGACAATTTAAGACGGTAGGCAATGGCTGGCCATTTTTGATTTTGCATATTATCGTAAGCAGGACCAGCTATGCGTTGAAAGACCTCAGGTTCGGCAGGTAGTCCCCAAATACGATCCTTTTTATCAACATCGAGTTTGATATAGAGTTTGTCACCTTTCTTAGGCCAAAGCTCTTTGAGTTCAGGTAAAACATCAAGAGAAACCACGATTTCCTTATCTGGAATTCCTACATCTACAAAAACACCCAAATCCTTACGGACTTCAGTAACCTCTCCCCAATCATAGGAATCACGAGTGGCCTTGATTTCCTTTTGTGTTAGACGTGATTTCTGCTTGCTATCTGTATAGGCGAAACCTGTCACCATATCACCAATGGCATGTTTCCCTTCTTCTTTAGACAAGGCAAAAGTCACACCGTCCTTTTGAACAAAGTAAAATTTGTCGTTTTCATCAGTTACTAGGGCAGTAATGATTGTTCCAAGTAATATATTCATCTTTTTTCCTCTAAAAAGAGAGTCGGACAAGGAAGCTAACATAGTCCATGCTCTTTTGCTTCTGTCCCACTCTCCTTATTTTTCTATTGATTAAACAGTAAGGAGTTCTTTTTCCTTCTCTGCTGTCATGCTGTCAATTTTCTTAACAGCGTCATCAGTTGCTTTTTGGATATCTTTTTCCAAAGCTTTCAATTGATCTTCTGTGATTTCTTTGTCTTTTTCTTGCTTTTTAGCTTCATCCATAGCATCACGACGAATGTTACGGATAGCGATTTTAGCATTTTCACCGACTTTTTTCACTTCTTTGGCTAACTCTTTACGAGTTTCTTCTGTAAGTGCTGGGATAACCAGGCGGACTACAGAGCCATCGTTAGCTGGGTTGATACCAAGGTCAGATTCATTAATGGCACGTTCTATATCAGCGATTGATCCTTTATCAAATGGTGAAATCAAAAGAACACGTGCTTCAGGAACAGTGATTGAAGCCAATTGGTTAAGCGGTGTTGGAGCACCATAGTATTCCACAGTAATGCGGTCAAGAAGTGATGCATTGGCACGGCCTGCACGGATAGCTCCGAATTCACGGGCCAATGACTCGTGTGAGTGGGCAAAACGTTCTTTTGCTTTTTCAATAATTGCGTTTGTCATGAGTTCTCTCTTTCTTATTTACGTAATTCTGCTTTGTTAGATACAGTTGTCCCAATGTGTTCCCCAAAAATAACACGTTTGATATTTCCTGGTTCGTTCATATTAAAGACAACAAGGTCAATGTCATTATCCATTGAAAGGGTAGAAGCTGTGGCATCCATAATTTTCAAACCACGTTTGATAACTTCTACGTGTGTCAATTCGTCAAATTTGACAGCATCAGCGTTTTTACGAGGGTCATCGTTGTAGACACCATCAACACCATTTTTAGCCATAAGGATAGCATCGGCTTCAATTTCAGCGGCACGAAGAGCTGCCGTTGTATCTGTTGAAAAGTATGGTGAACCAATACCTGCTGCAAAGATAACGATACGCCCTTTTTCAAGGTGACGAAGGGCACGACCACGAATATAAGGCTCTGCCACAGATTTCATATCAATCGCTGTTTGAACACGTGTATCGACACCCAATTGTTTCAAACTGTCAGCCATAACAAGGGCATTCATAACTGTTCCAAGCATTCCCGTATAGTCCGCTTGAACACGATCCATTCCTGCTTCAGCTGCAGGTTCGCCACGCCAAAGGTTACCACCACCGATAACCAAAGCAATTTGAACACCCGATTCTGCGACTTCAGCTATTTCTTTAGCCATTGTCTGTACGGTTGGAAGATCAATCCCAACACCACGCTCACCAGCCAAAGCTTCACCTGAAAGTTTAATGAGGACACGTTTGTATTTTGGTTCTACCATGATTTCTCCCTATTAACTATGTTGTTTTTCTGATTTTATTCTTGGCTCAGATTTATCATTCCTAATCCGTAAATGACCATCGTATTAAGAAGAGGATAAATCTCTTTCCAGATTGACAAATGGTCTCTTTATGACAAAGCGAACACTAAATCTTCATCCTTACTATTCTATCATAAATTAGGATTTTCACCTAGTCAAATATTTTAAAAAAATATGTTTACAAGATAACTGTAAAGGTGATGGTGTCATTTTTATAGGAGGTAAAGATTCGCCCTTTAAATAATTTAACCATGCTTTGCGCCATGGATAGACCTATGCCAAAACCACTGTGCTCTTTGTTATTGTGGGACTCATCAATACGATAAAAGCGCTCAAAAAACTTACTATAATCAACTTCCCTACCTTCTTTATAGGTGTTTGACACTTCTAAACGAGCCCTTTTACGCGTTCTTCCAATCTGACGAAGTCTTACAGTAACCGTCCCTTCCGGATCACAATACTTGTTAGCATTATCCACAAGGAGAGTTACAAGTTCAAAGAGAGACTTCTCCTCAGCCTTTACAAGGATATCTGGGGCGATATCCATAACGAAGGATTTGCCATCTCGGACGACAGGTCCCTTAAAGTCCTCGGCTGCATCCTCTGTAATATATGAAAAATCCACATCTTGAAGAACCATGTCCGGCTGCTCTTCCAGACGAGATAGAGCCACAAGAGAATTGACTAGATTGGTCAACCGTGCCACTTGGTCGTTCGTCGACTTAGTCCATTCGTTCTCTCCAGTCATAAGCTCCTGTAGCTCTGTATTGGCAGAAATAATGGCCAACGGGGTCTTCAATTCATGACTAGCATTGGTAATAAAACGTCGCTGCTTTTCGTAGTTTCGAATGAAGGGACGAATGACGATTCCTGATAAGGCACTAACAATGACAACAAAAAAGATAAAGCCAAACATGGATAAGAGGATAGAAATACTAAGCAAGGCTTGAGAAGAATTGTAATAAGAAGACGTGTCCAAAAAGACTACAAGGATTTTATCTTTGCTGACTTTGCTAACCTGATAACTCAGATTGATATTTTTTTCTCTAATCGTTCCAAGATTATTGGTCAAGCGACTAACTGTCAGAGCATATCTAGCCGCTTCCTCGTCGTTTATTAGGGACGTATGGCTGGTATCCTGGCTAACAACCTTATCATCAGACAAGGTCAAACTGAAAAAACGAAAGCTATCTGATGGAATCTCGCGCCCTTGATTAGTCTCAATTTTTTTGATTTTTCCGAAGCTTCCATTATTTTCTGTGAGTGTGTTGAGGACCTTGCTAATTTCCTGCTCCGTCTGAAAGGACCTCACAGTGTTGATGATTCCCACCGTAAAGATCAAGATAAAGAGGATAGCCAAAGAAGTAATCGTTATAAACTGAAGTCGTAAACGTCTAAACATGGGCTACTCCTCTCTAATTGGTGAGAAGGCAAAAGTCGCCACCTTTTTCACCAAGAATGCTGATATCCGCTTGAATGGCTTGTAATTTCTGACGCAGATAGGAAATATAGACCCAGACAATTGACTCGTCCACATCTTCCTCATCCTCCCAAATAGTCTTAAAAAGGTGCTCAGTCGTTAATTTCTTGGCAGGATTGAGCATGAAGTGGGCCATTAACTTGGTCTCTCTGCTTGAAAGTCGAATAGAATTCCCAGCAACTAACTCTTGGTCCTCTTGGTCCAAACGGACAGACCCCAGGGTCAAAACTTTAGTAGTAAAGGCCTCACTTACACGTCGTTCCAGAGAACGTAGGCGTGCCAAAAGTTCCTTTAGGGAAATCGGCTTGGTCAAGTAATCATCCGCCCCAGCATCAAGTCCTGTCACGCGATCATCAATTTCAGCCATAGCTGTCAACATAATGACATGCGCTTTATTTCCAGAGGAGCGAATCTCTTTCAGGGCCTCAATGCCTGTTTTGATAGGCATCATAATATCCATAATCATCACTTGATAGGCATGTTGTGCGGCTAAATCAACTGCCTCTTGCCCATTGAATGCTTGATCCACCTCATAACCTTGATGCTCTAGGGCTGCCTTGTAAACTCGGGAAAGAGCCTCTTCATCCTCAGCTAGTAAAATTTTCAAAGCCATTCTAGTCCCCTCCTTCTTGAATTAAGTTACGGATAGTCTGCATGGTCAGATCACATGAAGCTAATTCATCTGCACAGCGCTTAAGCTCACGGGTAATCATTTCTGGATTCTTGATGTCATGTTTATACTTCATCTGATGCTCCAAACTGGCCCAGGAATCCTGAGCGATGGTCCGAAGCTGAACCTCAACAAAATAGGTTCCTTTCTCATTTCCTAACACATCTGGAAACTCGGTTTCTATTTCCAAAATGAGATGGTAAGAGCGATAGCCATTTGGCTTGGCATTTAGAATATAATCTTTCTCGTTATAGATAGAAACGTCAGGGATAGCCTTGATGACATCAATAGTCTTGTAAATATCATCGACAAAGCCACAAACAATTCGAATCCCAATACTGTCACGAATTTCCTTGAGAGCAGATTGGCTGGTTTCAGGCAAATTTTTCCTACGACACTTTTCACGCATAGAATCGCTTTCCTTGATTCGTGAAATGAAATGTTCATAGAGTTTAAAGCCTGTTTCTTTTTTGCTCGCAATATTAGCCGCAATAATCGGGTCTGTTATTTCTTGTAAAATCTTGGGGAGATACTGAGCATATTCCCCATAGATACTTGGAGTTGACATATAAACCTCCTCTAATAGCGTTTCCTAATTATAGCATAGATAGGCTTAAAAATAAGGAATGAGCCAGACAAGAAGGACTCTAAAGCTAAGAAAAAAATCCAGCCGAAGCCAGATTCATTTTGCTTATCTAAGATAAATAGCACAAGGCTATTCATCAAGTGATTTGACAAAAGGCCAGTTACCTAGTTTGTGTGTTTCATAGGTCAAAACCTTATAACCGCATTGCTTGTAGCCATTCTTCCGGAGTCACTGCCAACATCATCAGATACCAGTCGTACTCTGCAGAATCTTCCAGGTGTCTTTCAGACTCTTCAACGAAATTAAAATACTTGAACAACCTAGTAATGCTTATAAAATGGAAAAGCTTAGTCGCCCCATTCTGAAGGTTCTTAAGCATAGACTCCGTCTGATGCTGTAAAATAGCTGCTGCAACAATGCGACCATACTCTTCAGCCATCAAACAAGAGTCTCGTTTAATCGCCAAACGCACCAATATTTCCTGCAAGGCTAAGACAAATTCCTTATACTGTTCAGGATTCTTTAAATTACTAGCATTCATCGAAAGACAGGGATAATCTTCAAAAGCATCTGCGCACACTTATGCTACTTTTTAAACTTCATCTTGTCTTGCTTTGTGATATTGCATCTTGGTCTCCTAATCTGTCTGTTTTTTTCGGTATAACACAAAACGTATGACTGACAGTCATACGTTCTATGGCTTTTTGTAAAATCTTATAATTTTATAAGAAAAGTTTAGGCAACTTCTTCTGTAAATTGACTATTATAAAGATCAGCATAGAAACCATCTGCTGTCATGAGCTCATCGTGATTTCCCTGTTCAATAATGTTACCATCTTTCATCACAAGGATAAGGTCGGCATTTCGAATGGTTGATAAGCGATGGGCAATGACAAAGGAAGTACGACCTTCCATAAGCTTGTCCATAGCTTTTTGAATCAACTCTTCTGTCCGGGTGTCAACCGATGATGTCGCTTCATCCAAGATAAGAAGAGGGGCATCCTTAAGAAGCGCACGAGCAATGGTCAAGAGCTGTTTCTGACCAACTGATAAGGTCACAGAATCATCCAAATAAGTATCATAACCCTTTGGAAGTGTGGTAATGAAGTGGTGAACACCGACAGCTTTGGCTGCAGCAATAACTTGCTCATCAGAAATATTCTCTTGGTTGTAAATCAAATTATCACGAATAGTACCTTCAAAGAGCCAAGTGTCTTGAAGCACCATAGAGAATTGGTCATGAACGGTCTCACGTTTCATGTCGTTCGTATTCACACCGTCAATGGTGATACGGCCTTGATCAATATTATAGAATTTCATGAGCAGGTTAACAATAGTCGTCTTACCAGCACCCGTCGGACCAACAATAGCAATCTTTTGTCCTGGCTTGGCAAGAGCTGAAAAATCATGAATGATAGTCTTTTCAGGAGTATAACCAAAGGAAACATGGTCAAAGACTACTTGACCTTTAGTATCTATCAACTCAGCTGTCTTAGCTGACTCGTCGTCCATATCTTTTTCTTCCAAAAATTCAAAGATACGACCAATGGCTGCAGTGGCTGATTGGAGTTGTGTAATCCCTTGTGCAATTTGAGAAAGAGGTTGTGAGAAGATACGAACATAGGTCATGAAGGCTACCACATCACCAATAGTCAAGCTACCATCAATAACTTTGATAGCACCCACAAGACAGACCATGACATAACCAAAGTTCCCAATGAAAATCATAAGTGGCATCATAATACCTGAGATAAACTGTGATTGCCACATAGATTTATAGAGCTTATCATTAAGCCCCTTGAAAGCTTGACTGCTTTCTTTAGATGCATTGTAGCTCGTTACAACTGCTTGACCTGTGTAGATTTCTTCAATGTACCCATTAATGTTAGCCAAATTTTCTTGTTGGCGTTTGAAAAGTGGTTGCGAGAAGCCCATGATAAAAGCTACTAGAACAAATCCTATCAAGACAGAACCAATCGCAGTGATAGCCATAATAACATTTGAGTAGAACATCATAATAATGGCTGCTACCAAGAGAACACTTGAAGTAATTAGAGTACCCAGACCTTGACTAAGCGATTGTCCCAAAAGGTCAACGTCATTGGTCACACGAGAGAGGGTGTCTCCTTGAGAATGACTGTCGAAATAATTAAGAGGGACACTGTTGATTTTCTTTTGGATAGCTGTACGGAAACGTTGTGAAAAGCGTTGTGTAACCGTCGCAATCGTAAAACTTTGTAAGTAACCCACAATGGCTGAAATAACATATAAAACAGCCAAGGTCATAGCAATACTTGCTACCTTGTCCAAATCAATGCCTGGAATCGTCCCCATTTTGGTAGGTGTGATACCTTCAGTAATAGTATTGGTAATTTCTTTAAGCTTATCTGGTCCAATAACTGTAATGACCGCTGAAATAATTGCTCCAAAAATCGCAAGGACAAACGGAATTTGGAAACCTTTAATATAGGGTTTTAAGCGTTTATAGAATGATGTTTTTGGCTTATTTTCCATTTTCTAACTCCTCCTTAGACAATTGTGAATAGGCAATTTCTTGGTAAACCTCGTTGTTAGCCAAGAGTTCCTTGTGGGTTCCTTGACCAACGACCTTACCTTGATCAAGAACCAAAATTTGGTCAGCATCCATAATAGTAGAGATGCGTTGGGCAACAATCAACTTGGTCATCTCTTGTGTCTTTTCAGCCAATTCTTGACGTAACTTACGATCGGTCTTATAGTCCAAGGCTGAGAAAGAATCATCGAAAATCAAGATTTCAGGCTTACGTGCCAAGGCACGCGCAATAGCCAAACGTTGTTTCTGTCCACCTGAGAAGTTAGACCCGGCCTGGGCAACCTCTGCTTTAAGTTGACCTTCTTTATTTTCAACAAAATCTTTTCCTTGAGCCAATTCGAGAGCTTCCCAAATCTTAGCATCATCAAGAGGACTGTTATTGCTCGTTCCCATCGTCATATTTGACATGATATCACCTGAGAAAAGCACAGCCTTCTGTGGAATATAACCGACTATATTGTGCAAAGTTTCATGGTCATAATGTCGCACATCGACACCGTCAACCTTGATCGTTCCTTGCGTGGCATCATAAAAACGTGGGATAAGGTTGACAAGCGTTGATTTACCAGATCCAGTCGAACCAATAAAGGCCACTGTGTCACCTTTTTTAGCTTTGAAGCTAACATGCTCCAAAACAGGCTCTGAAGTTTCAGAATAACGGAAGGAAACATCATCAAATTCGACAGTACCCACTTCTTTAGGTTTTTCAGAACTATTTTCAGGGTAAGAGACTGAAGATTGGGTATCTAGAACTTCATTGATACGACCAGCTGCTACAACTGCACGTGGAAGAAGAAAGAAAACAACAATCATCATCATGAATCCCATAACAACTTGCATGGCATAAGATGAATAAACCACCATGTCTGAAAAAAGATGGACCTTATTTTCCATGGCACCAGCAATCTTAGTTGGATCTGTTGGAATCTTAACATCTTCAATCAAATGCGCACCAATCCAATAAATAGCCAGTGTCAAACCACTGGATACAGCAGTCATCACCGGTGTCAGTAAGGCAAAAGAACGACCGATAAAGAGATTGTTTTGAGTCAAATCAGTATTGGCCTTTTCAAATTTATCCTCTTGATAACTTTCAGCGTTATAGGCACGCACCACACGAATTCCTGTAAGAGATTCACGCGTTACGCTATTCAGTTTATCGGTCAGCGTTTGAATCAAGCGTTGCTTAGGCATAACCATAATCAAGAGGAAGAGCATGAGAATGGCAATTACTGCCACAGCGACAAGCAAGGCAAGAAGCCAGTTCCCATTTTTATCAGCAATCTTCGTAATAGCCCAGATTGCCATAATAGGTCCCTGTGTAATAACCTGTAACCCCATGGTCAGTACCATCTGTAATTGTGTAATATCGTTTGTCGTGCGGGTCAAAAGACTAGGAATAGAGAATTTCTTAATCTCGGCATCCGAAAAATCTAGAACCTGATGAAAGATATCATCACGAAGACGGGTGGTAAAACTTGCCGCAGTTCTGGCAGCTAAGAAACCAACCACTACAGAGGCCATAAAGCCTGCAAAGGACATTAAAAGCATTCGCATTCCTGGGGCATCCGTATTCCAAGCAAAAATATCCGACGCCTTAGTCCCCTTGGTTGATAAGAGGGTTGTAATGTCAGACATATAGTCTGGAATTTTCAAGTTTAGATAGACGTTCAAGCAAACAAAAATCACCGCTAAGACAATCATGATTAACTCTTTTGTCGTTAAACGTTTAAATATTTTAAACATAAGTTACTCCTTATTTTTTTCTAAATTCATACGAATTTGGTGAAAGACTCGAAAAGCTGTTTCAGCATCTTCTTTCGAAATACCATCTAACAGCTGTTCATGGATAGCCTCTCGGAAATATCCGACATCTTGGGCCTTCTTTTTACCCAAGTCTGTCAGATGAACATACTTGTAGCGTTTGTCCTTGTCAGATGTCACCAATTCAACAAAACCATTTTTCTCCATACGTTTGACCAAATTACTAGCCACTGACTTGGAAATAGATAGTCTTTTCTCAATATCTTTGATAAATATTTCTTTATCTTGATTCTCAAACAAGTACCTGACGGCAAATCCTTGCGGGCCAGCTAAATGCTCAACACCATGGATCTTTCCTAACTCTTGCACGCGTGATTCCATAGTATTGATGAATTCTCTGAATTCACTAAAAGGATCTTTTCCATGCATCTCAAGTTCCTCCTTGAATAATTCTCATGGAAACTATTTTAGTTCTTGTGGGAACTATTGTCAAGAAAAAAGTTCTTATGAGAACTAAAAAGAGTGAGAAAGAAGATTGCTTTCCACTCTCACTCCCGTAACTTTGATTTTTAAGGCTTTGAACTCAATAGCCTAGCCCACTTGGGCTTAGGCTATCTAAATAATAATTCCCTCCAAATGATCCAATTCATGTTGAATAATTTGGGCTGGCATACCAGAAAAATTTAACTGTTTAGGCATCCATTGTTCATCTAAATAAGCAACCTCAATCGACTCATAACGTCTGGTTGGACGACTTCCTTCTAAAGACAAACAAGACTCCTCTGTTTGAAAAGGTGAGGACTTGCTGACTAAAACAGGATTAAACATAACTAGATTAACAAAGCCGATATTGGCGATAATAACACGCTTTTTGACACCGATCATATTGGCAGCCATACCCACACAGGCATCCTTATGAAACTCCAGTGTATCACGTAAATCTTTAGCCAAATAGAGGTCTTCTTTAGTCGCTTCTGTCGATTTTTGTCCAAGGAAAAAGACATCCTTTACGATAGTTTTTATCATCTATTTACTCCCTTTTCATATTAATCACCTTGACCTATTATATCAAAAGGCCTACCATCTAGTAAAACAGACAAAAAAAGAAACCCACAGGCTTCCTTTTAGTCATCTTTCCTCACTCTATACAAATAACCAATAAACGCCAAAAGACTAATAGTTGAAACACCCATTGCCAATTTGGCAACTGGGGTATAGCTATGGGTCAAAACAACACCATGTTTACCTGGTGGTAGGACTAGATTAGTTGGATTCTTTTCCTTAGCTAAGTAAGTAGTCACTCGCTTTCCATCAATCCTCGCTTCTTGTCCTTTATAGTAGAAAACTGGTAGCGACAAGACTTTAGATTCTTTTGACTCGTTATCTACTGTAAGTGCTAGCTCCTTTGGAGAACGGCTGATGGTTGACTTAATTTCCTGATTATCCAAGAAAAGGTGTTTGTCAAAGACAAAGCCAAAGGGCACTTCTTTATTGGTGTAATCGCCATTTATATTTTTATAAGTTCCCTTAGCTAGCATTTCTCTCGTGACTTTTGTATTGCTTGACAATATATTCTCGGCTTTAGTCATCTTATCTTGGACAGTAACAATCTGAAACATATTCAGACAAAGACCAAACAAGACAAGTATCGTCGCTGCCTTCATAGACATATTTTCCAAGATATTAGCCAAGGCTAAACTGAAGAAAAGCAAGGCAAAACTCCATAATCTCCAAGGAAATTGTAGATTGGACACTAGACTCTCCTGCAATAACTGCCAAGGAAAACTATTCAAAGTTAAAAAGGCCAAAACAAGAGAAATAAAAAGGTAAATTCTAGCTTCCTTATCCTTCACAAAACGCTTAGCAAAGATTAGGCTTAGCACTAGACCCAAGAGATAGAGAAGATTAACTGATGGAGTCCTTAAATCGCTTTTTAGAATCAACTCCCAGTTGTCTGCCAGACTTAAGGCAGTCTTGGATAGGAGCGGTTTAAAAGTCGTTCGTAGGGTGACATACTTGAATTGCTCTATCATAGGAACAAAGAAAGCTAGAGACATACTAAGAGTGACAAGAGTGGCCTTAAGAAATCCTAGAATACGTTCGTTTTTATTATCCCAAATCCCAAAACTAGCTACCACTGCTATGAAAATCATAAGAGAAGCCAAAAGGACAGATAAGACATGGGAATAGACTAAACCAAGCATGCCAAGGGTCAAAACCCACCATTTCTTATAATCTCCAAATGTTATCAAACGAACGCCAACGAAAACTAGAGGTAAAAAAATCATAGCCAGCGTTTCGCCAACAGCTGCCCGGTAATAAGAATCGTGCAAGAAATAACCCGAAAAGAGATAAAAGGTAACAAATACCATCACCTGTTTATCAGAGTAGTTCATTAAACGTAATCCGTAAAAACTAAGCAAACAAGTTACAAGGCGAACAAGAAATTGAAAACTCATCCAGGCTACAAAGACTGACTGAGTCAGCTTATAGATTATGAAAATAGGATAATAGGTTAACCAGGGATAGAAGGTATTGATTAATTGTCCGGTCCCTCCGTTAGTTGTAAAATTGATAGGACTCTTCCAGACAGTATCCAAGGATAACAGTCGGTTAATGTGAAAGACAATATCATTACCATAAAGCTTGTCCCTAAAAAAGAACATAGGCAGTATTGACGTTATGCTGATCAAGAAACTTATTAGAATGACTGTCTAATTAGTATACTTCTTTCCTTTTGCCCCACAGGGATCCTTTCCAAGACTCACGATTATTCCTCTCGTATTCTAATTCATCAAAATCTGCTCTAAAAAGAGATTTCTTACTAGCTCATTATACCAAAAAAGAACAACTCTCCTCCTAAGTCTGTCTAAACAAAAAAAGAAACCCGCAGGCTTCTTTTCTTATTTTATCGAGAGGCTATTTGTAATAGTCTATCAATTAAACGATACCTTGTGCTGACATAGCATCTGCAACTTTGAGGAATCCAGCGATGTTGGCACCTACAACAAGGTTGCCTTCATGACCAAATTCTTTAGCAGCTGCTGCAGCATTTTCGTAGATACCTTTCATGATATCGTAGAGTTTAGTATCAACTTCTTCGAATGTCCATTGTGTACGTTGGCTATTTTGTGCCATTTCAAGGGCTGATACAGCAACACCACCGGCGTTAGCAGCTTTGGCAGGACCAAATGATACACCAGCTTTAAGGAAGACATCAATAGCTCCCAAAGTTGAAGGCATGTTAGCACCTTCTGAAACAGCCAATACACCATTTGCTACAAGTGTTTCTGCATCTGTTTCATCCAATTCATTTTGAGTTGCACATGGGAATGCCAAGTCAGCTTTAACTGACCAAACTGTCTTTTCACCACCAGCAGGTGTGAAGGTTGCATTTGGACGAGCTTCTGCATATTTAACGATACGTTCACGTTTAACTTCTTTGATTTCTTTCAACAAGTCAACGTCGATTCCATCTGGATCATAAACAAAACCAGATGAGTCAGAACATGTTACTGCTTTAGCACCAAGGCTTTGCAATTTTTCGATAGCGTAGATGGCAACGTTACCAGCACCTGAAACAACTGCTGTTTTACCGTTAAAGTTTTCACCACGTGCATTAAGCATTTGTTCTGCAAAGTAAACGGCACCGTAACCAGTTGCTTCTGTACGAGCAAGTGAACCACCCCAGTTCAAACCTTTACCAGTAAGAACACCTGTGTACTCGTTACGAAGGCGTTTGTATTGGCCGTAGAGGTAACCAATTTCACGTCCACCAACACCGATATCACCTGCAGGTACGTCTGTATCTGCACCAATGTGTTTGCTCAATTCAGTCATGAAGCTTTGGCAGAAACGCATGATTTCGTTATCTGATTTACCTTTAGGATCGAAGTTTGATCCACCTTTACCACCACCGATTGGTTGACCAGTCAATGAGTTTTTAAAGATTTGTTCGAAACCAAGGAATTTAATGATTGATTGGTTTACTGATGGGTGGAAACGAAGACCACCTTTGTAAGGACCAATAGCTGATGAGAATTGTACACGGAAACCACGGTTTACTTGTACTTGTCCTTTATCGTCAACCCATGGCACACGGAATGAAACGATACGTTCTGGTTCAACCAAACGTTCCAAAAGGTTTTCTTCAATATATTTAGGATATTTATCGAAGACAGGAACAAGTGAATCGAAAACTTCTTCAACTGCTTGAAGGAACTCAGCCTCATGGCCATTTTGAGCTTTCACTTTTTCAAAAACGCTAGTAACGTACTCTTTACCTGTTGTCATATCAATGTTTCCTTTCAAATAATTACCTTAGTAATTTAATTACATGAATAGTATAAATTTTCAGAATCTTCTTGTCAAGTATTTTTTGTCATTTTTTCGATTTGCATGTTATATTTTATTACATGGATAATTCTTCCTCTTTTGTAAAAACCTATCACGTCAGCAATGTAAGCGTATTACCTTTTTGGGGTGTTCTTTCAAAATTTTTCTCCTTATTCAAAGACTTGAAGCTGAATTTGTTTGAAAAAAAACAATTTAGTTATTTTACTATTTCATCTATTTACATTACCTCGAAACTATGTTACCATTAATCTAGTAAATTTACTATATTTAAAAAAGGATAGTCCTATGAAAAAAAAACACCTATCAGGAAAGAGTATTGGCATTGTTTTTGGAACCTTCGCTCCAATGCATGTGGGACATGTCGACCTCATCACAAAGGCAAAACGCGCTAACGACAACGTCCTTGTCATCGTAAGTGGCAGCAACACACAAAAAGATCGTGGGACACGCACAGGCCTGTCGCTCAACCGACGCTTTCGTTATGTCCGTGAAGTTTTCTACGATGATGAACTAGTCGTTGTGGATAAACTGGACGAAGCCGATATGCCTCCCTATCCAGAAGGTTGGGTGCCATGGGTTAACCGCATCAAAGATGCTTATCACTAAGAATACGGATAGTCCTGAAAAGATTACCTTCTATGTTGGAGAGCCAGAGTACGTGATCGAGCTCAATCGCTATTACCCTCAAGCTCAGATAGAACTCATCGAACGTTCTATTATCAATATTTCTGCTACTGAGATTCGCAATAACCCTATGGAAAATTGGCGGTTTATCACCAAACCTTTCCGTCGCCACTTTACTCGTAAGGTCCTAGTTGTCGGATCCGCCAGTGGAGGAAAAACAACCCTTGTTAAGGATTTGGCTCGTACTTACAACGCCCCTTGCTCACTTGAATATGCCAGAAAATATCAAGAAAAGTATAATGTCCGAGATGACGAGTTAGATACCAATGATTATATTCACCTCTTAACCGATCAATATGCCCAGACAGCTGAGATCATTGACAAGGGGCAACACTCAGGGCTTATTTTTGCAGACACCAACTCAACTGTCACTAAGGTATATATCGACTACTATTTGAAAGAAAACATTTCACAAGAAGAGTTCGATATGTTAGATCGACTCTATCAGGTAACCCAAGCTCGTGAAAAGTGGGATTTGATTTTTGTGATACTGCCAAAATCAAACTATGTAGATGATGGTTTCCGTGACATGACTATGGCTGATAACCGAACACGGGTTTGGTTTACCAAGCATCTCTTAGACCTACTATCACCATTCAAGGATAAAATCGTTATTTTAGGAGAAAACAGTGATAGTAACAGTTTTTTTGCTGACAACTACCATCACGCCAAAAAAGCACTCAAGGAACGTCTACACATCGAGATTTAGAAGACTGATGTAAAGCAATCATTATTTGAACTTACAATAAATAAAGGAGGAAACCTATGACCAAAACCTTCGAAAACTCTGTTAACGAAAAGGAATTTTTGGACATCTATCAGCGAGAGGAAATGGATAAGTACGTTAAGCCCTCAGTGACCGTTGACTCGGTTATCTTCCGCTATTATGAAGGAAGAGTCCAAACCTTACTTATCAAGCGAAAAAACCATCCCTTCATGGGGAAATATGCCCTCAGTGGTGGATTCGTTCAGGAGCAAGAAGACCTCAATCTAGCTGTCTGTCGTGAAGTACAGGAAGAAACATCCGTTAAACTCAATCCTGATCAGATTGAGCAACTCATTACTGTGGGAACACCTTATCGAGATCCTCGAATGTGGACCATTACAGTGGCTTATCTCTGCTTCATGACCTTTAATGACATTCAAGTGGAAAAGGCTGCCGATGATGCAACATCTACACATTGGTTAGACATCGCCACGGTAAATGGTCAGCTGCAACTTGTTGATGGCGATAAGCAACTGCCACACGATGACCTCGCCTTTGACCACTGGGAAATCCTCTTAACAGCTATGGAACGTATCAAGGGACGACTCGAATACTATCCAACTATCCTTTCCATTATGCCCGAGGAAAACACCTTGACCACCTACCGTCAACTTTTTGGTACCTTTAATGAGGACTACCTCAAGATGGATTCGACAAATTTCTTGCGCCGCTTTAAACACCTTTTCCAAAAAACAGGACGCCAAGTAGCTACCAGAACTAAAAAGGCTGCTACCTACACTTATCAGATCCCACCAATCTAAAGTAGATCTTTGTTTGACAATTTTTACCTTACATAGTAGTATTAAGAAAAATTAATAAGAGGTATCGTATGAAAAGTTTTACATTAATTAGTGGGATTCTCATTACTCTCTTGGGTGTCTTTTTCTTCGCTAATCCTACAAACCTTCTTGCCATCGTTGGTTGGCTGTTTGCCCTAGTGATGCTCATATCTGGTGTTTCAAGTCTCATGGTTTATTTTAAACGAGATAACGAAAACCGCTCCTTCTTCCAACTGCTTCAGAGTATCATTTCCATTGTTTTTGGGATTATTTTGCTATCGACATCAGCATGGGTACTCTCAGGTGTAGCTGTAACCATTATCGCTTGGTGGCTTCTTGTCTCAGCCTTTACACAAGGCTTTCAAGCTTATCGCCAACGTCAATTCGGCTTCTCAGGACAACCTGCCCTGTCAATCGCCTTGATTTGTCTGGTATTCGGTCTCCTACTCTTTAGTGCCCCGTTTTTCTCAGCCTTTCTTATTGGGCGCTTGGTAGCTTCCTTAATTATATTTGCGGGTGTCTCAGTTCTCTCATTCTCATTCCGCTTGTGGTAGAACAAAGTTATCTCACTACGTAATAATATAAAAAAGCCTTGCATATGCAGGGCTTTTGTCATACTTTGATTGCTAAAGAGCTTATCCTTCTAGCTCACTCAAATACTCATAACGTTCATACTTTTCAAGTAAAGTTTCGTTGGCAGCCTCCAAATCACGTTGAAAGGTAGCTAACTGTCCATAATCGCTAGCATTTTCAAGCATGGCCGCTTCAATCTCTTCGATTTTGGCCTCAAGGTCAGCAATCTCATCCTCGATGGTCGCCCACTCTTGTTTTTCAAAGTAACTCATGCGTTTTTTGTCTTCTTTGACTTTCTCAACCTTAACGCTAGCTTGTGCTTTTTCCTTTTCAAGAAGGGCTGATTGCTCTTGTAAGAAGGCTTTTTCATCAAGGTAGTCCGTATAATTGCCAAAGAACTCACGCACGCCGCCATCTTCAAAGGCTAGAATCTTGTTTGCCACCTTATCCAAGAAATAGCGGTCGTGACTAACGGTAACGACAGGGCCTCCAAAACCATTAAGGAAATTTTCCAAAACCGTCAAAGTCGCAATGTCCAAGTCATTTGTTGGTTCATCCAAGAGAAGAACATTGGGCTTTTCAATCAGAATCTTAAGCAGATATAGACGTTTCTTTTCCCCACCAGAGAGCTTGGCAATCTGTGTCCCATGGGTAGAACGAGGGAAAAGGAATTGCTCCAAGAGCTCTGTGATACTGGTTGTTCCAACCGTTGTCTTGACTTCATCTGCAACTTCTTGCAAGTAATTAATGACACGCTTGCTCTCATCCATATCTTTAATTTGCTGTGAGAAATAACCAATACGTACCGTCTCACCAATATCCAGGACACCAGCTGTAGGCACAAGGTCACCATTAATCAGATTGAGCAAGGTCGATTTCCCGACACCGTTATCACCAACAATACCGATACGGTCACGATTTTGCATGATAAGGTTGAAATCACCGAGAATTTGCTTGCCGTCCTCATAAGCAAAATCGACATGCTCGAAGTTAACCACCTTCTTACCAATACGACTAGTCTCAAAGTTAATTTCAAGATCGTCATTATTGACCGTTTGGTGAACCTCACCCTTAAGATCCTTAAAGCGATTGATACGAGCTTGTTGTTTGGTTGCACGTGCCTGTGGTTGCGTTCGCATCCATGCCAACTCCTGCTTATAGAGTTGCTTTTTCTTGTGAAGGGCTGCTGCATCTCGTTCATCTTGTTCGGCCTTTAGACGCACATAGTCTTGATAATTCCCCTGGTATTCAATCAGATTAGCCTGGTCTAACTCAAAGATACGTGTGGCTACATTGTCCAAGAAATAACGGTCGTGGGTAATAAAGAGTACCGTCTTTTTAGAAGACTTGAGAAAATTCGTCAACCAAGCAATAGTATCAATATCCAAATGGTTGGTTGGCTCATCCAAGAGCAAAAGATCTGCATCATTCAAGAGAACCTGAGCCAACTGCACACGACGACGAAGACCACCTGAGAGGTCCCCGACCTTTTGCGAGAGGTCTGACAAACCTAGCTTAGATAAAACCGTCTTGACCTCGCTCTCAATGGACCAAGCATCTAGACTATCCATCTCAGCCATAACCTTCTCCAAGCGAGCCTGATTCTCCTCAGAATAATCTGCCATAAGGGTTTCATATTCTCGAATCAAAGCCATCTCACGAAGGTCTGATGACAAGACCGTATCAAGCACTGTCTTGTTATCATCAAATTCTGGCTCCTGAGTCAAATAAGCAATCTTATAGCCATTAGCCTTAGTGAAAGGTGATACATCACCATCAAAACCAATACGCTCAGACACAACATCTAGCAAGGTTGTCTTACCTGTCCCATTGACACCAATAATCCCAATACGATCCAAATCATGGATAATAAATGAAATCTCTTTAAAAACCGTCTTATCCCCAACGGACTTGGTTAATTTTTCAACAATAAAATCTGACATCTTACTTCCTTCTTACAAATAACACCGCTACGGATCCTACGCATGCTCTGTAGCGGTGTGTCATTTTTATAACGTCCGTAGACTTATTTCATAGCTTGAACAAAGGCCATAATGGCTTCCTTGTCATTAGCTAGATTTCCATCAACAATAGTATTTTCAATAGCTTTGAGTGCACGACCAAGGTCCGGTCCAGGTTTGAAACCCAGCTCCTTCATTAGCATACCGCCATTTACAACGATTTCGTGTTTATCATGAATGAGCAACTGACCATCCAAATCAGCAATACGCTCATAATCGACTGTCAAGCCCTGAGCCTGTCTTAAACCTTCAGCTTCCTCCAGGAGTTCCTTACCATACTGATAAACATCTTGCTTGGTCACAGCTCTCTCCATACGGAATTTGAAAATCTCAACTAGAGATTGTACTGTCTTCTGGAAATTCACAGAGGTCTTCCATTTTTTAAGGAAAGAGCGTGGATTGTCATGCTTGAGAGCCAAAAGCGTAGCTGCCCAGGCCTGCTCAGAACTTGTAAATCTAAAGTCCTCCACATAGCCCGCCACAAAAGCCTGCCATTCTTCAGCAGTTTCTTGAAAATCTGGAAGGTACTGATAAGCCTTAGTTGCTAGAAGTGCCTTGATCCCTTTCTTCCAATGCGGTGCCAAAAGCAACTTATCGAACTCGATGAAACTTCGCTCAATCGAAATCTTTTCCAGAAGCGGAGCATGGCTGGTCATAGCCTGAAAAGTCTTTTCTTCGATATCAAAGTCTAAACTCGCGGCAAAACGTAACCCTCGCATGATACGAAGGGCATCCTCGTTAAAGCGTTCCTCAGCCTTACCAACAGCCCTCAAAACACGGTTGTCCAAATCATCAAGACCATCGAACTTGTCAATAATCTCAGCATTTTCATTAAGAGCAAAAGCATTGACTGTAAAATCACGACGCTTGAGATCTTCTTCCAATGAACGCACAAAGGACACGCTAGACGGACGACGGTAATCTACATAGACGTCCTCTGTTCGGAAGGTCGTCACCTCATACTCACCGCCATTTTCCAAGACCAAAACAGTCCCATGCTCAATACCGATATCCACCGTACGCTCGAAAATTTGCTTGGTCTCTTCAGGATATGAAGATGAAGCAATGTCTACATCATGAATGGGACGGTTAAGAAGGGCATCTCGCACCGAACCACCAACAAAGTAAGCCTCAAAACCCGCAGCCTTAATCTTCTCTAATATTGGTAAAGCCTTCTGAAACTCAGAAGGCAAATAACTTAATCTCATAGTAAATGTTCCAAACCATAAACAAGCTGATCACGTTTAACCACTTCTTTAATACCGAGGTTAACGCCACCCATAAAGGAAATACGGTCATAAGAATCATGACGCAAGGTCAAGCCTTCTCCTTGGGCACCAAAGATAACCTCTTGGTGAGCCACAAGTCCTGGCAAACGCACACTGTGAATACGGAAGCCATCAAACTCAGCACCACGTGCTCCAGCAAGTGTTTCCACCTCATCCTCAGCACCTTGACGTTTCGTTTCGCGAACCTCACGAATAAGTTCAGCTGTTTTCACTGCTGTACCTGATGGCGCATCCTTTTTCTTGTCATGGTGAAGCTCAATAATTTCAAGATCTGGGAAATATTTGCTAGCTTCTGCCGCAAACTTCATAAGAAGGATAGCACCAATAGCAAAGTTAGGTGCAATCAAACCACCAATAGACTTGTCTTTAGAAAGGTCTGTCAATTCCTGAATTTGTGCTTCAGTAAATCCTGTTGTCCCCACAACTGGTGCAAAACCATTTTCCAAAGCAAAACGAGTATTTTCGTAGGCAACAGCTGGCATAGTGAAATCCACCCAGACATCTGCGTCAAAGCCAACCAAATCCGCTTTATCTGTAAAGACAGGAACACCGTCCACTTCTTTTTCTGTCGCAAATGGGTCAAGCAAGGCAGCCAAAGTCAATTCGTCATCTCCCTTAACCATTTCAACCGCAGTTGAACCCATTCTTCCTTTAAATCCGGCAACTATAACTTTAATAGACATATCATTTTTCCTCTCTATTGATCTCGCTCATAGGCAAGTCTGATTCCAGATGGATCGTACTTATTTGGTAAATTTAGGTGTTAAACCTAGCACTAGCGCTCCCTCGCCCAAGTGCGTCGCAATCACAGCACATAAGGATACCACCGATGAAACAGTAATCCCTTGAGCTTCCAGCTGACTTTTAAAAGCCTCAGCCTTTTCAGGAGCATTGGTATGAAGGATGCTAAGCTCCATTTCACGATTGTCTTCGGCTAGGGCAACCAAGCGTTTCACAGCTTTCTTCTCTGTACGTACCTTTTCAAAAACAACGATTTTGCCTTCAGCATTAAAATGTAAAATGGGTTTGATAGACAAGAGATTCCCCAAGATCGCTGAGCCATTCGACAAGCGGCCACCCTTAACGAGGTGATTAAGATCATCCACAAGAATATAAGCCGTCGTGTTCTCTACTTGCTCCTCGAGCTTCTTCAAAATATTCTCGAATGACATCCCTTGCTCTGACCAATACAAAACGTTTCTAACCATAGCACCCATAGGAGCTGCCGTGATTTTAGTATCAGGAAAAGCAACCTTCAACTTGGCATGATCTTCAATCAAAAACTGACTATTAGCCCAAAAACCAGAAATCCCCGAAGAAAGGAAAAGCCCAATGACATGGGTATACCCTTGCTCCCCCAACTCCATGAGAAAGTTATCCAAGTCGGCTAGATTAGGTTGTGACGTCTTGAGCAGTTCCTCAGAGTTTGCCATTTTCTCGTAAAACTGATTCACATCCAAGTTCTTTCCTTCAACAAAAGGCTGCCCCTCAATGATAACCGGAATATCTAAAACATAAACATCAGCATGGCCCTGAATTTCAGTAGGGAGATTAACCGATGAATCCGTAATAACTGCAAGAGACATCTTAGAACTCCAAGTTAATTCCTGGACGATCCAAGGCGATTTCAGTCACTTCATAAGTCAAACGCTGAAGTGTATCCAGTAGTGGTGCTGCCAAAGACTCAGCTTCTTCTTGTGAGAAATCTTTTGGTTTATTGACAATACGGTTTTGAATATGGTTCATTTGAGAAACAATCCCTGAGATAACAAACTCATCACGAACAATCATAAATTGCAAAACAGCTACAACCGACGTATTGTTAGTTTCTTTATCTTTATTGTGCAACTGAAACGTTACTTCAACATTTGTTTTAGGAACACCATTCTCTTTTTCCCACTCATGGTTACGAACATCATAGTGGTAACGGTTAACAAATACTTTTTCGCGAATTAAATCCATTAGTCATTATTCTCCTTGATAAAATTACTCTTTATTATAGCATAAATATGCTTTATTATGGGAATATTATTGACAGAAAAATGAGTATTCAAACTGATTTTGACAGTGATAATAAGCACTAGCAAACTAAAAACTTGGAATTGACCGTCAGACTACTAAAACAGAGCTCCTTCACCAGAAAAGAGCCCTTATATTAATAGCTAACAGTCTCTCAGAGAACGTTTCTGTTGTCCCTGTTCATCAAAATTCTCAGGAGCTAACCAATTCTCAAATCGTTCTTTAAGCCTCGGCCACTCACTATCAATAATCGAGAACCAGTCCGTATCTCGACTACGTCCCTTATAGATAGCATGATTACGAAAACGCCCCTCATAGGTGAACCCTAAACGCATAGCAGCATTGGCAGAAGGGCGGTTAAGACTATCACATTTCCACTCATAACGACGATAGTTAAGATCTTCAAAGACATATTTCATAAGCAGGTATTGAGCTTCTGTAGCAGCTCGAGTCTTTTGTAAAGCAGGTGCCAAAATCACCCGTCCCATCTCAACACTGCGATTTTTGGGTGTAATAGCCATGAGTGAGAAAGTACCCAGAACCTTTCCTGAAGCTTTATCCCTAATGGCAAAGAAATAAGGATTTTGGGATTTCTCATAATCCTCCAAACACTGACGTACAGCTTCTTCAGATTCAAAAGGCTCCGCATACATATAGGTCCAATCGGAAAGAATCTGATTAGTAAAATAAAAGTCTAAAATATCCTTATAATGCTCTGCCACTGTCAAATGTTCAACGCTACAATAACGACCTTCTAATAGGGAAACATCTGGCATCTTACCTGGACTAGCATCCGCTAGACTTGGTCCCACTTCTTGTTGGTAGTGATTTAAAGGCATAGAATTCTCCTTTTTCATAAAGAAAAGCCTACACAAAAGTGCAGACTTTAGCTTAATTATTTAGCAACTGGGTATACAGATACTTGTTTTTTGTCGCGACCTTTACGTTCGAAACGTACAACACCTTCAACTTTAGCGAAGAGTGTATCGTCACCACCACGGCCTACGTTTACACCTGGGTAGATGTGTGTACCGCGTTGACGGTAAAGGATTGATCCACCTGATACAGTTTGTCCATCAGCTGCTTTAGCACCAAGACGTTTAGCTTGTGAATCACGACCATTGGAAGTAGAACCCCCACCTTTTTTGTGGGCGAAAAGTTGCAAGTTTTCAAGAGTTTTCAACATAAGATTGTGTCCTTTCTTAGTGATTAGTCGCTAACTTACGCGTTGATAGCGTTGATAACAACTTTTGTATAAGGTTGACGGTGACCTTGTTTACGGTGGCTACCTTTTTTAGGTTTGTATTTGAAAGTAACAACTTTCTTTTGTTTACCTTGTTTTTCGATAGTTCCGACAACAGTAGCTCCCTCAACAACTGGAGTACCTACTACAGTTTTATCACCACCGACAAGAACAACTTCGTTAAAAGTTACTTCTGATCCTGCTTCAGCGTTGATTTTTTCAACGTAGATTGCTTGACCTACTTCAACTTTAACTTGTTTTCCACCAGTTTTGATGATTGCGTATGTGCTCATGATGCACCTCCTATTAAAATTTTTAATGTGTCTGAGGTTTCCCTCTGTGAAGACTCGCCTAGTACTGCGGGGACAAACCCACTTGCAAACAGTAGTCGTGCGGTTGCACAGGACGTGCATTTAGTCAACGTTACAATTCTATCATTTTTTCACGCTAATGACAAGAGAAAAAGTTTTTTGATTATTCTTATTCTGCTCATTGACATTTAGCCAAGTAATGATTCCCCTACTCAACCCTTATACCATATTTTCCTAAGAAGGTCTTAGCTAGTTCCTGCTCCAAAGCATCTAAGGAGAGACTCCTATCCGTTGTCAAAATGTGATAGCGTTCAGCCCCTTCGAAATAGGAGTGTTTCAATAGCTGATAACCATTTCGTTCATAAAATGCTAAACGTTTTAAACGTTGCCCCCGATTAGAGACTTGCTCCTCATCCATAGGTTCAATCGTAAGCACACATGGTCGTCCCCCTGCTTCTTCCTTAACTTGTGCCAAAATCTGACTGCCGTATCCCTGAGAATGTTTACTTTCTTCAACCGCGAGAAAGAGTAGGTAAACCAAGTTGTCAGTATAAATGGTATAGGTCAAGCCAACGAAGACTTCCTGATCAAAATAGGCCAAGAAAGATTGTCCTCTTTTCAAGCTGTTCCTAGACAATTGCCAGAGTGGGAGACGCTCCTCCACAGGAAAAGCCGCTTCATAAAGCGAAGCGACCTTCTTAAATGTTGGTGTCAGAGGATAAATGTTACGAACCTCTAATGTCATTTTCCTAACCAATAACCTTCTTATAATCTTCTGGTGTTGCTACATGAGCGTGCTCACGTTGGCGATCAAGCAAGTGATTAAGGAAGTCACGGTTGCCCAAGGCTTCTTTAAGCGTTTGCTTAAATTGCCCAGCATTCATTGGTGAGAAGATATTACTTGGCGCGGTATATTCAGGACCATGGCTAGTGTTCGTAAAGGCAAGGATAAGCAAGTTATTTTCAAAGGCAGCACGTGTCGCTGACAAGATTTCATTTTGATGGTTAATATCCAAGTAGAAATCAGCTTCCTTATAAAGACGCTTAACCTGCTCTGTCGTAATATTAGGGTAAAGGCTAACATTACTATATTTAGCCAAATCCATCAAGCGACTTGACATTTCTGTAATGGCCCCAACATGATAGTGCATGGTAGGCACTTCACTGACAATGCTTTCCAAATGTTCAATCTGGTCTGAGTTGGTCAAGATAAGCGCTTGATTTTGGAAATTATTCTGGCGGGCAAATGGATACATGAATCCAAGGAAGGCCACGCGAGAAGCCTGCTCTGGACTAATCAGTTTTAGAAGATTTGTGTAAGCTGTGTATTCTTGCACGACAATCTTAGTTTGACGGTGATTGCTATCAAGAAGCAAACGCATATTCCCAGGAACGGAATCAGTAATCGGTTCTTGCCAGAAGAGAACATCTTGACCAGAATTTGGAAGATTCATAGTTGTCAAGAAAGGTGTCGCCAGTGAGTTGTATAAAATACGACTCAAATCATAACCGACTTCTTTAAGATAGAAGACTACAAATTCAGATTTATTTTTGAAAATGTAGACCTTGTCTTTCCAATTCAAGATAAGGTCTTTAGTCAAATGGTTGATGACGATAACTTCCTTGTTGTCAGGAGTGAAATAGCTCGTAATGGTCGCTTCTTGCTTAACATTATAGGTTGTTTGTGAGAATCGGTAACCCTTGTTATTGTAGCGATCAGTCACGCGCAAGCGTCCTGACTCATCATACCAGTCCACTGCTTTAACCAGACGTTGGTGAGCAGGATGCGCATAATGAATATGACCACGTTTCTTATCAAAACGGAAGATTTCCGCATTGCTATTCGTTCCTATAATTTCCCAGTAGTCAGGTACAGGAACCTGATTAAAGTAAAGTGCAGAACCTTGAACCTTGTCAAAACCAGTGAAATAAAGGTAAGGTGAGGTCACATCACTAGGTAAAAAGCCATCATCTGAAAGACAAACTGTTGTATTCACATAACCAGCGACAATCAGTGAGTAATGGAGATCCCAACTACCTTGACTATAGTTTTCAAATAAATTAATCATGATTAGTTATCTCCCTTACTAAGTTAAGCCACTTCTGCTCAATTTCCTCTGTCAAAAAGCCTTTGGCAATATCATAAGAAACTTGATGAACATGATCCAAATCTGAGCGATTGAAGAAGGCTACAATTTTCTCTGCCAAGGCAGCTACGATAGCAGGTTCATCATCTTTTTCAAAACGAGGAATGAGGTACCCATTCTCATTATCCTTGATAAAGGTTTGGTTCCCATAACGAACATCAAAACCAATCATACCTAGACCAGATCCCACGGCTTCTAGAAGTGTCAAACCAAATCCTTCACTCTTAGAACCTGATAGGTAAAGTTCGTAGTCCTTGTAGACTTCTGTTAAGTCTTGGTGACCTTTAAGGTGGATATAATCCTGAGCTTGATTTTCCTCGATAATGGCCTTAAGCTTGGCTTCTTCAGCACCTGTACCGAAAATGTCAAAGTTTACTTGTGGCAGACTTTCTTTAGCCTTAACGACAGCCTTAGCCAACCAATCTACGTGCTTTTCATTGGCCAAACGTGAAGCTGTGATGATTGAGAATGGTTTACGCTCTCCTTCAGGCTTTCTCAGTTTATCCACACTTCCCACAGGGATGGTTACGATATGAGGTGTAAATGGTGTGTATTTATTGAACTGATCTAGCATAATGCTACGTTGACGTTCTGTCGCTGTGATGAAGAAATCAACCTTATCTGCATTGCTGAATTGGTACTCGTAGAAGTTATTCCATAAAATAGTCTTGTCTGTCACAGCATTTTCACTAAAGTGCTCTGCATGGACCACAACCCCAAGCTTAGCAGGTTTGGTGTTACGGAAAACGGCCTGTCCTGTACCAGTTGCACGGTCCAAAATAACAACGTCTTGCTCAGTTAGACCTAGTTGAGACATAAAGTAGGCGATAAATTCATGCTTAGATGACAAAATCTTATCTGGAAAACGGAAGACACTGTCCTTACCATCAACAATTTCATCATAAGCAATAGTTCCATCTTCATTGAAGAAACGCCGTTGATAAAGGTGAGCCTTATTATCTACCGGTGTGTAGTACTCCGTGAACATCTTAGTGTAAGAGTAAAAGTCTTTACGAATTAGGCAACCACGCGATACTTTTTCCACACGATGAACGATATCTTCACCCTCTTTACGCAAGTAGGCTGCATAGAAGATATCTTCCTTGGCACAAAAAAGCTTAACCACTTTGCCATTAATCTCACGACGCGTGATGTCATAAGGAATTTCCTTTTCCAAATCCTTAACAGTATAGGTCGTTGGGGCAATCTTAAGGTCTGTAAAATAGCTGTAAAGCCAGATAACATCTTCGTCCGCAAAACCCATGTTACGGGTCAAATCAGACAGGTTGTCCTGCAAGAACATATCCATAAAGACAAACTTAGCCTTAATACCTGTATTTTTGAAAATTCTAGAACGATAGGCCTGAGCGTACTCAACACCACTTGATGCCCAACCGATTCCTAAATTGATGTTATAAACAGTCATGCAGTTTCCTTTCTAGGTAAAAGTTCAACATCGATATTTCTTTTTCGATATAGCTAACTCTAATGATACCTGGGCAATACCAAACTGTCACTATATCCTCCTAGACTAAAGTAAGTCTTCAATAAGTGTATCCACTTCGTCTTGTGCTTCTTCAATAGGTGTGATTTCAGTCACTATGATTCCTGCAACCGCACGTTCAACTAGGCTTTCAACATCCATACGACCTTCATATTGCTCAACGTTCTTGATTTTGGGATTAGTTTTTGGACGATCAGGTGCAAAAATGGTACAGCAATCCTCAAAAGGTTGGATGGAGATATCAAAGGTATCGATTTTTTGTGCCAAATCAATGATTTCCAACTTATCCATAGTGACAACTGGGCGAATCACGGGCGTACAGGTTACAGCATTGATAGCCTGCATAGACTCCATAGTCTGACTGGCAACCTGTCCAAGACTCTCACCATTGATGATCACGAGACCACGGCGTTCTTCACGAATTCGGTCTGTAATACGCATCATAAAGCGACGTGTCAAGGTCATCAAATAAGCTTCTGGCGCTTTTTCTTTGATTTCCTCTTGAATCTCAGTAAATGGTACTTCGATGAACTGAATATTACCACCAAACTTGGTCAACTTACGGGTCAAATCTTGAGCCTTTTTAAGTGCACCAGGACTTGTATAAGGTGGGCTTGCAAAGTGAACAGCCTCGATATCCACACCACGTTTAAGAGCTAAATAACCTGCAACAGGCGAATCAATCCCACCTGAAAGCATGAGCATTCCTTTACCAGCAGTCCCTACAGGTAATCCACCTGCTCCCTTAATTTCCTCATGAGAAATATAAGCGGCCTCAGCACGAATTTCTACCTTGAGGTTGACATCTGGTCCCTTCATCTGGGCCTTAATGTCAGGTAACACATCAAAAACTGCATTTCCTAGAGTAAGATTGAGCTCGCGACTGTCGAGAACAAAGTCATGATCACTACGTTTGGCAGTCACCTTAAAGGTAAGACCATCACGATAGAGTCCAGTCATAATGTCTTGAACAGCTTTTTTCAATACTTCGACATCTTTCTCAAATTTGTAAACAGGGCTAAAGGCCTGAATCCCGAAAATCTGCTTCAAAGACTCTGCGACTGGTTCGTAGTCTGTGCCATTGAGATAGATGTGTCCACGGTCTCGATCAAAAGTCACTTTAACTTCTGGATAGATAGATAACACATCTTTGATGTTATTTCTAAGTTTATTGATAAAACGCATACGGTTTTTGCCCTTAGTTGACAATTCACCGTAGCGAACCATAATTTCTGAATACGTTAATGTCATTCCTTTTCCCTTTAAACTTGAATTTAGTTTTATTTTTTAATTGATTAAATCTTGCTATCTTACTTTTTGCGTCTTAGCATAGACCTGCTTGAAAATCGTGAGAAACTGTTCTACTTGTCCCATATCATTGTCATCATCAAGACTGATACGAACAGCTGTTTGAGCTAACTTAGTCGGTACACCCATAGAAATAAGGGTTCCCGCTGGTTTCCCCGCCTTAGATGAACATGCTGATGTCGTTGAAATATAGATTTGATGCTCTTCAAAAGCATGGACAATAACTTCACCACGAACACCCTTGATTCCAAAGGTCAAAATATTAGGTGCAAAGTCCTCACCCTCACCTGAGAAAATAGTAATATCCTCGTACTTAGCCAATTCGTCAAAGATAATCTTTTTCATCTTAGCAATTTTAGGAAGAGAAAATTCCTCTTTGTCAGTTACCAAGCGCAAGGCCTTGGCCATACTCGCAATGCCAGCAACATTCTCAGTCGTTGAACGAAAATCTTTTTCTTGCCCACCACCGGTTAAGAGTGGCGTAATCTTTTTCCCTGCCTTTTTGTAGACAAAACCGACACCTCGAACGGCATGGAACTTATGACCAGAAAAAGTTGCAAAATCTACACGGTCTGTTAAATAAGCTGATACAGAAATCTTTCCAATAGCCTGAACAGCATCCACATGGAAAGATATGGTCGGCTCATTAGCTAGAAGATCTGAAATTTCTTGGATGGGTTGGATTGAGCCGACTTCATTATTAACTGCCATAACCGAAACCAAAATCGTGTCAGGGCGTAATAATCCAGCAAGAGCTTCAACATCCACAAATCCTTGCTCATTAACTGGTGCATAGGATACTTCGAAACCATGCTCTGAAAGCCATTTAGCAGACTCTTTTACCGCAGGGTGTTCAATATCGGAAACGATGACATGTTTGCCATAAGGCTCTTTTTCGAAGGCCACACCCTTGATAACCCAGTTGTCTCCTTCGGTGCCACCAGACGTAAAGAAAATCTCATCGGCTGATTTTCCAATGAGGTCCGCAACTTGCTTACGAGAAGCCTCCAAAATACGTGTCGCAGATGTTCCTAATTGGTGAAGGCTGGATGGGTTCCCAAAAATTTTAGTAGCCACTTCTTGATAGGTTCTAAGTGCCTCTGGATAAGGCACCGTCGTGGCTGAATTATCAAAATAAATCATGATTTTTCCTCGATTTTTATTTACTATTTATTATAGCATAATTTTTTTAGCAATTTTTGCGAGAAAATCATATAATAGAGAGTACGAAATATTTTTAAGGAGAGCATCATGTCTGAAAATTACTCACGCCGTAACCATTCATCAAAAGAAGAAAAAAAATCTGCACCAATGGTGACCGAACACGTTACAAAAGGCTTCACTGCCTTCCAAAAAGTCCTTACTGCCGTCGGGACAATTTTGTCAATCATCGTGGCTTCCATCACTATCATGAATTTCACAGCCTCTAAAAATAAAGACACTTCTGATTCATCAACCAATCAATCAACTGTAGTCATTAAAGAAGGCAACAATAAGACCCAAGAATCAAGTGTCGCCTCATCTAGCTATAGTAATGCAACTGACTCAGAAACAGAAACAAGTAGCCAAGCAGGAACTAACACCTATTCGTCTTCTGCGGATACAACAACTGGTGGAAATACAACTACTTCTTCATCCGCAGCCACTGCAGACACAACAACTGGTAATACGACAACTGGTGACGCCACAACTAGTGGTGCTGTTTCCAACTAAAACAAAGAAAAGGTTAGGAAACCCCTGCCTTTTTTCTATAATCCTATGAACTATACAGAAACTCTAAATTTCATCCACTCCTTCAAAGGAAATGGACGTCGCCCCCAACTTAAACGTATGCGTTGGCTCTTGAAACAAGCCGGAAATCCTCAGACTCGCTATCCAACAGTCCATATTGTCGGAACCAATGGTAAAGGCTCAACGACTAGCTACCTACAAAATATCCTAACAAAATCAGGCTATCAGGTCGGGACCTTTACCTCCCCTTATATTACTCGCTTTAACGAACGTATTAGTATCAACGGCACAGAGATTCCAGACAAGGATCTGATTAACATTGTTGCGAAAGCTCAGGGTCTTCTCGATGATTTAGAAGAGCACACTGCTTTTGAGCGACCAACAGAATTTGAATTGGTCACCTTACTCATGTTCCTCTACTTTGACCTTAAACAGGTTGATATTGCTATTATTGAAGCCGGAATTGGTGGACGACTTGATTCGACCAATGTGCTTTCTCCGGAGCTTGTCATCTGTACTTCGATTGACTTCGATCACACTGAGACCTTGGGCAATAGCCTTTTGGACATTGCCAATCATAAAGCAGGCGTCATGCGAGAAAACATACCTATCTTACTTGGGCGTGTCTCTGCAGAAGTTGAACATTTCTTCAACAAAAAATCACATGACCTACAAGCACCTTTAGCCATCATTGATAGGGAAATTCAGCTGCTTCCAAGGGACAATCAAACGATCCAAATTTCTTATGACCATTGGGAAAGTCCAAATCTTAAACTTCCAATGTTAGGACAACATCAAGAAAACAATGCTGGGCTAGCTGTCACTGCTGCCCATCTCTTAGCTCAAAGATTTTCTCAGATTACCGATAAGAGCATCCAAGAAGGAATCGAAGAGACGCATTGGCCTGGTCGTAGTGAGTGGATAGGAAATAACATTTACCTAGATGGTGCTCATAACCCTCAAGGAATTACTAGCTTAAAGCAGGTACTAAAAGATAACTTCACTAATCGTAGGGTACATATCCTCTTTGCAGGACTTAGACGAAAGCCTTTGGCAGACTTACTAGAGGAATTGAAAGATTATGATATAACGGTAACCAGCTTTGACTTTTTTGAGGCACTGCCCTTGGATGACTATCCCAAAGACTTCAAATGTGTAGCCGACTATAGAAACTGGCTAGCACAAGCTGAATCATCAGATTCTGAGGACTTATTTGTTGTCACTGGATCTCTTTACTTTATCTCAGAAGTAAGAAACTACTTAATTAACGAAAGAAAGGCCTGAAGGTCTTTTTTTATTTAGACAGTCTATAGTTTTACACAAAGTGTAGGCTGCTATTTAAACACAAAGAAAAGCCTGAAACTCTCAGTTAACAGACTTCACTTTTCTATCACATCGTCACAAATTCTTCTGAGCCTGTTGGGTGAATGGCAACCGTATTATCAAAATCAGCCTTAGTTGCTCCCATCTTAATAGCCACAGAGAAACCTTGAATCATCTCATCAACACCGTAGCCAATACCATGAAGACCGATGATTTTTTCATCCTCACCAAGCGTTACTAATTTCATTGTTGAAGGCTGACGATTGTCTCCAAGGGCTGTATACATTGGTGTGAAACTAGACTTATAAACCTTAATATTCTCTGCACCATATTTAGCGATGGCTTTTTCTTCAGTCAAACCAACAGAACCAATCACTGGATGGCTAAAGACCACAGTGGCTACATCAGTGTAATCAAGCTTAGCATCAGCTTTATTGTTGAAGAGTCGCTCTGACAATTGACGTCCAGCCTTGACTGCAACTGGTGTCAAATCAAGTTTACCAGTCACATCGCCAAGGGCATAGATTCCAGGAACAGATGTGTTTTCAAACTCGTCTGAATAAATGTTACCTCGTTCAGTCAACTCAACGCCTGTCTTTTCAAGACCAAAGCCAGAGGTATTGGCTGCTCGTCCAATAGCCCAGATGAGGCAATCAACAGTTATCGTTTTTCCATTATCAAAACTAATGGTCAAGGAATCATCGGCATTTTTCACTACTTCTGTAGCATTAGCATGTGCATGGAGGGTCGGTCCAGATTTGGCCATCTCGTCAACTAAAACATCAACGATATCCTTGTCAAAAGTACGCAATGGACGATCTTTACGCACAAAGAGGTGTGTATCACTTCCAAGAGCATTGAGAACACCAGAAACCTCAACGGCGATGTAACCACCACCAATAACAGCTGTACGTTTTGGTACCTCATCTAGCTCAAAGAAACCATCTGAGGTAATCCCATATTCACTACCTGGAATGTTTGGATAAATGGCGTGACCACCTGTCGCAATAAGGATATGGGGTGCTGTATAATGCTCACCTGCTACTTCAACTGTATGAGGGTCAACAAATCTTGCATACTCATAAACACGTTCAACACCATTGCTATCAAAACCACGCTCATAAGAACCATGGATACGGTCGATATAAGCCTGACGATTGGCCTTAAGCGTCGCAAAATCAAATTTATTAAGCGTCACATCAAAACCATACTCTCCTGCATAACGGTGAAGGGTCTCAGCAACCTGAGCACCATACCACATGACCTTTTTAGGTACACAGCCCACATTAACACAGGTACCACCGACCTCTTTCCCTTCAAAGAGAATAACCTTAGCGCCGTGCATAGCAGCACGATTGGCACTGGCAATCCCACCAGAACCACCACCGATAACAATATAATCGTATTCTTTTACCATAATTCACCTCTTATGTTTCTTTATACAGAGCATTAGCTACTAGATAAACCATTTCTGCCTATACTGTATCATAAAATAGGTACCCTGACAAAAATCTGCTACGACACAAAAAAAACAATCCCGTCACAACGAGATTGTTTTGTCATATCTTATTTATCAAGTGGTTTGCGGAGGAATCCGAAGAGGATACCTGATACCACAGCACCAATCAAGATGAAGAGAAGGTAGAGAAGGGCATTTGATGTGAGGGCGATAACGAAGATACCTCCGTGTGGTGCCATCAATTTGATTCCTGCCATACCTACAAGAGCACCTGTAAGAGCTGAACCGACGATAAAGCTTGGGATAGCGCGTGCTGGGTCAGCTGCACCAAATGGAATCGCACCTTCAGTGATGAATGAGAGTCCCATAACGATGTTTGTCAAACCAGAGTTGCGTTCTTCTTCAGTGAATTTATCTTTAAATAAGAGTGTTGCTACAAATACTGCCAACGGAGGAACCATACCAGCCGCCATAACTGCTGCCATAACAACTGAACCACCTGAAGTTACTGTTGCTGCGAGAGTACCTGTACCAAAGACATAAGCTGCTTTGTTGACTGGTCCACCCATATCCACTGCCATCATACCACCGACAAGGAGACCAAGTAATACTGCTGAGCTTCCTGACAAGCTTGACAAGAAGTTATTAAGACTTGTGTTGATTGCTGCCATCGGGATATTTACTGCCAACATCAAGAAACCTGTAGCGAATACACCAAGAAGAGGCAAGAGCAAGATAGAACGGATTCCTTCAAGAGCACGCGGAATACCTGCCAAGAGTTTACGAAGAACGAGGATAACACCACCTGCAAGGAAACCACCAACAAGGGCTCCAAGGAAACCTGAAGATACACCAGCAAGGGCAAGGGTTGCTTTACCTCCTGAAGCAAATGGAACACCACCAAAGGCTGCACCACTTGAAGCAATAGCACCAGCTACGAAACCTGAAACCAAACCTGGTTTTTCAGCGATAGAGTAAGCAATGTAACCTGCAAGTACTGGAAGCATGAATCCAAAGGCCGCACCACCAATTGCTTTGAATTGAGCAGCAATTTCATGGTAAGAACCAAGTTGTGACAATTGATCTTTAGGAACACCCATGATTTGGTCAAGCAAGAAGGCAAGCGCAATCATGATACCACCACCGATAACGAATGGAAGCATTTGTGATACCCCACTCATCAAGTGTTTATAGAAGGCACCACCCAGGCTCAATTTCTCATTTGATTCTTGGGCAGCTCCAGCATTTTCAGCATGGAAGACTTCAGCCTTACCATCCAAGATGTTTTGAATCAATTCTTGAGGTTGACGAATACCTGCAGCGACTGGTTTAGAAAGCAATTTTTTACCATCGAAACGGGCTGTTTCAACTGCCTTGTCTGCTGCTACGATAACACCTACAGCCTTACTGATTTCTTCGGCAGTCAAAGGTGTTCCGACACCTGAAGCACCGTTAGTTTCAACACGAACATTGACACCCATTTCTTCACCTGTTTTAATTAGTGATTCTTCAGCCATGTAAGTGTGAGCAATACCAGTTGTACAAGCTGTTACGGCTACGATAAGTGGTTTATCGCTTGAAGCTGCTTCTTTAACAGCTTGTGCTTTCTTAGCTTCCTCAGCTTGTGCTTCTTCTTCACCCGTATTGAAGGCAGCAATCACTTCATCTGGAGAAGTCACCTTACGCAAACGATCTGCAAAACCATCTTGCATAAGGTATTTTGACAACTCAGCAAGGGCTGCCAAGTGAGTGTCATTTGCTCCCTCTGGAGCAGCAATCATAAAGAAGAGGTCTGTAGGTTGACCATCAAGTGATTCGTAATCTACACCTTTATTAGATTTAGCAAAAAGTACTGTTGCTTCTTTTACCGCAGCATTTTTGCTGTGTGGCATAGCAATTCCATCACCCAAACCAGTTGATGTTTGTGCTTCACGAGCCATAATGCCTGCTTTGAAAACATCAAAGTCAGTCACAACACCATTGTCAACCAAGCTGTTAATCATTTCATCGATATCAGCTTCCTTTGTAGTTGCTTGAAGGTCAAGCAACATGACTTTTTTGTTCAGTAAATCCTGAATTTTCATAGTTTTCCTACCTCTACTTTATTGTATGTTTCTTTAATAAATTCAATTGCTGCCAAGTCATCTGAGAAAGCTGTAGATGTTCCACACGCTACTCCCCACTTGAGAGCCTCAATCGGATCACCTGATTTAACAAACTCACCAGTGAAACCAGCAACCATTGAATCACCCGCACCAACAGAGTTTTTCACTGTTCCCTTGATTGGTTTAGCAAAGTATGCAGCCTCTGGTGTGACAAGGAGCGCCCCATCACCTGCCATTGAGATGATGACGTTCTGTGCACCCTTAGCAAGGATTTCACGCGCATATTTTTCAACATCAGCCAAACCATTAAGTTTGACATTGAAAATAGCTTCTAACTCATGATTATTTGGTTTAACCAAGAGTGGTTGGTAAGCCAAGGAATCAAGCAAGGTTTGTCCTTCAAAGTCACAGACAACCTGTGCACCCGTTTCACGCACTAGTGGAATCAATTTGTTATAGACCTTGTTTCCAAGATTGCTTGGTGCTGATCCAGCAAAAACAACCACATCATCGGCACTTACACTTGAAAGAACTGCTTCCAATTCAGCCAATTGATACTCGTTAATGACAGGTCCTGCACCGTTAATTTCAGTTTCTTGGTCAGCCTTGATTTTAACATTGATACGTGTATCTTGATCCACAGCTACAAACTTGGTTTTAATGCCTTCTGCATCCAAACCATCTGTCACAAAACGTCCTGTAAAACCACCGATGAAGCCCGTAGCAGTATTATCAATTCCTAAACGTTGTAGAATACGACTAACATTAATACCCTTACCGCCAGCGAACTTATCATCACTCTCCATACGGTTAACTTCACCAATCTCTACTTTATCGATACGAACAATGAAGTCGATTGATGGATTTAGCGTTACAGTATAAATCATACTTCAATAACCCTCGTTTTCTCTTTTAATTCTTTTAGGAGCTCTTCTTCCGAAGCATTTGTAATTATGGTTACTTTCTCGACCTCGGCTACCTTAGCATAGGTAATCTGACCAAGTTTAGAGGCATCAGCTAGAACATAGGCTTTTTGCGAATTAGCTATAACCGTCCGTTTGATAACTGCCTCTTCCATGTCTGGTGTAGTGAAATAATTAGCATCAACGCCATTAGCACCAATAAAAGCACAATCAAAATTCAGTTGTCTGATTTGCTCTTGAGCAGTACTTCCAATAGACGCATCCGTTGAATGTTTAACCTTTCCTCCAACAATCCTAGTACTAACACCGAGATCTACCAGGT
>ERZ1034915.157-NODE-157-length-44623-cov-37.392255_pt1 | contig 44623 bp, 59 predicted proteins | sample MGYA00520592_ERZ1034915 | MGnify/ENA primary metagenome ERZ1034915 (study PRJEB33766, sample SAMN09781787) | gut metagenome | biome: gut microbiome | host: Homo sapiens | place: Madagascar | study: EMG produced TPA metagenomics assembly of the PRJNA485056 data... | reverse complement strand
CGGGACAGGCGGGACAAAGCCCAGTCTTTCAGACTAGACGGGGGTCATTGGCCCCCCTCGTCTGAGACTGAATAAGGTTTGTTTTAAATTCGCTGATACAATGACCGACGGCAACTGCATAAAAAGGGGGACTGCATAATGGCAGATCAGGCAGCGGGCATCACGCTCAAGGCGGACGTCGCGCAAATTAAAACGGCGAATACTGTGCTGGACACATTTGCGCAGAAATCCGAGAACACAGAACAGAAAGTCAAAAAATTAAACGACACCCTCGGTAAGTCGAAAAAGGTTACTGGCGACGCCGCGGGCGGAATGGAAAAGTTAGCGACTGAATCGCAGCGCGCCGCCGACGGCATGACGAAACAGGAGCGACTAGCCAGCCGATTAGGCATGTCGACCAAAAACCTGGGATTCGCATCGCGGAATGCCGCATTCCAGTTACAGGATATCGCGGTTACGCTTGAGATGGGTATGCCGGTGCACCGCGTTATGCTTCAGCAGCTACCGCAGCTTACTGGGGCGTTTGGCGGACTGGGAAACACGCTGCGTTATGTCGTCGGCACACTCGGCCCGTTAGGGATCGGCATCGCTGCATTAACGGCGACGTTAGGCGTGGGCGTGGCAATCGCGTCACGGGCAGAGAACCAGGTCGCCGCGCTTAATAAGACGCTGGCGCTGTCCGGTAATATTTCAGGCCTCACCGCTAACCAGATCCTGGTGCTGTCCGAGAACGCCGAGCGCATGGGCGGGTCATTTCGCAAGACGCGTGACACAATCCAGGCGCTGGCGGCGGCGGGTGTGAAAGCGGGCGGTGACTTCGGCGCATTGGCTAAGGTAGTTAATGACTTTGCGAAGGTGTCCAGCCAGCCGATCGAGGATGTGGTAGCGGCTGTGGCGAAGCTGTCAACCGACCCCGTTGGTGGACTGCGTGCGCTGGCGGATAAGTATCACGTCGTAAACGAAGCGCAGATCCAGCAGGTACAGTCGCTCGTTGATGCGGGTCGTGAGACAGACGCAGTTGCGTTGGCTAACAAAACAGCCGCTGCGTCGTTCACCAGCATGACCAATGAAATCAAGTCCAACATGGGTACGCTTGAGCGGTCGATGAACGTCGTCACATCGGCAGCTAAATCTATGTGGGATGCAATCCTGGATGTGGGCCGCGCGCAGTCCTCGAATGAGTCCGAGATGAAAGCGCGTGAGTCCTTGCAGCGCATGACCACGGCTTATTATGCCGAGATGAAAGCGGTAAACGCTGCCGGTGGGGTAATGACTGAAGCGCAGAAAGCACGTATTAACATGCTTTACAGCGAACTGGTCGCCCAGGAAAAAGTGGTGGCGTCGCTCACCCTGCGGAACCGTGCTGAGCGAGACAACGCCCGCGCCGCAGACGAATCCGCAAAGGCGAACGAGGAGGCCAACCGCACTGCCCGTGACCGCGCCGCGTTCGAGAAGGAATACGCCACCAACGCTAAGAAGCGCGCCGACGAGATCGCCCGCCTCAATTTGCTGAATAAGCGCGGCGTTATTGATGAGAAAGAACTAGCCGAGGCGGTTAAGCAGGTCAACGAGCGGTACAAAGACCCAGCCCCGAAAAAGGCCGCGGCTGTTCGCGTGGATGCCGGTATGAAAATGCTGGAAGTCGCACGGAGCGAACTGGCCCAGCTTCGAGAATCCGGCAAGCAGATCGAAGCCAACGCGTCTACGCAGACCCGCACGCAACGCGCTCAAGCGGCCTTAAACAAGCTGATCGCCGACAATGAGCAGTTAATCGCTGCGAGCAAAGAAAGAGCGCTAACGGCAGCAGAAAAGCAGCAATTAGTCGAGTTCGGGCGCGTGAAGGAAGTCCGCGAGCAGATCGTCGAAGAAGCCAAATTGCTGGATGCGAAAGAGCAGCAGGTTAAGGCGCACGCGCAGATCGATGCCTTCGTTAAGAACCAGAACGCCGAACTTAAAGCCACCGCCGCGGGGTATGCGCTTTCCACTCGCGAAGCGGCAAACCTGCGCGAAGAATTGCAGCTAATTGACCGCCTGAAGCGGGTTGGCGCTAACGATACCGATATTGACAAGGCGGTGTCTAAGCTGCGAGAAGTGCAGGAAGCACAGACCGGCGCTAACGCCTCGTTATGGGATGGATTCAGTCGCGGGCTTAAGGATAGCGTGGATGATATGGGTAACGGATATACGCAGATGGCGTCACTCACAAAATTCACGTTCGGCGCTATGCAAGACACGATGAACGAGTTTTTCGAGACTGGCAAGCTGAACGCAAAGGATATGGTTAAGTCCATCCTGAGCGAATTAATCAAGCTGGCTACATCGCAGGCATTCAAGTCCATTGTTAGCGCTTTCGGTGGCGATGGCGGCAAAAACGGATTGTTCGGCGCTATCTTCTCTGGCCTAACTAAGAATGCGGACGGAGGAGCGTACGCAGGAGGCAATCTCGCGGCCTATTCGGGGAAAGTGGTAAGCCAGCCTACCTTTTTCAGTTATGGCGTTCAGGCGTTCGCTAAGGGCGCGGGATTGATGGGTGAGGCTGGGCCAGAGGCCATCATGCCACTGAAGCGCGGGCCGGACGGTAAACTTGGCGTTGCCGCGTCGGGAGCAGGCGGTGGTATGGTCGTGACGACCAACGTTTACACGGGGACTGGTAAAACGGATACCAGTGTCAGCGGGCCGGACCCCCGTACCGCGCAGGCGTTCGGCAAGCAAATCACCGAGGCGGTGAAGGCCGAGATCGTGAAGGCGACGAAACCGGGTGGTGTACTTTATAAACGATGATAAAATGGCCCTCACATCCATCGTGGGGGCTTTTTTATGTCACAAGGTACAATCACACTAACGAAAGGAAGTAAGACCGTCACGGGCGCGGGAACGGCGTTCCTTAGCGAGATCGGGAAGGTACTCGTATTCGCCCGCATCGACGGCAACGACTACACCGGCAAAATTGCGGCATTCAACTCGAACACGGTCATTACTCTGAAAGATAACTGGGCTGGGCCAACGAAATCCGGTGCGGCATATGAGCTAATCGAAGCACACGACCCGCGATCAAACGAATGGCCCTATTACTGGCACATGCAATTGCAAGGCGGCGGAGACGTGCAGTTGTCTTTCCGGTCCGAGGAATTGCAATTTGGTAACGGTTACGGTCAGAACATCGCAGACGGCCCGAACGCCGAGACGAAACAGTTCCCCATGCAATTCATCGGACTGACTACTGACAAGTGGTGCGACCCCAAACTGGTTTACAACTTCCTTCGCGGTCACTTCGTAAAACCGTTTGTCGTCACCGCGCCGGATGGCGAAACAGGTTTATTCGTGGTCGAGCGTTCGAGCTTGTCGTACACGGACAACGGGCACTACACGGCAACGGTATCCGCCACCCTTAAGACTGCTATTGGATTCGTAAGATGAATAAACTCTATCGTGAAGCGACGCGCTTTGACCCATCAGGACGCGTTCGCCTTATTCACATTGACGCTCAGGACGTGGAACCAGGCGACGGCGCGATCGGAGCGGGGCATCACTATTTTCACTACTGCTTTATTCCGCACACTGCCGAGGATATTGCTGCCGCCGGTGGTGACGAGGATAAGCTAAAACCTAAATCAATCTTCTTCGGCGGGCAGGAGTTCGAATTTTGGCCCTTCGATTTGTCCGGCCTTAACTTCTCCACATCGACGGCAGCAGAACCGCAACTAACAATCGTCGATATTGGCGGCATAATAACCCGGCTGTCGCTGAACCACGACCAGCTACTTGGCGCGAAGGTTGAGATCATTGATACGTTCGCGAAGTTCCTGGATAACGGGACAGATCCAGATCCGACGCAGAAACGAGTTCAGGAGTATTACATCGACTCCCAGGTGGGCCGAAATCCGGGCAAGCAAATTACCTTCGCACTATCCTCGCCTGCGGATATGGAAGGGCAGGTCGTTCCACGTCGCCAAATCATGAATATGTGCGAGTGGGCGCTCAACGGGAAGTACGCCAGCGGGGACGGGTGCACCTGGAACCTTGCGAAGCCTGGTATAAAGTATTATGACGAGCGAGGTAATGAAGTCATCGCGATGAACATGGACCGATGCGGCGGCTGTTTGTCAGACTGTTATCTTCGATTTGGGCAAGGGCTTGCGGACCCTAAAGCGGCTGTGCTGGACTTCGGCGGCTTTCCGGGGTCCAGATTAATTAAGGGGTAGTTATGTTAACGAAAAAGGTTAAAAGCGATATCGCCGCACACGTCGCGGCGTGTCTGCCGGAAGAAGCCTGTGGCCTGGTTGTCATGGTGGGTCGTAAGCAAGTGTTCGTCCCATGTCTGAACGTATTCGAAGACCCGACCGGCGTGCGCTCCCGCAAAGACGCTTTTACGATTAGTGATATGGCCTGGATGGATGCCGAGGATATGGGCGACGTCGTGCGCGTAGTCCACTCACACCCGGGTCAGCGCGAGTTAACCCCCTCACTGGGCGACGTTAACGGATGCAACGGCAGCGGCGTAGTGTGGACCATCACTAACGAATATGGCGACTTTATTGAGATTGACCCGGAAGACCCGCCGCTGGTAGGTCGCCGATTTGTCCTCGGAATTACGGATTGCTATGGCCTCGTAATGGCATGGCACAAAAAGCAGGGTGTAAACCTGCCAGACTTCCGCGTGCCGTATAATTGGTGGGAGACAGGCGAAAATCTGTATATGGATAACTGGTACGGCGCTGGCTTCAGGGAATGCGAGGAGAATACGCCGGGGGCGATGGTCATCATGCAGATTAGCGCGCCAGTGCCTAACCACGCCGGGATATTCCTTCCTGGCAACCAACTCCTACACCATATCTACGGCAGTCTGTCGAGCGTGGTCCCCTTCCGGGCAGGATTTTTCCGCGACAATGTGGTTAAATGGGTCCGTCATAAAGACCTACCGGGGAATATCACAGAATGGCAATGACAACGTTTAAATTGTACGGCGTCTTAGGGCGTCGATTCGGTAAAGTGCATAAGCTGGACTGCTTCACACCGGGCGAAGGAATCACCGGCTTGTGTGTGAAGTTGCCAGGGTTACAAGACTTTTTAATGTCCGCCCACCTGGACAACATGATGTTCAAGGTGCGCAAGGGTAATCACACAATGACCGGTTATGATGAGCTTGGCGAGTTCCACGGCAACCGCGTCGTTACCATCGCGCCGGTTATGACTGGCGCAAAAAGAGGATTGGGTCAATTGCTGGCGGGTGTCGCGATCGTAGTGGCGTCGTTCTATACTGGCGGGCTTGCTACTGCCGCTTTCGGGGCTTCGGCGGCGACCGCTGCCGCTATCGGGACGGCGACGTTTTCGTTCGGGATGTCGATGGCGCTGGGTGGCGTTATGCAATTGCTATCGCCGCAACCGAAAGGATTGCAGACAAGGCAGGACGTGGATAACAAAGCGTCGTACGCGTTCGGCGGGCCTGTAAACACGACCGCGCAAGGCACGGCGCTTGGTGTATTATGGGGCGAGCGTGAGATCGGCGGCGCTATTATTTCAGCCGGAATCGTAACCGAGGACTTGAACGAATGACGATTATCTACGACGTCACAGGGCATAAAGGCGGAGGCGGCAAACAGCACACCCCACAGGAGACGCCCGATAGCCTGCATTCGCTGGCTAAAATCCGCATCTTGCTTGCACTGGGCGAGGGTGAATTCGAAAGTATTACCAGCGCCAGCGAATTGCGGCAGCGTGTATATCTGGATGGAACGCCGATCCAGAATGCTGACCTGTCCGAAAACTTCCCTGGAGCGCGGGTGGAGTTCCGCCCCGGCACACAGCACCAGGATGTGATCCACGGATTTTCGGCGGTGGAAAGTGAGCAATCTGTCGGCGTAAAACTGGAAAACGGCACGCCGTGGGTGCGCCAGATTAACGATACCAGTCTGGACGCTGTTCGCATTCGCATCGGTATTCCAGCCCTGTACACTAACGAAGATAATGGCGACCTGGTGGGCGGGCGCATCGACTATAAGATAGTTGTGTATACGGATAACGCCGACCCGCGTGAGTTCAGATTCGCCGCCGTTGGTAAAACAATGTCGCTATATGAGCGCGACCACCGCATCGAATTACCTCCGAACGTTAACACCGGCTGGCGCGTGGAGGTGCACCGCATAACGGCAGACCCCACATCGGCGAAAGTGGTTAATGATATCCGGGTGCAGTCCATCACTGAGATTATTGACGCCCGCCTGCGTTACCCGCTAACCGCGCTGTTGTTTGTGGAGTTCGACGCCAAAGCGTTCCAGAACATCCCGCGCGTGTCCATCAAGTGCAAAGGCCGCAAAGTTCTAATACCTAACAACTACGACCCGATCAATCATACCTATTCCGGGGACTGGGACGGCACGTTTAAACGCGCATGGACTGATAACCCTGCGTGGCACTGGTACGATATTTGTATTACTGAGCGCTTCGGCCTCGGTCGGCGTATCAAACCGCAAATGCTAAACCGATACGCGCTCTACCAGATTGCGCAGCGCTGCGATCAGTTGGTCAGCGACGGCAACGGTGGTCGAGAAATCCGCTTTAAGAATGATATGTACATTCAGTCACAGACGGATGCCTGGACCGTGCTTAAGGATTTAGCCGCCATCTTCGCTGGAATGACCTGGTGGGGCAACCAGATGTTGAATATTGTCAGTGACCAACCGGTCGCAGCAGTGTCGCACACTATCACCAACGCCTCGGTAATTGATGGTCGATTCGACTACGCATCTGGCAGCCAGAAAACTCGCTATTCCACATTTGCGGTAGCATACGGCAACCCGAAGAACCACTATGAAGATGCCATCGCAACGGGGCAGCGCGTCGAACTTGTACGCCGCCATAAGATTAACCGTCTTGATATTACGGCGATCGGCTGTACGCGTGAATCTGAAGCGCAACGCCGCGGGCACTGGGCGCTAATTTCCAACCAGCTTGACCAGCAAGTTAGCTTTAAGGTTGGCATGGAAGGGTTATTCTTTATTCCGGGTAGCGTAGTCGCGATCGCCGATACAAACATTTCTGGCGGTTTTGAGACGCGCGGCGGTCGACTGTTGTCAGACCCGGGCACGCGTACCGTGCTGAACACGGATAGCGAAATCACGTTCCGTCCTGGCGATAAGTTCCTTGTACGCACCGATAGCGGAAATGTTGAGACTCGCGAGATCGCCAGCGTCAACGGCAACAAGGTAACGTTAAAAACCGCACTGGACGCCAACCCTATTCCTGACCAGCCGTTTTGCGTTGATGGTGACGATATCCAGTTGCAGAAATTCCGCATCACCGACCTTGAGTATGACGACTCTACCAGCACTTTCTCGGTGCGCGGGATTGAATACAACGATAGCAAATATGATGCCGTTGATAATGGCGCGCGCCTTGATCCGGGCATCTTTACTCAAGTGCCTGACGGCGTAATGAAGGGGCCGGAATCAGTGACCATAACCCCGTCGCAGATTTCATCGCAAGGCCAGCTAATCACCAACGTGGATATTGTTTTCCCTCCGGTGAAGGACGCCGTGGTGTATGAAATACAGTGGCGGCGCACCAGCTTACAGAATATGGAAATCCAGTGGGGTAACGACTGGGTGAATATCCCGCGCACGGCGTCGAATGGCGCGCACATTCCTAACGTGTTCTCCGGTAACTACCAGGCACGCGTCCGTGCGATCGGTATGGGCGAGATTTCATCTCCGTGGGTATCATCCGCGATCACGCCGGTGGAAGGTCGTCTCGGTGGGCTTAACGCACCAATAATCACCAACGCGATTTCGGGCCTACACCAGATTCTATGGAAGTGGAACCACAACAACGCCGCTACGGATATCTCATACACCGAGCTTGAAGTGCGCAAGACCGGTGAGACTGAATGGAAATTCCTTACCAACGTCCCATATCCAGGGGCGGAGTATGCGCAAACATCGCTGGAGTTCGGAATTTACCAGCAGTTGCGCGCCCGTGTGACGGATAAAATCGGCAACCTGTCGGACTGGTCGGCCCCGTTTGAAGGGCAGGTGAGTGACAAAGTTGACGAGTACATGAAGGGGCTTGATGACGAGTTCTTGACTTCCGAGGATGGTAAACGCTTCCAGGAAGCAATCAACACGATCCCGCAGGGTATTTACGAGGCTATGCTCACCGACGCGCAGCAGTTGTTTAACGCCCGCGCCGAGTATAAAGGGATTTATGCGGAAATCACGGTGGCGTATAACGTGGCGGCAGATGCCCACCAGGCGGTAGCGCAACTGGAAACGTTGATCGGTACTCGCCTTGATGATGCTGAAGCGGCAATCCACACGTTGCAGACCGCGCAGAGCACACAGGAACAAGCGTTCGCCCAGTATCAGCAAACTGTTGCCGCTAAGTTCGGGGAACAGGAAGCCGCCATCCAGCAGGTACAAACGGCAACCGCAGACGTGGCTGGAGCGCTGGCAGAATATAAGACCCAGGTCGCGACACAGTTCGGTCAGCAGTCCGCCGCTATAGAGCAGAAGATGACGTCCTCGTTTAACCACTCTGGTGGTAGTGCCACGTATAGCCTTAAGGCTGGGGTGACGTATAACGGGACTTACTACGATGCCGGTATGCAGCTTTCCGTCGTGGCGGAAGGCGGCGCGGTTAAATCCCGCATCGCATTCAAAGCGGACCAGTTCTACATCATGCACCCATCTAACGGGTCGCTTTCGTCCGCGTTTATCGTTGACGGTGGTCAGGTGTACATCGACACCGCCCGCATCAAGAATGCGTCCATTAACTTCGCGCAGATCACAGACACGCTGCAATCGAATAACTACGACGGCAGCACGCGCGGCTGGCGCTTAGGGAAAGATGGAACGTTTATCAACCTGGGGACTGGAAGCGGTGGTGGTACAAAGCAGACCAACACCAACTACAGCGTTAAAGACGCGAACGGTGTTTTACGCGTGCAAATTGGCGAGCTTACTGGTCGCTGGTAGTATAGGGGCTTCGGCCCCTTTTTAACGAGGTTATTTATGGCTTTCGGAATAGCAACATGGGACGCACAAGGGCGACCGAACAACTATGGGATTAAACCGGTATCGGTTATCGGAAGGATTCATCTTGCGGAAGGACAAAAATCAGGCGCATGGTCCTTCCCGGTACCGGCGGGGATGAAGGTCGGATACGTGGTCGCACTGGATAAAGGCGCGGTCGGGCCAGGCCGCAGAATAACCGCCAGCGGGAACACTATAACGGTTTCCGCGGCAAGTGAGGTAGGTGGCGGGGTTTACTCCGCATCTGAATGTGACGTTATTGTTTTTGTGGAGCGAGCATAATGGCTAATTACGGCGCGTTGATTGACTTACCAAACGGCAACCCGTTTATCACGCCTGAATCGACGCCGTTTTGTCTATTCCGCCGTGTGGTTGTCGGGTCTTCGGCTAACGGCACTGCGCAGTCGGCGGCTGCCGATATTAATTTGGGTGGTGACTACCCTGCAATAGCGTTTGTGAAAACTACGCACACCGCCCAGCCGACCGTCGTAGGGTCTTCTCGCGTTGGTAATGTGGTGAAGGTGAGCGCCAGCAATCCATTCGGGCAGGGCTTCACGATGACGGCTTACATCTTTGCTATATTCCCACAGACCCTTCCGCGGTGGGGCTTCGCTATTTGGGATAAGACGGGGGAGCTAGTGCTTACTAATGAGAGTCGCGTACTAAGTGATTTAGTTACCGTCGGATCGCCAGGCGCTAACGGGGGGATTAACATTGACCAGACGCTAAACGGCAGCTACGCCGTCGCTCCGGGCATATTGGGGTCTACGCTGATCCGGTTTTTTGTGCAGGGCCAGCCGCAAGTAATATCGGTAACGGCGTTCACGGGGGCCAGATTTGATGGGTCGCGAACGCGTATATCGGCAGCGTCGTCGGGGAACGCCACGGGGGATGTGGTGGGATATACTAACAACGGCAACGCGATTATGGCGATTAACACCGCCAATTATGATTGAAGAAAGCCCCGAAAGGGGCTTATTTGCAGGTTGTGCTTTTGAAGTGGTCGACCGACACATACTGGAAGTTGAACGGATACCCAGCCTTGATCATTTTGTGTCCACTAAAGTCGGCAACCCCAAACACCGGGACCGAGTATTCCATGCCGCTATTAACATATGTCGCGTCGCAGACTTTAGTCGGCATGTTGGCACAACCCGACAGAAGAACCGCACAAATCATAATTAAAGTTTTCATGGTATCATCCCCCTATATTTGGTTGAGTTTTAGTATTACACCGCTCAATCACGAATGCAACCAATTTATACGAGGATTTAGCTATGGCAGCGGGTACTCTATCCGTAACGAATAACAGCAAGGCGGTTGTCGGCGTCGGCACAACGTTTACCGCGTTCAAGGCTGGCGACTTCTTAACGCTGGTGGTAGGACAAGTGCCATACACTGTTGCGATCGCGTCCGTCGAAAGCGACACCGCGCTTACGCTGGTGCTGCCGTTCGACGGCCCCACGGCAACGGGACTCGCGTGGGATGGTGTTAAGCGCGATACCATGTCGCTGGCGACGATGGGCGTAACCGTCCAGGCACAGAAAGCGTTGCGCTTGATGATCGCGGACGAAAACAACTGGCGTGCGATCTTCGGAGACGAAGAAGAAATAACGGTAACGCTGCCGAACGGGCAAGTTATGCAGGGTATGTCCTGGGGCTACCTGTCGCAATTGCTGAAGGAAGTTGACCCCGTTGAAATGCGCAACCTGCAACAACAAGCCGCGGCATCTGAAGCAGCAGCGCAAGGATTTCGCAATGAGGCCGAAGGCTTCAAGACGGAGACGGCTGGCATTCGCGATGCCACCAACCAGATTAAGGCAGATACGGCAGGCATTCGCGATGCCACTAATACCATCAAAACGCAGACTGATCAGATTAAGGCTGATACGCAGGCGATCAAAGACCAGACTAACCAGATCAAGACTGACACCGGCGCTATTCGCGACGAGGCCAACGCCGCGAAGGCTGAAGCGCAAGCCGCCAGCACTGCCGCGCAGGGATTTCGCGATCAGGCCGAAGAATGGGCGCAAAGCGTAAACCCCGACAATCTGCTAACCAAATCCGGCAACCTCGCCGGGCTTGCGGACAAAAGTGCGTCGTGGGCTAACCTTATGCCGTCAGGACCGCTTCGCGTAGGCGCGGACCCAGTCGACCCTCTTGACTCTGCGACTAAAGGGTGGGTGTGGCGCGGTCTTGATGACGTGGGGATTTGGGGTTTACGCAATAATTACGCTTCAGATCTGGCGAATGGCGCAGAAGTATACGGCGGTAGATTCGACTCATCTGTGACCGTTGCTGGGGCCGAAAAATACAGAACGTCGATTCAGCTTCAGGGGCGTAATAACGTAGACGCCTGGACCCGTTTGGCGACCGTTAACGTCCTCGACCCGGTGAACTCGCCGTCGTGGGACTTTAAATATGATGGTAGGCTTATTTTTTATAAAGCATTGAGGCCATCGTCCATTTCTGCGTCGCCTGTTAATACCTACGCGACCCTTCCTAATACCTGGATGGACAGCCAGTACGCGGGCCACGTAGGTTTTATTGGTGGTGGCGCGGGCACGGCGGGTGGTGGGTGGCGTAACTTCATTTCGTTCGGGGCGTTGATTCACCCCGTTGCGGGGTCATCACACCCTCACGCTATGATTTCGCAGGTCTTTGACTATGATCTGGCGACTGGACTGCAGCCTAACGCCGATATAGTTCGGAATACTACCTTTAACGCCGAGTCATACGATATTACCTTCGGCAACAACGCTGGGTCGGTTGGATATATTTTCGCAAAATCCCCGGTATCCGACAGGGCGCTGAAGCATGATATCGCCAGGATCGACACTCAAGTTGCGTTCGATAACGTTATGGCAATGGAATACTCTTCCTTTGTCTATAATTACGACAAAAAGGAGACAGTCAGACGTGGTTTTATCGCGCAGCAGTTGGAAGAGATCGACCCGCAGTATGTTCGCAAGTACGCCGACGCAACTGGTAAAGAGTTTCTGGCATTAGATGAAAACGTCCTGTTACTTGACCTTGTCGCGACTGTTCAGCATTTGGCGGCGAAGGTTGAGGCTTTGGAAAGTAAGTTGGCGGAGAAATAAGGATAAGGGGCCATGTGGCCCCTGTTTTTAGTTTGAGTTTTCCCAGTCCATTTTGCGCCGCACAAGCGGGCTTTCGTAATATTCCTTTCCATCCACTTCCACCAGGGGCCAGTCGTTCACTATCACGTATGGCTCCGCAATATCCTCAATAACGCCGCTGGCACTATGTTGCCCGAACGATACGCCCACCAGGATAACCCCTGCAACGCGACGGGTAAGGTATTCTCGAGCGCAACGTGCCTCCACCAGTCCTCGACGTATGCCGCTGGTGGCCTTAACCTCGTAGGTCCAGACGGCATCGATCACATGTTCGCGGAAGTCGGGACCGGATTTTACCTTGCGCTTGCCGACCATGATAATATCGCCGCGGTCAATGGTGTTGGCGCTAAACAGGCCTGTACGCATCAGTAAGCCTTGCGGGATACAACTACGCCCACCCGCCTGACCCTCAAGGTACATGCCTGCAAACATTTCGCCAAGCACACCGACGAGTCTGCTTTGCTTGCACGCGTCAGACTTGTATTGCCACTGGTCAAACTCGATGCTTGCTATCATTGCCGCCATGTGGAATTGTTTACCAGATATTTCGTATTCGCCGTACATCGTGTGGTCCTCATTGATGCGGGCCGAAGCCCGCGATTAGAATTATTTAAGTGCACCAGTCACCAGTGTTTTTTCCATGTTGCGGAAATCTTCCTGCGTCATGCAGATTTTCGACCCGTCTTCGCCGGTGAGCACGACCATAGGCTGGACGTCCTGGGCTACGACCCCAAAATCGCGTGCCTTAACAGTCTTGCCGAACGAGGCCACCGTATCTTCTGCAACGCGAATTGCGCTGTTATACGCATTAATCTCGCCGTCAAGACGCACGGACAGCCCTTTGAGGCTTTCAAATTGCGCTGCCGTTGTATCGATCTGAATTTCGTCATGCACGGTCATGTAAGATTCGCCCAGCAGGGCGGCATACGCCACCAGGTCCACGATATTATCTTCTTGGTGCTTACGGTGCTGGCGCACCAGCTTCAGGCAGATCAGGAAGGTCCAGGCTTCTTGCTCGGTAAGGTCGCGACCGGTAAGCGCGTTAAATACGGCAGCGATTTGTTTCGCGCTGCGTTCTTCTTTTGCGTTGTCATAGCCGTTTTCTTTCCCGCGCTGTTCCATAGTGGTGGCGGCATTTTTGCAGTATTCGTATGCTTTCACAGTATTACCCTTTTTAGCGAGGGGCGATATTGCCCCCGACGTGATTAAGATACTGCAACCAACCTATTGGTTGCAAGTGAATTTTGCAACGTTTATTGCGTAAATTTTCGGGACCAAATCGCCACACGCCCGACGAATTGCCGCGATGTTCTTCTCGCAATCTTCAATGATGACCAGTTCCGACACGTCCGCATAGCAGACCATTTTGAACACGGCGCACGCCTTAAACTCTGGCGGCGGGGTATCGTCCAGCATGTGGCGCATAAACAACCGGCCTGTCGGGAATACTTCCAGTTGTTCGGCGGTGGTTTCCCAGCATTCCCGCTGCCGGTTGGTCAGATACGCGATTTCGAAGCCTTGCTCTTTGTACATGGTCAGCAGCGGCAGCATATCCATGTTCAGATCTTCGCGGACGTGCGCCTTGTGCCACTTCGCCCAAAAGGTGGATTTAGTTTTTATCCCAGGCACCAGGTCGGCACGCGCATCGCTTGAACCGTTAATAACGCCATCCAAATCGCAAATCAGTAATTTCATTTCAACTCCTCGATCAGATTCATACGAACAACACGGGCAGAAAAAGCGTCACACACAAGATGACAACGGGCGGTCATTACAAGCCAGCCGGTAAGGTCCATGCCGAGCAATTGCTCCGGGCGACTGACCCGCCGCACTTTGTTCTCCCTCGGGTTAATTTGGTAGCGTTTAACAATTTCGTCCACGACGCGCATACTGCGGTCAACGACTAAGATATTCATGTAGCTCACTCTCGCTCATTATTTCAATTTGTGCGCTGCCGCGGGGCGGCGCTTCGTCAAAGATTACCAATTGCTGGCACTTGTTATTGCTCGGCCCGACTTCACCGGTTACAGCGTGTATAAATCTGATACGCCAGTCCAGAAGAATTATCAGGTTTGCGGTCTTCCTGGCCAGCTTCGCCCACTTCGTCGACGTGTCCTGATTCAGTAGCATGACAGTACGGCGTCCATGCGCCGCACACTCGACCCACGGCAGCGGATCGGAATACGGCGGGTTGCACCACTTCCACCCTTTCAACTCTGACCAGTCCACATCGAGCGCGCTGTGCTCCGCCGTGAAGTAACGCGGTAACAGGTGGTTGGCATCGCTCGCCGCCATGTCATAACGGAATCTGTACTTCCGGCGCAGCGGTTTAAATAAAGCTGGCGGCGTGCGCCAGCTATCTTTTTGCTCACTCTTCTGCATGGTCGGTGTCTATCGCATACAGGGCGATTTTATTGCCGGTCTTGAGAATGCGTTGCACGCGCTTTGTCTCCTCGGCACTAAGCGGGCGAGCGTCCGGGTAGAAGCTGCCGTTTGTAGGGTTGCGCCACGCCATAAGCACCAAGTCTTTACGGTCGATCTCAGACGTGCGACCCTTCGGTCGCACGTACTCCTCCGCACGTTTGCAGTGCTCACGCAGCCCGTCGGCAGTGATGCGGTTTAGCGCAACGCTGGTTGTGTATCCGGTGCGCTGCATAATCCCCATCAGTTCGAAGAGAAGTACGAAGCGTTCCGCTAATTCCTCGCGCACTTTCTTCTCGCCTTCATAGAGAGCCTGGTTGGTGTCGGCCAACGCGTTCGCACGTTCGGCCTGTTCGCGGGCTTCGAGGCATTGCGCGGCCCAGTAATCTTTTTCTTCTTGTAAAATTTTCATCTATTTAGTCTCCGTAGTGCGGATTTCATCGCGGGGGATAAATTTGCCGTCCATCTCTAACCAGCAGACACCATAGCGCCATTGGGTGTTGCGACCTGTTTGCTCTGCGTACACAGTCCGGCATTCGTAGCGTTCCGAGTAGTAGGCACCCGCGACACCAGCGGCAGGTACGCAAACACAAACGGCAATCATGAGGGTGAGGAGCACCCAAAATCGAAGGTCGCCGTCGTAGTCGAAAAATAATGATTTCATATCACTGTCTCCGGGTATTAAAAAGGGCGTCCAAACCGGACACCCTCAATATAATGCAACCAATACGGTTATGCAACCAATTTACGAATAAAAATTTGGGTCGCGCGCAACGTCTACCAGATACAGGTTACTAATGCGGTTGCCATAGTGCCCTGGCGTGCGCTGGCGACACACAACGGCGTAGCCTGGAGGGATTGTATTGCCTGTCGCGATAATCCACGCCACGCGCGCTCCAGACAGCGTCTTGCCGTTGCACTCGATGCGCGTGCCACCATCGGCAGTGTTAAGGTTGCCGATCTTGCAGCCTGTGGATTTCAGGCGAATGACGCCGGTCTTGCTGTCGTAGGAAAAAAGCTGATTGGTCATTGCCACGGAAAAGTCGATGGCTTCGAATGTAGTATTCATTTTAAATTTTCCTCATTGACCGCTATCGCGAAGCCGCGCGGGGTGAGCGACCTGATTAATTTGGTGCGGGCAGATTTGCCCCCGAGGCGACTATACTGCTTCGAGTACCCTTTTTCAACGAAAACAGGTTTCTTCTCTGGCATACGGAAGCCGTTGCCGGTCCATAAGCAGGTCAGCTTCGGATATGAATCGCGGGCGTTGATGTATTCAGGGAATAACGGGTGTACGTCATCCTCTGGCAAATAGCCACCATACTCCCACGGGTCAAACGAGTGGTCCGGCTTACGCCATTGAGTGGATAGCACGCTGCGCGGATTCTCAATCATATATGGCACCTCAAAGAAATCACCCAGGTAAGCGGCAATCTTCGCGGTGCGCACCGCCTTAAGCTGAAAGGCAGGGTCTTTAGCCCGCTTGCGCGGAAAAGCGGGCGCACCGCTAACTGCCAGATCCGTACACGGAGGGAACGCATATATGATATCCGGCGTACCGAAATCACCATTCATCGCGCGGTCCACGAAGTCCAGGTCTATAAACTCATTACGATAGCGGATCCCGCGCCCATAAATCCGGTAGTCCAGGTACGATCCGTGGTCGGCTTCGGAGTAGTTGAAGCAAAAACACTTATGACCCATCTCGGCAGCACGCTCAATCATCAAGCCGCTGCCGTCAAATAATGACCAGATAATCATTTGCGCGCCTTTTTAGCTTTCATGTATTCCATCAAGTCGTCCTGAATATCTCGCTTACTGTCGCGACGCTCGGCGACCAGTTCGTCCAGTGTCCCGCGCGCCTGGATAATATAGACGAATACTGGACGGGGGTGTCCGGCTTGCATCTGGCGAACCGGCCCTATACGCTCCACGATCTGCGAAAAGTGCTCAAAGTTCCAGGTATCGGAGAAGATAGCAAGGTGGTGCCCGCCATCCTGCAGGTTGAGGCCGTGACCCGCCGAGGCAGGGTGCGCAAACATGATGGGGATCTCGCCCCTATTCCACGCTTCCATATCCTTATTGCCCTGCTTGCCCTTGCCCAACGCAACGCCGTGCGGGAATTTCTTCTTGAGACGCGCCAGATCATGCTTGTATTGGTACGCGACGAGCAACGGTGCGCCGTTCAACTCCTCCATGATACTTTCCAGCGCGTCCAGTTTAGCGTCGTGAATTTTCACCCATTCGTCGGTCCGTTCGCCGTCTTCGTCGACCTTATACACGGCCCCGGAAGCAAGCTGAAGGCACTTAATGGTCTTCGAAGCAGCGTTCGCCGCCTCCACCGTTCCGCTTTCCAGTTCGGCAAATAGCTCGCTTTCAAACTGGTCGTAGATCTTGCGGGCTTTCTTCGGCAGGTCCACAACAACCGGCGTATAGATTGGCTTGTCACATCCGAAGTATTCAGCCGCATCAACGGTGAGCGATACGTCAGACAGGCGTTGTTGTATTTCTTTCTCGGAGTTCTTAAGCGGGGCGTGCTGCATAGTAAAGCTGCCAGGCTTAACAGGCTTGCTAATAAACCAGCGATCAGTGAATGCCTTATAACTACTGCCGAGGCGTTCGCCGCCGTCGACAAACCACGTCTGACCCCACAGGTCTTTCAGTCCGTTTGGTGCGGGTGTGCCGGTCAGGTTAATCCAGCGCTTGACGTGCTTATGTGCGATCGCTGCCAGCGCACGGGCACGCTTACTTCCCTGCTTGCTTCGATAACCTTTCAGCTTAGTGGATTCATCGGCAACAACGACCGTAAAGGGCCACGCATCGCCGTAATAGTCAACCAGCCACTCAACTACATCATAGTTAACACAAACTACGTTAGCGCCGCTCTCAAGCGCGGCTATACGGTCTTTTTCAGACCCGGTGCCGTCTACTACCAGCAAGGCGGGGAATCGCCATTTTTCCTGTTCCGGGGGCCATGTGCCAGATGCAACGCGCAGCGGGGCCAGCACCAGTACGCGGTCCTCCTGGTTGGACAGGATACCGGTCTGGAACATTTTATTCAGCGCCCACATGGTCGCGCCGGTTTTACCCGACCCCATTGTCGCCCATATATTGCATCGCTTATGCTTGAGGATGAACGCGGTTATCAACTTCTGATATTCGCGACGTCGGAAACGTGCCATATCTTTATTCCGCCTTTTTCCAGACTTCGGTTTCACTGTTCCAGTTCCTTTTTGTGGCGTCATAGTTGGTGCTGTGTCCGATGTGTACACCCGTCGCCCGGAAGCTATTAAATTTTTGCCAGCACACCGTTAACGGCAGCGGGTTATTCATGCCCGCGATAAACCATACGCGATCGCCTGGTTTGCATTCGCCCAGTGTGGTGAGTCGATAATGTTCTTTCATCGTCATGTCTCCAAAAAATGGCGGGACAAGCCCGCCGTATTAATTATTTTTGCTCTGCTCGGTAGCGGCGCTGCCGTTCGCGCTCTTTTTTATTGCGGCACGATTTGCACTCTGCCCGATACCCGTCCGGGCTTCGCGCAGTCTTACCGGTGTATTTATGGAACTGGGACAGCGGTTTAACGCAGCCGCAATTACTGCAACGTTTTTCTTCAACCATTTCTAAAATCCTCGATAGTGCTAACCGGCCCACTATACCGCTACGCGACCAACTCAGCAACCAATAAATCACAGTCTGCTATGTTGTCGATAACGCGAACGTCCGCACCGCGGCGGGCCATTCGCTCATGTTCTCGTATCTGGTGCGGCTTCGGTTTGCCGCCTGGGCGCTTCACTTCGACGAACACTATTTTGCCGTTGATGATGATAATCAGATCGGGCGCACCCGCGCGCCCCTCCCATGCCACTTTACGGCAGAATCCGCCTACGGCTTTAACCAACTTCATAAGGTGACTTTGGATCTTGCCTTCTGGTGTCATTGTCGGCTTTTCCTTACGGCAGCTATGGCAGGCCCAATAAACTTCTTCATTTCGTCCGGGGTAAACCGGTCACCGCGGGCTATGTTGCACTCTACGCAGCACGGTACGCAGTTATCTTTCGTATGGCCTACTGCGTTGTCGAGTCGGTCCGCGCCATTGTCGCCGGTGAATCCGCAGTACGCGCATGGCTGAGAAGTAAGGCGTAGCACGTCCTCGGTGGTAAGGTCGGTTTTTAACCCCTTCCTTTCGTCCGCCTTACGGTACTGAAAGAGCTTATAGTATGCGCGGACCTCTGGTGACCGGTGGTTGTACTCACGGCGGGACTTATTAGCGCACAACCGGCATTCTTTACGAATATGAGACTGGCTTGCCCGGTTTCCGGGCCGGAAGTTTTCCGGCGTGAGCCGCTTGCGCTCTCCGCACGTACGGCATGTTACGACTTCCCCGGTATACTCTCGCCATACTTCGCGCGGCGGCGCTCCTCTTTCCTTATCCCGTCTCTCTTTCTTATACGCCGCCATGCATTTGGCGCACCACGACTGACCCTTGTTGAAAGCGGACTCATCTTTATCCGTATTACAACGCCCACAATGTTTCATATACACCCCCGAAAAAGAAAACGCCAGACAATATTGCCCGACGTTTCCGCTAAAAGCAACATTTCCGCTACTTGCGGTAGCGATACATACAATCGCCTTCGGCGGCAAGTGGGAACCCTTTCGCCCAAATAGGCAGGTCGCACATCAGCGCGCATAGCTCCTCGGTCGTGTAGTCGTCAGTATCCGGAACTTCGGTGATCAATTCATCGTGCACTGACAGGACGATCTCGTATCCCGCGGATTCAACGCCAGGCATGGACCATGCGAGGATATCGCGACACAGCGCCTGCACGATGTTTTCCGTCAGTTTGCCGCCGTAGGTATACTGGAAGCCCCACTGGCGCGTCGTCTGATTCTCGCCCTGGTATTTAATGCGGGTGCTGGTGCGTTTCTTGCCAGTATCTTCGTCGATCTCGGTAGTGACAGACAGCGCGATGCCCGGATAACTCATGATGCGCCCTGACGGCAACTCAATTTTAAGCCACCACCCCGCCGCGTTCGGGTCGTCGCGCTCCTCGTCGAAGGTTGGGTCATGCTTCGCCTTCGTGCGAACAATCTTAAGCGCTTTCCTGCCATCCGGGCGAACGTTCGCGCCAGCCCAGTACGCTTTGCCTGGATTGCGGATTGCACACAACACCGCGTCTTCCAGTTCGGCCCAAAAGGCTACCGTCTTCGGGTGGGCCTCACGCCACATACGTTTGATCGCGTCACACGTCAACCACACGTTTTTCGGCAGTATATAAGTTGGGCGCTCGTCCTTCTTGCCAGGCTTCGGCGGGCGCTTCGCTTCGTTGATTCGGGCGTACTCATAACCACGTTTCGCCGCCGCCCATATGTGGTCTGGGAATGTGCCCTTCATCACGTCAGCCATCGCGTAAAGGTCGAGGCCCAGGTTTTTAGCGAACTGCAAGAACGCCGCAACGCCGCCGCCATAGCCTAGTCCCAATTCGCACGCCTTACCGATCTGGCGTAAGTCTTTGCGGTTGGCTTTAATGTATTCCGGGTCGAGGCCAAACATCTTACCGGCAGTTTCACAATAAATATCGCGACCCGCCCTAAACACCATTAGCGCGGTTTTCTCGCCAGCGATCCAGGCGAGGCCACGCCCTTCCACGTTAGAATAGTCCGCTACGACAAACTTCTTTCCCTTAGCCGGAATAATGCACCCGCGAACGGTCGAGGCTGTTAACTTCGATATGTCATACGCCCAGTGTGCGGTCCCGCGTAACAGGGAGTTGATGCCGTTGGTAAGCATGTGCGACCGCACCCAAAACGCGACGTCGCTCTCGCCTTCACGGCGCTTAATCTTCCCTTCGTGGTCGTCGCTATACTCGCCGCGTGCCAGGTTTTGCGGCTGGAAGCCCTTACCGGCCCAGCGTAGCGTGCGCTTTGCCCCACCATACTGAAGACAACCACGGCGGCGACCATCGGCAGACAGCCCATTTACGAGCGGATTGTACTTAGTCGACGCCGTTGATGATGCCCCGAGGCGCATCTCGATAAGCACTTTGCCCTCGTCAGGGAAGTCTGGATCTTCAAGCAGGTCGTTAAGCGTGGATTTCTGCGCGTTGTGGATCGTGAACGCAGGCGCGAGGTCGCGCAGCGCGGGCAAGAAGTCATTGCCGGTCAGCTTACCGCCGAAGCGCTCCCAGGCTTCTTCCTTCAATTCTTCCTTATGCGCCTGCACCGCTTTGATCGCGGCGTTCGCCAGGTCAACGTCCACATAGAAGCCGCGGTCATTGATCAACTGGTCAATAAGCAGGATTTCGTCTTCCTTCGGCGTGTTGCCCCAGTCCGGTATGCGCCAATAGACTTCCCTCATAGCGATGATATCCAACGCGGCATAGCGCAGGAATTTAGCCCACTCCTCGGGGTGCGTCTCGCGCGTGTAGCGGCGGATTTTGTAGGTCTTAGGGGTTGGCTTACAGAATCGTTTGATCAGCGCCTTGCCCGCCTTATCCTTCGCGTGCTCTGCGTCAACGCCCAACACCTGGCACTGCATATCGAGGCCACCCGGCAGCGCGTGTCGAAAGGCCATAATCATGGTGTCTTCGATCTGGCACACTGGCAGGTCAATGCCCCACTTCTCGCGAATGACCAGGCGGTCAAACAGGAGGCCGTTAGCCATCACTATTTTTGCTTTCTTGCGGGATACCCTGCGGAGCGCCTTGCGCAGTTCACGCGGCATTGTTGGGGACTCTGTGCAATCCCATGTCTGCACGCGGCCCTCGTCGATGGCGTAGGTGCAAATCATAATCTCGGTTGTTGGGTGCTCTGCGTAGGCGTATGCGCCCACTTTCTTCAGGTCCACCCCGCTAAATGTCTCGGTATCGAGAAAAAGGCGTTCGAAGTCTTTCATTGCTTAATCCTCACTACGGCGTCAGCGCTGCCGAACATGGAGAAGATACCGTCGGAAAGGGTTATCTCCTCGCCGTTGTTGCGAATCTCGGCAACGGTGAAATACTCGCCCAGCAATTTAGACCATACCTGCATTCCGACTTTTACTTCGCTGGCTTTAATGCGCATTTTTCATTGTCCTATTAAAAAGCCCGCATTAAGCGGGCTTGAATAGTGGGCTTTGCCCTTAACGGCGGCGACGTTTACGTGGCGCTTCGTCGTCGTCATCATCTTCGTCATCGCGTGGCTTACGACGTTTACGAGGTTTTTCATCTTCGTCATCGTCATCACGACGTTTTGACTTTTTGGACTTGCGTGGCACTTCATCTTCGTCGTCGTCGCCCAGGTCTTCGTCGGAGCAAGAAGATCCGCCACCGCCGAAGGCTTCGCCGTCATCGCGGAAGCGCAGACCCAAAAGACCGGCACCGAGTCCCTTGCCGTTGGTATTGTTCCACGCCCAAATATCCAGGGACACGTTGCAATAACAACCGGAGTAGATCTCCTGGCCTTCGATCTCGTCGCCTTCTACGGTCAGACCTTGTTCAGTCTGCTTCTCGCCGAGTGACGTTTGAATGTTTGGCTGTTTGAACGATTTAGCGTTGATGTACAACATGCCTTCGAATTCTTCGGTTACTTCGTCGCGCTCGTCACCGTCGCGGACTGCGCATTCCTTAGAATCCTGGGCGTAGTGGCGGTCCATCCACTTATCAGCATTCTTCTCGGATTTCAGCTTGTCGGTGAGCACTGCGCGCGCTGCCGCTTCCACTTTGTCCACCTGCGGATCTTCTTTATCAAGAAGAATCACTGCACGGTATGCCGGTTTTTGTCCATCCTGTTTAGGGGTATCACGTTCCCAAATTTTAAGGAAACATACGCGCACATTTTTCAGGTTGACTTTAGCCATTTTCCAATTCCTCATTCTCACATGTATCGGGGTTATTATGAGCCACCCCGTTCGGCTTGGTTGCTAATCTACTTGGTTGCGCCTAAGCGGTCAAGCATTTTCATTAAAAAGATTTCTGGTCACATAGTAGATGGTGTTCTCGACCCAGCTTAACGGCGGTCGGTCGCCATGTCTCGCAATCCACGCCACCATTAACACGCCTTGCACGCAATGCAGGATAAAGCCCAGCGCGCCGAGCAAAAACATCAATAAGATCGCAAATACTTTATTCATTGCTTAAGTCCTCGTCAGTGGCCTCCGACCACGCAGGGCGCGGGTCGTCGATGGGTGCTAATACCGGTTTAGCCGGTGCGCGCGTGATTTTATTACATAATTTAGCCCACACTTTCGGCTTCTCGTCCTTCAATACCTTCTCGGCATCCGTAGGACTGAGCAATGTTTCTTTGTACATCACATCGCGCTTGATCCGGGCCTTCGTGAAGATTTCAATCACTTCGCTCTCGTCCGCCCACTTACGGACCCCTTCCCTACCGGCAACCATCTTGAGGCCCAGCGATTCGCCATCGCCAGCCATGACCGCCTTGAATACCGCGGACTCGATAGCCTTGATGTGCTGGCGCATTGCGTCCAGGCCTTCATAAGCCTTGCGCAGTTCCGCAGCGCTCATAGCACCGGGGGCTGCTTCTTTCTTACCACGCTTCGCGCGTCGAGCCGCCTTCCGGGCTTCGCGGGCCATATTGCGGGCATGGTTGGCGCATTCTTCCTCTGTCGCAATACTCACGTCGTCGCCCAGGTCTTCGTCGGTTGCCGTCGGTGGGGTCATCGTGTCGATTGCGGCCTTAGCGCGGGCACTACACTGATCCGCAAATCGACACCACTGGCACGCATCGACGCTGGGCCGGAAGTCCGCGCGGGTTAGTCCCTTCTTGCCGCGGGCGTACGCTTCCAGGGCGGCGATAGCACGCTTGGACGCAAACTTCGCGAATATCTCCAGGGCTTCTACCGAAATATCCCACTCCGACGCCCCGCCGCAATATGGCTGGAAGATAACCAGGCGCACGGTCGTGATGTCGTACATGGATTGCAGCTTGCGCAGCAGGCCGAGCGCATACAGCATAAGCTGTTTGTTTTCTTTCGCCTCGACCTTATGCCGCCCCGTCTTCAGGTCGCCAACAATCAGCATGTACGTGCCGTCGGTCTTCTTCATGACCATGACCATATCCGCAGTGCCGAACGTCTTAACCCGGTTGCCGTCGATCTCGAAGCCAGAGTGTAGGACGCGGGTGAGATCGGCGCGCATCTCAAGCTGAACAAACTCCGCCACTTCGAGGAGCGGTCGCCAGTGGTCGATGTACGCGTCGCACTGTTTAACCATATCGTCGTTGACCAGCACGCCGCCTTTCGGCGCTTTCGGGTGTGCCTTTACTGGCCCCTTGCCTTCGTTCTCGACGTAGCACCCTTTATACGTCTTCGCGGTTATCTGCTTCTCACCGGCGATAATGCGGTTTAGCACCACCTCAGATACGGTGTGCATACTCGTACCGTTAATCGCGGCCTGCCCGGATTCGTTCGGGATATCTTTTTCCACCACCAGGGCAGCAGGGCAACCCATCCACTTTTTAGCACCGGATGGCCCAAGTAATGAGTGTTCCGTATTGCTACCGGATTGCGTTTTACGTTTTGGTTTAATCGCCATTATTCCACCCTTGAAAACTGAGCAATGTAATAATCATGTTCAACATTGGCCCGCTTAGCGGCATTGTTCATGGTAGCCGCCAGTCCTCGGGCTTGCATCCAGCAGCAATTCCAGTTTTGATTCATAACAATTTCCGGTTGCTCGTCGCCGGTAATACGGCAACGAAATAAAACAAAGAATATAGCCATTTATTTTGTCTCCCAGCGGTCAATTGTTTTTGCTTCGGATGCAACTGCGAAGCGAACATATTCCAGATTGGAATCCGCCCAAATATAAAAGTCGGGGTTAGTAAAGGTGGTGCGCTTAATTTGCGCGGGGGTGTTACGGCGTTTATCTATTACGGCAACGCGTGACTGAAAGCTGCCGATGCGTTCGAATAGCCAATAGTACGGGCGCTGGTCGCGGGAATCCACCGCCTCGATTAGCGTGAAGCGTGCCATTGTCTCGTCCTCTAAAAATAGGCCCGCAGATTAGCGGGCCGGATAATATTAGTCTTCCAGTTCGAAATAGGTTTCGACGATTTCTTTCAGGTCTTTGTGGAAGTCTTCTACGTCGTCATCTTCCAGTTTAGCGATCGATTTGATCTCGAACGCTTCCAGCAGGTCATCAAATTCGTCGTTAGCATCGTCGTCATCACCACCGGCGATAATCGCGGCATACTGTTTGATTTCGTCGCGCATCTCTGCCAGCGGATCGGCATCTTTCTTGCCTTTGCCTTTCGCCGGTGCTTTTTTACCCTTCGCTGGTTTCACGTCATCGGCGTCATCGTCGTCGTCATCTTCTACGACTTCTTTTTTGGCCTTACCTTTAGACTTGGTTTCTCTTGCCGCGCCTTTTTTCGTTTTAGGCGTATCTTCGACTTCGTCCTGATCGTCGTCTTCGACTTCAGTCTCCGGCTTGGCCTTGCCTTTCTTAGCGGTGCCGTTTGCTTTTGGGTCTACGGCAGCGCCAACGGTTTCATAATGCTTAGCGATGATTTCCAGTGCTACTACGCCGCGAGTGATCAGGTTTCCGATTTGCTCAAACATGGTATATCTCCGATTGGTTAAGTTTAGGTGTCGGCAGTTAACTTCGTCGGTGGCCTTAACATATTGCCTGGTTGCGCGTTCTCCCTTTCGGGTAGTGGACCAGGTTATATAATCACGGTTGGGAATCCTGACACTTCGATCCGGCCCCTGCGTTGCCCCTCTCCAGTTTGCGTCCTGCATCCTGTCGACGGGGTGAATAATAGATTGGTTGCAGGATGGGTGTCAACAACTAATTTAAAAAAAAAAGCGCCGAAGCAAAATGCGACGGCGCTAACCAATAAGAGACAATGAGACGGGAATTATTATTACACGCGTGCGTGCCCGTTTCAATATCCAAAGGATTTGACACCTTGCGGTTTTAGGTGTAGTTTCGTTGGTCATTAACCAACTGAGGGCAGAGCAATGAATGTAAACGACGCAATCGAAATGTTAACGAAGACTGTTTGCAGTGAGACAAGCCGGTCATGGGCGTATACCGATGCCGTGGGTGCGGTGCTATTTGAAATCGAACGTCTGCGACTTACCGAAAAAGAATTGCGCGCCAGGCTGGAATTGCTCAACGGTACGGCGGCGAGCAAGCTGCAGAAGCACAATGAAGAAATGGAAGAATACAAAAAACAGGTTATCCGTTTGCGCGCCGAGGGCAAATCTTGGGCGATGATTGCCGAGTTGACCGGAATTAATCAGAGCACAGTGCGCTCCTGGGTACGCAATAATAAAACTTCCAAATAAGGCTATGACCATGAGTTTAATTAAATTCGCCGTAACAAGACCCGCTAAAAAAGGCGAAAAAGCCAGGGCGGAAAACTTCCAGATGACTACCGAAGAGTTTTTCGAATTTATCAATGATGCGAAAGAAATCTCCTCGGTGCATATCAACAAGACGGAAGATAAAGCCGAGTATGCGCGCCGCAAGCGTAAGGCCGACGGCATCGTGGCGTATACCAGTGACGGATTGCGTCGTAAGACCAGTGCGGTGGACCGCTCGATCCTGTTCTTCGATATTGACCGCACCGACACCCGCACCCTACGCCGCTGCCGTAAGGCGTTCATTGACGCGGGTCTTGAACACGTATTTCACACCACAACCGGCGACCGTCACCCACTGAAAGGTGGAACACGTTGCGCTCGCTTCCTGGTGTTGACGGACAAGCCTGTACCGGCTGAAGACCTGGGACGCGCCCAGTATGCCCTGTTAGCCCAACTGGGTCTGTCAGATGTGGACTTCGACGATTGCACGAAAGACACAAACCGCCTGATGTACCTGCCACACCAGCAGTCTGTAATAAAGTGTCATTACGGCAAACGTGCCCGCGTCCGTCGTCTGCTTCGCCTGGCGGATAAGCTGGGGGTGGATAAAGAGGAAGTACGCCGCGAACTAACCAAGGGAGACGACGAAGTGGCGGACGGCATTCTGGACTGGTGCTTCCAGGCAGGATTCGAACCACTGTCGTCCGGGCGTGGTTATGAGGTGCCGTGCCCGAACGAACATCTGCACAGCGGCGAAGGGTCCACCGCCATAATGGTTAAGGATGGCGAGATCCGTTTCAAGTGTATGCACACCGGAAACGAGTGTTGCTCGGAACTGAACAGACACCAGCACCTGGCGCTACGTCTTATCGGGATCCCGGACCACCTGAACGTCGAGCCACACAATATGTCCCGTAAGCAAATCGCCGCCATCCTTCCGGGGCTGGACGACGAGGAAGTGGAGTCGTGCTATGAACATATTGTTGATGCGGTTGGCGACGGCGAAGAATACGGCGTGTGCACCGATGCGGATCTGGATAACGAGCCGGTTGCGCTGTTCAGTAAGCACGACCCGATCATCGAGGGGTTGATTAACTTTAAATCGACCTGGTACATGGCTGGCGAGTCGAATATCGGTAAGTCTTTCTATGTGCTTGGGCAGATGGGCGCGGTTGCCGCCGGTATTCCGTTTGGCGGTGCGAAGGTCGTCCAGTCTCATTGCTTCTATTTCGACGCGGAAGGTGGCGAAGCCTCCAACCAGCGCAAAGAAGCATTGCAGATTAAATACGAGCACGACCTGGACAAGCTGCACATTATCGACCTGCAATCACGCGGCTGGGATATCACAAGCAAGTCCGGCTTGCGTGAAGTTATCAGCTTCATCAATCGCACCGCTAACGGTGAACCTGTTGGCCTGGTGGCGTTCGACTCACTCAACCAGACTGTTGCGCTGCGGTCCGCCGATGCTAAACCGTTTGACGAGAACAACGCCAGCGATATGGGTGAAGTGGTCAAAGCGCTGAAAGCCATTGCGGAAAATACAGGTGGCAGTGCGGGCGTCATCCACCACCCGGCGAAGGGTGCAAACGGCAGCAGAACCCCACGCGGGTCCGGCGCGCTGCATGGTGCTGTCGATTCAGCGTTCTTCCTGGAACAGCCGGACGACAACCAGCCCGGGCAATTGAACCTGTATCATGAGAAGTCACGTAACGGCATCAAGCAAGCGCCGCGCGGCTTCGTCCTGCTCAAGTGCAAGGTGAAGGTAGATCTCCGCAAGTCAGAAGCGTTCGAGGCGCACCAGTCCACCAGCACTGGGCCAGACTTCGGCGACGTGGTTGCCGGATGGGACGTCAAGCCGATTGCCTCCACGCCTCGCGACGAGACTCTCTACCTCGTACCGGTTGCCCTGGCACCGTTCGCTATAGAACAGGCGAAGGCAGCAGGCAAGGCCGCGGTTAAGGAAGAGAACACCGCCGGACCGCGCAACGAAAAAGAGAAAGTGCTTTATGCGGCCCTGGAAAAACTGATGGAAGATAACCCGGACCATACTGGATTCAGTAAATCGGCAATTGTCCGCCAGGCCGGACTCGCGAAAGGTGGCACATCGACGAAGGCAATCGACGATATGGTCGAGCGCGGCGTACTCGGTTTTTATACAGATCCGCACACTGGGGCCATCTATGGGTCGTCGAATATCGTCATCAAAACGAATATACCCATCACGCTTTCGGCGACCGATGACGACCTGAAAGATTAAATTTTGCGCGCATTGGTTGCCGGTATGGGAATTCCCATATCGCTAAGAGATTAAATTTTGCGCGCATTGGTTGCCATTTTGAGTGTTTTTAGCTGGTCGCATTGGTTGCCGTGTAGTGTAAATATAGTGAATAGTTATGCAATAAAACTGCATAAAGTAAGCGGGACAAAAAGCGGGACAAACAGGAGGCGGGACAAAGCGGGACAGCACCCCTGTCCCGCCCCGGATGACGCGGCCTGGGGAGGAGCGGGACAGCGGGACAGCACCCCAGTCTTTCAGACTAGACGGGGGGTCTGTCACCCCCCTCGTCTGAGACTGCATAAAATCCAGGATTGCAAAATACACGGCAGCATGTTGCGGATTGCGGTCGTCGCTGAACTAGGCAACCAATGCAAGTTGCAGAATGGGGGGTGAAAAATGCGGTTTGCAGTTGCAGCAGATAGCGATCGACTTTTTCATGCGCGTGATTAATATTGGTTGCGCCCCGCCTGGCACCCTGATATATTGGTTGCACACCAACATGAGGACTGAACAATGAAAGCGATTATCTGGAATTACTCCCTGGCCGTGGCAAAGCTGGACGAAGCGAAGGCACTAAACAGCAACGTAGACTCGGCGCTTCAGGTAGCGATACTGGCGCATCAATCACTTCGCAGCGCGCTTTACGGTATGGGCGCCAGCATGGACGAACTGAGGCCGTTGCGTAAGGCCATCCATGCATACGCGCAGGCATTCTCCCGCGAGCGCCTGGCGTATCGCTTCGGGATCGGTGAGACGGCAGTGGCAAACGTCGCCCGGATTAAAGCCCAGCGCGAACTATTTGCCCGGCTTGCGAAATAAGGGGCCAAAATGAGCCGTAGACGCGCAAAACAGCTTTCGTGGCATATTCCCCTGCATTGCATACGAATATGGGCTAAGAATGCGACTGAGGGCGATTCTGTGTTCTGGTGCTATCGCGATGACGTGAAGCCACTGACGCAGACTCGTTACTTGCACCAGTTCGCAGCACAACACGATTTCAGGGTGCGGACCTCCTTGCAACCAATGGGTATTCGTATTACATTACGCCGGAAGCCCGCCGTTGAGCGGGTAGGCAAACACTGGAGACTGAGCAAATGATGATTCGACTAAGCGACCAGGTGACGGACTCCGAGCTTGCGGAGTGGATCGCCGAAGAGCGGGTCAGTTATCGTTACGGGCCGCAGGTATGGGCTATTAAGCGCTGCCGTTGTGATATGCGCCCGCATAACGTGCGCAAGTTTATACGCAAGCATGGGGTATTTCTGGAGGCCGAGAAATGTTAATAGGCGGATTCTCGCAGGAGTATATCTACCTGCATATGTGCGTACTTGACTACGAACAAAACGGCATCGCTACGGTATGCAATCCCGCAAGGATGGCGTCGCCGGTATGACTTACTTCGGCCTTGTCAACTACGAGCGCGTGGGCCGCAAATACTGCCTGCGCGACCGCCAGCCGCATGAGCGCGCGAACGCCATAGCGGACGCCGTTAACCGAGTAACGCGGGAGGTGGCGCAAAAGACGTGTGTGGAGTTCCGCAAGTCGCAGCCAGCCTACGCAACCTACGACGCCCACCAGGTGCAAGCGAAGATGGGCCGCGCCGTACACGAAATCGTCAATCGCTTTGATGCCGTTACGAATGCACAGCGCCATGCGCAGGAGTTTGGCGTTGGATTCATCCGGGTCGAACGTGACGGCAGCATGAAAGCCATCGACCCGCGCTCGGTGATTCTGAAATGAGTGCGACGATCCGCGATATGCTTCAGCATAACCGCTTTGAGATAGGCGGTCGGGTATTTCGCAATTACTTCGTGGCGCGTGCTTGGGCGCGCCATATTGGCAAACCGGAAGGGGCAATTCGATGCTACACGACGTGATTTATTGGTTTGGTTTGATCTGCGGGCTGTGCCTGCTTACCGCGGTGCTGTTGGGCGTCCTGATGTTCGTAGTATGGCCCGCGGTGGAAGCCGCCAGCATTACCCGCATGACGTTCGTGATATACAAGCGCCGTGGAATCACGGAGCACCCTACCAGGTTGCGCATGTGGTGGCTGTGGTATCGGGATATGATAGGCGGGCGAACATTCGAAGCCGTACGGTCATCCGGGTGGGAGTGGAAAGGCGTCGGCAAGTGGTCCGTTTTCGATTAATTATGCAAGCGTGATATAGTCCCAGTGAGCTAAAACTTACTGGGACTTTTTTATGGATAAGCTAAACGAGTGGCTATTCGCCCTGGCATGTCTGGCGGGTGGCTTCGTAGGCGCACGCATTCATGGTGAGGCTACGAAGGGGCCGCTAAACTTCGTTTTGTATGTTGTAGTTGGCTTCCTGTGTGCCATATTTGGCGCACCGGCTATCGCTGAGTGGGCTGGTTTGTCGGGGGAGCGCACTGTCGCCGGTTTGGGCTTCGTAACTGCCATCTTCTGGATGCCAATAGCTGACCGGATCCGGGAGACAATTGCGACGCTACACCTTCCGGGGGGCGCAAAATGATTATCTCCGTCCTGTTGTTTGTTATCATCGGGGCTTCGTCCCTGTTTAACGTGTATGCGCCGTCCGTCCAGGATGGCATCTTAGGCCGGGTGCTGTATCTGTTAACGGCAATGATCTGTCTTATTGGACTGTTGCAAACAGGAGACGTATCGGATACCACCTGGACCGCGTTAATCTGGCTGTTTGCATTGCGCACCCTGCGTAATGCTGTTTTAAATGGGGTAAAACATGCGATTCAGTGATAACGGTCTACGATTTACGGCAGCATGGGAGGCTTTCAGCCCGGTGCCGTATTTCGCGACCAAGAAAGAGCAGGCCCGCGGCCTGTACACCTGGGGTTATGGTCATACTGGCACTAATCCGCCACGAAGCATTACCCGCGAGGAAGCGCTGGCATTGCTCAAGCGCGATGTGGCGTATGCCGAGGACTGGGTGAACAAATACGCACATCCGAGCATTAACCAGGCGCAATTTGACGCGCTGGTGGACCTGGTAATCAACGCCGGTCCGGGTCCGATCGTACCGGATGGCGTCGCGAATGATTTCGATGACGCGGTGCGGTTGGGCGACTGGGCGAAGGTACGTGCTACGCTGCCGCTGTTCCGCAAGCAAGGCGGGGAAGTGCTTAAGGGTCTGGTGCGCCGTGCAATCGGCAGACAGGCGTTGTTTGATGGTAAGCAGTGGGACGTTGCCGAGAAAATCGGGCGTAACGCCGCATAATACGAGGTAACACAGTATGTTAAAAAGCATTCTTGATCATAACGCTGACGCGCTCGCCGCGCTGGCTAAAACCGAAGATCCGGGCGCTCGCGCTATCATCGCGGACACTATCAGCCACGCTGGGGTCTTCGATGCGAAGCTGCCAAGCCCACCACCGTCCGCAGAGCCAGAAGAGTAAACAATCAAGCCCGGTATTATCCGGGCTTTTTATTGCCCGCCTCAATAAGTCCCATGATATATTGTCCCCAGTACACTAATCAGGAATTAATTAAATATGCACCCGCAAACTAAAATTACCGATGAGCAATTGATCGCAGAAATTCAGGCAGGGACTACGGTTAAAGAGATTGCGAAGAAATACGGTATTGCCCTCCGAAACGTCTACATGCGGAAAGCCCGCCTGTCGAAAAAAGGCATTGGACACGGCAATGATACCGTAATCCGCAAGCGCGTTGCTGATGGCTTCGGTGTTAAGCGCGTATCTGCCTTGGTGCGCGGCAATGGCGAAGAGGTCATGTCGTGGGTCATCACTGAGCAGGACAAGGAGCGCCAACTCGAAGCCATGCGCGCTGTTGTCGAGGGTATGAACAGCGAAATCACACCGGCAGCGCCAGTAAAATCCCCTCCAGTACCGATCCAGGCGCTTGACTTGCTCAACCTGTACACCGTGTCAGACTTCCACCTGGGCATGTTGGCATGGGGCGAGGAGACTGGCGAAGACTGGGATATGGCGATCGCCGAAGACCTGTTCTACCGCTGGTTTGTCGAAGCCTTCGCACGCGCACCAGACGCAGGCACTGCCGTGATCAATATCCTCGGCGATATGGCGCACTTTGATAGCCTTGATGCCGTCACACCGGCAAGCGGTCACGTACTTGACGCTGACACCAGATACCAGAAGTTGGTCCGCTACATGATTCGCATGGTGCGCAACGTGGTAGACCTGGCGCTGCAAAAACACCACAAAGTCAAACTGCTAATCGTCCAGGGTAATCATGACGAGTCGGGCATGATTTGGCTTGCTGAGATGTTCAACACGCTGTACGAGAACGAGCCGCGCGTCGATGTGGATACGTCCCCGGACGTCTACAAAATGGTGCAGCACGGTAAGACCACGCTATTTTTCCACCACGGGCACAAAGCGCGATTCGATGCTATCGAGCAGGTTATGATCGCTAAATTCAGACAGGCGTTCGGGTCAAGCGAATACAGCTACGCGCACGTAGGTCATTTGCACCACCAGAAGATTGTCGAGTCTCGCAACATGATTGTTGAACAGCACCGGACGCTCGCAGCGAAAGACGCCTACGCCAGTCGTGGCGGTTGGATGTCCGGTCGCAGCGCAAACGTCATCACCTATAGCGCCAACTACGGCGAAGTAGCGCGCTTAACCATTAGCCCGGAAATGTTGAAGTAACGGCAACCCGTAAGCCTCCCAGCCTGCCGATTTGGTGGGCTTTTTTGTGCCTGTTATAATCCCAATTAGATGGCAGGGCCGTCTCCTATGTTGCCGATGGTCGGCGCATATGAACAAAAGGGCATATACCATGGCAGAAATCAAAGTTAAGGGCCGACGCGCCAAACTGGACGGACGAGTGGCTGTAACCCCGCGCCGTAAACCAGGCGAGCAAACCGAGCATACCAATCTCGGACCTGAGATCGAGTACGGCAAGCGCCGTAAAGGCGGCAAATGTGGACGCCCTACGGACTACCGATCCGTTTACTGCGACCAGCTTCGCCGCTATTTTGCCGACGCCGACGCCTGGCAGGTCAACTACTCCGATAAAGGCGCTGCGCAAGTAATCCCCCGCAACAAAATGCCAACCTTCGGTCGATTTGCCGCGGAAATCGGTGTGGGCGTAGCTTGCCTGTATCGCTGGGCGCGCGCACATGAGGAGTTCGCCGAGGCGATGGCTGACGCGATGGAGTTGCAGAAAACTTTCCTGATGGAAGCTGGCGGCGTGACCATCGCGGCGGGCTTCGCCACGTTCCTGCTTAAAGCCAACCACGGCGTACGCGACGATATCCCACTGGATGACGACGAAGATGATAACGGCGACGTCGTTGTCGAACCTACCGGCAAAGGCCAGGGCGAATAATGCGTAACTATGCGGCGGAACACCGCGCACTGGAGCGCACGATCGCAAAGCGCAACCGACCACCACGCCCAACACGCGTTGCGCAGGCGGTGCGGCTTTACCAGCCTGATTGCCTTCCGCACCAGGTCGAACTACTGCGGGACACTAAGACTAAAATCCTCGGCCTGTGTTCTGGCTTCGGTGGCGGAAAGTCGTGGGTCGCTGCGCGTAAGGTCATCCAGCTTTTAACCCTGAACCCCGGTCATGATGGCATTGTTACGGAGCCGACTATTCCCCTCCTGGTTAAAATCATGTATCCGGAACTGGAGAAGGCTTTCGACGAGGCTGGCTTCCGGTGGAAGTTCAACAAGCAGGACAAGATCTATAGCGTTCTGGTGAAAGGCAAATGGACCCGCGTGATCTGTGAATCAATGGAGAACTATACCCGCCTGATCGGGGTCAACGCCGCGTGGATTGTTGCCGACGAGTTCGACACCACGAAACAAGACGTCGCGCTGGCGGCATATCACAAATTGCTAGGTCGTCTGCGTGCGGGCTTCGTCCGCCAGTTCGTCATAGTATCCACGCCTGAAGGCTACCGGGCGATGTATCAAATTTTCGAGGTGGAGAAGGATAGCCAAAAGCGCCTGATCCGGGCGAAGACCACCGACAACCACCATTTACCGGCAGACTTTATCGACACGCTGCGCAGTCAGTACCCGGCGAACCTGATTGATGCGTACCTGAACGGTCTGTTTGTTAACCTTACGTCGGGCGCGGTGTACAAGATGTTCAACCGCGATGAGAACGCCAGCACCGAAGAAGTACAACCGGACGATACGCTGATTATCGGTATAGACTTTAACGTCACGAAAATGGCGGCGGTCGTGTATGTAAGACGGCAGCGTACCACCGAGAACAAGGAGTTCCGCGACGAGATTCACGCGGTGGATGAATTTGTGGACCTGTTTGACACCCCGGCTATGATTGAGGCGATCGAGGAGCGCTACCCGGAACATTGTGCCGCCGGTAGGGTCGTCGTGTATCCGGATAGCAGCGGAAAATCCCGCAAAACGGTCAACGCGTCGTCGTCCGATATCGCGCAACTGGAAGATGCGGGCTTCGAGGTGGAGTACGACAGCGTTAACCCACCTGTGAAAGACCGATTGATCGCGATGAATACGATGATGTGCAACTCGAAGGGTGTACGCCAGTATTTTGTCAACCTGGATAAATGCCCTACACTAGCGAAATGTCTGGAACAGCAGGTTTACGACCTGAAGAAAGGCGAGCCGGATAAAACGGCCGGGGTGGACCACATGAATGACGCAGCGGGCTATCCTATTGCGCACTTGTTCCCAGTGATTCGCCCAATCGCCGTTGTTCCAACTGTAGACTTCTACTAAGGAAACCGACCATGACCGTTAACGTTGACAACCAGCACCCGCTCTATGCACGCATCGCGCCTGAGTGGAAAATGATCCGTGACTGCGTAGCAGGGGAGCGCGCCGTAAAGGCGTGCGGGCCATTGTACCTGCCACACCCAGCCAGCGGCGACACCACCGACCCGAAATCGCGTGCGCGCTATAAGGCATATAAGCAACGTGCTGTCTTCCTGAATGCCACCGCCCGCACACTGAATGCCCTGTTAGGCGTCGCCTTCGCCAAACCGGTGAGTATTGACCTTTCCGGGGCAATGGCTGACCTGATTGATGACGTAGACGGCAGCGGGATGCCGCTGGCGCAACTCCTGCGCGGAGCTATGTCGGAAGTGCTGCAATCGGGCCGCGCTGGCTTTATGGTGGACTACGACCGCCAGGCGCATTTTGACGAACTGGGTAACGTAGTGCCGCAGACAGCCGCTGAAATGGCGGCACACCGCCCGCTTATCCGCCTGTATACGGCGGAACAGATCATTAACTGGCGACAGACCCACGGGGTCGACACGCTAATCGTGCTGAAGGAGACGGACGAAATCAGCACCGTAGACCCGGACGACTTCGCAAACCACGAAGTAACGATCTGGACTGAGCTTCGCATGATTGCGGGTAAGGCACACGCCCGCCGCTGGTTTTACAATGCGGACACGTCCGAGGTGCAAATGGACTTGCCGCGGGGATTCACCCGCACCGACCTTGTGCCACTGGTGGATGCCGCCGGTAACGCGCTTACGCAACTGCCTTTCTGTTGGTGTGGCGCGGTGGATAACAATGCAACACCAGATGCCGCACCGCTGGCGGATATCGCGTCAATCAACATTAAGCACTACAACGCCGAAGCAGACGTCGCCGAGATTGCGCACATTGTGGGCCAACCTACACTCATTGCGACCGGTCTGACCCAATCATGGGCGGATAAAAACCTGAAGGGCGGCATCGCGCTAGGGGCCACTAAAGGCGTCATCCTTGGTCAGAACATGGACGCTAAACTGCTTCAGGCGGAGGAGCGAAACCTGTCAGTTGCGCTGTGTGAGCGACGCGAATTGCAAATGGCTAAACTGGGCGCGGCCCTGGTCGAGAAGGGGACCGCACCTAAGACGGCAACCGAGGCGGCCTATGATGCACAGACGGATAACAGTATCCTGTCACTGATCGCCGGTAACGTTGAGAAGGCTTTCAACCGTGCGCTGCAAATCGTCAAGCTGTTCACTGGCGACACCGCAGATCAACGCGTAACGCTGAATAAGTTCTACACCGAGATCACGGTGGACGCACAGCTTATGACCGCAATGATGGCGGGGGTGCAGACCGGTACGGTCCGTCTGGCGGACTTTATCAAGTGGATGATGGCCCAGGGCGTAATTGATGACTCGCAAACCGTCGAGCAGGTGGAAGACGAACTGCGAAATCAGAATCCATTGCCTCAAATGTCCCCGGATGCGGTAGAATCTACCGAAGAAGACCCGGACAAGGTTGCGGACAATGGCGAAGACAATTAATCAATATATGGCGGATCGAATGATCCGCCGACACATCTTCACCCAGCGCCTGAGCAATGACCAGGCGCGAAGGGTGCTGGCTATGTGGGAGAAGTTCCGGCCTACGTTACTGGGAAAGCTGACTGAGTTGCTTGATGGCAAATCGTCAATGAACAACAAGGCACTTTCAACCCTGCTAACGCAAATCGACAAGACCGTAAAAACGGAACTGCGCGCCGAGTTTAAGGCGTTGGCTGAAAGCCTTCAGGAGTTTGCCGACACGGAGGCTGATTATCTCGCCGACACATTAACGGCAGCGATCCAGCCGGTGGTCGCCGTACCTGCAGTCGAGGTGGTTGGCGTAGTGACCGGTGCGCAGATCGCAGCGACTGCAATTAAAAACCCGTTCCAGGGTAATACGATGATGCAATGGCCTGACTCACTTTCTGAGTGGACCAGGACGCAGATCGGCAATCAGGTGCGCGCCGGATTCATCCAGGGCAAGCCGACTATGGAAATTATTGCGGACGTGAGGCGCGCGCTCGGCGGTCGTAGTGCGCAAGCTATCTCAAGCGTTGTTAAGTCCGCAGTCAACCACTATGCGGCGACAGCCCGCGAACTAATGGTAAAAGCAAATGACGATATTCTCGAAGGTCGCCAATGGTTATCTACATTGGACACGCATACTTCTCCCATGTGCCAGCTACGCGATCGCCTGTTTTATCCGGTTGATGTTACTCCCGACACCAAAGGAAAGCGCGGCGGGAAAGTGGTGGCTGGATCACAATATGGCGCTGGTCCAGGCAAGCTACATTATTGCTGCCGTTCGACGGAGACGTGGAAAGTCAAAGGTATGGAAGATTGGCCCAGTGGTAAGCGTCCGGCGCTGAAGGCTGACGCTGGCAGATTGCTGAGTGAGCAGGTCGACGCGCAGACTGATTTCTTCTCATGGGTGCAGCGCCAGCCGCGCCATATCCTGGAGGAATTATACGGGGTGCAACGCGCCGACCAGATTATGCGCGGCGTGAAAGTCCCGAAGATGTTCACCGATTCCGGCGAACTAATGACTATCGCACAGCTTAAAAACCGGGGGTTATGGCGTGATTAAATATGCGGCTATTGGACTGGTTATGGGTCTGGCGGTAGGATTCTGGCTAGGTGACTCCTACCGCGCTGGCGTAGTGGCGAAGGCGGCGCAAGAAGCGCAATCCCAAGCCCAACGGCAGCAAACTAAAGTAATTGAGCGCTCCGTGCAGGCAGAACAAGCCCGCGACGTGGAATACCGGACTATCACAAAAGAGGTTGTTAAATATGTTACGCGCCCTAACCGCCCTGATTGTAGTTTTGACGCTGAGCGCGTGCGGATCAAGCAGCGTGCCGTTGATGCCGCTAACGGAATCGGCACTGCGACCGCCGTGCAAGTTCGATAACCCGTCTGCGGACCCCGACGAAGATTTGATGATTGACGTGAAAAATATGGAATGCGGGGCGAAGCTAAGGGCGCAGGTGCTGGAGTTGCAGCAAATAATTAAGGGGCCATAATGGCCCCTTTTTCGTTAGCGAGGAATGCCGCAAATCTCGTTGAGTGTTTTCACATCCAGCGCCACCGCCGTGGATTTTGGCTTGTCCGGGTATGGGATGAATTGCTCAACTTCAGGCCATGCTTTAATCAGCTTCTTGTCAGTATTGTGCAGGTCCAGTACACCGGTAACGGTGAGTTTGAACGCGTCATACTTCGCACGCAACTCGCGACGTGCCTTGTCGTTGCGGTCCAGGCGCTTACAGAAGTCATGGTCCGCCGGGTAGTCTGCGCGACCGCGTGGGAGATATATCGGCAGCGCTTTCCCTTCCTCGTCCACTTCGCACACTGACGCGAGCATAACTGTCTCGAACCCCGGAACGATATCGCCGAGATCAGGCGAGAGCTTATTCATATATTTCTCTTCCCAGTATCCGCGATGTACGCGGTATTGGCGACCGTCACCGCTCAAGGACAAGGTGCGAACATTTCCGCCTGCGTTGATTTCAAAGGTGGCGTCGTAAACGCTGCCGATACCCTTCGGGCGGTCGGTGTTATAACTATACGTCGCCTTGTTGGTGTATACGCTGACGCCGTACATCTGCGACTGGTCATCGCGGATTGCCTTGATATGCTCGCGTAGCGCGGCGAATGTGCGAATGCCGTCCGGCATACAGTCCAGCGTGATTGCGTACGCCAGGTCGCGAGAGTCCATCATGATTGTTTTGGCTTCGGTAGCGATTTCGTGGTCGCGCAGGATGTTAGCTAGGATCTGATTTTTAATGTCTTTCGTCAGTCTCATTTTTATGTCCTCATTGTTGGTGTGCAACCAATATAGCGCAACCAATTCCCGCAGTGCAAGCGAATTTTGCGATTATTTTTATCGCTGATAATATTAAGGCGTGAAGTCAAGCGGGTGGCCCGCTTTGCCACAATCCCAGGGGGATAGCATGAAACTTACTAAAGCAGAATATGACGCGTTGCCAGAAGGCATGAAGGCTTTATTTGTTGCCGATGGCGATGGGTATAAATCCACGTTCATGACCGCCGAAGAAGTACAGGCGGAGATCAAGGGTCTGAAAGACAACAACGCGAAGCTGGTTAGCGAGAAGAGAGCAGAAGCCGAACGTCGCGCCGAAGCTGAGCGCCTTGCGAAAGAGAAAGAGGAAGCCGCCGCGCGCAAAAATGGCGACCTCGAAGCGATCGATAAGTCCTGGAAAGATAAGTTCGCAAAACATGAAGCGGACACATCGGGAAAAATCGAAGCCTACCGCAAGCAGATCCACGATCTAACCATCGGCAGCGCTGCCAAAGATTTGGCCTCGAAGCTGTTCGGTAAGAATGCTGGAATCATGCAACGCCACGTAATGGACCGCCTGACGCTGGAAGACGGCGAAGACGGCAGCTTGAAGGTGCGTGTCTTGCAGGATGGTAAACCGTCCGCGCTGACTATGGAAGAGCTTGAAAAAGAGTTCCGTAATAACGCCGATTTTGCATCCGTCCTGGCTGGCACGCCAGCCGGTGGTGCGCCGAGCAAACCGACGCATGTTGTCGAAGATGTGAAGTCGAAAATCTCTATGGGCCACAGCTTCGGCATCACCGATCTGACGAAACAGGCTGGTGAAATCATCGCTAAAATGGGCGACGAGTAAGCAAATTGCCCGCGAAAGCGGGCGATTTTGCGAGCGCGTAAATCTAAGGTAACATTAACGGTACTGGGCGAATGCTCACAACTCAAAGGATTTCGATATGTCTTTAACAGTGTTCCAGCGTAAACTCGTCACCGCGGTTACGCAAATGATCCCCGATAACCTGAACGTGTTCAACGCCGCCGCAAATGGCGCTGTTGTTCTCGGTACGGGTGAAGTGCTGAAGGATGTTGTAGAAAAAATGTCCGTAGGCTTGATCGCCAACCTAGTTACCGACCGTAACGCCTATGCCCCTGTAGGTACTCCGGCGACCGCAAAAGTGCTGGCGCGTATGCTGACCAACTCCGTCAACCTGTCCGCGAAAGTGGGTCCGGTGGCAATCACTAAGGCTATGATGGCTAAGATCGAAACCAACGTTAACAGCGTTGCGGCTGAGATTGCGGCGCAGGCCACTCAAGCGATTTTGTTGCACTACCTGAAAGCGGGTATCGGTGCGGGTAAAGCGGCGATCGAAAGCAACGCAGCGGCAAAATACACCCAACCGGCGCGCGTTGACGGCGTTGGCGGTCGTACCTTCCCGACCCTGGCAGACTTCCCGCTGGCGGCTTCTAAGTTCGGCGATCAGGCGTCTTTGATTAAATCGTGGTTTATGGACGGCGTTACCTGGGCAAACTTTATTGCATACCAGGCGCTCCCGTCTGCCGAGCAGGTATTCGCAATTGGCGATCTCCAGGTAATGGGAGATGGCCTGGGCCGTCGCTTCATTATCTCCGATGCCGCTGCCGATGCTATGGGTGCTGGTAACATGCTGGGCCTGGTCCCTGGCGCGGTTGCAGTTACCACCAACGGCCTTGATATGCTGGCGCAGGAGAAAGGCGGTAACGAGAACATCGAGCGCTGGTGGCAGGGTGAGTTCGACTTCAACGTGGCTGTTAAAGGCTATCGTCTGAAGGCGTCCGCTCGTACCCCGATCGAAGGCGTCCGCTCGTTCAAACTGTCCGACATCACCACTTCCGCTAACTGGGAGCTGGACCAGGGCCAGGTAGACAACGCACCGGCAACCGTTCAAGATGTTGGCGCTGTGGGTGATGGTGATACTAAAGGCCGTCGTAAGACCCAGGCCGCACAGGAAGTGCCGACCCGTCACATCAAGGAAACGGCTGGCGTACTGGTTACGCTGACTGAGACTACCGCGTCTTAACGGGCGCACATCCCAAAGGGGCGGGCTTATGCCCGCCTTTTTTATAGGAGTGAATGAAATGTATGGCGACCCGCAAACCTTTGTCGATTATGCCGCAGCGCGAGGCGTTGAAGTCACGCTGAGCGATGCAACGCGATACCTCACCGTCGTTAATGACTTCCTTAACGGCATCAACTGGATCGGCGAACCCGCAGACCAGACAGGCATCGACGCATGGCCTCGCATCAATTACCCATCTGACGGCAAGCCGGTGCGCGACACGCTCACTGAAGTTTTGGCAGTAGTGCCTGCAGGGCAAATAGTAGACTTCGCATCAATCCCCGTTGCCGTTGAGCAAGCCGTTTACCGGTTGGCGATGTTGGTGGCGGACGAGGTTGATATTTCTCCTGTGGGCAGCGGTAAGGAGACTATCCGCGAAACTGTTGGCCCGATCACGATGGAATATGACCCTGCGACGATTGGTAGCGGTGTCTCGTTCCCGTGGTGGGATGGCTTGCTGGGCCACTGGATTGACTCAGACGGCAACGCAGCGGGTAATTTTGATGTATTCCGGGGGTAATATGAATCCTGCATTACTGGCGGCTATTATCGCCGCAAATACTAAACGCCAACCAGAACCGGAACCAGCGCCAGAACCGGAACCACCGGTACAGGAGGATGATAATGGCGGGCTTTAATTACGCGGGGTTAAAGCGGAAAGTCAATCCGCTGATTAAAAAGTACGGCATGACGGCTACGGTGACGCGTCCTGGTACAGTCGACCGCGTAGACGGCGACGAAGTGGTCATCCCTCCGACCTCGTTTGACGTCATCGGTCTTCGAGAGGAGTACAAGCCGAGCGAGATCGACGGGACGCGTATCGTTGCCGGTGATGTGAAGTTTTTGTGTCAGGCCGTCAATCAGGTAAAGGTCGGGGATTTGGTTAGCCTGAACAATACAGACTACCGGGTTATCAATCCAAACCCCCTGCAACCGGCAGGCCAGACCATGCTGTTTCAACTACAGCTAAGGGGCTAACGTGGCTGAAGTCTACTCATTCGCCGCCACTATTGCTACGTGGGTGGATAAGACGAAGGAGAACAACGATAAGGCGGTGCGGGCGTACGGGATGCAAATACTCGGACGCCTTATTGAGATCTCCCCGGTGGGCGACCCTCGCCGGTGGAAAATTAACAGGGCTTACGCGCTGGCCCGCCAGCACGCGAACAAGGTGAACGCCGCGCAGCGTCGCAAGAATGGTGGCAAACTGAAGCGCGGGCAGAAAAAGCACGCCAGCGTGCTGGTATCATTCAAGACTAAAAATGGCAACGTCACGTTCCGCCAGCGTGGCTGGGCCGCGAAGAATTACACCGGCGGACGCTTCCGGGGGAACTGGCAGGTGACGTTTGACCGCCCGGCTGTTGGTGCTATTGACCGCGTGGACAAGGCCGGAACGGCAACATTAGCCGCAGGGCGTGAAGTGCTGGCGCACTACGATTCGAGTGAATACGGGTCGATCTGGTTTACTAACAACGTGCCATACGCGCAGCGACTTGAGTATGGCTGGAGTAAACAAGCGCCCGCGGGGATTGTTCGCGTCGTAGCGGCAGAAATTAATTCGAAGGTGAAATAATGAGCAATACCGCAATCCGCAAAGCGCTTAACAGCGTGGTAGAAGAGTTATCGGCGCGCCTGAGCACAAGCCAGCGTCCGATCCGGGTTAACTGGGAGAACGTGCAAGGGGACCACGCAATCGGGAGTGGTGTCTACCTGGAGCCGTACCTGCTACCGGCCCCGACCCAGTTTGTGGGCCTCCAGCAAAAGGGGAGAATATATGCAGGCGTTTATCAGGTTGCCGTTGTGTTCCCCGCGGGTACTGGCACACAGTACGCGAGCGAACTGGCGGACGCCATCGCTACGTCGGATAAGTGGCTGGCGGTAAAGATTTCCGGCGCTGTATTCCAGCTTCAGGACGCGCCATACACCAGTTCAGTGGTTGAGGACGTTGATCGCGCCCGCATCGTGGTTACAGTCCCCTACACCTGTTGCGCCTGATTTGGCGCTATTCTGCGCGTGCTGTATCATTGAACCGTATATCTAAACAGGAGTGTTCATTATGGGTTATCAACTTCCTAACGGGTCTAGCGTCCAGATTGGGTCCGTACTGGGCAGCGGCATCGCTGTTACGGCAGCTACCAACGCCGCCGCGTCTATCTCTGACCTTACGAAAGGTTGCGTTATCACCTGCGCGGCTTCTCATGGCCTGAAAGTCGGCGACGTGGTAATGTTCACTAAAACTCCGTGGGTCCGTGCGCTGAACCGAGCGTTCATCGTGGGTAAAGTGGCTACCAACGACGTTACGCTGGCGCGCTTCGATACTCAAGACGCCACCAAATACCCGACCGGTGCTTTCAGCGTAGGCACACCAGGCGAGGTGGTGAAGGTGTCGAGCTTTATCGACTTCCCGTTTATCACTAACGTCGCCGTGTCTGGTGGCGACCAGCAGACTACTACCTTCCAGCCGTTGCAGGTGAATACTGCGATCAGTCTGAATACCACGAAAAACCCGTTGGTCCAGACCTACACTTTCACCCACGACGAAGAAGACCCGATCCGCCCGATTCTGGAAGACCTGGACGACACACAGAAAACCACTGTGATTAAGTTCACCAACCCGGCAGCGGCAAGCGGCAAAGGTGAAATTCGTATTTACCCGGCTAAGGTGTCTTTCCAGAAGATTCCGTCCGCTGAAGTAAACAACGTGGAGACGGTGGAGTCTACTCTGACCATGCAATCCGATATGGTTATTTACCGTAAGGACCTGGTTGAAGCGCTGTCGTAATTTGGTCGCTTAAATAGCGGGTGTTAATATGGGGCCTGTATGGCCCCTTTTTATTGGAGAATACTACAATGGCTAAAGCACCACTCTTTACACTAGACCCTAAACCGACCTTTAAGCTGCCGATTGAGATCCCGCGCCCTGGTGAGAACGAACCGGGTAAAATGACGTTTACAGTACGCCACCGCCCGATTGACGAGTTTTCGCAGACCATGCAGGACACGGAGCGCAAGCTGTCGGAATATGACGACAACGACCCGGAAGGCTTTAACGTTATGGTCGAGGCCATCATGCACGTCGCTGAAGGCTGGAATCTGCCTGACGAATTTAACGCGGAGAACGTCCGCCGCCTGGTAGTTAACTATCCTCGCGCGTTCGGCGTGTTCCATACGTCGTACTATCTTGAACTGATGGGATTGCGTGAAAAAAACTAATTGAGGCGGCGCGACGCTTTTATGGCCCGCCGCCACCCTCCGAAGATTTAGCCGCGAGTTTATGGGGCGCGGCCCCTGAAGATGTTTGCCCACCAGTTGCGCTATGGCCCGACAACGCGAAGGTAGTCGCCGTCTTCACAGATTGCTCCACGCAATGGCGCACCGGATTCGGTGGCGCATACGGCATCGACTACGGCGTACTGGAATGGCTGTTTAAGATGCATGGCGTCGAAAACGCGCAGCGTGCGTTTAAAGATATTAAGCTAATGGAACGCGTTGCGCTGGATGAAATGGCGCGGCAGAACCCCGCATAACGGAGCGGGACAGGCGGGACGTCCCGTTTTGTCCCGCCACCATTAAACAGCATATATACTCACTTTCATTGCATAAATTAAAAGCGGGACAGGGGTGCTGTCCCGATCTGTCCCGCCTCCAAAATGTGAATATCTATTCAGTTTTCGTGCATAAAACAAACGGGACAAAAAGCGGGACAGAATGGGGCGGGACAAGGCGGGACAGCACCCCTGTCCCCGCCAGTGCTGCCGCGGGGTTTAGCCGATCGGGACAGGCGGGACAAAGCCCAGTCTTTCAGACTAGACGGGGGTCATTGGCCCC
>ERZ1034915.153-NODE-153-length-44989-cov-7.107491_pt1 | contig 44989 bp, 41 predicted proteins | sample MGYA00520592_ERZ1034915 | MGnify/ENA primary metagenome ERZ1034915 (study PRJEB33766, sample SAMN09781787) | gut metagenome | biome: gut microbiome | host: Homo sapiens | place: Madagascar | study: EMG produced TPA metagenomics assembly of the PRJNA485056 data set... | reverse complement strand
TGAACGAATGTGAGAGAGCCTGCCTGTGGGAAAACCGGAAATTTTTCACGTTTTCTTTGAAGACGGCTTGACTTTTCCGGTCAAATGCATCATAATATAATTGTATCGCAACACTGGTTCACTTTTTTTTCTTGTCGGAGACTGTTTTCTATGGCGCAACTGAAATATGAGCAGATCAAGAGCTATTTGCAGGCGGAGGCGGTCAAGCCGGAGTCGGCGACGCGCATGCCGACGGTACGTGAGCTGATGCGCCGGTTCAATGTTTCGCTCGTGACGGTGAACCGGGCGCTTTCGGAACTGGAACATGCCAAGGTGATCGTGCGCCGCCAGGGGGCCGGGATCGTCGCCGCCCGGTCCAGCCGCGAAGTCGCGCGGCTCGAAGCGGAGCCGGAATCCGGCCGGAAGTGCCTTGCCTTCGCCTATAACGACTATCCGGATGAAAATATCTGGAACACCATTCACATGATCGCGCAGTACACCCGCCAGCACGGCTGCAACCTGCTCGACTGCAAGATTTATCCGGATACCCCCACCGAAACGATCCTGAACCTCGTTCAGTCCCGGACGGATTGCGCCGGGCTGGTTCTGCTGTTCGGCTCCGACCGGATGGACCGCGAACAGCTTGAGGCGCTCGGCAGGCTGCCGATGCGGGTGGTGGCGGTCGACAGCATGTTCTTCTACTCCGATTTCCTGCCGGATAACGTCTATGTGCTCTCGCCGGACGGGGCGGACTGCGCCGAAAAAATGGCCGAAGTTCTGGTGCGGCGCGGCCACCGCCGGATCGGGTACATCCGCAACGAACCGCGCAGCGAATACACCGACCTGCATCTGAAAGCATTCGGAGCGGCGCTGAAACGCGCCGGAGTTGAATTCGGCCCGGAGCAAATCTTCAGCGCGACGATCCGGTCGTGGGAAAATGCGCTGGATGCGGCAATCGCCCAGACCCGCGGCAGCATCGACGCGATCCGGCGGCTCGGACTGACGGCGCTGGCCTACAAGTCGAGCGGCGGAGCGCTGGTCGCGATCAGGGCGCTGCGCGAACTGGGCCTGACAGTGCCGCAGGAGATCAGTGTCGTCGGCGAAGGGGAACGTTCGCTGTACCATTATCTGGATCCCGGTTTGACGGTGGTGACGCCGGATTATCAGGCGATGAGCTGCGCGGCGGTCGAAATCGCGCTCGGCATCCGCACGCCGGAGAGCCACAACATATTTTTCCCGCACCGATTGATCGAACGTGAAAGCATAAAAGATTTAACCCGGATCAAATAGGAGGTTGGTCACAATGAAACGGATTTTTACTTTAATCGAACTGCTCTTAGTAATAGCGATCATCGCAATCACAACGAGCAGCTCAATTAAGGTAAAGATACATTTTTTCATTTTTCCCTCCGTCATCAATCATGTCTGGTTTGTTGGTCATAAAGGCTACGGTTCCAATCTGATGTTATGTTTGCTTACCCGGCCCGATGCCGTCCGAAGTCAACTTTGGAGTACGGAGCCCGAAGGGCTTGCTCCCGCAGAGCGGGAGTAAGCTTCAGCTCCGCTTTCAAGTCGCATATATCATATCATGATGCTTATGCTTAATTCGCCTTTCCATGCCATTACAGGTCACAAACTGGTTGCGCTTTGAACTGCGGATGGCTCCGGAGGGCCTTTTTCAAGGCCTGCCCGCCTGCGGCGCGCACGATCGCCCGTCCGGACCTCCCCGCTCGCCTCGGAACTCCCGTTGACTTGCGAAGCACTCCCATTCGCGGCGGGGCTAGCGCCCCTTACTTGTCCGCCTGCGGCGGCCAACCCTTCAACGTTCGCTGCGCTCACTACGCCAGGGAGGCTTCGCTCACTACGTTCGGCTTCGTCACTATCGTTCCTCGTTATTTTGCTGCCGCAAAATAATTCCCTCACATTCGTTCGCGGCGCTTGCCGCGCTTATTGTGCGCCGCGTAAAAGCAACTCGGCCTTTACCGGCGCTTGCCGCGCTTATTGTGCGCCGCGTAAAGGCGGCTCAGCTTTTATACCCCCTCGCCTACTATTTCAAATCCTTTCCGACGGTCAGCTTCCACTGTTTCGTATCGGGATCGAAAGTGAGCAGCGTCAGTTCCGCCGCCGGGCCGACGTACATCTTGCACTTGTTCCCCTCCGGGAGGCCGATATCGCTTTTGCCGCCCCGGTACGCTTTCTCCTCATCCGGGTACTGGAAGATATCGAACCAATACTGATCGAGCATCAATTGCTTCATCGACGAGTGCGAGTAAAATCCGAGCGTGATTCCGCCGGTCGCCGGATTGTAGATCGCCTTGTGCCCCCAGACCTTGTACATGTACCGGTACGGCGTGACCAGCACCTCCTCGCCCTGCCACGGTTGGCCCGCCGGTTTTACATAGAGGCCGAGGTGGTTGTTGTACACGTCGGTGGTGCTGCGGTGAATGGTGTACAGCGTATCGTTTTTGTCGCAGTTCAGCGTCGCATAGGACAGGAACGGCGTCGACTTGCCGGGTTTCACGTATTCCGGGGCGCTCCACGGCCCGTAGGGATTGTCCGGCTCCAGACTGTGGGTGTAAGCGACCGGATTGTGGTGGCCGTTCGCAATCACATGCAGGATGCCGCGGCTGTCCGCCGTGATCGCCGGCCAGTTGTGGCCGTCGTCGTGCGCTCCGCCGGAGAGCAGATAGCGCGGTTCGCCGAGCCTGCCGGTTTTCAAATCGTATTCGATGATGAAAGTCGGCGTGCCGTTTTTGCTGTATTCGGTGAAGGTCTTGCCGCTGCGCTGCTGCTGATAGCTCAGTTTCAGGCCGGGATGATCGGGTGGAATCGGCGGCATGACCGTCTGTTTCGCGCCTTTCACATCCTGCATCGCGATCGCGTTGACCGAAGCGACGCCGAAGACGATGAACACCTTGTCGCCGCGGGTAATCGCCAGATTGCCGCCGCCGGAGTGCTGATCCGGGGGGATCGCGAATTCGGCGTACTTGACCGGCTTGCCGAGGTCGAGGGAACCGTCGGCCTTTTTGGAAGGAGTCAGCAGATACCCGGCCGGATCTGCGTCCCGGAAGTAGCTGTAATCGCCGAGCAGGATCACCGGCGGGCGCTTCAGGCAGTCCCGGTTATGCCCGTCGAGCTTTTCAAACGTCGCGAGCCGCCCCGGCAGCCGGTGGACCTCGAAGCTCCTCATCCGGTCGCGGGAATGCAGCAGCAGCGTGGTCCGGGTGTGCCAGTCGACATTTTTACCGTCGGCGTCGAGTTTTTCGACCGGCACCAGCAAATAGAAGTCGCCGTCATTGTCGTAGCGGATCGCCTTTTCGCCGAGCGACTGGCCCCAGCTGAGCTGCAATCCCGGCCAACCCTGCTCCTTCGCCCACTGTTTCAGGATGGGAACCAGATCGGTGTATTGCCATTTGCCGTCTTCGCCCCGGAACTGAACCAGATCGCCGGAGTGGATATAGCCCCTGCCGTCCGGCCCGTAGCTGACGAAGCCGGGCAGGAAGTCCGGGCAGTAGTCGAAAAGCGCCCGCTCGGCAGCCTGATAATACTGGTGGGCGTAGGGGGCGTGCACCGGCTGCTCCCCCCGGGTTTCGGGATAGGGATGATTCAAATAGGCGCGCTGATATTCGCGCTTGTTCATTTTAAAGACAAAGCCGTCGGCGTCTTTCTCCTGCCGGATTTCCCCCGGAAACTCCGCGCTGTTGTCCGGTTCCGCTGCTGGACGCAACTCTTTGAGCGTCAGATCGGTCGCCGGATGGGGCTGTGCGCCGGCAACTTTCGTGAAGAACCACGCGCCGTCCACCTTGTCCCAGCCCGCCGGCTCCCCGACCGTTTCAAATTTGTCGCGGCTGACTGTGATCGTCTTTTCCCCGGTGAAGTTGACCGCGAACGGGAAACGGTAAAAGTCCCGGTACGGAGTCTGCTTCGAATCGGCGGAAAAAGCGAGCCAGACCGTTTCTCCGGTCGCCTCCTTCGAGGCGAGCTTCAGCGAAACCGCCGGCTGTCTGCTCCAATCCGCCGGAACCTGCGCCGCATGCAGCGTCGGATACATCGGATGGCGGTTCCAGCGCATCCCTCCGGCCTCCGGGCGGGCGCCGGTCGCCAGCTCCCGCATCGTTTTCGCCTCGATCCGCTTGCCCGGATCGTTGCCGAACCGGCTTTTCGCGGACCACATCTCTCCCTCCGGCATGGAGTCGAGCAGCTCCACCGGAGCGGTCAGCCATGCGCCGGGCGCGGAAAAATTCATCACTTCGGCCGGAGTGAACTTCTTCTCCCACGGATAAAGCTGTTCGCGCACCCGGCGCTGCCAGTTTTCCGGCAGCTTTGAATCATAGATGACCGGATCCTGCAAAAACAGGTCGCCCGCTTCTCCCGCCTTGCCGCCGCCGAGGGTCAGCGGACTCGACCCGGAGCGCAGCGCATCCGGCGGCACCTCCGAGCACACCTCCTGTCCGTCAATGAAAAGCTTGCCGTAGCTGGCCCCGTCAAGCTCCATCGCGACATGGTGAAGCCTGCCGCCCTGCAGCCGGACCGAACTTCTGCCGACGAAGTTTTCCTTGCCGTCGGACTTCTTCCAGGTCATGCCGTAGAGCAGATATTCGCCGTTGCCGGCGGGGGCCGCAAAGAGCTGCCACTGGTTGTTCTTGCCGCGCCGCCGGGCGATGTGGCGAAAGACCGCCTTTTCCGGCAGCCTGACCCACGCCTCGAAAGCGACGGTTTCCGGGTTGCCCGGATAGGGAAGCTCGATCCGCGCGTCAGGCCCCTTCAGCAGGAAGCCGCAGCCGCCGTCCAACCCCTCCGCGGCCTCGACCTTGCCGGTGACCAGTCCCCGGCGTCCGTCGGAACCGGTCACGGTCCCCTCCCGCATCGTCTCCGGCCGGACGCCCACCGGCGCCGCCGCACATGTCGCCGCCAGCAACCCGGCGCCGATCCATCCTGTCATCTTCCGGTGATTCATTTCAAGCTCCTGTATTTCATACCTGTATTATTCGTATCGCGGAACGTTCTCTTTTCCAATGCGTCAGTTACTGAATTCGAGGGTGGCCGGGTAGCGCCGTTTCAGGACCGGGACGGCGTTTCTCCTGATGATTTTTTCAGAAAGATACCGGATCGCATCCTCCGCCATCTGCGCCAGCGGCATTTTCACGTAGCCGAACGGGAAACCGCAGAAGTTGCGCATCTCCCCGATATCGTCGAAGCTGATCACGGCCATATCTTCCGGGATCCGGATATTCAACTGGTGAGCCGCCGCCGCGAACGGCAGGAAATGGGCGCCGAACGGAATATAGACCGCATCCGGCCGGTGCGACTTCAGATATTCGGTGATCACCGCCGTATATTCCGCGTCGGGCCGGTCCTGCACCAGACTGCAGAACAGCTCCGGCTCCGGGAAACTGCGATCGACCGCTTTCAGGTAGCCGCCGATACGCGCGACGCTGCTGCTGGTGCCGTCATTGGGAGTGATCAGCGCGATTTTCCGGCAGCCGCGTTCCCGCAGGCTGCGGACCGCCCGGAACGACTCCTCATAATAATCGACGTAAACCGACGCAAGATCGGGATGATGGGAAATGCGGTTGAACAAAATCACCTCAATCCCCTGCCGCGCGATCGCTTCAAGCTCGGCGTTTTCATCGGTATTCAGCGCCAGCAGCCCTTTCCAGTGGTTCGGCTTCAACAGCGCGGCGGAAATTTCACTGACCAGCGAAAGCTTCACCCGGCATTGCGGAGCGGTCGCCGCCGCCGCCTGATAGATTTTGGTGTAGTACCAGCTGACGTTGAAATTCATCTCGGTCAGGTTGATCGCGACATCGTTCAACTCCTGAGCGGGCGAAAAAGCCGGATCGGCGGGGTCGCAGACAAAAGAGCCGAGGCCGTTCTTCTTGACGATCAGGCCGTCCTTTTCCAGCTTCGCCAGCGCGGTGCGCACCGAAACCCGGCTGATGCAGTACCGTTCGCAAAGCTCCGGTTCGGACAGAATCCGGCTTCTGGGCGGCAACTGGCCGCTGCGGATCGCCTGCCGGATTTCATTCAGCATCCTGTCGTAGACCGCTTTTTTCCGGACCGGTTTATGGACCAATTCATCAAGCATATTCATCTCCGGTGTTTAATACCTGTATTATAATTATGACAAAGAAAGTTGAAAAAAGCAAATCTTTTTTGAAAAAAATTTCGATATTCGTGAGAAAACAAAAAAAGGAAGAAGGCGGGGGTAAGGGGGGCCCGTTCTTCTTCCTTCAGGGAAAAGGCGTTTTTTATTCGGCCGGATCGTACTTTGCGATCCCGACCAGCCGGTAACCTTTGGATTGCTTGTTGAGCACAAACCGGACCGGCTGTTCTCCGTTCAGCTTGCCGGTGATGTAAAACCGGGACGGAACATGTTCGACGGCGATGTATTTCACATCGGTCACCGAAAGTTTCCGGCCATGCTCCCGGAGCAGTTCGAGGCTGGACTTGACGGGGTCCTGTCCCTCCATGCACCGGATGGCCTCGCGTTCTTTCCGGGTCAGGCCGAAGAAGCGTTCCAGCGTGCCGGTACGGTTTTTATCATAGGCCTCCGCAATTGCGTCGAACGCCTGCTTCAGTTCCGCCTGCTCGGCGGCGGAAGCCTCCACCTCCGTTGGAATGTTATCCGGCGTTTTCTTCACATTGACGGCCCACACCATCGCCAGGCCGCCGATCACCAGTGCCGCAATCAATACCGCTTTTTTCATTGCCGTTCCTCCCGATTGCCATTATTCTCCGTACAGGCTTTCCGCCGTACCTTCGTCATTTTCATCGGCATCCAGACAGCCGATGTGGTTGACCGGATCGGCGTTCGCGGTTCCCATCGTGCCGCCGGCATGGGTGTAGAAACCGGTGCGGGAGCCGACGTGCCCGTCGGCGAAAGCGAAGTTGCCCTGCCCGCTGTGCCGGAAATGCACCTTGTTGCAGCTGATCAGGTTGTTGACCTTGAGCTTGCCGGCGTCGCTGGTCGCGGAATCGCCGTAACCGACCACGGCGGAGGGATTCTTGATGCGTCCCGGACGCTTTAGACCATAGGTAGAAGAAGCAGGTCGACCAGACCACATTTCAAAGACGCCGTGAACCTTCCGGTTGACGCCATAGCCGCCGCCGTTGGCCGCCGTAATCTTCTGGCCAGTCAGCATTCCGGCGACGGAAGCATGCGGACAGATGAACACATTAGAGGAAAGCTCCCGCATGATTTCCTGATCGGCATTGCCGGATTTCTTCAGGTAGGGAGTCAGGTATCCGTCGGCGGTGAAGTCGATGGAGTCGCCACTGCCGGAAGAACTGCCATTCGATACTCCGCACCAGTAAGTGCCGGAACCGCCCATCAGATACTGCCGGGCCGGTGAAATGAATTCATAATCGGCAGAATAGAGCGAATCCGCCTGTCCGATCGACTTCAGCCGCCCCACGCAGGAGGCGGAAATTCCCTTTTCCCGCGCCTGGTTGAGCGCCGGCAGCAGCATCCCGGCCAGAATCGCGATGATGGCGATCACGACGAGCAGCTCAATAAGAGTAAAATTTTTGTACCTCATTTTTCTCTAATGTCCCATAATGGTAATTGTGTTAATAAGATTCACTATATTATATTTGAATATTCTTCTTTTTTTTTCACTTGGTCAGTGCATCAAGCCGTTTCTGAATCACCGCGTCGGGATCTCTGGTGAATTCGGCAAGGTGGTCCTTCAGGCGCGCAGTCTCCTGTTCTTTCTTTTCGATCGCAGCGGACATCGCGAGAGTGCCCTGTACCAGCTGGCGGGTCACCTCTTTGCGCAACTGTCCGAGTACCTGCGGATCGCGGTTCTGCCGGTAGGCAGCAGCCAGCTTCGCAATCTTTTCCTCCTGCTCCTGCGCCTCGGGGCTGCGGAATTTCATCTTCCCCGGAGCGGAAGCCGCTGCCGCCGGAGCTTTCGCTCCGCCTTGTTTCAGGACCATCGCCAGCCGGGCTTTGACGGCCTCCAGCGCCTTCTCCTGTTCGGCATTGTGAGGGGGAACAGTCTGGAGCATCCGTTCATAATTGGCGAGAATCGCCGCTTTCAACGCCTGCAGGTCGGCTTCGGATTTGGAAGCCTTGTACTTCTCCGCCGCCAGCGTCACCGGACTTTTCTTTCCGCCGCGGCCGGGATGGTTGAAGAACATCAGCTTGTTCTCTTTAGCGAACTTCTGCGCCGCTTCCGGCCCCTCCAGCGCGGCGATCAGCCGCAGTTTCAATTCGTCCTCCTTGCGCTCCTGCAACTGCTTGAGCAGCACCTGACTGCCTGACACGATCCGCTGAAGCATCGCGATGCGCCGTTCCAGCTGAATCACTTCCGGGCTTTTCGGAACAGCCGGAGCGGCGGCGGCCGGAGCGACCGGAACCTTCTTTTCATCTTCCGCCATTTTCAGGTAGGATTCGGCGAGCTTGCGGACTCCGGCATGGATTGCGGAGCTGCTGTAGGTGGCTCCGGTCACGAAATCGACCTCCTTGCCGGGGATTTCATTCATCTTGAGCTTGTTCCAGCTTTCGAGAAACCTGGCGGCGCGGACCCGGTTCAGGAAGGAGGGGGTTTCCTGATTTTTGCCGATCAGGACTCCGGCCACGCGCTGTTCCTTGTCGAACAGCACCGCGATTTCGATGGTCCCGGCATAGCCGAACTGCCGTTCGGAATCGCCGATGGTTTCCAGATACAGCGAACCGAGCACATTGGAATTGCCGTCGCGCACCTGATAAACGCCCGGCTTGAGCAGGGTGAATTCCCCCGCTTCCGGAAATACCCGTTCAGCCTCCTTCACAAAAGGTTTGACCGGTTCCGGCACCTCCGCGCCGACAGCCAGAAGCGCCGATACCGCTGTTGCAAAAACGAGAAGCCGTTTCATTGAAGATTGTCCTTTCCTCAGCAAATTAGCCTTGCCTAATTTCAATTATGCAACCATTGCCGTTTTGCTGAAATGGTGAAAAATGGTTTGATTTGATGTTGCCTTCTAATATATCCGGGGAAAAGAAAATTGCAAATCGATAATTAGGTTTGTCTAACTTGTTTTTTGAAAATTTCCTCTCCACGGCTTTTCAGCCGGATCAGTTTCTTCAGGTTTATCCGCTCCGGCGGGTTGATTTTCATTGGAACGCGGCTACATTATACCGCAAGAAACAGTTTCAAGCCAACTTTTTATTCAGAGGAACAGGACTATGTATTACACCGGTTTTGCGGATGAGGCCTCCGTCGGCCTCGACGGACAGATCAAGGCGACCAAGGCGCTGGGCTGGAAGTATATCGAATCGCGCGCGATCGACGGCACCAACATCCATGATCTGCCCGAAGACAAATTCGAGGAGGCGGTCGCGAAGCTGGAAGAAGCCGGCGTGATGGTCAACTGCTTCGGCAGCGCGGTAGCGAACTGGGGCTGGGACCCGCTCAAGGAGGAGGATTTCCAGAAGACCGCCGAACAGCTCAAACGCGCGATCGTACGCATGAAGCGGCTCAACTGCAAAATGATCCGCGGCATGAGTTTCAAAGCGCTGTGGGAACGCCCCGCCTGGGATAAGGAGATCGAGGAAAACGTGTTCCGCAAGGTCAACGCCCTGGTCAGAATGTGCGAGGAAGCCGACATCCTCTATCTGCACGAAAACTGCAACAACTACGGCGGCATGTCCTGGAAGCACACCCTCAAGCTGCTCGACAACGTGAAGTCCCCGAACTTCAAACTTGTTTTCGACACCGGCAACCCGGTGCTGAACTTCGACCGCAGCGAAGGGGACGCGCTGGACAAGGTGCAGAGTTCGTGGGAGTTCTACCGCAACGTCAGGGAGTTTATCCACTACGTCCATATCAAGGATGCGATCTTCAAGGGCCGCAGTGAAAACGGCGGCTTCAACAAGGCCGAGTTCACCTTCCCCGGAGAAGGCGAAGGCGATGTGGTCCGGATCGTGACCGACCTGCTGAAGAACGGTTATGACGGCGGTTTCTCGATGGAACCGCACATGAAGCTGGTTTTCCATGAAGAAAACGCCGCGCAGAACGCCGTCGAGCGCATGGACAACTACGTCGAATACGGCAAACGCTTCATGAAGCTGGTCGAAGACGCCAGAGCCTCCCTCGCCAGATAAGGCGGGAATGCCTCCGGCGGCCGGGGGCGCTTCGTTCCCCCCGGTTATTACTCACAAGCAGGGCCAGCCCTATCGGCAGCACTTCGCACCGGCACGTTGCCGGTCGGGGTCAAGGGACGAAGTGCCCTTGTCGTCGAAGACGCTTGTGCGCTACTGCGCCCAGCTACCGGTGCCTGATTGCAAATCAGGCCGCGTAGCGCACAAGGTCTGCAAACCGCAGGGCTGCAGACCCGCCTGCCGCAAAAGCGGCAGGCTTCCCCGATTCCCCCAATCAGGCAGCAGGGCTGTAAGCCCCGTCTGCTGAAACAAAGCAACTGAAACCGGAAAAGAACAATGGATCTATTGATAGTTCTGGGAATACCTCTGATCGGGGTCGCCTGCGGCATCGCCTTTCAGTGCGGTTTGGCAATCGGGTGGAAATACTACTGGCTGTGGCTGCTGCTGGCAGGATTCAGCACAGTGCCGGTCGGCGGAATCGCCATGCTCGGAGCCTTTCAGGGAGCTTTCAATTCAGAGCCGGTCAACTTGTACCGGACGGATTTCTTCGGACACCTCGCCGAACTTCTGGAACAGTCGGAACACCCCGTTCAGGCGGTGAAGCAAATGGAAGCGGAAGTCGCCGCCGGAGTATGGGAACGCAAATGCGAAGAGTTCCTGCCGCCGCAATTGCCGGATGCCGTGCTGTATGTCGGAATTGTCTGCGCCATTGTCGCATTCAGCGCTCTCAGAATGAAAAACAGCTGGAAGCGCACGGCGATCTGGTTTCCGGCATGGCTGGCGGCGGTGGGGTTGATTTCGGGGTGGCTGTTTTGCGATGTCCGGCACTCCGCCACACGCAGCCATATCCGAATGAGCGACAGCGGCAGAACCCAACTGCTGGAAGAATTGCCGGCAGTTTTGGAAAAGAGTTCGATTTCCGGCGCGGCGGCCGCCGGAATCGTCCGAAACTACATTCAAGAGGAGTATCCGAACGTCTGCCACAGCGAACCGGCCAGTATGCTTCTGGCGGAGATTTCTACTGCCGCCGGCGGCGAATCTCCTCAAGAAAAAGACAGCTCCGGAACTTCGGGCCATGATGCCCCGGCTTCTCCTCAAGAATGAGCGGATTCCCCGGCGAATCGATTCGGAAACCTCCGGTATAATCATAGGAAAACGATTTCCGGGATGAGTGATCGCCGAAACAGAAAAGCTCTGATTCAGGGATGTAATCAAGTTTGCAAAGCAAATCCAGCCCGGCGTCGCCGAAAGCCGGCGGGAAATATCCGTCATACTCCTGCGCATACTCGCACAAGGCCAGGGAAATGTACAAAAGTTTCACACGACAATCCATTCGCTTCCCCTTTTCGGTAACGCTTCCGAGTGGCGGAAGGGTTATCCCAAGCAGGAGCAGAAGACCGAAAGAACCCACGCAGGCCGTACCGAGAAAACTCCTGCGACCTTTCCACAGGCGGCGGATCACATCAACCGCCAGCCACAGCAAGGCCAACAAAAGCAACGGAAGTTGAACCGTCTGCCAGCAATCCAGAGAAGTCGGCAGCGAATGGTCCAGCAGCCAGTATTCCGGGAAAGCGCCATGAATCAGACGCCACGCCAGAATCAGCAGCATGACCGCCCCGGGAACCAACAGAGAAATGATGTTTTCCTGCTTCGACTCCGCCATCAGCAGCTTCTCCTTGATCTTCCGCGTTTTCGATATCAGCAAGTTTGTAACATATTTTGCTGTGAAAAAAATAAGCCCCGCTTTCGCGAGGCTGAGTTTTTAATGGTACACCCGCACAGATTCGAACTGTGGACCCAATGATTAAGAGTCATTTGCTCTACCGACTGAGCTACGGGTGCCTGATGTGCTTTTTAATATGATGCAATTCGGGAAAAATGCAAGCGGATTTTCGGAAAAAACAGAAAAATTGTATTTTTTTTATGCTTTTTCCGGGATGCAGGACTGCGGAACTGGCTTTTTTCGGATCAGGCGCTATATTAACATGTATTTTAGTTCACAGATCACTATTATTTTTACGATTGAGAGAGGCCATGAAAACTTTTGACGGATTGTTTGTGGAACTGAAAGCCAAAGCCGCAGCCAATGATCCCGCTTCCGGAACCGTGAAGGAACTCGCCCGCGGCAAACATTTCATCGGCAAAAAGGTCGTGGAAGAGGCCGGCGAGGTCTGGATGGCCGCGGAATACGAAGGCCGTGAAAAGACCGCCGAGGAAATCTCCCAGCTGCTCTATCATCTTCAGGTGATGATGATCGCCAACGATCTCGAACTCGAAGACATCTACAAATATCTGTAAAACCGGTTCCATCCGGCTGCGATTCATTCTGTAAGGAACGTTCAATATGCTTCAAATGGCAATTCCGAATAAGGGCGCCCTCTCCGAGGACGCCGTCCGTCTGCTCCAGGAGGCGGGATACCGCTGCTCCCGCTCCGGCCGTGAACTGATCGTCCGTGACCAGGCCAACGAGATCGACTTCGTCTTCCTGCGCCCGCGCGACATCGCGCTCTACGTCGGCAACGGCGTGCTGGACCTCGGCATCACCGGCCGCGACCTCGAAATGGATTCCGGCGCCGCCGTCACCGAGGTGATGCCGCTGGAATTCGGCCGCTCCCGCTTCTGCTTCGCGGTGCCGAAGGATTCCGGGCTGACCGTCGAAAAGCTGGACGGCCTGCGCATCGCGACCTCCTACCCCGAACTGCTGCGGCAGAATCTGGAAAAGTTCGGCCTGAAGTGCCCGATCGTGAAACTGGACGGAGCGGTGGAGATTTCGATCCGGCTCGGTGTCGCGGATGCGATCGCCGACGTGGTCGAATCCGGCGCGACGCTGAAAGAGGCGGGGCTGGCGGTGATCGGCGAACCGATGTTGCACTCCGAAGCAGTGCTGGTCAGCCGTTCCGCCGAGCTGGCCGACCGCCCCGAAGTGCACAAGCTGGTCGCCCGGATCAAGGGGATTCTGGTGGCGCGCACCTATGCGATGATCGAATACGACATTCCGCGCGCCAGCGTCGAAGCCGCCTGCCGGATCACTCCGGGCATCGAAGCCCCGACCGTTTCGCCGCTCTCCAATCCGGACTGGGTCGCGGTCAAGGCGATGGTGCTCTGCAAGCAGTGCAACGGCATCATGGACGAACTGTATGAAATCGGCGCCCGCGGCATTATCGTGACGGATATCCGCTCCTGCCGGCTCTGACGGTCTTCCGGGAGATGGAAACGATGACTAAGACGGTTCTGGAACGCGCCCGCGAGGTGTTCGACACCGAGATCGAAGGGCTGCAGGCGGTTCGCGACAACCTGAACGGCTCCTTCGAAGAGCTGGTCGCCCGCTGTATGGAGACGCTCTCCAACGAAGGCAAGCTGATCTTCACCGGCATCGGCAAGAGCGGCTATATCGGCAAGAAGATCGCGGCGACGCTTTCCAGCGTCGGCTCGCCGTCGGTGTTCATGCACCCGGTGGAGGCCCGCCACGGCGACCTCGGCATGATCCAGAAGCATGACCTGCTGATCGCCCTCTCCTACAGCGGCGAAACCGAGGAGCTGCTCGTGGTGCTGAATCCGGCCAAGCGGCTCGGCGTGCAGCTTGCCGCCATCACGGCCTCCGCCGGTTCGACTCTCGGACGCATGAGCGATCTGGTCGTGGAAATGCCGGTGCCGCAGGAGGCGTGCCCGTTCAACCTCGCTCCGACCACCACCACCACGGCGCTGCTCGCACTCGGCGACGCGCTGGCGATGGTGCTGTTGGACCGGCAGGGATTCACCAAGTCCGACTACGGCCGGCTCCATCCGGGCGGCGCGATCGGCAGGATGGTGACGCTGCGCGCGATGGACATCATGCGCGACCTTGAACATACCGCGATCGTCCCGCCGGAGGCGAAGGTGCGCGACGCGCTTTACCGCATGAGCCATGCCCGCTGCGGCTCCGCGATCGTGGTCGCCCCGGACAACCGGCTGCTCGGCATTTTCACCGACGGCGACTTCCGCCGCTGGTGCGAAAAGGATATGTCGGTGCTGGAGCGTCTGATGAGCGAAGTGATGACTCCGAAGCCGGTCACGGTAAAGGCGGAACAGCTTGCGGTCGAAGTGCTTAAAACTCTGGAAACCCGCCATGTGGATGACATCGTGGTCGTGGACGACGGCGGCGTGGTGCAGGGCTTCATCGACGTGCAGGACCTGCCCGGCCTGAAATTGATGTAACAACCAGGCCGGTTGAAAGCGCCGGCGAAACCCGAGGATTGTTTGGTGGATAAATCAAAACTTCTGATGCTTGCCGCCGCATTTCTGCTGGCGCTGCCGCTTGCCGCCGACGATAAATCGGCCGACGATGCCTATCGTGAAGGTCTGGCACTCTATCAGGCAAAGGATTACAAGGCGGCGGGCGACAAGTTCGAAGCCGCTGAAATCGAGGCGGATTCCCCGGCCATCAAGGCGAACTCGATCCGGGCGCAGATCGGCGCATGGCGGATGTGCGGGCTGCTTTACAAGGAGTTCGAGGCGATCGAGTCGCTGATGGAGCGTTTCCCGGAATACGCCGACTTCGTGGAGCTGGTGAAGCGGGAGTACGAGATCGCCGACGCTTATTATCAGGGCAAGCGGGACCCCGCGTTCTGGTCGCTGCGCTGGATTCCGTGGCTGGTCGGCGACGACAAGAGCATCGAAGTGTTTGAAAAGGCGCTGGACCGGGCGCCGTTCGCGGAATCCGCCCCGGAAGCGCGGCTGCGGCTGGCCTATCTCTTCGACCAGAAGGGAAAAGTCAAAGAGTCGCTGGAACAACTGCGGATCATCATCCGGGATTTCCCGGATGCGAAGGCGTGCCGTTACGCGTATCTGGCGCTGGCCAACGGCCTGTACGAGCTCTCCCGGCGCGGCGACGGCGACGGGGCGTACAACCGCGAATCCTACGAATTGTTCAAAACCTTTCTGGAGAAGTACCCGGATGCGCCCGAAGCGCCGTGGGTCAAGGTGCGCATGGTCCGCTCCCGCGACATTCAGGCGGGGCGGCTCTACGAGCTGGCTGAATACTATGAACGCGCCGGGCGCAAGGAGGCCTCCGAACGCTATCTCGCCCAGGTGCTGAAGGATTACCCCGACACCACGTCGGCGGACGCCTCCGAGCGGCTGCTCGTGAAGCTGGACAGCACTTTCGTGCCGGAGGATTTCCGGGAAAAGCCGGAGGGGCGGCTGCCCCACTACCGGACCCGCCCGATTCCGGCGGAGGCCTCGCAACTGCTGATCGCCCCCGGCGACAGTGACCGCCGCTTCCTGCTGCCGGTCTTCAGCGTGCATCTGCCGGACGAACAGGATAAGGAGAAAAACGAATGAGAGTTGCCGCATTGATGATGTTGACGCTGCTGCTGGCCTGCGTGTCCGGCTGCGGCTACCGGGTCGGATCGCTGATGCACCCGCAGATCCGGACCGTCGCGGTCGCGCCGGTGGTCAATGAAACCATCGCCTACAACGTTTCCGCCGAAGTGCGCGGGCTGCTCTGCGAGGCTTTCATGACCGACGGTTCGCTGAAGCTGGTGGATATGAGCAAGGCGGACTGCATCGTGTACGCACGGGTGCTGGGCGTAAATTTCTCCGAAATCTCGTGGGCGACCAAAAGCAACGACTTCGACGTGCCGAACCAGTGGCGGGTTTCGCTGCTCATCGAATATTCCGTGGTGATTCCGGGACAGGCCAAGCCGCTGCTCACCGCGCGCAAAGCCAGCGGTTCCGCCGATTTCCAGACCGGCGCGGACCAGGAGATCGGACGGCGCAACGGCATCCGGCAGGCCGCCTACGCCGCGGCGAAAAATGTGGTTGCCGGCGTCACGGAAGCGTGGTAATTTCAGAACGGAGGTAGACGGTATGGGCAATTGTATTTTCTGCAAAATCGCGGCCGGTGAAATTCCGGCGGTCAAAATTTACGAAGACGAGCTGGTGCTGGCGTTTCTGGACATCGGCCCGATCAACTTCGGGCATACGCTGGTGATCCCGAAGGAACACCACGAGTCCAGCTCCACGATCCCCGAGGCGACGGCGGGACGGATGTTCCATATCGGTTCGCGGATCGGCATCGCCCTGCGGCGGGAACTGGATTACGACGCCTTCAACCTGCATCTGGCCGACGGGACGGCCGCCGGCCAGGTGGTGCCCCACGCCCATTTGCACGTGGTGCCGCGCGGCGTCGAAGACGGTTTCCACTGGAACTGGCGCCAGCTCAACTATCAGGAAGGACAGGCCGCCGAAATCGCCGCGAAGGTGGCGAAACGGCTTGGAAGCGCACTCGAAAAATAACAGGCGGCCGTGAAGCACGGCGGAAGGAGGCGGCAAATGCCGAAGGTGTTGCGGACTGTATTGTTGACGATTCTGCTGACGGCCGGGGCGCTGCTCTCCGGCGCCGATCTTCTCGACACGCTGGGAGAACAGCTGGATAAGCTCGAACCGCGCTTCTGGCCGGCTTTGGCCCGTTCTCCCGACTCCGATTATCACAAGCAGACCAAGAAACTGCTGCACGAAACGATGGGGATCAGCCGGGATATCGAGCGCGAACTGAGCCGGCAGGACATCCGGTTTGAACCCAAGATCGCTGGCGAGATGATGAAACTGCAGTGCATGTTCGAGGAGGATGTGAAGCGTTCGATGGCGAGCTGCTACACGGTGCGGATTCCCGCGACCGGCATGACCGCCTACGACCGTGAGTTCCAGCGGCTCCAGTCCCGGCAGGGCAAGCGCAAGGCCGACAAGAAAACCGCCTCCCTCTCCACGGTCGATCCGGACGCCTATGAAAACTGGCTCAACGATCAGGTGAACCGGAGCCTGAAGCAGATCCGCCGGTCCAGCGGCGACCGGAACGCGCGGCAGGACGAAAACATGAAGAGCAAAGTCACCGAATTCTGCGAAGCGGTCGCGAAAATCCGGGTCGCGCTCGTCCGGCTCCGGCAGGAAGTCAAACTGCAGTTCCGCTGATCAGCGCCAGGCGGCGAACGAAGCGTCGGCGGGCATCCGCCAGTCGCCGCGCGGCGACAGCGAAATGGTGCCGACCTTCGGCCCGTCCGGAATGCAGTTGCGCTTGAACTGCTGCTGGAAGAAGCGGCGCAGGAAAGTCGCCAGCGTCCGGTCGATCAGCTCCGCCGGATAACTCCCCTCGAACGCCGCTTCAGCCAGGAAGCGGATCTTCTCCGGCTCCGCGCCGTACTTGATGAAGTGGTACAGAAAGAAGTCGTGCAGCTCGTAGGGGCCGATCAGGTCCTCGGTTTTCTGGTTGATCGTGCCGTCCTCGGCGGCGGGCAGCAGCTCGGGGCTGACCGGGGTGTCGATCACGTCGCGCAACACCGCCGCCAGCTCCGGTTCGGCCCGCTCCGCGGTGGTTTCGATCAGGAAACGGATCAGGGTTTTCGGAATCGAACAGTTCACCGCGTACATCGACATGTGGTCGCCGTTGTAGGTGCTCCAGCCGAGCGCGATTTCGGAGAGGTCGCCGGTGCCGACCACCATCCCGCCGGACTTGTTCGCGACATCCATCAGAATCTGGGTCCGCTCGCGCGCCTGCACGTTTTCATAGGCGGTGTCGAGCACCGCCGGATCGTGGCCGATATCCTCGAAGTGGCGCAGACAGGCGGGCCTGATATCGACCTCGCGCAGCGTCACGCCGAGCAGTCTGCAGAGTTTCACCGCGTTGTTGTAGGTGCGGCCGGTAGTGCCGAAGCCGGGCATGGTGAATGCGGCGATGTCCGAAGCCGGGCGGCCGAGCAGTTTGCAGCACTCCGCCGCGACCAGCAGCGCCAGCGTCGAATCCAGCCCGCCGGAGATGCCGATCACCATGGTTTTCGCATGGGTATGTTCAATCCGCTTCGCGAGGCCGGCGCACTGGATGTCGAAGATTTCGAGGCAGCGTTCACGGCGGTCCGCCGCCCCTTCCGGCACAAAGGGCCGGGGCGGATTGTACGCGAATTCGAGGTCCGGCGAACCGGCGGCCTCCTCCAGCTCAACCCTGCGGTAGACGCGGTCGAGCGGTTCATTGTCGTTGAAGGAGCTTTCCGAACAGCGCGCCGCGCCGAGCCGCCCGAAGTCCACGTCGGCGTAAATCACCGAATTGCCGCGGTCGAACCGGCGGTTTTCCGCCGCGAGCCGCCCGTTGTCGGCGATCAGCGCATGGCCGCCGAACACCACGTCGGAGGTGGATTCATGCACCCCCGCCGAAGCCAGCACATAGGCGGCAAGACAGCGGGCGCTCTGCTGTTTCACCAGATCGCGGCGGTAGGCGGCCTTGGAGGCGAGTTCGGTTCCGGCGGAGAGGTTGAAGATTGCCCGCGCCCCGGCCAGCGCCAGTCCGGACGACGGCGGCCGCACTCCCCACAGGTCCTCGCAAAGCTCGACCGCGAACCGGAAACCGCGCCCGCCGTCGAACCACAGATCGGAGCCGAACGGCACCGGCCGCCGGTCGATCCGCACCAGTTCGCCCGCAACCTTCGCGCCGGAACGGAAATGGCGCTTTTCGTAGAACTCCCGGTAATTCGGCAGCAGCGACTTGGGGACCAGCCCCCGGATCATCCCGTTCTGCGCGACGGCGGCGACGTTGTAGATGCCTTCGCCGAACTTCAGCGGGAATCCGAAGATCGCGACGGTCCCCTGCCCTGCCGTGGCCTTCGCGAACCCGGCCGCCGCGGACTCGGCCCGCTCCAGCAGCCGTTCCTGAAAAAACAGGTCGCCGCAGGAGTAGCCGGTCACGGAAAGTTCCGGGAACACGACCGCCGCCGCCTGTTTCACGCACGCTTCGCGGTAGCACTCCAGCATTTGAGAAAGGTTGAACTCGACATCCGCCACCCGGATCACCGGGACAGCCGCCGCCAGACGATAAAATCCGAACATCGCAACTCCATGCTTGAATCAAAAATTTCATTTGCATTAATGTACCCGGTCAACCGGTCTGATGCAAGATGCTGCCGCCGCTTCCTCTTCATTTTTCACGGTTTCCGTGCTCTCCAGCCGATATCCGGTAATCATTAAGAGAAATAGCGCCATACCACTCCATTCCTTCAAGTTCAGGATAACACGGAATATGTATAAACGTCGACACCAGATTGGTCTGCCTTTCTACCTGCCCGGCGCGGTGATCGCGGCGGTTCCCGCATGGCTGCTGACCAACTGGTTCCATGACACGAAAGCCGGAACCGCCCTCGGCCCCTTCCGGGAGTTCGACCGGGAAATCCTGCGGCAGTTGACCGAAAAGAAAGAAAAAGAGTAATCGCCGGCGCGAAGTGCCGCTGTGCTCGTTTGACCGCATTTCACCACAAGTTTACGGACCGGCTCACGTCCGGCTTGAACGCGGAGACGAATCTACGCACACCAGGCTGCGTTGAATGGTTCAGGCGGCAAAAAATCAGGGGAGAAGCACGGGCACCCATGCTCTCCCCTGAACTCTTGTCTGCACTCCCCGGGGTCAGATCAGGCCGGCGGCTTCATCGAGGCCGAAGCGGATGTTCATGCACTGCACCGCCTGTCCCGACGCGCCCTTGGTCAGGTTGTCGATCACCGAAGTCACGATCACCTTGTTGGTGTGCGGATCGAGGTTGTAACCGATTTCGCAGGTGTTGGTCATCGACACGTATTTGGTGTCGGCGCAACGCTTCGCGGGAAGAATCCGCACGAACTGCTCATTGCCGTAAGCCTGCTCATAGACTTCGCCGATTTTTTCCAGCGTGCAACCGTCGGCGGCATCCATCAGGATCGTCGAATTGATGCAGCGGTTCATCGGAGCAAGGTGCGGGATGAAGTTGATCGCCATCTCCGGCACGCCCGCTGCGAACGCCATCTCCTGCTCGATTTCCGGCAGATGGCGGTGGCCGACGACGCCGTAGGCTTTCAGACTCTCGTTGCATTCCGGGAAAATATACGGCAGGTCAACCTTGCGTCCCGCCCCGGTCACGCCGGAGCAGCTGACCACCGCGATACCGGTCGGCTTGACCAGCTTCGCCGCCAGCAGCGGCGCGGTCGGCAGGATCGAACTGGTCGGATAGCACCCCGCGCACGCGACAAGGTCGGCGGTGCGGAGCTGGTCGCGGTAACGCTCCGGCAGGCCGTAGACCGCTTTGGCGAGCAGTTCCGGCGCCGGATGGTCCACCTTGTAATACTCCTTGTACTTCGCGGCGCTCTTGAGCCGGAAGTCGGCGGAAATGTCGAACACCTTCACGCCCGCCTTCAACAGCGGAATCGCGTATTCGGTCGCCAGCCCGTGCGGCAGTGCGAGGATCGCGGCATCGCACTTCGCGGCGATCTCATCCACCTTCGGCTCCACGAAGGTCAGCGGAGCGCCGGTGAAGCGCGGAAACACCGTTGACACCGGCTCGCCGGCGTTTTTGCGGGAGGTGATCGCGACCACTTCCGCGTTGGGGTGGCGCAACAGGATACGGAGCAGTTCCTCGCCCGCATAACCCGATGCGCCGAAAACTGCGACTCTGACTTTACTCATTTTATAACCTCTTTCAACAAAGGATGTTGTTAACGCAATTTACCATAGGCGTTGTCGAACCGCTCAAACGAACGCTCCAGCGTTTCGGCATCCACCAGCCCCGTATTCAGGTACTCGCTGAGCAGCTGCTTCGGATCGACCACCTTCTCCACCGCCCGGGCACTCGATTTCGCGAAGTTCCCGGCGATGGCGGCCTGCAGCTCGGCGGCAAGGTCGAGCGCCGGAGCGGCTTCCTCCGGCTCCTGCTTCACGCCGACCAGCTTTTCCAGCTCGGAACAGATCCGGTTCTGGTCGGCTTCCGCCGCTGCGGCCTGCTTTTCGAGCCTCTCCAGCGCCTTCGCATCTCCGGCGATGGCGCTTTTCAGCAACTGCGCCGCGCTGTTCAGCTTCCCGAAGCGGTCGAGATGCTCCACCGCCAGCGATGCTTCGTCGACCGTTTCGCCGCGCTTCAGCGCCGAAAACGCGGCCGCCAGCGGACGGGCCACCGTCTTGGCAAGCGTCAGCTTGTCGACCAGCACCCGTTTGCGAGCGCCGGAGAGCGCCTGCTCGAACCTGGCGCACGCCTTCTTCTCCTGATCGAAAGTCCGGCGGCAGGCCAGCTCGCGCAATTCGCGCTGAATCTCGTGATACCGTTTCTCCGCCGCGCCCGGTTCGGAGATCGCCGTTCCAAGTTGTTCCAGCTCCGCGATCAATTCGCGGCTGCGGTTCTCGCGCCCCGCGAACGCCTCACGGCAGCCGGAGAAGAATTTGTCCATCGCGGCGTTGAATTTCGCCGCGAGTTCCGGCTCCGCCCGGCCGGCGGCACCGGCGCTCTGATATTCGGCCCGGAGCTGCTTGGCGCGCCGGACCGCCTGTTCGCCGGACTGCTCGGCCAGTGTTTCAGCTTCCGCAATCAGCGCGCGTTTCTTTTCGGCGATCGCATCGAACTTGCGGTTGCGCTCGTCGAAATAGGCGCTGCGCGCGCCGAAGAATTTGTCCGCCGAAGCCCGGAAGTTGGCGTAAAGCGTTTTTTCCGCCGCTCCGGCGTGCGGAATCGTCTTCCATGCCGCCTGCAGGGTCTTGAACGCCTCGCTGGTCACATTCCACTCGGTCGAATCGGCCAGTTTGGCCGCCTGCTCGCAGAGCCCCTGCTTGGTCAGGGCCGCCTGCTTCTGCTCCTGGCGGCGCTGCGCGAAATACTCGTCGACCCGGTGCTGAAGCGCGCGGGTGGCCTCCAGATAACGGGTGTTGATTTCTTCGTTCTTGACTTTGGGCACACCGCCGAGGTTCTTCCACTTCTCGCGCAGTTCGTGCAATGCCCTGGCCGCTTTGGGCAGTTCGCTGTCCGGCACCGCGTTGAGCTTGTCCAGCTCGGCGCAGAGGTCCAGCTTGTGCGTGTAGCTCTCCCAGCGGGCGAGGTCGAGCGTCTCATAGTGCATCGCCAGCCGGGCCGCGGCTTTGTGCAGCGCATCGACATAACGGTCGGCGGCCTGCTTGGGAACGCGCCCGAGCGCCGCATATTCGATCTCGATTTCGGTTTTGCGGTCATGCAGCAGATTCATATCCTCGCCGGCGGTCAGGGCGGTGAACTCCTCCGCCAGCTTCAGCGCCTTTTCCGCCTTCTCCCGGTCGGCAGCGGCTTCCGCATCCAGCTTCTCCTTGAGCGGCCGGAACTTCGCTTCAAATCCGGCGGCATCCACCGCGTCGGCACCGACCGCATTCACGATATCGTTCCATTTGCGTTCCAGCGCCTCCGCTTCGCCGAGCGTCGCCAGGTCGCCGGCGGCGATCAGCGCGTCGAGTTCGCCCGTCACGGCGGCGGCGGCCTCCAGCTTCGCGGCGCGCGCTTTGAGCTTCGCTTCGTTTTCGGCGGCAGCGGTTTCAGCGGCCTGCACGGCTTCCGCGAACCGCTTGTCCAGAATTTCCGCATATTCGGGAGGAGGGAGCGGCAAAGCGTGAAACGCGGCGGTCAGCCGCCCGATTTCGGCAGGATAATCCTCCACCACCTTCGACGGCAGTTGTTCCAGCTCCGCGCAAACCGCTTCGCGCTGATGCAGGAGATCCCGGAGCGCGTCGGGAATTCCGACGACGACGGGCCGATTGGATTGGAGATTGTCAACTTGTTCGCTCATGAGTCCCTCATTCCCGAATTTCTCGGCCTCGGCGGGACGGCTTTCGCCGTCCCGCCTGCGCCGGCTCTGTAAAGTACCGCGGAATTCCCACCTCCCCCGGAGCGCCGGAATTCCGCAAAATAATGCCATTCCGTAAATTATAGCGCAATTTTATTATTTTTCCAACGCCTGAAGCGGATTTGACTTGAATTTTCGGTAAAAAAAATTATATTCCTGAAATGTTCCGGGCGGAAACCTGTTTTCTGTGCATGACAGAATATCAGAAATCCGGATCTGGAATCCGGTTCCGGCAGGAACGTCAATATCATTTACTACACAAGGAGGTTTTATTGTTATGGGACAGAAAAAAGAGTTCAAGACGGAAGTACGCCAGCTGCTGAATCTGATGATTCATTCGCTGTACTCCAACCGCGATATTTTCCTGCGCGAACTGGTGGCCAACGCCGCCGACGCGATCGACAAGGTGCGTTTTGAAAGCCTGACCAGGCCCGAACTCGCGAAAAAGTGGGAGATCCGCCTCGCGATCGACAAGCCGAACAAAACCCTGACCATCACCGACAACGGCATCGGCATGACCGAGGAGGAGGTCGTCGAAAACGTCGGCACCATCGCCAAGAGCGGCACCAAAGCCTTTCTGCAGATGCTTGAGGAAAAGGGCGACAAGGAGAACCTGCCGGAGCTGATCGGCCAGTTCGGCGTCGGTTTCTATTCGGCGTTCATGGTGGCCGAAAAGGTGGAGCTGACTACAAAGAAGGCCGGTTCCGACGCCCCGGCGGTCCGCTGGACCAGCAACGGAGAGGGCGAATACGAGCTTGACTCCGCCGCGAAGGAGGAGCCGGGCACCGAAATCAAGCTCTATCTGAAAGGCGACGCCGAACAGTATCTGGAAAGCTGGAAGATCAGCGGCATCGTGAAGAAGTATTCCGACTTCATCGAATACCCGATCATCCTGCCCGAGGTCAAGGTCAACGACGACAAGACCGAAACCGTCACCGACAAGGTGCTCAACTCGCAGAAGGCGATCTGGCTGCGGAAACCCTCCGAAATCACCGAGGAGGAGTACAAGAGCTTCTATTCGCATCTGTCGAACTTCGGCGGCACCGATTATTTGAAGGCGATCCACATTTCGGCGGAGGGCGTCAGCGAATTCAAGGCGCTGCTGTTCCTGCCGAAGGAGGCGCCGTTCAATCTGCTGATGCCGGACATCCAGAAGAAGGGGCTGCAGCTCTATGTGAAGCGGGTGTTCATCACCGACGAGTGCAAGCAGCTGCTCCCGGATTACCTGCGCTTCGTGTGCGGCGTGGTGGATTCCAACGACCTGCCGCTGAACGTGTCGCGTGAAATCCTGCAGGAGAACCCGCACCTCGCCAAGATCGAAAAGACCGTGACGACCAAGGTGCTCAGCGAATTGAAGAAACTGCTCGAAACCGACCGCGAAAGCTATGAAAAGTTCTTCAAGGAGTTCGGCCGCATCCTGAAAGAGGGGCTGCACACCGACTTCGCGAATGCCGAAAAGCTCAAGGATCTCGTGATGTACGAATCCATGAACACCGAGGCCGGCAAGATGATCACCCTCGACGACTATGTGAAGGCGATGCCGGAATCCCAGAAGGAGATCTATTTCATCACCGGCGACAAGCGCGAATCGGTCGCTTCCTCTCCGGCGCTGGAATACTTCCGCAGCAAGGGGTACGACGTGCTGTTCATGACCGACCCGATCGACGACTGGGTGATGCAGTCGATGTTCCAGTACCAGAAGAAGAACTTCAAGTCGATCGCGAAGGGCGACTTTGAAGTCGAAGGCGCGGCGGAGACGCTGAAAGCGGCGCAGGAGAAGTTCGCCAAGCTGGTGGAATTCCTGAAGACCGCGCTGGGCGACAAGGTCAGCGAAGTGCGCTTTTCGGCGCGGCTGACCGACAGCCCGTGCTGCCTGATCACCGAAGGCAACGCGCTGAGCCCGCACTTGGAACGTCTCTTCAAAGCGATGCACCAGGAGGTGCCGGAGAGCAAGCGCATCCTCGAACTCAATCCGAAGCATCCGCTGATCGAAGGGTTGTTCGACATCTATCTGAAGAACGACAAGGCTCCGGAGCTGACGGCCTACGCCAAAGTGCTGTTCGACCAGGCGCTGCTGACCGAAGGCAGTCCCCTGCCCGATCCCGCCGCGTTCGCGAAATCGGTGACCGACCTGCTGCTGAAGAGCATCACCGGTAAATAATCCCGGCAAAAATAAATATTGCGCTTGAAAAAAACGGTTTCAGGCGCAATATTTAGCAATTCACATCCGGAGAGATGGTCGAGTGGTTTAAGGCAGCGGTCTTGAAAACCGCCGTGGCGCAAGTCACCGAGGGTTCGAATCCCTCTCTCTCCGCCAATAACTTACAACAATTTCCGGTCAGTGTTCCGGTATTTTCATCTCCCCGTTTTTCCCAAAACTGACTTCCTGTTGTTTTTCAATTGAATCCGGCAAACACATTTTTCCAAGCAGGAGCCTCACACGATGAATGATAAACCGGTCGTTCCGATCAATTGTCTGTTTCAGGGGTGTTACAATCCCGCCTTTGAAGCGGAAATCAGCAAATGCAAGGACAAATGCTACAAGTATAACCAGCTGAATCCCAACGACCGGGAGGCGCAGCGCCGCATCCTCGCCGAACTGCTGGGGCAGATGGGGGAAAACGTGATCTTCACTCCGCCCTTCTGGTGCGATTACGGATACAACATCTCCGTCGGGGATTACTTTTACTCCAACCACAACCTGATCATCACCGACGGCGCCAGAGTGACGTTCGGAAGCCATGTGTTCATCGCCCCGAACTGCTGCTTTACGACCGCCGAGCATCCCGTCGATCCGGAACAGCGCAAGGCCGGACTGGAGATCGCCAAGCCGATCACCGTCGGCGACAACGTCTGGATCGGGGCGGGAACGACCGTCCTGGCCGGCGTGACCATCGGCGACAACTCCATCATCGGAGCCGGAAGCGTAGTTTCCAAGTCCATTCCCGCCAACGTGGTCGCCGTCGGCGTCCCCTGCCGGGTGATGCGGGAGATCACCGAGGCGGACAAATACCGTTACCCGCTCTATCAGGGGAACTGATCTTCCCCGGCGGATTCCGCAGGATTCGTTCCCCCCGTTCCCGCCCTGAGATTTCGTCAAATTCTGCTCAATAATTCCTGTTGCATTTCGTGGAATCGATGGCATATTACAGCAATGGCAGCAATGGAGGAGGAACAGCACATCATGGCGGAATGGGATTCCACACAATACCTGAAATTCGAGAAAGAGCGGAGCCGGGCCGCGATCGACCTCGCGAACCGGATTGAACTTGAAGCGCCGAAACGGATTCTCGACCTCGGCTGCGGCCCCGGCAACAGCACCCGGGTGCTGGCGGAACGTTTCCCCGGAGCGCACATCCTCGGCGTCGACAATTCAGCCAATATGATCGAAGCCGCCCGGCGGGATTATCCGGCGCTGGAGTTCCGGCTGTTCGACGCGACCGGCGACTTCGCGGAACTCGGCGGCAGTTACGACGTGGTCTTTTCCAACGCCTGCATCCAGTGGGTGCCGGACCATCCGCGGCTGCTGCGCAGTATGATGGGGCAGCTTGCGCCCGGCGGCGTGATGGCGGTGCAGATTCCGAACAACTTCGACGCGCCGGTCCACCACCGGATCATCCGCGAACTGGTCGCGGAACCGGAGTGGAAGCCCTTGTTCCCCGCGCCGCGCATCCTGTACTCATTGCCGCCCGACGACTACTTCGACCTGCTGGCGGAGCTGTCGCCGGAATTCCATCTGTGGGAAACGGTTTACTTCCAGCGCATGCCCTCCCATCAGGCGCTGCTCGAATGGTATCGCGGCACCGGTCTGCGCCCCTATCTGGCCGCGCTCTCCGGGGCGAAGAAAGAAGCGTTCGAGGCGGAAATCCTACGCCGGATCACGGAACGGTATCCGCTTCGGAAAAACGGCGAAATCATCTTCCACTTCCCGCGCCTCTTTTTCACCGCGGTGCAACAGTAAACTTATCGCCGTTTCAGCAGGCCGCGGAATCTGCGCCGCCACGAGGCCAGCTCGCGCGGCGGCGTGATCAGGAAAAATACTGCGCCCAGGCCGGCCGGAGCCAGCAGAAAGACGTAGTGTCCGAACCCGTGCAGAAGCAGCGCCCCGGCGGCGGCACCGAAGATGAAACAGACGATCACGCCGTAGTAGTGCAGCGCCTTATGCAGCTCCTCGCGCTTCCGGTCGAAGCAGCAGTGAAACAGCGCCTCCGTGCCGCTGCGGAGGTTTCCGGTACACATCGTCGAAGCGAACGGCAATCCCTGCACCCGGCGGAACGTCTGCACCTGCAGTGCGCACACGAACGAAATCAGCGCATTCACAATGAAGTCGAACTCTCCGTATGGAATGAAGCAGACCGGCGCCAGGCAGACCAGTTCCAGCAAAATCACGCACTGGTGCCACGTGACCCGCCGAAACGCCGGCAGCTTGCGATGCACGATTTCCGCAATGAAAATCCCCAGCGCATAGAACAGGATCGCCAGCACGTATCTCGAACTTGCCAGCCACTCCCGGTGCGCCAGGTGAAACCCGCACAGCACCATGTTGCCGGTCACCGCATTCGCAAACACCTTCCCCCGGTAAAGGTACGTGTAGATATCCAGAAAACCGCCGACCACGCTCAATACGCACGCCGCCGTCAGCCGCTCCGCATTTGCCGATGTAAGATTCATAATCCGCCGTATCCTCCGGCAGATAAAATACACGCTCAACCCTCGCGGTTCAAGTCCCCCCCCCTTGCCCATAAAAGTATTGGGGATTTCGCTCCCATCGGAACGAGCAGGAACCATCCGCACTAGTCATCTTAAAAATGCGATATATTTCAACCGAGCAGAAGCTGAAACTCTTTTCCGTGTATGCTCGTTGGGATTTTGCGTGGATATCAGACGAGATCGACGGTCAATCCGTCGTATGACCACTCCATGCATGGATTGTCGTCCAATGCGGCGGGAAATTTCGTGCAGGGCAACGGAGCGGCGAGATGGGAGATGTGAACCGCCCAGATGTGCGATTCCGGCGTGAGCGTGTTTTGCCGCCGCAGACGCGCGACGATTTCACGGATGGCCGGGAGACCCATGTGGCCCTGGTGTTCGCGGTGCTCCACGCCCCAGGTCGCATCGATGAAGATGTGGTCGACCCGGCGGTTTTTCAGCAATGCGAACGCCGATTCGGGGAAGCGGTCGCTGTCATTGGCGATCAATACGTTTTTTCCCGGAGTTTCAATCAGATACATCAGACACTCCTCGGTGGGGATGTGGTCGGTCGCAATCGCCGTCACCCGGATCCCGTCGAACGATACGGTTTCGCCGGAACGGAGCAATTGCGTTTGCAGCGTGATACCGAAATTCCGGTACGGCGCAAGCTGCTTCAACACTTCGGTGTTGCCGTAGAGGGTCACGATTTGTTCCGGCGCGGAAACCCCAAGTGTCTGATTCCACAGCTCCTCCGCGCCGAAGTGGTCGGAGTGGCTGTGGGTGATGAAGATCCGCCTGAGTTTCGTCAGGTCGAATCCCAGCTCGCGCGCCTGCATCGCTGTATCGGGGCCGAAATCGAACTTCACCGCATCGCCCAGCAGATATCCGGTGCGGGAACGGCGCTCCTTTCCGCCATTTTCACGCGCCGATACGCAGACCGGGCAACGGCAGAACAGCCCCGGAATCCCGACAGCATCCCCTGAACCGCAAACCATGAATTTCATATTCCATCCTCTTATCCGGTTGTCCGTCAATTGTTCCACTCTGTTTCGACGCTCCAGTTCAGCGCATTGCCGCGCATCGTCTTTCCGGGATATGAGATGCTCCAGTCACCGGAATTCTGGTCGGCGGTGACAACCGTGCCGTCGGCATAGACAGCCTGCTGACAGCGCCCGTCCGGAGACAGCTGCCTGTGATCGGTCATCTCCAGCAATGCGACCCGCCCGTGCAATTCCGCAACAATCCCTGCCGCCTCGACATCCTCGGCGGAAGCGTCCACCGACAGATAGGGCATGCCGGCGGAAATCAGCGCGTGCAGGAACGGGATGTCGTGCTTCGAATAATAGTACGAACCGCGCCGGCGTCCGGTTTCAAACGGTACGATCATCGCATCATGATAAACCAGAGCATAAAGCGGCAGCGGTATCGCGAAATTCTCATACTCCGGATTGACCGCCCAGGTGGTATGGTGAACCAGATGCAGGGTGCGGACAGTCCAGTCGGCGGCTTCTTCCGAACTGACGATGCCGAAATTCCGGCGGATATAATCAAAGCAGGCCCGACGGAGCCTGAAGGAGTCGGAACGTGTCATCCTGTGTTCATGATGGTAGCATTCATCACCGGAAACAGCGGAAAATACATCCAGATAACAGCCGTCGGGAGCCGCGCCAATTTCCCTGAGGTAAGTGTTGTTTCGCCTGACATAGTCCAGTGAACGGGTCGTACAGACCAGCGCGTTGGCGCCCCCGGCCCAGCTGTCTTCGATGTGGTGAGTTCCGTCTTCGCGCAACAGCAGCAGCTCCTTGTTGTAACTTGGAGCATCAAGATACATATCGCGGTACTGCTGATGATAAACCACGATGTAGTCATTTTCACGGGCGAAAGCGAGGAATTTTTTCAGACCTTCCTTGCCGCCGGCTTTCTCTCCCACCGGAATCTGATCCGGCTCAAGATTGTCATAGCCCCGGTAACCGATGCCGTCGACATGAATGTATGCCTTCCTGAGCCCGAACTTCCGCTGAATGCGTTCGAACTTTTCAATCAGATCGGCATAGGGGGTAAAGAGCGTATCCGTTCCGCTCCGCACGTTGTACTGGCGTGCCGTCACATGGAAGATCGGTGAACCGATCAGCCGGGCGAGCCTGGGAAGCTCGGCGATTTTGTCCGCAGTTGAACGGAACGTTCCGTTTTCCTGAGCGAGCCTGCGATACGTCTTGGCCATGGCAACATAGTTCCCGTCGACCAGTTTAAGCCGGGCGCGCCGGGTATAATTCATTTTTCCGAGAGAATGAATCCATTTGGGGGAAACAATGGTTCCGTTTTCCGGCGAATGATAAAGCTGGATTCCCGCATCATCCGGAGTTTCGAAGATCAGCATCGCCGACTTGTCGCCGCGGGTCACGCCCCACCATGGCATATATAGAGAAAGGCCGTAAGCCAGTCCGATTTTCCCGCAGTCGGCATAAGGCGCGTCGATTACTTTCGGCCAATTCCGGGGGATCATCAGTCCCGATGTATGCGGCACGATCGTCGCATCGACATCGTCGCCCGCGAACGCACCGGGCCAGCTGGCCAGTCGCAGCGCGGTATCCTCTTCCACCGGCCGCAGTTCAAACACCGCATCGCCGGTCGCGTAATCCAGACCGGCAAAGAGAATGACTTTCAAATCCGCAGACCGGCCGCCGACGGAAAAACCGGACAGGGATAATCTGATCCCGAAAATTCCGGCCCATTGTTCGGTTGAGATCGCAACAGACCCGGCGTCGGTGAGCTTTATTATATGCTCCGAACCATCCCGCAGTCTTGCCGCCGCATCGTCCGGAGTGCGCAGAACAAATGCATGACCGGCTTTCTGCAACGTCACCTGCAGATTTTTCGAGTTCAATTTCAGCGTGGTATCACCGGCAGAGAGCTCCAGCATACCGGGAGAAGTTTCATGGAATGAAACAAAACGGTCGGCTTTCAGCGCATCCGGAGTGGCGGCATCGCGCATCTGCTGTGCCCACGGCAAAGCATCGCAAACCGTTGCTGCAGTTTTTGTCTTCATCGGCAAATCCTTTTAAGGAGAGCTGAACCGGTTCAGGAATTCAGCTCTTCACTGGTTAATAATCCGTATTGTTATCCGTTCTATATGCCGTATTTGCAATAAGGCGCATCACATCAGGGCCTTGTTTCCAGGTCACTTGCCATCGTTTTTCGTACAGTTCGAGATTTTCAAATTATCAATTTTTCCCTCAAAGCCGTTCTCCTTGTCGCCCAGCGTGAAAAAGAAGTTCCGAAAATCCCGGTAGGGTGCGAAGCGGCTTTTCCCTTCTTTGACCCCGTCAATGAACAAGGTACCGCTTTTTTCGTCAAAAACGAACTTGACGGAATGCCAGACTCCAGTGCTGACAGGTTTCTCGGAAAGCACATAGCTCTGATCGCCGTAACGCCCGATGCGCAGCTTCCCGTCGCTCTGGATCCGGACGAAGAACCCGCCCTGGCAGACATGCCCGTTGCCGGACATGATCAGTCTGGAATCTTCCGGAATCTTATCCAGATAAAGGCTGAACTCCAGAACGCAATTGGCCAACGGCGAAACACGGCGGCGCAGCATCGTCTCACTTCCTTTGGTGAACACCAGACAATTGCTTCCGTCCGGCCCTTCCGGTTTCAGCAGTTGTTCAAAGGGATAGGTCAACGGACGGTCCCCAAGAGCATCTTCCCCCCCGTTATCGAAATTCCAGGAGCCTTCCCTGAGAACATGCGAATTCACCCTGAACGTTTTAACTTTATTCGTGCGGGGGACATCCGCGTAATATCCCATATTGTCAAGGGTCGCCTCCTGGCTGAAATAGGTTTCCAGAAGATTCATACGGACGAATGTCTCTTTGCCGAACGGAGTCAGGAACTTGGTGCAGGCATTTTTACCTTCGACGGTCAGAAAATTGATGTGGTAGACATCGCTTTCATGCGAAGGGCGCGAATAAAACCTGACGGTCAGTTCGGTCTGATCGGGCAACCCGTTCCCGGCAAAGACAGCGTGATTGTTCCAATCGTTGAATTCAAAACGGCATTCCTGATCGGCCCCGATAACGAGCTGCCGGTTCTTCAGCAGTTCCGCCGCCGGAGCGGAACCGATCAGTTGATCGTTGTGATAAACTTCAAAAACTGTTTCGGGGGTTGCATCCATCTGAGTACCATAGGCTCCCATGGCATAAGGAGCCAGCCGCAGGTGCTGCGGTCCCCAATCGACTTTGTCCATGTCGAGGTTGAACCCATGTTCCCGCTTCAGGCCGAGGATCTTACCGTTTTTAATCTTCAGCTCGAAACGGGCGGACGTATGCTTGGGATAAACAGTCAGATTCAATAAGCAGCTTTGCGAATCGGCAGTAAAATCGGCAACCATCCTGTCGTTGCGGAAGAGCATTGCGCGCGCAATTTTTTCAGGCGATCTGAATTTCACTTTGGCAGTTACAAGATTCGCATCCTGCCTGACTTCAAAATCAGCTTTCACTTCGGTCAGGTTATGAAACGCGCTTCTCTGAATGCTCCAGTTCTGAATCCAGGGAGTACGCAGCAGAACGGCAGGCAGCTTTCGTGTGGACGTTTTTGTCTGTCCGTCATAATTCCAGGTCAGCGTGATCTCCGGAAATATCGCATGGGAAACCGCAAGAGGACCGGAAGGAATAAGCCATTCACAGCGGTCAAAATCATTCATGTTCAGTTTCTTGCTCTGAAGTTTCCGGACTTCTTCACCGTTGTTGTTCAGCAGCCGGCCGGAAATCATGACTTTGCCCTGCGCTTGAATGGGAGTTGAAAGCGCAGTCAGGCGGATGACGGTTCCCGCCAGATATTCCCTGTTTGCGGCGAAATAAACTCTGGGTTCCGATTGCTTCGGAGCGGGATTCTGCCTGAAGTACTGGTCAATGAAAGCCTCCATTACTTCGGCGGAAGCTCCGAAATCAAACGTGCGCGGGAAAATGGGAGTTTCGCCGATGTCATTCCAGGTTGCAATATTCAGCCAATCGACCTCATCCGGCTTGAAAGCATGAAAGCAATCCCAGATTTTATCATATCCGCGGAAAGGAACATATCCGTAATGTCCCAGATCTTCCAGCCAGTTTCCGCGATATCCCGGCGTGATTGTCGCCACCGGTTTCTTGTTGAACCGGGCCAGTGCGTTGCGAAGCGCGACGAATTCTTTCCGATGAACACCTTCCGGTTCACCGCGGTCATTCCACGCCCGCGAGGAAAACATGAACGGATAAAAACTGTCGCAGACTTCACCATAAGGATCAATATAAGTCCCCTCGACCATTTTTTCCACATTGGAACGCCATTCCGCCGTTTCCCTGTGCAGGACATAGTAGATCTCGATTCCTTTCGCCTTCAGACGTCTCTTGATTTCGGCGATTTTCTCAGGCGAGTGCCGCCAGGCGCCCGAAAAGCTGAAGAAAATATACTTGTTGCCGATTTTGGGGAAATTGGGATGATTCCCCAGATTCTTCACAATTTTTTCCGTGGAGTCAACACTCAGCTGAATTCCCGCTTCCCCATCAAGCGGCTGGATGTCGAAACAGAATCCCACCAGAAAGGACGTGCCTTTTGCCGCCTCAAGGTAGCAGTCGGCAAAAGACATCTGATCCGCCGTCCCGATGTCCATGAAAAAACCGTCGATGCCGACAGCCTGCGCCATGGCAATTTCCCGCTTGGCGCTTTCGATCAATGTCGCATCCGGTTTCAAGGCGACTTCATGATACCCGTCGACCCGGAGCTGGCTGTTATATAAATTGTGCCACGGCACCGTGTGCGCGAAAACCATTTTCCGGCCGGGCTGGACTCCGGGGACTCCCGGTTTCAGGACAATCGGATCGGCGACCGCGATTCCGGCAATATCGACAGCCTGTTCAGGGACATCATCCCCGGCACAGACACTCAGTACAGTTCCGAGACAAAGCAATATCAGAGATTTTTTCTTGAAAGCAGTGAATAAGTTCATTTTTCATCCGGATGTTCCAAATTTTAACTTCAGGAATGTCGGGGGCCGCTCTCTGTTTTCCCTTGAAAGCGCATTCGCGGACAGGGCAATCCCCTTGACAATTTTCGTGTCACACAGCAGACTGAATCAATACAGATTTATTTTGACCCCGTTTGCCTCATAACAGACATTCTGCGATGTGTAAAAATCCCTCATATTATTCATCATGACCAATTTTGCGGAGCCGTCAAGAAACGTTACCGCGGAACTGTGATTGTGGCGCAATGCGATGGCATTCATATTGAATACCAGATGGTCGGCCATCTCCTCGCCGGATACCTGAGCCGGTCCGGAAGTCCAGCTGTCCATGTTCACATTGATGGAATCTGCGAAAACCGGCTGCCGGGCGGGAGCGGGATGTCTTGTGATGTCCCATTGATACCACCAGCCGTATTCATCGCTTGAGTAGGCCCAGGAAACTCCGATATTCAGGTTATAAAGAAAATTCATATGAAACATGCCGGTGATGTTGTACATGCTTGAAGTTCTCGGAAGCGCGTTGGGACAATGAAGATTTGCAATCTCACCGAAACTGTTCACGATCTGTGCTTCCGTGACATCGTTGCCGGAGTGCCCCTCCACGGTAATATACCCGGCACGCACAAATGGAATCGGCCATGAAACCCTGGGCACGCCGACCGTCTTATAATCTGTCGCATACATCGACAGCATTAATCCATGCTGTTTTTTGTTGTTGATGCAAGTGATCGCCCGTGCTTTATCCCGCGCCTGATTCAACGCGGGCAACAACATCGAAGCGAGAATGGCAATGATGGCGATAACTACGAGAAGCTCGATCAATGTAAAAGAACATTTTTTCATGATTTCTTCCTTTGTGTTTGAGTTGAGTTGGGGAAACATGTTGAGACTCCTTATCCTATTTGAAGGCGATTGAAGACGCTTTTACGTTCGACGAGGTGCTGCGGAATAAAAATTTTACGGTTTCCCATGGGAGCGCCGTCGACGAATTCGACCATCCGGCTGACCATCTCCTGGTAATCCGCCGTGATCGCGGTGAGCGGCGGGGAGCAGAATCCGAAAATCTTGATGTCGCCTTCGCCGATGACGCTGATATCCTCGGGAACGCGGTATCCCCCTCCCGGAGCGTCGCCACCGAAAACTGACGGGTCAGCGCACGCACCGTTGGCATTTTCTGGACCGAGGAAGGCTTCAATGCCTCTTCTTTTAACTTGTTTTTCATGGATTTTATAGATGCGGCAAGTAATCAAAGTAAACCGGCAGGCACGTTTCATTTTCTCATCCTTTCCACTGACCACTGCATTTGAAGATTTCATGGAGAACCAACTTTCACTTGTTTGAAACGCGCGCCCGAAGGGCAGCCCGGCACGTTTAATCCAATTTTGGATTACATTATAATTATACCATACCTGAAGCGGAATGTCAATAGGGAAAACATAAAAAATTCAAATTAATCGCGATTCGCAGCCGGTTTCAGCTGAACGCTTTCCGGCGTGAGACGCAACGGCGGAATCCAGCGCAGCGACGGGACGCTTTCCGCGCCGCGCAGACGGTTCAGCAGCTGTTCGACCGCGCCTTCGGCCAGCTCCCGGCTGTCGATCTCGTAGTCGATCACCTCCCGGCACGGGAAGTCGATCGGCGCCTTGCGGTTGCGCAGACAGACGGCGGGCGGCAGATAGTCGATCCGCCTCCCCTGCTTCCGGACCAGCTCCGAAAAAAAGCCCTGCGCGATGATGTCGTCGCCGATCACCACGCTGTCCGGCCTCCGCTCCGGCGGCATCCGCAGGAACGCGTCGGCGAGCCGATGGCCGCTTTCAAGCCCGTAGCCTTCGAGGTACATCGCGTCAAGCGGCACCGGGCACTCCGGCCAGCCCGCCAGATATTCCGCAAGGCGCGGAAGGCTGAAACAGCGCAGCGGACCGGGACCGATCAGGATGCGCGGCATCCGGTATCCGGCCTCCCGCAGTTCGTCCAGCCCCCGGATCATGAAACCGACCGAATCCAGGAAAATCCCGGATTCCACATGCGACGGAGGCCCGCAAAAACAGACCTTCAGCCCGGCTTCATCCAGACCGGGCAGCAGTTTCTCCGCATAGAAGTCGGAGATGCTGATCAGCCCGTGCACCAGCTTCTGCGAAACCGCATACTCAAGGCCGGGGAAGTCCGAAAACTCCGGCGTGTCGCGGTACTCCTCCCGGAACGGGAACATCGTGCATTCGCAGCCGTTTTTCTGCAGCGCATCCTGCACCGCGTAGGCGAGGCTCCAGTTGAACATGTGAGGGGCATCCAGCAACAGCCCCACGATGCCGATCGAACGCCCCGGCAGCCCCTCCGGCTTCGCGTTGCGCACGAATACCCCTACCCGGCGGCGCGCCTCCAGCACCCCGTCCTGCACCAGCGCCTTGACCGCGCGGTCCAGCGTGGCGCAGCCGATCTGCAGATGGCGGCAAAGCTCGGTCTGCGAAGGGATTTTATCCCCTTCGCGCAGCTTCCGGTCCCAGATATAACGCAGGATGCCCTGCTTGGCCTTCTCGGTCTGTCTGCCCAGATTCTGTCCGAAAATCATCGGATCTCCTCATGAATGGTCCGCGCCTTCCCGACTGCCGGAGGAAAGCGATAATCTATTTTTAGATTACAATTTCAATTATACAGCAAAACAACGGGAATGTCAAGAGAGGAACCGGAAAAAACGGATAATTTTTCCCTTTCCGGGGAGCGGATTTGCTTTTTTCCGGTTCGCATGTAGGGTATGACAGAAACATCAGGAGCAGATTCATGATAACGGTATTGGTCACGCAGCCGCAGTACGACAAGGTACGCGAAGTCTTTGAACATGCGGAGGGCTTTCAATGCTTTCCCGCCCCCGAATCCGAACCGGAACTGGCGCGCCTGGTCCGCGAAAAGCACGCGAAATACGTGATCGTCGGCGGCGCCCCGTACCGGAACGAGCTGTACGACGCGGTTCCGAAAGGCGGCGTGATCGCCCGCTTCGGCGTCGGCTGCGACAACATCGACCTCCCGCGCGCCGCCGAAAAGAGCATCTACTGCACCAACACGCCCGGCGCACTCGAACAATCCGTCGCAGAGTGCGCCATCGGCATGATCCTGCTGGCGGCGCGTCAATTCATCGCCGCGGCCGACGACTGCCGCAACGGGCTCTGGCAGCCCCAAACCGGCTGCGAACTCGCCGGCAAGACACTGGCCGTAATCGGCTGCGGCGCTATCGGCAGCCGGGTCGCCGCCATCGCCAAAAACGGTTTCGGAATGAGCGTGACCGGCGTGATCCGCTCCGCTCCCCGCCCTGACTGCCCCGCCGACCGCTTCGTGAAAAACTGGAGTGACGCGGTGGCCGACGCCGATTTCGTCTCCCTCCACATCCCCGGCTCCCCGGAAAACCTCAATTACGTTTCCGCCGGGCGGCTGAAACAAATGAAACCCGGTTCCTGGCTGATCAACACCGCCCGGGGCAGCGTGGTCGACGAAGCCGCGCTCTATGACGCACTGCTTTCCGGTCGGATCGGCGGCGCGGTATCGGATGTTTTCCGGCAGGAGCCTTACGCTCCCTCCGGCAAGGACCTGCGCACCCTCCCCAACATGATCATGACGCCCCATATCGGCAGCAGCACCCGGGAAGCCTGTCGCCGCATCGCGCTGGCGGCGCTGAAAAACATCCGGCTCTGCGAACTCGGCGATCCCCTGAGCATGAATCTGCTGAATCCCCGCTGATTCCGCAGGCTGTCGGGCAATAAAAAAAACTCCCGCACGTCTTTCGCGCGGGAGCTTTCGTTACGCCGATGCTCAATTGCCGTTCGCATCCAACCCTTCGCTGCTGAGGTTCTGGATGATGTCCACGCTGGTCTGGTCGGCGTTGGCGGCCTTCTCGCCGCCCAGCGTCGTGGTGATGCCGGAAATCATGTCGCGCAGACGATCGCTGAAGCTCGCCAGCACAAAGAGCGCCGCGAGCGCCACCACCGCGATCAGAATCACATACTCCATCAACGCCTGTCCGCGACGACGCTTCAGCCGTTTGCCACGAATCAACATAACCGCTTCCTCCTGTGTTATTCAGGCGCCCGCCCTTCACGGCGCCGATTCCTCAATTATTACGGAAGGTCGAAACTGACCAGATCAATCAAACGGCGCCCGTTCTTCGACGCCCCTCGAAACAATGCGATGAAAGCGAGGGTCAATACCGTACAGAGCGCCAGCATGATCACGTATTCCATCAGCACCTGCCCGGATTTTTTCCCTGCCCGCTTCAAAGCCGCATCCCCTGTGCCGTTCAGCGCCGGGCACGGCCCTTGCGCATCACGATCTCATTTTTTTCATTCAGTACGATCACAGTCGGAGCGATCACCGCGGCCTCTTCCAGCGTACAGACCGAAAACGCCATGATCGTCACCACATCCCCCACCTTGCCGCGATGGGCGGCAGGCCCGTTCAGGCAGAATACCTTGCTGCCCGGTTCTCCCGGAATCGCATAGGTTTCAAGCCGTTCGCCGTTGTTGCGGTTCACCACCAGAATTTTTTCGTACGGCAGGATGCCCGCCTCGGCCAGCAGCTCGGGATCGATCTCCAGACTGCCCTCGTAATCCAGCAGACACGCCGTCAACCTCGCGGTATGGATCTTACCGCTCAACATAATCTTCTGCATAATAAAAACGACCAAACAAAATTATCTTCGTTACTCCCGCCCTCATTCAATAATATAATCCGCTTTTTCAAATAATCATCCGGTTGTTTCGCTTTTTTTAACCAATTTTCCACAAAAAGTGTGATAAAAACCCGTTCCGCTCCTTTCAAAAAAGCGGATCGCATGTAAATTATAACGCGCGATTTAACTCTTTTACCTGAAGGAATTGGAATTTATCATGAAAAAGCTCGAAGCTCATCTGGAATGCGTCCGCTGTCATAAGACCTACGACCTCTCCAAGGTGCGGTACAACTGTGACTGCGGCGGCATTCTCGACCTCGTCCGCGACCTCTCGGAGGTCGACGGCGGCGAACTCAAGGCCCTGTGGGACTCCCGCTGGGGCCTGAAGCGCGGCGCGACCAGTTCGGGCGTCTGGCGCTATAAAGAGCTTATTTTCGACCTGCCTGACGATCAGATCGTAACCCGGCAGGAAGGCAACACCCGCCTCTACGACGCGGGCAAGGCGGGCGTCTACGCCGGGCTCAGGCACTTCCAGCTCAAGCATGAGGGCGAAAACCCCACCGGCAGCTTCAAGGATCGCGGCATGACCTGCGGCACCACCGCCGCCAGATTCTACGGAGCGAAAACCGTCGCCTGCGCCAGCACCGGCAACACCAGCGCATCGATGGCCAGCTACGCGGCGGTTTCCGGACTCAGTTCGGTGATCTTCATCCCCGAAGGCAAGATCGCGTACGGCAAGCTCGCCCAGGCGCTCGCCTTCGGCGGCAAAACGCTGCAGATCCGCGGCAACTTCGACGATGCGATGGCGCTGGTCCAGCAGGTCTGCCACGAATTGAACATCTATTTGCTCAACTCGATCAACCCGTTCCGGATCGAAGGGCAGAAGGCGATCGGCTTTGAAGTGCTCCAGCAGCTCGACTGGCAGGTGCCGGACTGGTTCGTGATTCCGGGAGGCAACCTCGGCAACAACACCGCGCTCTCCAAGGGCATGAAGGAGCTGTACGACCTCGGCATCATCGACAAGATTCCGCGTATCGCGGTGATTCAGGCCGCCGGCTCCGCCCCGCTCTACAAGATGTGGAAGAACCATACCCCCTACGAAGCGGTCAAAAACCCCGAAACCATCGCGACCGCGATCAAGATCGGCAACCCGGTTTCGTGGGAAAAGTCCCTGCGCGGCCTCGAATGGTGCAACGGCGTGGTCGAATCCGTGACCGAGCAGGAGATCATGGACGCGAAAGCGATGGTCGATGCGGCCGGAATCGGCGCGGAACCGGCGAGCTGCTGCTCGGTGGCCGGAGCGAAAAAGCTGGTCGACGCCGGTGTGATCGATCCCGAAGCGCACGTGGTCGGCATCCTGACCGGCAATGTGCTGAAGGACCCGGATGCGGTGATCGGCTATCACAAGGATGAGCTTTTCGACCACTACGGCATCCGCGGCACCTACGCGAACAAGCCGCAGGTGATCGACGCAACCGTCGACGCCGTGAAAGCCGCGCTCGGCCGCTGACCCGCCCGGATCGGGGATTTCGCTCCTTTCGAAGCGCCCTGCTCGCCAAAGGCGAAATCCCGGATCCCCTTGAAACTCAGATCGATGAAAAGTCGACTTTCGGCGGCAGTTCCAGCAGGTAAACGCCCCGCCGCCCGTCGTCGATGCTGTCGACCGTCACGAACCGCCCGCTTTGCGACCAGCGCGGATGCAGATCGCAGCGCACATCTCCGGGGGTGCCGGCCGGCTGCCGGTGGAGGAAGCTCCCCAGCCGGACCAGCTTCCCGGTCGCGGCCTCCACCAGCGCCAGATACTGGCGGCCGTCCGCATCCGGGTAGGTATCAGCCAGCATCGTCCGGCCATCCGGAGAAAAGACCAGGTGCCCCATCGGCCCCTGCCCCGCTGAAATCCGTTCAGCCCGCAACGGCAGCTCGCGTTCGTCGAATACAAGGTACTCGGAACCTTTTCCGCGCCAGTTGGCGTCGATCAGGATCTCATTCGGCGTGCGTCCCCAGATCTGGTGGGAAATCATCCCGTGCCAGTAGAAATCCGGCAGCGGACAGCGCAATTCTCCGCCGTCGAGATTGCTGGTGTACATAAAGGTTTTCCAACGCGGGCGGCGCTCGTCCGGGCACTGGCGGAACAGCCACAGCAGTCTGGTCGAATCGCAGTTGAAGATTGCGTGGTTCAGCCACAGATAAAGATCGTCCAGCTCATAGCGGCACGGGTGAAGCTCCATCATTCTCCGGTAGCTGACGATCAGACGGCTTTCAAAGGTGCCGAGGTCGATCAGGGTGATCCCCTCGGAGTCGGGGTCCGGATGGCGTTCGGCGGGCAGGTACGCCTCGGCATAGCTGTAACCGCGGCGCGGAATCCGGGCGAAGTTCAGACTGACCGCCCAACGCCCGTCCGGGCTGACCGCGTAGAAGGCGGGAAAAACGGTCCGGACCACCCCTCTGCCGAGCTGATAAATCCGGGTCACGACCCGGCCGGCCTCGTCGATGTCGTTGTAGCCGAAGCAGCCCGGGCGATTCTTCAGCCACAGCGTCATGCTCCCCTGCTGGTGGCACCATGCGCGGGTGGTCGCAACCGGCGTGAATGTCCCCGGATTTTCCCGGTCGAGCAGCCCGATTTCGGCGGTTTCACCGGGAAGCGGCAGCCGTTCGCACTGCCCGACCTTCAGTGCAAGGTGATACCGTTCGGAGCCGTCCCACGGGCAGCGGTCGTAGTAACCGAAGAAATAGTGCCCGTCGTCCGGCGAAAGTTTCGTCCAGTTGAATTGCATGATACTCTGTTTTCCTTCTGAAAATTATGTTTATTTTCCTGCCGGGACGGCGGAAAGCCGTTCCTGATACAACCGCCCGCCAAGCCGGCGCGACGCCTCCACCATCGCCGGGTACGGAGTGTCGGTCACGTCGAGAAAACCGACCTGCCCGTTCTCGCCGTCCAACGTCCGTCCGAGCGCCGGCTGGTCGTACAGCTGGAAATACTGCACACCGACGATCGCCGGATTGTAAAGCGCGCTGCGGACGTAGCGGTCGAACGCCCTTGCCCGCTCCTCCTGTCCGGCCACGGCGCAGAGTCCGGCCCACTCCGGCCCGTATCCCGGCGTGCCGAAGTGAAATTCCCCGATGATCACCGGCTTGTCGATTCCCTTCGGCAGCCGGAAGGTGCCGATGGAGTATTTATAGAAGTTGAAGCTCAACACATCGCAGTATTCGGCTGCGATCCGCACGATGCTGTTCCGGTAGTTGTTGGTGAACCGGCAGCCGAGATAGAGCTTGCCGGGCGCGATCTCGCGCATCGCTTGCCGCACCGATGCGAAATAGGTGTGCACAAGGCGCATGTTGAAGGCGTTCAGGTCCGCCCATGCGTTTAGGTCGACCGGAACTGCGGCGGAGGCGAGAAAGGCCTCCCATGAGGGATATTCCGTTTTCCAGACGGCATTGAGCCTGCCGATCGAGCCGTATTTTTTCTCCAGCATACGCCGGAACTCCTGCTTGGCGGGCTGGCTTGCCGGAGACCTGAGCACGCCGCGCGCCAGGTCGGCGTCGTCTCGTCCCCAGCCGATTTCATTGTGCACATAGAGCCCGATGCAGTACGGGTCTTGCAACGCCTCGCCGAAATCCTGTTTGAGATTGCGCGCCAGAAGTCCGGCATAGTCCGGTGAAAACACATCATCGAAATTCGCCCAGTTGCCGTGTGCCCCGGCGATCTGCGGACAACGGGTCTGGTGGGCGGTGTGCGCATAGGGCATCCTGCTGGCCCGCACAATCTGCTGCGAACAGGAGTTGCCGAATGCGTTGAATCCCCAGCTGCGGAGCCGCTCCGGAATCCGGCGGCAGGCGTAATCATAAGCGGTTTTACGTCCGTCGGCTTCCGGGTCGGCCACTCCGAGCTTCCGCATCAGGTTCAGGCCGAGAAAGCTGACCTGCATCACACTGCGGGGCCTGCTCCCCTTGTAGAAGCCGAGCCGGAGTGCGCCGGGATAAGCATAATATGTCCACTCATTGGCCCGGCAGCGCGGCGGCAGTGCTTCAAAACAGTGTTCCCGCCGTGTCACGCCGGTCGCTTCGGAGAGGTCACACCGATTGACGCCGAACAGCCAGAAAAGCCTTCCCTCCGGGTCTGCGAAAAACCATTTGCCGCGATATTTCTCCACCCGGAACCCGCCGGTCGCCTCCAGCTGCGGTCCGCCGGTCCAGCCGCCGAACCGGGTCCGTTCCGCCGGAGCGGGATGGGCGGCCAGATCGCGTTCCTCGTCAGCGGCGCGTATCTTCCATTCCGAAACGTCTTTCAGTTTGCCCGGCCAGTCGGAGTGCCTGTACTGCCCGAACCGGTCAAGACAGGGATAGAAAGTCTCCGCGCTTTCCAACGCCTCCGGCAGCGGAGCCGTTTTTTCCGCCAGATGCAGGTTCCCGATTCTGAACCTCTTTGCCTGGCAGGGGTCTTTGACGAAAAAGCGGATTTCATCGACCATGCCGTCGGCGGGCAGGTGATTCTCCCGGCAGTTGAACCCCTCGAACGCGCAACGCAGTCCCTGCGGCGCAAATCCACTCTCCCGGCTGCGGATCAGCGGCACCCGCAACATGGCCCGCTCTCCGGGCGCAAGGCCGATTCCGCCGGAAATCTTATTCAGGAAAATCTCTTTTTTGCCGGATCCGCGCTTGAGCCGGACGATTTCGACCTGAAGCTGTGCGGGAAACGCGTTGAGGTTGGACACCTCCGCGCGGAACTCCCGGCAGCCGTTGAAATCGAAACGCCCGCCCCCCTCCGGCGTCAGTGCGACGCCCGGCCAGCGCCCGGCCGGCTCCATTGGAATGGTCAGTTCCAGCTTTCTCCCCGCGATAACGCCCTCCCCCCCGAACATGGCGCGGACGTTCCCGAACTCCAGCCCGCTCGCCTCCCGGGAAACATGCAACAGACAGAAAAGCAGGAGAACGAACAGAAATTTCATCATAAAAAATGCCTCATGATTGTAGTAAAACTGCATCAGCGTTGAATTACAACGCCCTCGGCTTCCGCAAGGACCTTGACTTTCAGCGGGGAAGCGAACAATTCGGCAGAACCGAGATTTTCAACATGACCGTCAGCCATTGCGACGTTGGCCCGGTTCCCGTGGCGCAGTCCGATATAAGCGCCGTCCGTCTGGACCGAATCAATATAGAAGTAGCTGTATTCACCGCCCTTCTGACTCTGATTGGCATTGATGGCGGTACTGTTGTCGCCAACCACCGTATCCGCCAGCAGAATAAAGCGGCCGGGACTCTTCAGACGGGATGAAGCAATGTAAAATACATTACCCGTCCCACGAAGCCACGGATAACCGAACTCCGCCGTCAGATCGGTATCCCAGAGCATGTACCATCCCGTGTTGTTCACCTTGACGAAATTCCGGGGATTGATCATCCCGTAGGTACGCCGCCCGGCATTGGCGGCATTGCCGTAAGTCAGCGGATTCGGAGCACTCGGACAGCTCGCCACTTTACTGTAATAGCTTCCCACCAGATCGGAAGTCTGGTTGACCGCCCCCATCACACCGTTGTCGAAACGTCCGAAGAAGCAGACCCACGGGAATGCCACTCCGGAGTGCATCACCGGCATGATTCCCTTGTTGTCGCCGGAATATGACAGGAAAGCGAAGCCGCAGGTCTTCAGGTTGTTCATGCAGCTGATCGCCCGCGCCTTCTCGCGCGCCCGGTTCAGCGCCGGCAGAAGCATCGCCGCCAGAACTGCGATGATCGCTATCACCACCAATAATTCAATCAATGTAAAGTATGTTCCGGTTTGTTTCATCGCTACTTCCTTTCGTGGGTGGGTTGTGTGCTTTCACGGGCGAGCAAAGTCGAATGGAATTTCACGGTGCGGCAAGGGGCATCCGGTTCCCGCAGCCGGGCCAGCGTCAATTCCACCAGCGCGCGGCAGATTTCCGGCACCGGCTGCGCCCACACGGTCAGCGGCACCGAATAAAGACGGCAGAGGGCCAGATCGCTGATCGTCGCGACCTTCACCTGCCCCGGAATGGACAGCCCCGCGTCGCCGACCGCCCGGCAGCAGCCGAACACCTTGTTGATGTTGTGGACGATCAGGCCGTCGAACGCGTCCGGCTCCTTCTTCAGCCGTTCCAGCACCGCCCGGTAAGCCGCCTCCTGCGAATCCTCGCAAGCCACCGCATTCCGGGAATCCGCCGCCAATCCGGCTTTTTGCAGCGCGGCCCGGAAAAAATCCGCCCCGGCTCCCGCCCTGCCTTCCTGCAATGCGTCGGCGCAGCCGCCGACCACGCCGATTTTGCGGCAGCCGCGTTCGATCAGGTGCTCCGCCAGCGCCCGATAGCCCGCGTCGATGTCCAGCAGCACACAGTCGAACACCCCGTCGACCTCCGGAACGTTGCTGCGGAAAATCAGCGGCAGGCCGTTGCGCCGGATCACTTCATACTGGGCCGCGCACCGTTCGGCGTTGTGGTACATCGCGATCATCGCGTCAACCTCGTGGTGCAGCAGCGCATCCAGCGCCGTATTCTCCTTTTCGGGCCGGTTGTGGCAGATGAAGGGACGCAACGCGTAACCCGCCGCGGAGAGTTCGAGATCAAGCGTTTCGATATATTCGGCATAGACCCCGTCGAACACATTCGGGATCAGCAGCCCCACCGTCCGCGTCACGCCGGAAGCCAGCGAACTGGCGGTGCGGTTCGCGACATAGCCGAGGCGGAGCGCCGCCTCCCGGATCCGGCTGCGATTCTCCCCGCTGACCCGGTTCGGACGGCCGTTCAACACCCGCGACACTGTGGAAACATCGCAGCCGACAGCCTTTGCAACATCTTTCAGCGTGGTCATGACCTTTGTTCCTTGAAAAGTTTCCGATGGAACAAACGCTTGTTCCATCTGCTTCAAAAAAATACCGGGTGGAACCGTCCACCAGGACAAACGCTTGTTCAATATTAATTATACCAAAACTCAATGCGAATGTCAAGGG
>ERZ1034915.151-NODE-151-length-45494-cov-29.798125_pt1 | contig 45494 bp, 67 predicted proteins | sample MGYA00520592_ERZ1034915 | MGnify/ENA primary metagenome ERZ1034915 (study PRJEB33766, sample SAMN09781787) | gut metagenome | biome: gut microbiome | host: Homo sapiens | place: Madagascar | study: EMG produced TPA metagenomics assembly of the PRJNA485056 data... | reverse complement strand
GTGAGGAACACGACGACTGTTGTCGACGAGGACCAGTTCGTCCAGCGCTGGACGACGTCACTGCACCTGACATACACGCACAAGGTCCGGCTCGACGTTGACAGCATCAGCGCGGTCACCGTCGGCGTGCAGAACGTCGACGTCCGCTTCCCGCCAAACTAACTTTTTTTACGGACCGCCATGCGCGGCCATCATTGGAGGACAATATGTCACTTCCCGCTTCGCGGATTGTTCAGGTGAGCCCGCGCGTCATTAGCGGCGGCGCCAAAGACTTGGAGACTAACGGCCTGCTCTTCACGAAGAGCTCGCTCCTCCCGGCCGACCAGCTCGCCATGGCCTTTTCTTCGGCCTCTGCGGTCTCCGCGCTCTTCGGCCCCGAGGCTGAGGAGACGAAGTTTGCCCAGCAGTATTTCACCGGCGTGCAGAATCAGCAGACGACGCCGAAGAGCCTCGTGATCGCCCGCCGCGTCGACGAAGCGGTTGCGGCTTGGATCCGCGGTAGCGAGCTGGGCGTCACGCTCGCAAAGCTCAAGGCCGTCGCTGACGGCGCGCTCAAGATCACGGTTGACGGCGTCGAGAAGACGGCGGCGGCCGTTGACCTCTCCGGCGCCACCTCGCTCTCCGCCGTCGCCCAGACGGTTGCGACGGCAATTACGGGCGTGACCGGCTCCTACGATAGCAACACGAACTCCTTTACCTTCACGTCTTCGACGACGGGCGCGGACTCGACGATCGGCTATGCCTCGGCGGGCGACAGCGGCACGGATCTCAGCGCGATGCTCGGCCTCACGCAGGCTGGCGGCGCAGTGCTCTCTCAGGGCGCCGCCGCCATGACCGAAAAAGCGAATCTCGACTCCGTCTGCGAGGTTACGCGCAATTGGGTCGGGTTCACGACGCTCTGGGAAGCGAAGCTCGAAGAGATCGAAGCTCTCGCCGCGTGGGCGGACGTCTATGACGACTTCGTCTACTTCCCGTGGTCGAGCGACGAAAAGCTCACGAACGCCCTAACGGCGTCCTCGAGCCCGCTCGCGCAGATCGTTGACAAGTACGACGTCGTCGCCCCGCTCTACTCCCCCGACTGGCGCCTCGCCGCTATGGCGATGGCCTGCGGCGCTTCCATCGCGTGGACCCGAACGCAGGGCATGAAGACCTGGTTCGCCAAGTACGCCTCCGGCATCGCGCCCAACGTCACGGACGAATCCGCCGCCGACGCCCTCGAAGCGAACCGCATCAACTTCGTCGGTAAGTACGCGACGCGGAACGATAATTTCCAGTTCTTCAACCGCGGCACGCTCTCGAGCGACTATTACGGCTTTGTTGACGTGCTATACGGAAGCATTTTTCTGCGCTCTGCAATCCAGACGAGCTGCATGAGCGGCTTCAAGAGCATCAATCGCGTCCCGTACAACGCCCGCGGCGAGGCGCTGATCCGCGCGTGGTGCCAGGATCCGATCAATCGGTGCCTTGACTGCAGCGTCATCGATGCCGGTCTCGCGCTCAACGAGAGCCAGCAGGCGCAGATCATGCAGGAACTCGGCGACGATGGGCAGGACGCCATTCAGGCCATCGTTTCGAAGGGCTACTGGATCGGCGTTGACCTCCCGGATGCGGCCGGTCGCGCGAATCGCGAGGCGCCGAATGTGACGATCCTGTATGCGTACGCAGGCGCTGTCCAGAGTCTGCAGTGCGCCGCGACCATCGTGATCTAAGGTCGCGCAATCGGTGAAAATTCATAGGCCCCGGCTTCGGCCGGGCCTATCTTTTGAGAGTGAAAAATGGCAACTTCAAACTTCGACGTCACCTCCGCGAACGCCCAGCTCGTCTTGACGGTCGATCAACTCTTCCCGAGCGGAATCGAGCTTCAGCACTTCAGCGCCGACGGCATCTTCTCGAGCGACGCGATCGAGATGACGGAAACCCGCCGCTCGGTGGATGGTCGTATGGTAGCGGGCGTCATCAAGAACATCTCGAGCGTGTCGATCGTTCTCGAAGCGGCTTCGCCCTCTGTCGCGAGTCTCGAGTACCTGCGCGATTGCATGGAAGCGAACAACACGCCGTACGAATGCACCTTGACGTGCTTCATTCCCTCGCTCGGCGTCACGCGAACTTTCATCAAGGGCGTGCTCAAGAGCGCGCCTCCGATCAGCGCCGCCCAGCGCACCATGCAGCCCACGCAGTGGGGCTTCGACTTCGAGCGCGTGCTTTAAGGAGTAGAGATGGACGAGATCAAGATCCAAGACGGCGCGACCGAAAAGCGCTTCACCATCACGAAGATGAGCGCGTATCAGGCTGAGCAGTGGCTCTATCGCGCGGCTTTTGCGCTGGGCCGCGGCGTGGACGACATCCAGCAGGTCTTCAGCGGCGATCCGCAGACTCTTCTGCGCTCGATCCTAAGCGTGCCCTACGAGAGCGCAAAGCCGCTCCTCGACGACCTGCTCTCCTGCTGCACTCTTGTGCAGGGCAACGCTCTTCGGCGACTGACGTCGGCTGAGGCGTGCTCGGCGATCGAGAGCCCGCTCACGCTCACGAAGCTTCGCGTCGAATCGCTGAAGGCCAACTTCGGTTTTTTCTTCGATGGCGACGCCTTGAGCTCCCTTATGCCGCAAAGTACCGAAACGCCTGCCTAAAAGTGACTGGTGTTGCGGGCTTTGCCAACGTCCCGCGGGTCTGCGGCGCGCTCATCGCCGCGGACCTTGCGAGCTTGGTTGACCTTAAGGAGCGACTGACACTCGAGGAGGCCTATGAGCTTCTGGAGGTCCTCGAAGTCCGCAATTACCACTCGTGGCTCGCCGCCCAGAGGCTAGAGAAGGAAAATGGCTAACGCTATCGACAAACTGGTTATCTCGCTAGGCTTTGACAGCGCCGAACTCAGCGAAGGTCTGCGCAAGGCCTCCGGCGCGATCGCCGACTTCGGGAAGCGCGTTGAGCTCGACGGCCGCGCGCTGGACCGCCTCGCGGCGACAGCCTCGAAGACGAGTCTGCTGATGGGCGGAGCCTCGAGCGAGATGGCTGAGCGCGTCATGGCGATCGGCACGGCCGGGCAAAAGGCCTCGCTCGTCATGGGCCGGGCGATGGACGGCATCTCCGCCCGCGTCGGCAAGGTTGGGGCGCTTCTGAAGACCGCCCTGGGGCCCGTGCTCGCAGTCTTCGCGGGCGGGAAGATCTTCAGCGGCCTCTCGCAGATGGGTGAGAGCCTCGACGTGCTGAGCGAACGCACGGGCGTCGCCGTGGACAAGATCGACGCGTGGGCCAAGGCGAACCGGGACGCGGGCGGCTCTGAGGAGGCCTTCAAGTCCGCCCTCGAGAACTGGACGGTCGAGCAAGGGCGCTCTGCAGATGATTTCTTCCGCATGGGAGAAGCTGTCAAAGGCATGAGCCAGCAGCAGGCCGCCTATTTCATGCGGGCAATGGGCCTGAGCCAAGACGCCGCCGCGGTCTTCGCGAAGTTCACGGACAAGGCGTCGGACGCCGCCAAGGCTTACGAAGGCATGGCGATGACCAGCGAGCAGGCCAAGGCCGCTCGCGAGATGAACATCCGCTGGCGCCAGTTCACCGATCAGGCGCAGGCCCTCGGGAATGTTCTGGGCGTGACGGTGCTCCCGGTCGTGAACCGCGTTCTCAAGGTGCTCGGCGACGGCGTGGCCTTTCTGAGGGAGCACAGCAAGGGCGTTAAGCTGATCCTCGCCGGTCTGGGGACGGTGCTCGCCGTCACTTACGGCCGCTCGATCATTCAGGCGATCGCAACAACCTCGACTTTCTTCAAGACGCTGAAGGCCGGACAAGGCGTCATGGCGGCGCTCAACGCCACGATGCTCGCGAATCCCGTCGCGGCGTTCGCGGCAGGCGTCCTCGCACTCTGCCTTGCTCTCGACGACCTGCTCGCCTTCCTTGATGGTGGCAACTCCCTTATCGGGAAGTTCCTGAGCTTCATCGGATTTTCTGATAAGCAGATCGACGCCTTCCGAAAGAGCCTGCTGAACTTCTTCCAGAAGCTCGGCGGCATCCCGGAGAAGATCGTCGGAGTGCTCCAGTCCGCCTGGAATGGCGTCAAGGGCGTCGGCGAGTGGGTCGCAGGCATCTTCGACGGCGTCGACTTCTCGGCAGTCGGCAAGGCCCTTTCGGCTGGTATCCTCACACCGCTGAAGGCGGTCGGCATGGGCATCGTCGCGGTCTTCGACGGCATCGAGGTCATCTTTACCGCCCTCCCGGGGAAGATCACGAAGGGGATCCCGGCGGCAATCTCCGCGCTCGCCGGGCTCGGCGAGACGGTCGGGCAGGCCTTCATCGAAGCATTCCGGGCGGCGATCGACTGGGCAAAGGAAGCCTTCAAGGCGCTCATCGACTCGATCGGCGAGTGGATCGCTGACGCTCTGAACATCGGCGGAAAAGTGAAGGACGCCGTGAGCGGGGCTATGGACGACGTCAAAGACCGCGTAAAGGGCGTCTTCGGCGGCATCTCGGACTTCTTTGGGGGTAAGGCTCAGGCCCCTGCGGAGGCTCCGGCGCAGGCTTCCGGAGGGAGGCCTGCGCCGGATGGTGGAGCCATGGACGGCGGCAGGTCCAGCGCAAAGGACGTCTTCGGCGGTATCGCGAGCTTCTTCAGGGGCGGCGCCGAAGCCAAGGCGCCCGCGGCGGATGCGTGGGGCTGGGGCCGATACGCCTCCGCTCCGACCCAGGCGGCGGCAGGGGCCATTGCGGCATTGCAGGCGAAGACCTCGCAGGCTCCTGCCGTGGCGAACCAGATGGAGATGAACGTCGTGAACAATATCCAGACGAGCGGCTCCCCGGAAGATGTTGGAAAGGCCGTCGGCGGAGCGATGGACAACGCCCTTAGCCGCCGCAACCGCATGTTGGTCGCGGCGCAGTCCGGCGTGATTTCAAAGTGAGGCGAGGATGGCTGAAGTTTGGGCTGTCATCGATGACAACGGCAACCCTTTCTGTGGTTACACGGCGCTCGACGGCTTCGAGGACAACTCGGTCGCCACGGTGCCGACTGAGCCGCAGGAAAACGGGGCGCTATACGCCTATGACAAAGTGCCGTCTCCTTCCGAGTGCTCGGTGAGCCTGCTCTTCTCGGGGGACTTCCTCGCCCAGCAGGCGGCCGTGACGAAGCTTGAGGCGTACCGTCAAGGCACGCAGCTCTTCCGCATCCTGACGCCGAGCAAGGTCTACTCCCGCATGGCGCTTGTCTCCTACGGCTACTCGCGATCCGCAGTGAATGGGGCGAACGCCCTCGAAATTCACTGCGACTTCCGAGAGATCGTGTCGGCGCAGGTCGGCGGCAAGACGGTCATCTGGTCTCCAAAGAGCGCGAACGACGCGGGCAAGACTCAGACTGGGAAGGTGCAGGGGAAGGCCTGCGAAAGCATACCTGCCGGTATTGTCGAGTGGGTGCGGCGATGATTGAAATTCCTCTCCAGAAACTTCCTCATCAGGAGCTCTCGATCGTGCTCGACGGGCAGAACTGCGTGCTCGAGTTGCGGCAGATGGGCTCCTTTCTTTACCTTACGCTTACGGCGGATGAGACAAAGATCTGCGACTCGCACGTCTGCCAGTCCGGGGAACCGATCCCGGTGTGGAATACGCCGACCTTCTCAGGGCGCCTCGTCTTTCAGGACGACAACGGCAAGCTCAAGGCGCCGCAGTACGACGGGCTCAGCGATCGATACACTCTCTACTACGTGACAGCGGAAGAATGGCAGGAACTTACAGCCTAAAGGACATCAGAGTCTCGATCACGCTAGACAAGGGCGGCGCCAACAATCAATACGTCTTTCAGGGCTTCGCGACGAACGTGAGCCTCTCGAAGACGGGCGGCGTGGACTTTGCGACGGCTCAGGTCGAGATCTACGGCCTGACGCTTCCGGTCATGGGCCAGCTCACGACGCTGGCCTTCAAGCCGCTGGACCGCCTCTGGAACGCAATCGAAATCGCGGCCGGGGAGCAGGGCTCTGACCTCCCGGTGATCTTCCGGGGGTGCGTAACGGTGGCCTATGCGGACCTCAACGGCTCGTCACCGGTGCTCAAGATCGAGGCGCAGGTGGGCGCCTATCCGCTCCTCGAGCCGGCTTCAACGGTGAGCATCAAGGGCACACAGGACGCGGCGGCTTTCATCCAGTCGCAAAGCGCACAGGCGGGCTTTGACTTTCAGAATGACGGCGTCACGGGGGTGCTCTCGGACACAACGATCTATGGCGACCCGATCACGAAGATCAGGACGGCCGCCAACGCCATCGGAGCGGATGTCATCTTTGATGACGATAAGACGGTTCTGATCCCAAAGGACGGCGTGCGGCGCGCCGAGGGCGGCATCCCGGTCGTCTCGGCGGCGACTGGCATGATCGGCTATCCGGTCTTCACGAGCCAGGGTATCCAGTGCAAAACTTTTTTCCGGCCAGAGCTACGCGTAGCTGCTGTCGTGAGGGTCGAGTCGATCGTTCCGCACGCGAGCGGGACGTGGAAGATCACGCAGCTCACGCACAGCCTGAGCGCGCACAATCCCGGCTCGAGCGCGTGGGAAACTTCTTTTGATGGCATGTGGTTGGGGGACTGATGACTGCAAGAACTCAGCCGCAAGGCGCTTTTGTATCCGGCTCTCAACTGAACGTCCTCGACTTTCTGATCCGGTCGATCGTCAAGGGCATGATAAATACGGCAATTCCGGTGCGCGTGGACGCGATCGAAAGGCCGGGTGATGAATCGGGCGCGGGGTACCTTTCCGCGACGCCTCTCGTTAAGATGCGGAGCGCGTCGGGCGAGGCCCTGGAGCCCGTCTCCATCCCGAAGCTAAGGTGGTTCCGGCTCCAGCACGGGACGGCGGCTCTCATCTGCGATCCGAAGCCGGGTGATGTCGGGCTGGCGGTCTTCGCTCAGCAGGACGTCTCGACGCTCACGGGAGGGACCTCGCCGCAGCAGCCAGGGAGCTTCCGGTGCTACGACATGAGTGACGGCTTCTACCTCGGGGGATTCTGGGGGCAGACGCCGACGACTTTCGTGCGCATCGAGGACTCGGGAGACATCACGATCACGGCGCCGGAGACGGTCGTCGTGAACACGAACGCCAAGACGATCAACGCGACGTCGAGCTGCGACATAAACACTCAGCAGGCGACGATCAACTCCCCCCAGACGCACATCACGGGGAACGCGCAGGTCGACGGGAACCTCTCCGTGAAGGGGCACATCTCCGGATCGTCCGGGCTCTCGGTGAGCGGAGGCGGCGGCGCAAGCGTGACGGGAAGTCTCACGACGACCGGGGACGTCACGGCTGGAGGCATCAGTCTGCAAGGGCACGTGCATACCTGCCCGCATGGTGGTGAGACGGGAACCCCCCATTAGAAAAAGCAAAGGCCCTGCGAGAGTGGCTTCTCGCAGGGCCGATTCATATCCAACCGAAACTTGGAATGAACAAGGGCATTTTAAGGAGGTGCGGATGTTGCTGACAGAAGACGATTTGCCCGCGTACGGTAAGGCGGCGGCTTGGAGTTTTGTCGCGGTGGTCGCGGCAGTTGCCTTCGCCATCGTGTGCTTTGGGATCAGCCTGCTGAAGTAGCAAACCCCGCAGGGAGTGACGGCCTTGCGGGGTTTTTGTTGCATCCATTGAGTAGGAATGGGCGCATGGACATTTTACGAATAACGGAGGCGATTCGCATGGCGTGCGATCTCCCCTGGTGGGCCTCTCTTCCAATCTTTCTGCTCGTCTATGCGGCGGCGCTTTATGCAGTTGCTGCGGCTATCGGGAAGCTGGCAAGCGTAATCAGAGGCATTGTCAAAAAGTAAACCCCGCAGGGTGTGACGGCCTTGCGGGGTTTTTCGTATCTGATGAACAGGATCAGACATGGGAATTGTACCGGAGATCATGGGTGCGCTGATCTTTAAGGAAAAGAAATGACGCATACGGCTTACACGGCAGAGCTATCAGACGACTGGGATCTCACCCTGGACGGCAACGGAGATCTTTCGATGATCCGGGGCGCGCAGGCGATCTGTCAGAATGTCTGCAACGAAGGACGCCTTTTCTATCATGACGCGGTCTTCCGATGGGAGCAGGGCATAAAATGGTTCGAAGATCAGATCGCCCAGCCAATTCAAGAGGCCGTCACGACCGAGGATCTGCGTACGGCGGCGTCAAGCGTCCCTGGCGTGCGCTCGGTGAACTCCGTGACGCTCAAGGCGCTGGACCCGGCGACAAGGACGCTGAGCGCAGAGATCGAAATCACAACTGAAGGTGGCACGAATGGCCGAGCTCAAATTTGACCCGCAGTCCGGCGTAGTTGTGCCGACGACCCAAGAGGTCCGAGAGGGTGTCGCGGCCGGTCTGCAGGAGGCTTTCAAGACTAAAGACGGCGATCCCCTGCTGAATGTCGACCCGGCCTCCCCGATGGGCCAGGTCGCGGACATCATCACGACTGAGGCGGCGGCAAAGAACTTGGAAGTCGCCTTTCTGGCTAATCAGCTGAACCCGCGCACGGCAACGGGCATCTGGCTCGACGCGCTCGCGGCGCTCTACGGCCTCACGCGCCACGTCTCCGAGCCGACAGTCGTCGTCTGCACCTGCACGGGCCTCCGGGGAACGGTGATCCCATACGGAGCGATCGTGCAGGATACGCAGGGCCATCAGCTCCGGCACAGCGTCGGCGGTGGCGTGACGATCCCGGACTCCGGCTCCATCGAGACGACCTTTTCTGCCGTCGAGCACGGGGCTATTGAGATCGGCCCGGGCACGGTGACGCAGATCGTGACCGTGATCGCGGGCTGGGACAGCGTGACGAACTCGGCCGCGGGAGTCACGGGCCGCGTCGCGGAGGCGGACGGCGAGCTGCTGAATCGCATGATCGAGAGCTACGCGATCAACGCCAATGGGACCGTGGCGAACGTCCAGTCGAATTTGTCGGAGCTCGACGGCGTACTCGATTGCGTGGTGCTAGAGAACTACACGAACCAGCCGCAGGTGCAGTACGGCATTACTCTGACGGCGCACAGCATTGCGGTGTGCATCGTTGGCGGAGCCGATGAGGCTATCGCCGAGACGATCTTCAGGCGCAAGAGCGCAGGATGCGGGACTGTCGGGACGACGCAGGTGACTTATGTGGACACTGAGCACTTCAACGCGTCCTACACATACAACATCGTGCGCCCGACGGCCGTTGCGCTCAAAATCCAGGTGACCTTCTTCGCCGACAGCATGGACGCTGAGACTCAGTCGAAAGTCAAGAAGGCGCTCATCTCGGACTTCCTTGGCGAGCTCTCGAATCCGCGCGTGAAGCTGGCGACGACTGTTTACGCGAGCCGCTTCTATCAGTGCATCCAGAGCGTCACGGACAGCCCGATCGATCAAATCCTCCTCGGACTCAATAACAGGGGGCTGGCGACGTCTATCGATGTGCCAGCAGACGAAAGCCCAACACTCAGCGAAGAGACCATCTCGCTCGTCTTCGGAGGCTGACATGGCTGATACTCAGACGTGGCAAGACATTCTCGGCGTCGATGACGTGCGAGACGAGGCCGACTTCGCGGATATGACGACGGACGCCATCCAGTCCCAGTATGCGCACGCGAAGCGCATCCGTGGCGTCGCGGAGAAGATCCGGCAGGAGATCGACGCAACACAAGATATGGTGGATTTGCACGGCATGGTCGCGGATATGCAGACCGCGCAGGGCGTCTATCTTGATTGGTGGGGTCAGCGCGTCGGCGTTGACCGACTTCTGAAGGTCAATGGCGAGTGGTACCGCTTCGATGATGACTATTTTCGTTTCCTGCTGATGTATCGCGCGGTCTGCAATGTGTCGGATTCGACCTGCGCAACGATGAATCGAATGCTCAGTCGGTTGACGGATACCAAGGTGTTTGCAGTGGATTACCAGAATATGCAAGTCCAATCCATTGTTGTAGTTGGTTCAATTTCAGACTTGCAAGCGACGGTCCTTCAGGAATATGGTTTGCTCAATAGACCAGCAGGTGTTTTAACGAACTTTCTGATTATCTATCCGGATGAAAAAATCTTTGGGTTTGAAGGGTCTGACCTGTTGCCGTTCGATCAGGGCGTATTCAATCCGGGTAGGGCGATCTCTGGCGATAAATCCTCGCCGTGATAAAATGGCGTTATCCTCGTGTTCATTCAAACGGAAAACGATGAAGCCAGCTGATTTAACGGGAAAGAAGTTCGGATTGCTTACAGCGTTGTATCGGAACGGCAAAAACAAAGAAGGTCGTTATATGTGGCGCTGTAAATGCGAGTGCGGAAACGAGTACGATGTTGCAACATCCTCGCTCACCTCGGGAAATACGCGCTCTTGCGGTTGTTTGCAACCTAAAAGGGCTAGAGAAACACACTTAAAACACGGGGACTCACCATTTGGGAAAAAGGCTGCAAAGCTGTACATGGTCTGGGGCGGCATGAAAAACAGATGCACCTGTAAACGACACGTAGAGTTCAAAAACTACGGTCAACGCGGAATATCTGTGTGTGCAGAGTGGGCGTCCGATTATGCAACGTTCAGAGATTGGGCGTTGAAAAACGGATACAAGGAAGGATTGCAATTAGATCGAATCGACAACGACAAAGGTTATTCGCCTAAAAACTGTCGGTTTGTAACGAGCTTGGAGAACGCTCAAAATCGCAGTGATACGATCAGAGTGGTGTTCAGAGGGGAGAAGAGGACAATTACAGAAATAGCTGAAATAACAGGTCTATCAAGACAACTGATATACCAAAGGATTCGCAACAACTGTAGCGAAGAAAATCTCTATAAACCTTCAAGAAAACAGAAGTAAACAACGCCCCGCGGGAAGTTTCTCACGGGGTTTTCTTTGTGAGCCAATAAATGAGCAATTATCCGCAGTTATTTTTGGCGTCGGCCATTGCCGCTGATGGGGACAAGACTATTCCTCCGGCTGACTCTCAGACGGCAGGCACGGGGCGTTTTTCGCAGGCAAAGGGCTGGACGGACGTCAACTCCAAGCCGATCGGCGAGGGCGGCATCCCACCCAAAAGAGAAGACTTTAACGGCGCCCTCTACCTCCTTTCGCAACTTTTGGTTTGGTATCAGCAGGGCGGCGTCATGCAATACTCCTCGTCGCTCAGTTACGAGCCGGGAAATGAGATTTTCTCGAACGGCGTGAAGTACAGGTGTTTGGTCGCGAACGGCCCTGGTACGGAAAAGGGTGTCGTCGCCCCCGCGGCCGACAAGACCGTCTGGAGCAATCGGGACCTGCCGTCGGTCCTCGCCGGGCAGGTGGCGCCTTTCTACAACTGCAAGCTTGGCGGGAGCGACGGCCGCCGCCTGATCCCGTGGGGCTCGAGCGATGCCTATGAGGCCTACGTGCTCTGCGATGGCGGAAGCGACGGCATGGGCGGGAACGTCCCGAATCTGATGGATAAGTTCCTTTTGCCGAGCGCGGTCGCTCAGGCCGGGCAGACGGGAGGAAGCCTCAACCTCTCGATCCCGGGTGTGACAGTAAACGGCACAGTCGGAGAGACGGTGCTTACAGTCGACCAGATCCCGTCGCACACGCATACGGGCAGCACCAGTACAGCAGGCTCTCACACGCACACGCGCGGCTCGATGAACATCACTGGCGAGATCGGCTGCGACGACCGCGCTGGCGACCTCGCTCGCGGAGCATTCTCGGTCGCCAGCCAGTACGAAGTCAACACCAGTGCGAGCGGAGGCGACGGATCCCCATGGAGAAAGTTCGTGTTTAATGCCGCGAGCTCTTGGTCGGGGGAGACCTCTACAAACGGCGCTCACAGCCACTCAATCACGATGGACTCGACTGGCGGCGGGCGGGGGCATACGCACACCATCACGTCATCTTCGGAAGCTCAGCAGATCGCGCTCGACAGGCCGCCTTTCTACCGACTGGCCTACTTCGTGAAACTGCCCGAATAAAGAGCTTTGGGGCTCCATAGTGCCGCGCGCGTGCGTGCGCGGACCCAAGAGGATATAAATGCCTTCTACTTTTGATTTTCACTACGTCTACACGCCAACCGGGAGCATCTCCGGCCCATCCGTACTGACTCAGACCGAGGATGCTATCAACGACCTCGGCGAGTACATGGTGCAGACCACGGCAAAAGCGGATGAAGCCTTGCGGCAGGCTAAGCAGGCTGTCAGCACAGCGAACACCGCTCAGCAGAACGCGGCCGAAGCCCGCTCGACGGCAGACTCCGCGCTCTCGCAAGTGCAGACGCTTACAGTCACTGTCGAGTCGTGGGGCGGCCGCATCACCGCCGCCGAGGGCAACGCCGCGACGGCCGTCAGCACAGCGAACTCCGCGCTGGCGAACGTTGCGCAGGCCGTGACGACAGCCAACTCGGCGAACGCAACCAGTCAGCAGGCCGTGACGACGGCGAACTCGGCGCTGTCGCTCGCGAAGCAGGCGAACGCGACCGCGACTCAGGCCGTCGGCACAGCGAACTCCGCACTGACGACCGCGCAGAACGCCGAGGCCATCGCCAGGCAGGCCGTAACCGACTCGGGCGACATCCGCGAAGAGATCAACGCTGACATGGAGACGATCAACAACCAGGTCGCCGCTGCCACGACGCAGGCGCATAACGCGCAGTCTGCGGCCGCGCAAGCTCAGGGCTCCAGCAATCTTGCGGAGCGCTGGGCTACTTGGATGGATGGCACGGTAGACGGTTCCGAGTACAGCTCAAAATACTACGCCGCCAAAGCCAAGGCGAACGCTGAAAGAACAGGTGGTCCTACCGGAATGGTTGCCTTCTTCGCTCTGAGGTCTGTTCCAGACGGATGGCTAATCTGCAACGGCGCGGCCGTCTCTCGAACGACGTACGCCGATCTCTTTGCTGTGATCGGGACCGACTACGGCGCCGGTGACGGCTCGACGACCTTCCGGTTGCCGAACGCGCATCGTCGTTTCTTGGAAGCTACTACCTCGACTTCTGAGGTCGGCGACATGATCAATGAGAGCTTGCCAGAGATATCAGGCACAATGGAACCAGTATCCAATACCGCGAACACGATACAGGCTACTGCGAGCGGGGCCTTCCAGAATATGGCCTCCGGCAGGTGGGGAGCCGCCCCAAAGGACTTCGCTACCTCTGCCGTCTTCGGCTTCGCTTTCTACGCATCACGCTCCGATTCGACCTACAACGGCAATAAAGTGCAACCGGCTTCATTTCGCCTTCTCGTTTGTATCAAGACTTGATGCGCGGCATACGCGTCGGCGTCTGTCCGAGCGCCTTGCGCCGGAGACGAGATTCCTGCCGAGCTTGCGCCAAAAATACTTCTGGACATCTTTTTCGCGCGGCCGCGGCGCCGCGATTTTTTCTTGGAGGGAAGAGGTATGAAGCCCAACTCAATCGTAGACCTCCCGCATGTAGACGAAGACAGATATTTCGACGGCCTGTGTTCCTGCATGGTGGATGCAACCGGCGAGCTTATGCTCGGCGAAAACACCTTTAACATTTCCCCTCCCGCAGACGACGGGAAGCACTTCTACAAGCTCACTGACGATCAGACCGGATGGGAGGCTGAGGCCATTCCGACTACGGCCGAAGAATGCTTGGGCATCGTCCTCAACCATCTTTCTAAAACCGACCGCGTGCGCCGGCTTCGCAAGCTCTTCGCCGCCTTGGCGAATGGATCGGCGGAGTTCCGGCTGGTTCAAGATCCGGAGACGCTCGCAATGACCGTCGAAAGAATTCCGGAGAGGACGCTCGAAGAAGTCCGGCAGTCAAAGTTGTCCGAGCTCGACGGCGCCTTCATGCGCTGGTATGAGCGTGATGCTGTCGTGACTAGCTCGCTGGGCTTTGTCGCGGACTCGGACTCGCGAGCGATGATGGACGTGAGCGGTCTTGTGACGACGCTTGAGTCGGCGCCTGAAGGCGCGCGATCAACAGTGGTCTTCATGGATCACGACAACCAGCCGCACTTGCTTACGCTCGATCAGCTGAAGACCGTGCGGGTGGAGATCGCCCAGAATGGGCAGAGCGCCTACGCGCAGAAGTGGGCCTTCCGAGCGAAAGTGGAGGCGGCCGAGGACATTAAAGAGCTTAAGGCGATGACTTTCAGCTTTACCGGCGAGGACTTCAATGGCCGCACCGACGCACCCTGACGGCTTTCAGATCCTTGTCGCCGTCGATCAGTTGCTGAACACCCTGCTCGGAGGTTATGCGGATGAGACGCTCTCGAGCAGAGCATGGCGACACGATCAGGACAGATCGAGGGAATGGCCGAGGAAGCTGATCGACTCGCTATTCTTCTGGCAGAACGATCACTGCAAGACGGCATATGAGAGTGAACTTTCTCGAGCTCAGCTTCCTCCGAGCATGAGGAGGAATTAGCTATTGCGGCTTTTTGCTGGACTCCCTCTCTTTAAACTTTTGAAATTCTTCAGAAATACCTAGCTCATCCATCCGTCCCTTAATATCGGAAAGGTCTGCGAAACCACCGTTTCTTTCTAAAATTTCCCGTCCCTTCTCGCTGAAAAGGGTATAGCAACTATTTGCGTCATTACACTGTTCCGATTCCTCTGGCGTTAAATTGTGGACGACTTTTATCGCCAAAACAGCGGGGATTGGGCCAAAAAAGCCTTTACCGCGCATGATCTCAGCCGAGATGTCTTTGTAGTAGCCGCCTATGATTGTGGTGGCAAGTCTACAATCTTTGGCGATCGGCATACCAGCTATTTCTCCGGCTCCGGTGCAAACAAAGTCAAGTTGCGTCCCTCTCTGGATTCCTGATGCTTCTTCAATGGCGTCATCCGTATCTGGGAACTTAAGCTGAACGTCGAGGAATTGGTTGTTTGTCTGGCACGCAATTATTGGCTGATCGAACAGTCCGGCGGAGATCTTTTTGACGAAGCAGTTAGTAACCAGAAGCTGTTTTCCTTTGTATGAACGATTGGCCTTGATTTCGTTTCGTTGGTAGTCAATGGCGTACTGAAGTGCATTGGTTTTAACGAATGTTATCCCCTTGGATTTAAGGAATTTATCCAACAAGGAATTACCCCCGTCGGAGAATGCCTCCCAATCATCCGCAATCATTGCGGCCATAACGTTTCTTTCCTGTTTTGAGAAGGCAATTTCGTCGTCCGCAGAAGCTCCTGAGGCGACAAGAGCCGACAGAATGGCGATGGCGAGTTTTTTCATGGAAGTTCTCCCAGGTAGTCCTTCGATCTTACGCGGCAACGGCCGCCTACTTCCATAGGGATAACTCGCGTTGCGTTTTCAAGCCTCGGCACCCGCCGGGGCTTTTTCTTTAGGATTCCGTATGGCCGAGAAGAATCAGGCGGCCGGAATAAATCATTCAGGAGACTGCGTGTGATCACCATGCTACAGACGCTCATTCCCCAGAACGCGGAGCGAACTTTTATGGCGGTAGGGGCGGCGGCAGGTGCGGCGCTTTCTTGGGCTTTTGGCGATACGGGACCTCTGCTGCTTTGGCTCGTCTTTTTCGTGACGGTGGACTTCATCACGGGGTTCATCGCGGCTTGGACGACGAGCTCTTACAGCTCGAAGAGGATGTTCCTTGGGATCGCGAAGAAAGTGATACTTTTTTGGATCGTGGCGCTTGCGCACGGGTTAGATCAAGTCTTTTATCCTCTCATCCATATCGAAGTTTTCCAGTCGATCACGATCTGCGCCTATGCCGCCGGGGAGTTCGGCTCGATCATCGAAAACCTTGAGCGGGCGGGGCTTGGCGGGGCGATCCCGACCGTCCTACGGCGGCTGGTGCGCGCGGCGGATGCCGGTCTGGAGCGCGCGGTGGATGAGCAACTGAAGAGAGCTGGGATAGATGAGACTCCGGATCAGAAGAACAAGAGGGGCGATCCATAGAAATAGAAAGCCGCTCGGGGCGGGAACTCCGGGCGGCTTGGGCGTTGACGATTGAGACTTCAACTGAGGAAATTTTACATGACAACTGACGAACAGATCATGGAACTGAGAGAAAAGCAGGCCTTTTGGGCGGGCGTTGTGCGAGGCGTCATTGGGAGCGCGGCCTTTTTCGCCGGTCTTGTGTCGCTGATCTATTACATCGTCCAGCTCGTCATGGCTGTCAAATGACGACGAAGATCAACGGGACCGCCAAGGTCTGGTACCTTCGGCCATACTAAGCGTGAAGATGAATCTCAGAAGACTAATATTGTGGGCATTCGCGGTGTGGCTGCTCGCATGCTTGAGTGTGGCTACCGCCGCCATCACCCGCGCGGTGCTGTCGGTGGCTTGGTATCTAGCGGAAAACCCGCAGGCAGTGCTGGCTAAGCAATGAAGGGAGTAGACATGAGGGAATACCTTGAGTACCCGGTCGAGCTGGCCGTGGACTTCGTGAAACACTGGGAAGGCTTCCGGGCGTGCGCGTATCGGTGCCCTGCCGGGGTGATGACTATCGGGTATGGGCACACGGGAGGCGTGAAGGAGGGGGACGTGGTCACGGCCTATGAGGCCGAGGCGCTTCTCCTGGAGGATCTGCAGTCGACGGCGGAGCGGCTGGCTCCGTACATCCACGTGCTGGTGAGCGAGGGCCAGTTCATCGCGCTGACGAGCCTGACCTTCAATCTCGGCGTGCAGGGCATGGTGCGGAAGTGCCCGCGCCTCATGCGCGCGCTCAACGAGGGCGAGTATGAGGCGGCCGCGAACGAGTTCCTCGACGTGACGAACGGCGGTCTGCCGGGGTTGGTCAAGCGTCGGGCGGCCGAGCGCGCACTTTTCCTCGGGGAGAGCCCGGCTGGGGCGAGGTGAGCGGGAGGGCGCCGAGATGATCGAATGATGCCAGGGGGCGCCAACCCCTTGGCATCTGAGAGTAGTCCTCGCGGGTACTGCTCGTGAGCGGTATCTAGCCCGCCTTCAGTTTAAGGCGGGATCGCTCATTTCTCAAGCCCGCGGGGAGGAGAATGCTTATGAGCATATCTTCTCCCGCCTTATGCAGCAACAATATATAAAAGCCAAGCTGATGCACTGGAAATTTTTGGGCGCTCTCCTCTCAGTCGTGGCCATTTTCATCTGTGGATACCAGTACGCCGCGGCGCTCTATAGTCGAGACATCGCTGAACTGCGGCGCGACTACGCTGAGCGCGCGGCCGCGCTTGAGGAGAAGTACCGTGAGAAAGAGAGAAGCGCGGCGGCGGCGATGGCGGCCGCTTGGGAGGAGCGCGACCGCGCTCTTGCTGAGTCTGCTGACCTGCGCGCTGATACTGAGCGGGTGCGCGGCGAAGCAGCCGCCGCCAAGCGTGCTCTGTCCCGAGCCGGCGCCGGTGCCTGCGCAGCTGAAAGAAAGCAGCTTGCCCGATGCGCAGATTTACTCGCGGAAGGTGTCGATCTGGGCGCAGAAGGTGCAAGACTTTCTCAAAGAGTTGCGATAGACAAGGACGCCCTAGCGAAAGCCGCTACTTTTTAGAATCTATGTGCCCGTCTCGACCATTTTGACGATGTTGTCAAAATGATGACAAGTCGGGGCGTCCAGGTGCCCTTCCGGGCGCCGCCGCCCGCGAGGTGGAAATGAAAAAGCCCCGGCACCGTGAGGCGTCGGGGCTTTTGCTTAGGCAAAGCGATCAGCAAGCGCTCATGGAGTAGATAGCTCTCGCGAGATAGCCGGATCGCGACTCGCCAGCTTTCTTCGCCAGGACGTCGAGACGGCGCAATGCTCGCTGAGGAAGACAAATGTTGATGCGTTCGGTTTTCTCTGAGAGGGTTTCCGGGCCGATGTCGACCACTGCAAAGACCCAGCCCTTGAAGTCGGGATTCTGAGTGATCGCAGACAAGGGAGAGGCGTCGGGGATGTCATGACCCTCGTCAAGCTCGCACTCGATCCAAAGTGCGATGGCTTCCTTGGAGTTGACGAGCGCTTCCTCGAGAGTGTCTCCTGCAGAGAAGCACCCAGGAAGGTCGGGGACGACTACGCCAAAAGCGTGAGTTTCGTCTCCGGGTTCGATGGCGATGGGATATTGCATAGCGTTTTTCAATGAAAAAGGGGTGGAGCTTGCGCCCCACCCCCCTATCAACAATTATCTGAAGATGACGCCGGATTGTTTCTCGATAGCCTTCACTGTGCCTATCGGCAAGTCCTTCTTCGGGTGGGGCACTACGGCAGTGCGCTTAGAAGCAGGATGTCGAAAGAAGTGATGGCTACCGGCCGTTCGAACATGGACAAACCCGGCGGCCTTCAGTTTGTTGATGATTTCAGATGAATTCATGAAAGCTTCCTGAAAAAATCAACGATGTGTATTGTTACACAACGCCGGAAGAAAGTCAATCGGCATGACGGCGTCTGCCCACGCCTGCATGACGGGTCGCCGCTGCTCGAGCAGGTCGCTTCGCTGATACGCCTGCACGACCGCCGAGCCGAAGGCGTGCATCAGCTGCTTCTCAGCGAGCACGTCCTGCACGCCGGTCTCGGCCGCCCAGTCCCTGAAAGTCGATCGCAGGCCGTGCATTGTAGCGTCCGGCCGGGAGAACTTTTTCAGAGTGTTGATAGGTGTGCATCGGTCGAGTCGGTTGCCGGTCTTCCCCGTGAAGATGTTCCCCGAAGGGTCCGCCGGCCGGATGCGCCGCAGGATCTCCATCGCCTGACGCGACAGAGGCACCCGATGCGGCTCGGGCTTGCCGTCCTTTCTTCGCTCCGGGGCGATGTTCAGGGTCGCGGTCTCGAAATCTACCTCCGACCATTGAGCGCCAACGATCTCACTTACGCGAGATGCTGTCAGCGCGATCAGAGCAACCGCGTACGCCTGCGTGCTGGGTTTCTTGAAGAGGGATTGAAGGGCCGCGCGCAACTCGTCGACAGTCAGCGCCTCACGATGTCTGATCGGCCGAAGCGCGTGAACGTCCGCGTAGAAAGCGTCGAGGTTTCCCCGCCACTGCGCGGGATTCGGCCCCGTCAGGATCCCCTCAAGGCGAGCGAGATTCAACAAGTGCTCCAGAAGCCTGACCAGCTTTCGAGCCTGCCCCGGGATCTTCTGCCAGATGGGATCCAGGCAGGTGCGTATGTGCGAGAGCTGCAGGTCGCGCACCGGGATGTTTCGCAGATGCGGCATGCCGTAGTTGGCGACGATCGCCCGATACATCTTGTCCGTCCCGTTCTCCTTGTAGTGTCGCTTGACCAGATAGATAGGGAAGATGCGCTCGAAGAAATCGCCAAAAGTCTCCGGCCGCTCGACGTGCTTTGTCCGCGCTTTGTCGCGCTCTTCTTTGGGATCGATCCCTTGCGCGATCAGCGCCCGGCATCGGGCGGCCTCCTGCTTGACGACCGTCAGCGTCTTGGTCGCCGGATCACCGAGAGCCAGGTCCCGGCGGCGGCCGTTGATCGAGTATCGAAGAAAGTACTTCCTGCTGACTCCACGGACGACAAGATACAGACCGGCCTCGATGAGGTGCCGGCCTTCCGGAAGCGTGCGCAGGGTCTTGGCGGTTACGGCGCTCATAGTTACCCCACAATCTGCCCCACAGGGGCTGTGCGCCGATTGTAGTTCCGTCGTGCGACATATGTATGACGGCCGTGCGTCCTGCGCTACTCCTCTTCAAGAAAAACAGGCTTTTGTGTGCTGCCTGTGCGATCAGTGTGCGATCAAACGAGCGGTTTCTCTTAGAACATCTGGTTCTTCAGAGAGCGCGTTGCCAGTAGGTGTTTCAGGCAGTTTTCAAAATTACCCCACAGCACGCCCCACAAGAGCACAAAAAAAGAGCCCCCCCGACGAACCGTAACTTCGTCGGGGGGGGGCTCTCGCTTCGGCCACTATTTTACTCCGCGCGAAGCGGCTTCTTGACTCGCAGGAAGGACTTGTACTCGTCTTTCATCGCTCGCCGGATCTGCCCGACGAACCACCGCATCCCGCGCCGCTTTCCTTTGTTATCTGCTTGAGCTGGGATGACTCCTCGGTACACCATCGTCGGGATCGACTTGACAGACACGCCGTAGATTTCAGCGATGTCTGCTTTCGACAGGGCTTGCTCGTCCGGCACGGACAGGTCGTAGATGTTGATCATGTCTCGCTCCTCAGTTCTTTGCACAGTTCGTCGAGGATCTCCAGCGCGTGGTACGCGCTGCGCTTGCCCTCGTCCGGCGCGAAGGCGAGTCCGCTGAGGCGCCTCGTCTCCTGCTCGACCAGCGCAGCCTCGTAGCGCTCGAGTAGTTCTTTGACGTCCTGCACGTGCTGGCGACGGCGGTCGATCAGCTCGATGACGCCGACCGGCTCGACGGTCGGGCGCTTGCGCGGCGCGGAGGACGCCTCATACCTCCGATAGTGCTCGAATTGGCGCCTGCATACTTCAGCTCTTGAGACCACTTTTTCCTCCTTCCCAAATGACGGGCATAGCTTTGTCGATCGCGATGCGCGCGCCGGAGTCCGCGACCCACGCATAGCCGCGCTCGTCTTCGAGGTAGCGCCCCGGCGTCGGGGCGTCGTGGATCCACGCGACGCCTCTGCGCGCGACCATGCCCGGGTCGTCGGTCGCAGGTAGAGCGCCGTCTTCAGTTGACTCAGGGATGACCAGAGAGCAAAAGCGGCCGCGGACGAGCCGGACCACTGGCGACAAGTCGTGCTGCGCTTTATGGAGCGCTGAAAGAAGCTCGCGCGCCGAAACCGCCTGGTGCATCTGACAGTAGATGTCAACGCCGAAGTCCAGCGCGTCAAAAATCCCCGGCAAAGACTTGAGATGCTCCGACCCGCATGTGTCGTGGATCTCCCGCGCAAAAGAGAGCGAAAGATATGCGAAGCGGACGGTATCTTCGATCCGTTCCTTCTCCGGGAAAAGGCCGGCGAGATTCAGCACCGCGCAAAGGACGTAGCAAATTTCGAGCCTCGGGCGGTCGCTCAGGTCCCCGTCTTTAATTTGCTTGAGGGCCATGAGAATTCCGATATCGAGTTTCTCATGGTCTTTTTCGTTGAGCGTCGTCCCTGCCGCGCGGAAGAAGGTCCGCGCGTATCGCTTTCGCTCCGCAATCGCTTCCGGAGAAGCGCGCTTTTTCCGTCGGTTTTTAGCCACGCCCAGCCCCCTTTTTGATTTGTTCGAGTCTTTTTCTTAGCTCGCCCAGAGTCAAAATGAACCGCGCTTGTGAAGAATATTCTTTCAGTAGAAGAATCTCCCAAAAGTAATTTTTCTCGCAGAGGATCTCGAGCTTGTCGCGCTTGCTGCGCGCGACGAAGTCGGGGATGAATTCGTCGTGATCTAGGGCATCTTTCAGATAAAAGGCCGCCTTGCGAAGGTCGTCCGCTTCGCATTCGCCGGGCTTCTTGCCCGCGCGCCACAAATACTTGAGCGCGCTACCCAGAGAGAAGCGGCACTGGCGAATGAAGTCGAGCGGGTCAGCGACGATGCGCGTTTCAAGGACGATCGGCGCGTAGTAGTCGGGGTGAATCTTGTCCATATAACGTCCATAAAAAAGGCCCCAGAAACTGGGGCCAAAAGTTATGAGATCAGTTTGGTTTTAAGCAGTTGCTGTCATCGCGGAGAGCTTAGCGACGTCAACCTCGCCGGACTCGATAGCCTTGAAAATGGATCGAGCGCAGAGTCCCATGAGCACAATCCATGCCTCGTCGCTTTCTTCGCCGGGATATTTCAGCACGACTTCGCGCAGAAGGCAGTACGCGTCTAGGTCGCTGAGTTCCGGCGGAGGGTCTTTCTGCATAACATTGATAAACGCAGGGAGCATCTTGATGAAGTACTCCATGCGCTCCTTGGAGACGCCTTCAAAAGTTTCGTCAATGTCGATCATGATGCGAGGTCCAGGTTCGGATTGCGGTCGATGAGTCCTTCATCGCGGAGGCGCTTGTATAAAAAGAAGAGTCCTTTCCCGGTTACGTGTGCGTATTCCTTCTTCTCTTTTGCGCCGTCAGTTCTAGTGATCCCTGCAAGACGCACCACCAGCAACCCTCTTGAGATTGCCGTCTGCATAGCCTGCGCGGAATGCGCATAGATAAGCTTTTTCGCTCGCATCCAGTCAAAGAGCTTTTTAGGAGAGATCCCGAGCACTTTTGCTGTCGCGGTGATCGTCATCTCTGATCCTCGAGCTGATACGTCTTCGGCGAACTCGACTTTTGGCGCGTCATCTTTGACCTTGTTCTCAAGACGCAGTCTCTCTTCGTATTGAGCTGCCCACGCGCGAGCCGCGACCGCGGGATTGGTGAAGTCTGGCAGTGCTGGTGTAGCAGACTTCTTCGCGAGCTCTTCTCTGCAGGCGCGAAAGGCCTTTATGATTTTGCCTTTCAGCGACCGTGCGACGCTCGTGTTTTTCAGAAATGTGAAGAGCAACATGGTTTGATCCTCGTTGAGGTAAGCGACCTCTCGCTTCTGCGTTCCCCCCGAGGTTTCAAAGGGTCGCATTTTAAATGTGACCCTTCCGAATTCTTCAAAATCAGGGAGATACTTGCGAATAATTTGAAGGACAGCTCGATGCTCGATATCTGCCCCCTTCGCGATAGTAAGCGAGTCTATGACTGGAGTCCCATCAAAAGAGATGGTGATAAGCTGATTCATTCAGTTCTCCTCGATGTCGTTGAGGAAAGAAGCCGCCTCGATGAGCGAAGCGGCGGCGCGGACGGACTTTTCGATGTCGTCCGGGGAAGCGGTCTTGATCGATGCGATGACGAGCGCGAGGACCGACTCCGCTTCGAAGCAGAGATCGAGCGCGGTGCTTTGGGGAGCTGGCTCGCCGGTCGCGATCGAGTAGATCGCTTCCGAGAGGGAGAACGAGGGCCGAGATGCGGCTTGAGATGCGTCGCTTTGCATGTGCGATGCTCCTATTGAAGAATGAAGGAGCCTCGCTGCTACTTTCCACAGTGGCGAGCGAGGACCTGCGGGGTGGAAAACCGTCCAATAGGTAACGGCCACCCTTGCGGGTGCCCGCAGGCCTCACTCATGAAAGTGATGCGACGCGCACAAAAAAGCCGCTCATGATGGCGGCGCTGTGCGCCTATTGGATCGGGTTTCCACGCCCGGCCTGCGCCGCTTTCGCGCAGGACTTGGGCGGAGCATACGCGCGCATCAGGCGCTCGTCAAGCGATTGAGTGGGCAGTGCTCACGATCTTGCCTCCATAAGCTGTTTGAGCTTATCGAAGTCCTCGGCGACGAGCAGTGCCTCGTCGGGCGTCATGAGCACGGAGCCGGATCGAGCCTCCCAGAAGCCTTCCTGCCAGCGGGAGTCGGCCACGTCGGCGAAGACGTAGGCTGTGCCGTCGGCCTTCCTGTGGAAGCCGACATAGACCTCCCCGCCCATGGTGGGCGTCGTGAGGATGGTGGTCGTCATTCCATGGCCTCCAGCTTTTCCTTGATCCCCTCGAGCGCGAGGGTCATCTTGGCGATGCTCCGCTCGACCTCTGAGACGAGGTAGCGCAGGTCCTGCTTTGAGAGGCCGTGGCCGCGGCAGATGCGCTTGAAGGTCTCTTCGGACATGCCGCCGATATAGGAGCTGCCTGCGGCGAGCGTGGCGAAGCCTTCGACGATGCTGCTTTCCTCTCCGTCCGTCATGCCCCCACTCCTGCTATGAGCCTTGCTGTCTCCTGGGAGGGCATGAGTGCCATCAGGATGACGATGGCGGCGATGGCGACCTTGAGCCAACGCGGGACTTCGCCGCGATCTTGATAATCGAAGGCGGCGGTGACGATGAGGGCGAAAATCCCGAAAGCGCCCGCAAACCGGACCGACGCGCTGAGGTCGATCAGATAGCTACTGAGTATTGGCATGGTTTCTCCCATGAAAAAGCCCCGGTTTTTGGCCGGGGCTGTGGTGGGGCATCAGAAGGGCGCGTCCTCGATCGGCTGCGGAGCCGGCGCCTGCCGCGCGGCATCGAAGCCGGAAAGCCACTCGGCGGCGGCCTTGTCTTCTGCGGGGGTAGCTTCCTTCGCCTTGGGCGCCGCCTTCGCGGGCTGAGGCGCGGGCTCGGGCGCCGGGATGGGCGCCGGGGCGGGCTCGGGCGTCGCGGCCTGCGGCTCCTCGATCACGGGCGCTGCCTGAGGGGTGCCTTTGTCGATGTACTCGGCGTCGAGCCAGTCCTGCTCAGTAACCGACTCTCCGCGGTCGGCGCGCTCGTCGATCTCTGTGGCGCGGACTGCCTCGATGCTGACGGGCAGGTACTTGAAGAGACGGCGAATGACGGTCTTCTTCGCCATCGCCTCCCAGTCGGTGGTCCAGGGGCCGGACTTGCCAGCCTTGGATCGCAGGCGAATGGCCTCGACTTCGGCGCGGCTCATCACCTCAAACTGGAGCCCGCCATCCTTGAGCACTGCGACGGCGTAGACGAAGGTTACGGGGCCGCGGTTGGCGCTGGGGGAGGGGACGTGCTTAATGTCCGGGTGCAGGCCGAGCTCGTAGTGAAAGTCGTCGGCCTCGTGAACGGCGTATGCGGAGAGGCTGACGATCTGGCCGGACCGGCGCGCGAGGTCGATCATGCCTCGGTAGCCGATGATGAGCTGGCACACGTTTTTGTAGGGCAGCAGGTAGCAGTGCCCCAGCGCGCTCCCGGGCTCCAGTCCGAGTGCCGCGCATTGGAGGATGGCGCCGAAAATGGTTTGCTCATCGCAGAGCAGAAGAGCCGGAGTCTTCCGGAATTCGGTCAAGACGATTCTGGAGAGCCGGTCGGCCGAGAGCGTCTTCGGTAGCGCCATCGCCATCTGGTTTTTGAAGGCCGGCGAGAGGAGCATGTTGATGACCGGATTCTTGGAGGTCATGCGCTTCTGGGGGGCTGCGGCCGGGGCCTGCTGCGCTGCGGGCGCGATGGCGCCGCGGAGCTTGTCAGTGGTGGACATGGTGGTTCCTTTAGAAAAAAGCATTCGGTTTATGCGACGCGGAGCACCCGGAAGGTGCTCGTCTTGCAATGGGCGGCATAGGCCTCGGGATCGGCGGCTTTGAAGCTGGCCGCATCGAAGCGCTTTGATGTCTGCGCTTTGTAGGTCGCGGCTTTCTTCCCGGCGATGGTGATGCCGGTGTCCGCTCCGATGGCGAGGATGACCTTGCTGGCGAGGGCCTTCTCCTGCGTCTCTAACTCTTTGATCTGCTCGCGGATGGCCTTGAGGTCGCCGATCAGTGCGGACTCGTCATTTGAGGCTTCGCGCATCGTCCCGCTGTCACGGGCGTAGAGCGCGCGGACGTCGGCGGCGTTGATCGGATCTGGCGGGATGCGCTTCTCGACGTGCTCGAGCCAGAAGATCTTGACCTTCTCGCGGAGCGTGTCGAAGACCGCCGGGTCGCGGTCGACTTTGTAGATCCGAAAGTCCTGCCCGCCGATGAGCACCGCGACGTAGCAGACCGGCACTCCCAGCAGCCCCATGTACCACTGAATCTGAGTTTCGTAGTACAGCGGAATCTCGTGATCGCTGACGACCTCCCCGGACTTGATTTCCTCCTCCTGCGAGGGGCCCCAGCCGTCCGCCAGACGAGCGGTTTTGCACTCGAGGATGGCGCCGGGGCCCGCGTACCTGTCGATATTCGCGATCTCCCAGTGAGCGAGCGGGTTCCTGTACATGTGCTCCTGCATCGTGCAACGGATGCCGGTGCGCTCGGAGAACTCCGCGGCGACGACGGCCTCGAGCCGGGTACCGAAGTGTGCCGCCTGGCTGGTCAGCTCCTTCGGTGCCTCCCCGATCTTGTCGCGGTAGACGTCATACGGAGTGCGCCACGGGCTGAGCCCGAGGACGGCGGCGACATCGCTGCCGCCGATCCCGGTCCGACGAGAGCGGAGCCAGGTTTCATGTGAGTCTGTCATGGGATCCACCATTTCTCGAAAAGAATCTTGAGCTGAGCAAAAAGGCCCGCGCTTTGCTTCGCACGGGCCTTCGGTTCAGTCTTTATCTTCGTCTCTCGCTTGCGCGCGTCACGCTGCTTGAGCTGGCGCCGGAGCGACGCGTTAATTGTCTTCTTCGGTCTCATTTTTCTTCTCGTTTGCCTTGGTTGGCTCTGCGAGCAAAGAGTAGTATAGGCTGGCGCCGTGGCGAAGGGCTAATCTGCTTGTGCTTCATGCCGCCTCCCGGTCGTGCTTCCACAGATCGACCAGCTCGTCGGCGATCAGGTCGAGGAGCTGGGACGCGCCGCAGCTGTCTGCATGAAAGCGCGCTTTCTCATCGAGCTCCTCGTTCGTGAGCGGGCGGCCCAGGCGCTTCTCGTTGTCGGCGACTTCTTCGCAGAAGCACTCATGGACGATGTCGAAGTTGGGCAGCGCCTGGATGTCGTCGCTCGTGGCTTCCCATGCGCCATCGAAGTACTTGATCATGCTCCTCACTCCTCGTCCTCGTCCTCTTCTTCCGCTTCCTCCTGAGCGCGGTGCTCGTCGCAAAGCTCTTTGGCGCGATACGCCATTTCGAGAATCTGCTTTTGCTTAGCGACGAGACGCTCCTCGGCGTCCAGCGCCGGATCCGCCGAGAGCGTCTCCATGAGAATGTCGTACCCGTGCGCTTCTCGCCGGTACCGACGGACGCTCTGGAGCGCCGCGAGGTCGTCTTTGATCCATCTTTCGGCCGTCTCCTGGTCGACCCCGACGGGTCGCTCGACCTCGAACCCGTAAATAAGGGTCTCGAAGAGGAAGGCCACATCCTCGTGCTGCCTCGTCACCGTGGCAGGCAACCAATATTTTTTTGACATTTAGAAGACTCCCATCACCCACCACCGAAGGCAGCGAGCGAAAAGGTAGGGGAGGCCGAAACCGGCCATCGCCGCAAGGGCGGCCGGGATGAGCGCCGTCATCTGGGCGCGGCGCTCGGTATCGCACCTCTCGGCGGGCGAGCCGCACAAGAGGTCAAGGAAGCGAGGCATACGACCTCCGATATAAAAAAAGCCCCGGATTGCTCCGAGGCCTTGGTTGATAACTGGCAGCTGTTTACGCCACTTACTGAAGGGTGTGCTTGATCATTGCTTCGCCAAGCACCTTTACGGTTTCAATGGTGAGCGGAACCGATTTTTCTTTGGCAAACGCCTTTAGCTTGTCAATGAATCCATCGGCGCGAAGATTCTCGAGAAGCGAGTACCCCGCGAGCGTAAGTGAAGGATTAGCGGAGAAGCTAATCTGGAAGAATCCGTCAACGCTTTCGGACACGTAAATACCATCCAAAAAACCGCCGCTTTGAAGCAGTTCAACGTGCTCGAAAACTACTCGCGTGGCGGGGTCAATGTGAGCGGCCCGCCTCTCTGAAAGGAGTTGACCTTCCTTCCATTGAGCTAAAGAGTTTGCGTCCTCGACGAATTCTTGAATCGTTTCAGATTCGACGTGCGCGAGGATAGCCCTCATCAAATTCCAATCAAGTTTCATGGTTTCCCCAACCGTTATGCGGAGTGATAGGTGGCGCTCAAATCGTTGACTATCTCTGCTATACCTTTGATATTTAATAAATTCATGACGGCGCCTATAAGTGGCGGTGGCGGTGTTCATAGACGTTCTCCCATAGTGCCCCATCATACTCGACGGTGAGGGGGGCTTTGTCAGGCCCACCTCAGCCCGCTCTTGAGAATGGGCACTGGAGTCGATCAGAAGGTGATCGACTCGCTTATCCGCAGCGGGAAGGCCTCCTGCGCCGGGTTGTCCACTCGCAGCACGGATCCGTCGGTGAAGACGTACTCCACCGTCGGATCCAGGGAGTCGTCACCGAGCGGGAAGCGGCGATACTCCGCTTCCCTGCTTATGAATTCCAGCAACGGGAGGTAGTACCCCGTCACGTATCCAAGGCCGTCGCGATGCAGGCATTGCGCCATGCGCTCCAGCTTCTTTGCCGTGGTGATCTTGGTCTTGGTCATATCCGTATTCCTAAAAAAAGGCCCGGGGCCGAAGCCCCGAGCCAAACCCAGGCGCGCGACTCAAAAGCGCCCGAGAGTCCGAGAAAAAGGCTCCTTTGGAGTAAGGTTGAAAAGCCGAACCATAGGCATCCATCAACCTCATCCAAAGGAGGAAAAGTTGTCAGTTCAATCCAATCTAGAAAACGCGATCATCGAACGTAGAGTCGTGCAGTTCATGTACGACGGCCTTTTGCGCGAAGTCGAGCCCTTCTTGCTCGGCACCACCACGGCAGGGCGTCCTGCATTGCGCGGGTACCAAACAGAAGGCGGTAGCAAGTCAGGCAAAGTTCCCGACTGGCACCTGTTCTCGCTTTGCAAAATCTATGCAGTAACCATACTCCCGAAGCATTTTTCAGGTGAGCGGCCTTCTTACAACCCGTTTGATAAAGCCATGCGCTCCATCGGTGTTCATGTTTAGCCAGAGCTCCGCAGTCGCAAGCGCCGGCAGGCAGTGCCGGATCGTTGTGGACTGCGCAGTCGCTGTCATGCTGAATCATTTACATCTCCGTAGATGAGTGGCGGAGGAGGTGGCGCAGCACGCGCCGTTAGGGGATTCCCCCGCCTCCTTTGAGATCCGGGCGTTCGGAGCCCGGGCCGGCGTCGCTTCCGGTTTTGCCGCCACGCGGAAGCGTCCGAGCTGCTTGAGCTTGATGATGATCCGGGGCCGCCCGGACGCTTCCGTGTGGCAACAAAAAAGCCCCGGCGGCGGCCGAGGCTTAACTTGCTGAGATGTATGAGAAATATTTCTAATTCTGTAGAATTCTACAGAATTAGAAGGTGTCGAAGTCTTCTTCTTTGCTGATCCCGTGAACCTTTGTGATCACATAGGAGATTCTGCTCTTACCGTCTTTTACGGTGATGATGCGGTCGAGATCGACCCAGAGTCTTGTGTTCTTACTGAACTGCACGTCCGTTTGCTTCATGAAATCCTGATCTTCCATCGTGGCGCGATAAGAAGAACCATCTGCCTCTATCTCCCAAGGTTTTCCGTCGAAGAAGCGAACGCCATTGAGGCGCACCTTCATGTTTGAAGCAAACTGCTCTCTGGTAGAGGTCTGATCGACTTTTTGATCAACCAGGCGCCTGTAATCCTGACGGGCCAGTGACGTTTTGACGTTCGGGTCGTTCGGGTCCACAAAGCTGATCGACTCCACGTCCTTGGCAAGTGGCGATGCAAAGTTCTTCGTGGCCGGAGCAATGGCGCCGGAGTTGTGCATTCCCATGATCATGTTGCATCCGATGAATGTGTTGTCCGAGATGGCGATCCCGGAGTCTGTCGCCGCCTTCTCAACTTGCTCTTCGGTCACTGGCTGACTGCCGAAGGTTTTTCTGAGTTCGAGCAGAAGCCGAAGAAAGTCAAAGATCGCCCTGCCTGTCTTAACAAGCTCCGGGAAGAGGCTTGAGCTCGATCCGGCAAGCGAAAAAACGAGATCAGCAAGGACGCTTCCGGGTTTCAGGTTCGCTTTGATCTGAAGGTTGCTTTCCTGCCCAGGGCCGCAAACACCTTTTGCGACGGCATCGAGCGCCTCAGTCAGACCGATCAGCGAAATTGAAAAGTCCTTTGCGTCCATGCAGTGGTCGTTCAGCCGTTCGCCGGAGAAATGAAGACCAAAAGAGTAGGCGTCCGTGTCGCGCATGAGTGGCTCCGAGAAGAGTAGAGATGATGTGACTCTACCGCGTCAAGCGGACTCCACGTCAAGCACAGCGCCCTCACCACGAGGCAAAGGCGCTCTGCTTGGCCCCCTCTTGCGAGGGGGACCTTTGGCCTGCTCCGTGGCGATGGTCTGAACCGTCTCCCGCCGCGGAGCTTCGCTGCTCAGGTCTGCCCGTGTGCGTTTTTGTCCGCTCGGCGGGAGGTACTAACTCCGCGCCTTTATCGGCTTTCCCTTCGCCCGTCTGACTAATCATCATCCGGTGCACCTCACCGCCTTTCGGGCGGGGGTGGAAGTTGTCGTCCTGGCCGCCCGCTTCCTGCGGGAGGTAAAAGAACTTGTGCATCATTCGATGCACCTGATGGAACGAATAGTACACTGTAAGATGTGGTTTGACAACATCGAACGGGGATTTTCAGGGTGCGAGCGGAGTACATCATTTGATGCACGTCAAAAATCGAAGTAACAAAAAACCCCGCTCGAGGCGGGGTCATGTCGCGCAAGTGTGTGTGGGTATCACCAGAACTTCGTGGACTCGACCATGACGCCGAGTAGGCGTATCTCTGCTTCGGTCGATTTGATCGTCGGATAGTCCGGATTCTCCGGGACTAGATCAAACGTAGTCATACTGGTTTGCTTGTATCGCCGCAGTACCGGTGTGGTCTCCGGGGCGATCTGCGCGAGGACGTACTTGCCCGGCGCGGGCTTGACGTCTTTCTCGCAGACAACGAGGTCCCCAGGGGTGAGCAACGGGTACATGGAGGCGTCCTCTATGCGCAGCGCGATGCTGTTGGGGCGGTTGATCACTGAAAGTAAGACCTCCGTTACGGTGGGTGTCGGCGATGCAGCTGTGTTCCATGTGACTAGAGGCACCTTGTACACGTGCAAGTCTTCTACAGGAAGGGCCCCCGACTGCCGTATTTGATCGAGCTCTCCCGGCTGAAGCTCGAGCTCGTTTTCAAGTCTGCGAGCGAGTTTCTCTCCGAAAGCCTTCCGCGCATAAAGCACATCGCAGATTTGGCTGATCGGGCGACCAGACCGCTTCGCGACGTCGCTGACAGATGAAACATCGACTAACCGCTGCAAGTTAGCACGGCGGATCTCTTGTATAGGCATTGGATCTCCTGAAGGGCGATGCCGATAGCGTATGCACATTTTGATGCGGACAACTACCCTGAATCGTGTACAATCTGAAGCGCATCAAACGGGGTAGTTTGGAGGACCCATATGCAATTCAAAGACTACTGGGATCAGATGCCCAGCGCAAAAAAGGCCGAGTTCGCGAAGGCCTGCCGGTGCTCCAAGGGTCACCTGCGGAACGTCGCGAAGGGATACCGAAAAGCGTCTGCTGCTCTCTCGTATCTGATCGAGAAGGCGAGCATGGGACTCGTCCCTAAGGAAACCCTGCGTCCGGACTTCGTCTGGTGACCTTTGTTGTGCGTGATACGGGGAAGCGTATGCATTACTACACCCACAACATCGGCGAGTTCGCGGTCGAGACGCGGTTTCTGAGCCCTGAGGACATCGGCGTCTACGTGATCCTCAAGGATGAGTATTTCTCTACCGGCATGCGACTCGCATGCGACCGCATTGCGGAGCTGATGCCACCGGAATGCGAGGCATCTCTGAAGAAGGTGCTCGCACGTTTTTTCACTCTCGAGGACGGTTTCTATGTCCGTGCGCAGTGGGAGAAAGAGCTCGCCGGGTTCAAGGACAAGGGGGCGATCAACTCGGAAAACGCGAAAAAGCGGTGGGCGAAGCGTCGCGAGGCTGACGAATCGCAAGCGAAAGAAAGCGACTCGGTTGCGACCGTATGCAACTCGCATGCGACCCGCACAACCTTGCATGCGAAGTCATGCCTAACCAATAACCAAGAACCAATAACCAATAACCAAAGAATAGAGAGCACTGACGTGCTCTCCGCGCAGGCGCAGGCGCCCGCGAGCACGCCCGTCCGCAGGCGCAAGACGTCCGGCGTTTCGTCAGTCGAGAAGCCGGACGACATCCCAGCGCAGGTCTGGAGCGACTGGCTCCAGATCCGCAAGGCCAAGCGCCTTCCGCTCACGAAGACCGCTTGGGACGCCATGTGCGTCGAGGCCGAAAAGGTCGGCTTCACGCCCGCCGAGGCCGTCAAGCACGCCGTCGAGCGCGGCTGGGCGGGCTTCAAAGCCTCTTGGTACGAAAAAGACAGGAGCCAGGACAAGACCGAGGCTCCGCAGCATGAGCCGGGCTTTGGCTGGCTCTGAGGAGAACAATGATGACCTCCCCCGCGTTCAGCGGCGCCGACATGCAGGCGCTATACGCAAAAATCGCGAAGGCTCGCGCTCAGGCTGACGCGGCCGCGCCTGCCGACGAGGCCGAGCAGGAAACCGCCCACCTCGATCCGGCGAAAGCGGATCGCGCCGACCTTTTCGCGCGGAGGTACGCAATCCTCCGGAAGGCCCTCCCCTGGGTCTCGCAGCCGAAAGCCTGCTCGATCGATAGCTACGTCTGCGAATGCCCCGATCAGAAGAAAGCCGCCAGAGTCTGCCGGCGCTTTGCTGACCGCCTGCTCGATCGCGCCCTCGATGGGCGCGCGGCGATGGGCATCCTCCTCGTCGGTACTCCCGGCACGGGAAAGACGCACCTCGCGCGCGGCATCCTGTGCAACCTATCCGCGCAGGGCATGCCGGGCTTCTTCCTCCCGGCGACGGAGTACTTCGATCTCTACACGCCGTCTTTCAGCGCTCAGCTCGACGTCTCGCTCTGGAAAGTGCGGGAGCTTCTGGCCGGAGTCTCCTGCCTCGTCCTTGATGACGTGGGAACGTCTGCGTGGACTGATGCGCGACGCGACAGGCTCCAGCAGGTCATTGACTCCCGCATCGCGGCCGGTCTGCCCACCGTTATCACGACGAACCTTGACAAAAAGGACTTCGCTTCCGAAAGCGCGGCGCGCATCTCGTCCCGCATGTCGCAGTACTTCTATCCGCTCGTTTGCGACTGGACCGACTGGCGCGAGAAGACCGCAGCGAAGAACTTCACCCCTGAGGAGCTCTTCTGATGCCGCTCACCGTCATCGATCTACTGGCCTGCCGCTTCGCCCCCGGCCAAACCGGCGAGCAACGCCACAATGCCTATAAGCAGCTCGCCGCTCAAGTCGCCCCGTGGTCTCCAGAGCAGAAAGCTCAGGCCTCTGCCTACAGGACGTGCTTCCTCATGCGGCGCGCACTTCATGAGCCGGTGCCTCAGCATCTCGCCGCGCTTCAGGACCTTGAGGAGCGGGGGCTTGATACCTCCGACGGCGCAGTGGACTCCTTCATCCAAAAGTGGGGACTCTGCGGGCGATATCCGTCTTACATCCGGATCCCGGAGCCTCGCGAGGACATCTTCCTCGACCTCTGGGCGCTAACCGACATCGCCGTCCGACACGGGCTCCCCGAGCCTGACGACTGCGTCTGCCCGCCCGAGGCGAGGGAATGGATAAATTGGTTCGGACTGCAGATTCTAGCCCGGCAGAACGGCCAGCCCGTCATCACAACTTTCTATCCCGTTCCGGGCGATACCCAGAACGAGATCAAGTCCTTCAAGCAATACCCCAGGCAGGGCAGCTCGCCCCAGTACCGCTGACCTCGCGCGCCTCACTGGTGCCGATAACCCCCTACCTCCCCGATCAGGAGCAAGGCGATGAACGAAGCAACCGAAATCAACGCCGCCACCAAAGCCGACCCTCGAGAGCCGCTCGGCATCTCGGAGTTCCTTCCGAAGCCCGCACGAGACGCGCTGGTCGCCGCCGCAAGAGAGGCGCAAGGCCTTTCGCAATACAGCTATGCAAGGGAGCACGTGATCGGCGAGGCAAGCTCGCTTGTCATGGCCAAATACCCCGAGTTTTTCAAGAAACAGTTCGAGGAATAAAATGCTCTTATTCGTGCCATGCATCCCCGTCGGGAAGGCCCGGCCCCGCGTCGTGCGAGGCCACGCCTTCACGCCGCAGAAGACTCGAGACTGCGAGGCCCAGATCCGAGCAGCTTTCCTGCAAGCCGCGGCCGAGGAGCGGCTGGATCACCCAAAGATCGAGCGTCCGCGCCCGATCGAGGTCTCGCTCGAGATCCAGATGCCGATCCCGAGGTCGTGGCCCGAGAAACGGCGCCTGCCCGCCCTTTTCGGAGAAATCCGACCGATCTCTCGCCCGGACGTGGACAACCTCGCGAAGACGGTGCTGGACGCCTTAAACGGTCTCGCGTGGGACGACGACAGTCAGGTCTGCGTGCTCTCAGCGGAGAAGCGGTACGCAGAAACGCCCGGCTTCTCCGTCCTGATCAAGCCTTACGGGGAGGACTGATATGAGCCTTCCCACCGCGTGGGCAACTCTCATCGCACTCTCCGCCGCCTGGGGCGTTGCGATACTCGCACAGGAGACCTTATGACCGAAGACGAGCGCCTCGAACTTCGACTCGAGAACTGGGGACGCTGGATCCGCGAGAGAAGGCCGACCGGGAAGACTACGTCGACCGGCTTCGACCTCTCGTCTCCGCCAGCCCCGGACGACGAGCGCTCGTCTCCGGTCTTCCCTGCCGACGCTCTTGTCGTGCAGAGAGCGTGGGAGCTCATGCCTTTCTCGCACCATCAAGAGCGCATCGAGAAGGTCCTCATGGCGCTCGTCTACTCTCAGCCCGGCAGGCCCTTCGGGGCATATAGCTACTACCTCCGAAAGGTCTTCGGCCTGCGCGTCTCCGGCTCGGAGTTCGACGACGCCCGGGAGACCGCGAGAAAAAAGATCGTGGAAATTATCAAAAGACTTGACGGCCTCGAAATTTGCGCATAGAATAAAAGAACAATTCGTAAGCTGTGTGTCAGCGAGTTTGACCTAGGCCGCAGTGTATCTGCGAAAAGGACGAAAGCCCCGCCAAGGTCAGACTACGAATTCCCAAGGCCGCTTTTCAGGGTTTCGGCGCTTTCCAAAATTCCGCCTTCGGAAGCACTGTTTCCCCTTTCGGCCTTTTTTCGTCTCTGGCTGTACTTCATTGCACGCCCGCAAATCTGAAGGAGTCGAGGTTTCCGCCTCGCCGCCAGCCACGAACGTCTCGCCCGAACGGCCGCCCTGCTTTGAAAGGGATTGAGGTCGATGAAAGCCCGCCTTGTGCGGGCTTTTTTTTCGTCTGAACGGCCACACTGATCTGAAGGGGCTGAGACGCTCTTCAGGCTCTTGCTCGGCATCTCGCCCCAGCGAAAGAGCCCACTCTTTATGCGAAGCCCCGCAGAGATCATTCCTGCGCTGGGGCATCGAAGGATCACGAAATGGCGACCGCAAAAAAAACGTCGGCCGCGCCCAAAAAAATGGGGCGACCCTCGCTCTACTCAGAGGCTATCGTAGAAAAGATCTGCACCCTGATCGAACAGGGCTACTCCGAGAGGCAGATCGCCAAGATGGACGGGATGCCGTGCGTTTCTACAATGGGGTCGTGGAAGGACACGCACCCGGAGTTTCTGCTCCGGTCCGCGCGTGCAAGAGAGGCCTCGGCCCAGATGTACGATGACCGCCGACGGGAGATGGCTCAGTGGCTTATCGACGAGGCGAAGACCCGCGCCGCCACTGGGGTGCCTTTTCCGAAGGGTATCGTCGAAGCGATTAGGACGGCGATGCAGGAAGACGCAAGATCAGCCGGCCAGCGGGACGACCGCAATTTCGGCGACCGGCGCCGCGTGGACTTGACTGGCAAGCTCGAGACGACGGTCGCGCCGGATCTGAGCTGCGTCGACATGGATAAGCTGCGAGCCGCGCGAGAACTGCTCTATGGAGACAAGACTTCCGACACTAATTGAGCTCGACCGGGAGATCAGCCGCCGGAGCTTTGCAGACTTCTGCAAGCTCGCCTGGCACGTGCTCGAGCCCGCCGCTCCGCTTAAGTGGGGATGGGCGCTCGACGCGATCTGCGAGCACCTGCAGGCCGTTCATGACGGGAAGATCAAGCGTCTTCTGATGAATGTGCCGCCCGGATGTATGAAGTCGCTGACGACGGGCGTTCTTTTCCCGGCTTGGGAGTGGGGCCCGGGCGGACGTCCAGACCTGCGCTTCCTCACGACGGCGCATAAGGAGCCTCTCGCGATCCGAGACAATCTGAAGTGCCGGAGACTCATCCAGTCGGACTGGTATCAAGCGCGCTGGCCGGTTGAGTTGACGGGCGATCAGAATGCCAAGTCGAAGTTCGAGAACAGCGCGACGGGCTTCCGAGAAGCGATGGCTTTCCGATCTCTGACGGGCTCCCGCGGCGACCGCATCATCCTGGACGACCCGTTGAGCGTTGACGACGCCTTTTCGGAGGCCGCGCTCTCTGCGGCGGAGCAGACCTTCCTAGAAGCCGTTCCGTCCCGAGTGAACAACTCCGAGTCGGCGATCATCGTCATCATGCAAAGGTTGCACGAGCGCGACACGGCCGGGATCATCCTGAGCCGCCAGCTGGGGTATGAGCATCTGATGCTCCCCATGCGCTTCGAGCCGGAGCGCCGGTGCTCGACATGCATCGGCTTCACGGACCCGCGCACTGAAGACGGCGAGCTCCTCTTTCCAGAGCGATTCTCCGAGGCGCAAGTCTCCGAGATGGAGCGGACGATGGGCTCTTTCGCGACGGCAGGCCAGCTCCAACAGCGCCCGATGCCGCGCGGTGGCGGGCTCTTCAAGGCGGACTGGATCCAACATTGGGACAAGCTCCCGGAGCACTTCGATGCGGCCGTCATCTCGTGGGATATGACTTTTAAAGAGTCCGCGACCTCCGACTTTGTGGTCGGGCAGGTGTGGGGCCGAAAGGACGGCGCCTTCTACCTCGTCGATCAGTTCCGGGGCAGGTGGGACTTCGTGAAGAGCCTCGAGCAGTTCGTGGCGGCCGCGAAGAAGTATCCGCGAATCACCCGAAAGCTCATCGAGGACAAGGCGAACGGACCGGCGATCATCAGCGCGCTCAAAAGGAAAGTGACCGGCATCATCCCGATCACTCCGAAAGAGAGCAAGGAAGCCCGCGCGAACGCAGTTACGACGCTCTGGGAGGCCCGGAACGTCTACCTGCCGCCGCCGGATCGATACCCCTGGGTAGAGCAGGACTTCATCCCTGAGCTCCTCGCCTTCCCCTCTGGCGCTCACGACGATTGCTGCGACGCGATGACTCAGGCATTAAGTGACTTAAATCGCCATTCGGGTCTGCATATCGACCCGACAAACCTCGCCTACCTGGCCCAGCGCTAGTGAGGCCTAAAAGGAAGCTCCGCGGCGCGACCAGTGCCCGGGGCTTCAATGACTGGACAAGCTACGTATGGCAAAGACCAAGAAAAAGGCGAAGGCTGAGGCCCGGGACGAGAAGCGACCCGGCATCCTCGATCAGGCCCGCCGCGCCGCTCTCATGGAAGAACTCGGCGCTCAGCTTTTCGCCCCGCCGCCAGCGGCCAAGGTCTTCGAGACCGAAGAGAAGGTCCGCGAGCGCTTCGCCCTACCTGTGACGCTCGGCACGACCGAGGAGGTCCGCCTGGCTCAGGACGCCGAACTCGCCGATACCGGACTGTACTCGACGATTTACAAGTCTCTTCAGCAGCACGGCTACGAGCTCGGGCAGTATCCGACGACCTCATTCGTCGGCTACGGGGCGCTACAGCAGATCGCCCAGAACGGCATGATTCGCGCCTGCGTGCAGACCGTCTCCGACGACATCACGCGCGAGTGGATCCAGATCACCGGATCCGACGACGCCGAGAAGGTGGACGAGCTCCAGAAGCTCCAAGAGAAGAAGTATCGCCTCCGGGGGCTCTTTCACGAGGCCGCAACGATCACTGGATACATGGGCGGCGCCTTCATATTCATCGATACCGGCGAAGAGAAGACCGAGCTCCCGCTTCGCATCAATGACGCCTCGGCCGAGCTGGTGAATGGCGGGACGCTTCGCTTCGTCGTGGTCGATCCGGTCAACGTGTCGCCGGGCGACTACAACTCCTCCAATCCGCTTAAGTCGGACTATATGAGGCCGAAGTGGTATTGGGTGCTCGGCCAGCGCGTCCATGCTTCGCGCATGATCCCGCTCTACGACAACCCCCCGCCGACGCTCCTCCGACCCGCATACAACTTCCTCGGCATACCGCAGGCTCAGATCCTCTGGGACTACGTGATGCACTGGAATCAGTGCCGGGTGTACACAGCGGATCTGGTCCGGAAGGTCTCGCTTCTGGTCTTCCAGACGAGCACGGACGACATCTTCAACTCGCCGAACGGACTGCAGCTCTTCGACATCCGAATGAAGGCGCTGCAACGCTACCGCGACAACTCCTCGGTCTTCGTCTGCGACAAGGACGCGGAGTCCGTGATGAATGTCCAGACTTCCATCGCCGGATGCACGGACGTGGTCCGACAGTCGCTCGAGATGATCGCGGCGCTCAATCGCACCCCCGCAGTCAAGCTCTTGGGCATCAGTCCGAGCGGCTTCAACGCTACCGGCGAGTCCGACATCAGGAACTACTACGATTACATCAAATCGAAGCAGGAACTCCGCCGCGACGCCATCATGACATGCCTGAAGGCGATCGAGCTCGTCGAGTTCGGCGCCATCGATGCGGACCTCTCCTTCGACTTCAATCCGCTTAGCAAGGAAGACGAGAACGCGGCCGCGATGACGGCTCAGGCGAGAGCTGGCACGCTGGCGACGCTCGCGCAGATGCAGGCCATCAGCGCTGAAGAGGTGCGAGAGGCTGTCAAGACTGAGCCTGCCATGCACCTGAGCTTCCTCTCTGATGAAGCCCCGGACGGCGACCCTGAGGACATCCAAGGACTTCTCGACTCGCTCCAGAGCGCGACGGCGGCGATCAAAGCGCCAGAGGCGCCTCAGGCGAATCCGCCCGACGAGTCTCGACAGCTTCTGCAGTCGTTAGGGGGCGCAAGTGGCTAAACCGAAGACGATCGCGGCCATCGAGCCGAACGTGGGGCTCCGGGCGGCGCTTCAGAAGAAGATCGCAAAGCTCGTCCGGGCCCGCACTCGGGCCGCGGCGGCGGAGCTCTTCGAGGACCTCATCGCCTCCGGCCTCGTCGGCGAAGAAAGCCGCCTCGCGCAGGATGCGAAATCCACGGTCAAGGACTTCAAGCCCGTCGATCTAGAGAGGGCTCCGAAGCATGCCGACACCGCATATGCAGAGCGACTGGCTCGTTGGATGATCCACACGGGCGAGGATGCAAAGGCGGTTTCTAGATGGTTTGTCCGCACGACAGCGCAGCGCATTACCGCGAGCCAGCGTCGTGCGCTGATTCGTGCGGGCATCTCCCCTGAGCTCATCAAGAGCCGCTGGACGGTCCCGGTCGTCAAGAACCGGTACATCTCCCCAGCGGCCGCGCAGGAGATGCCGAAGCTCATTGACGACATGACGAGCCTCATCACGAAGATGCAGGCCGACGATCTGGAGCGCCTTCGCGGGGCCCTTGACGCGGGGCTTAGCGGCGGAAAGACGATCGGCGACATCGAAGAGATTCTCAGGCAGTCGGACGGCTTCACGGAGGCCAGAGCCAAGCGCGTGGCAATCGACCAGTCCGTAAAGGTGAATCAGGGGCTCCAGCGGGCCAATGCCCAAAGCCTCGGCGCCAAAACCGGCATCTGGGTGCATGTGCCCGGCATGTACAGCTCGCGACAGACGCACGTGGCGATGGACGGTAAGCGCTTCAATCTCGGCGAGGGGCTCTATGACGACGCCGTCGGGAAGAAGGTCGTACCTGGGGAGCTTCCGTTCTGCCGATGCGTGTTCAGACTCGATATTGACGAATTGCTGAAATGATTCATGAAAGACTTGCCCTAGACGCGCAAAGCGTGCGCCGGTACGACAACAACGGCAACCTTCACGTCGCGGTCTCGCACCTCACGAAGGCGCAGGTCCGGCCCTACTACGGATCAGAGATCATCGGCTGGCAGAGGCTCAATCTCGAGCCGACCAAGATTTACTACGGCTACGCGCCGCCCGAAGAGCTCTCGAAGCCGGAGACGATCGAGAGCACGAACGGAATCCCGATCCAGCTCGATCACCACCCGGACTACGCGGACGATCCTCAGCTCAAGACGCGGGTTGGCAGTACTGGGACGGACGGCGCCTTCCGCGAGCCGTACCTGGACAACTCTCTGCACATCACCGTCGAGAACGCCATCCGGCGGATCCTCGACGGATCAATGCGTGAGCTATCTCTCGCGTACTCCTACACCCCCGACTTCACCTCTGGGAAGACGCCTGAGGGCGATCCGTATGATTTTATTATGCGCGACATTTCCGCCAACCACGTCGCGCTAGTGGAGCAGGGACGCGCTGGGCGCGATGTGTTGGTGCAAGATAGTCAACTTAAAGAGGTAGGTCCTATGGACGACAAGGAAAAGACGACCCCCGCCACTGATGGCGATCAGGCCGTCGAAAAGAAGGAAGTGGCCCTCGCTCGAGCCATCGGCGAAGCAGCGAGGGGGATCGAAGATCTGCACACGAAGGATCAGGAGGGGAATGTGATCGACAAGCCCGCAGAAGACGAGCCCGTCGCTGAAGATGAGGACAAGGACGCCGCCATCAGGCGCATCCTTGGCGACATGATCGAAAAGGGACTCAAGCCCGAAGACGCGAGGTCGTTCCTCGGTGCTCTCAAGGACCTCGCTTACAACCCTGACGAAGCTCAGGGCGGCGATGAGGACATGGCGGAAGACGCCGACGAAGACGCCGACGACGAGCTCGAGGCCGAGGACGCCGAGCCGGACGACTGCGAGCAGATCGTCCAGGATGGTCTCAAGGCCTGCGGATACGACTCCGAGCCGGAAGAGTTCCAGCGCGCTTTCGCTGAGGGCGTTCGCTACGGCGAAAAGAAGGAGAAGACCGAGCCCGAAAAGCTCGACCGCGAGCACGAGCGCGAAGGCGAAGAGCGCGACGCCGATCAAGACTCGGCCATGAAGCGCGTCGAGCGCCGCATCATGAACCGTTTCGCGGCGATGGACGAGTGCGCCAAGACGCTTGGCAAGGTCCGCGCGAACGCGTACGACTCCGCCGAGAGCGTCTACCTGGCCGCCCTCCGGCAGGAAGGCGTGAACACGAAGGGCGTCTCCCCGCAGGCCGCCCGCGCCGCTTACCGCGCGTTCATGGCGGGCAAGAGTCGCGCTCGCAAGGGCTCTTTCGCTCAGGACTCCGCGTCCCGGCAGAAGAGCAACCTCCTCGTCACCAAGCTCTCTCAGATTAAGAAGGGGTACTAATCATGGGCTTTCAGGCAGCTGTTAAGACTGATCCGGCCATCGGCATTCCGGGGCAGGAGGTCAATCCTCGTCAGGCCGTCTACACGGCCTTCAACTACGTCTCGGACGGTACGGTCCCGGCGGGCGGATTCGCCTTCGCCGTCGCGCTGACCGGCACCACCCAGACAGAGCAGAACGTCCTCTCGGCCAAAGGCACGGCCGGCACGAAGCCGGTTGGCTTCGTGGAGCGCGACGTCATCGCGACGATCCCCGCGCTTACCGACGACGCCACGCAGGTTTATCCGAAGGGCACGTGCCCTCCGGTCGCCATTCGCGGCCAGTTCTACGCCATCGCGGCGGGCGCGGCGACGGAGGGTCAGTCGGTCCTCTGCGACCCGACGACTGGCAAGGTTACCTACGGCACGGCCGGAGCGACGAATGACACCGGCTGGACGGTCGTTTTCCCCCGCGGTGTCAAGACGGTTGCCGAGGGTGACACGGTGATCTACCAGAACTTCGGCGTTGACGTGGCCGCCTAACGGGTTGATTGGAGAGATAAATGAGTTTTGATCTTGACTTTGCTAAGTCGCGCGGCATCTCTGCTCCGTATGCCGTCGGCTTTATGCCTTTCGAGGAAAAGGACGGTCACATCGTCCTTAAGGACATCGACCGCCGACAGCTCGCGCAGGACGCGGCGCTCTCGACGCAGCCAAACGTCGGCGCCCCTGCGGCGCTCTACACGTACCTCGACCCGCGCATCATCGAGGTGCTCTTCGGCGTCACGAACGCCTCGAGGTTTTTCCCAAAGAGTCTCGTTGGCTCGTGGACGCAGGACTATGCGGACTTCTCGGTCGAAGAGGTCGCTGGCCAGGTCTCGCCCTACAACGACTTCGCCAACGGCACGACGACGGATGTGAACTACAACTTCCCCGTCCGCCAGAACTTTAGATATCAGACGACGATCAAGTATGGCGAGCTTGAGACTGCCAAGCTTGCGGAGGCGAAGGTCAATTTGCCTGCCCGTAAGCAGAACGCCGCCGCGCAGATCCTCGCCCGTGCCGAGAACAAGTTCCAGCTCTACGGCGTCAGCGGGATGGAGATCTACGGCATGCTCAACGATCCGAATATCCCGTCCACGATCGCTCCGATCTCCGTGAATGGGAATTCCACCTGGGCGACGAAGGTTGCGGCCGACCCGAACAACGCGGCAACGCTCGTCTTCAACGACGTCAACAAGCTTTGGCAGCAGCTGACGGCGCAGAACGGCGGCCATCTCGACATTGACGCTCCGATCGTCCTCGGTATCTCTAACAAGATGATCGGCTACCTCACGCAGCCGAACTCTTTCGGAAAGACGGCCAAGGCGATGCTTCTTGAGAACTACCCGAACATGGAGATCGTCCAGCTTCCCGAGCTGTCGACGGCAGCGGGTGAGATGCTCTACATGACGGTCCGCGAACTCTACGGCGACGAGACCGGCTGGTCGGCTTTCTCGATGGCCTACCAGCTCGGCCGCCTTGTGCCGCATGAGTCGTCCTTCACCCAGAAGGCCTCGGCTGGCACGTGGGGATGCGTCATTCGTAGGCCGAGCCTTGTGGCGACTCTTACGGGCATCTGACTGATCTAGAGCAAGGAAAGGCAAGAGCTGCTAACCGCGGCTTTTTCTCTGCTCGGGAGGGGGGCTTCGGCCCCCCTCCTCTTTTTTGGAACGAATACTATGGCTCGCAAAACCACCATTAAGACCGCTACGAATACGCTCGGCATCGTCGCCGATACCTCAGAACGGGAAGTCGAGAAGGCGTCCGGCGCCTCTGGCGACGACGTCATCTACATCGCATGCGGCATGCCGCTCGGCATCATCTTCGACGACGTGGACAACGGCAATGGCGGCACGAAGACCGTTGAATTTCCGGGCGTGAACCACGCTCTCCGCGGAAAGGCGAAGGGCATTCTCCTCGGCCGCGGCAATGCCGTCCTCGTCTCCGTAGCGCGCCGGGACTGGGAAGACATCAAGCGCAAGCACGGGAAGGAGCGCGCCTTTACAGCTATGCCGCCGCTCCTTTGGGAGATGAAGTCTGAGAAGGACTTCAAGGCGCGACGCGATGAGATCGCAGATATGAAAACGGGCGTCGAGCCGGTCGATCCGAAGAGCGTCGGCGTCGAAGAAGTGAAGCGAAGCGAGGTCTAGTGATGGACGTAGAGCTTGACATTGAAGAGTTTCGCAAGTGGTTTCCGGGGCTGACGGAAGAGACCATTTCCGATGCCGTGCTCGATGTGCTCTGGCAGCAGGTGTGCGCGCTCCTCGGGAATACGGACGCGACGAGCTTCGCGCCGTACGAGCCGGACGCGACGCCTCCGGTGATCGAGCGTAAGGTCCAGCTCTATTACGCGCTCTGCCACTTCGCTACGCTTGCGACCCGGGGAGATCAGCCGGGCCGCGTCGCGAGCGCATCCGAGGGCTCTGTCTCGACGAGCTTCGACCTCATCAAGAGCGAGTCTCAAACGGCGCAGTGGTGGACGCAGACGCCCTGCGGTGCGACGTATTGGATGATGACGATGAAGTACCGCCGAGGCGGCCGTCTTTACTTCTCCTCGCACTATCACCCGTGGGGCTGACATGGGCATGAAGCTGAATGCCGCAGGGCTCTCGGCGCGCTTGGGCAAGCGCTATGCAGGACTCGTCAACCCCGGCGTGAGCCACGTCGAAGTGGGCGTCGCCGACGCCAGCATCGCGCCCTACGCGACGTACGTCGAGTACGGATGGGTACAGCGCGTGACGGGGAAGCAGTCGCTTTTCCTGAGCAACGCAATCGGCAAGCCCGTCCCCCGTCGAGAAGACGGGAAGCCCAATTTTCAGGCGGCCGCAATCAAGCCGGGCGTTGCGCTCGTCAATCCGCCCCGCCCATTCCTGAGGGGCACGATGGCCGCCGAGGCACCGAAGTGGCGCGAGACGGCGAAGAAAGCTCTGCACAAGACGCTGGACAAGGAAAAGGCGCTCGCCATCCTCGGCAGGCAAGCCGCAGATGACGTCCGCATGACGATTACGAGCGGCGGCACCAGCAAAGAGAAGTTCCCCGAGCGCGCGTCGCTCACGCTGGAGCTCTATCGGCAGAAGGCGGAATCCAAGGGCCGTAAGAGCAAGGGCGGCGGAAACCTCATGACAGCGAAGCCGCTCGTCCTGACGGGCAAGCTCCTCAACTCCATCGGGTATGAAGTGAAATGAGTTCATACGCAGGATCTCTAGGGATGGCCTTCCGGTGCGGCGTCGCGTTTGCCGTCGGAGCCCGATTTTCAGTGGGGCGCCGCTTCGTTAGTGAAGACGAGGACCTGAAATACCGAACGGCAGACAACGGAAACGTCATCGCGATCAAGGATGGCGAGGTTGTCGGAGGCGCGGGGGCGAGCGTCGGGCCGGACAAGATCCCGTCCTTCGAGTTCTTCTCCGCATCGGAAGAACAAAAAGGCGAAGGGTTCACCAAGAGGGTCCGACAGTATGTCGAGACCTACGTCAGGGACAAGGTGGAGGCGTTGCGGCATCCGAAGGGAATGCCGGACGACTGCGAGCGCATAGTCATGGGGCCGAAGCAAATCCGAGAGCTGGCGGCGCACATGAACAGAGACAAGGCGAAGGCTCTTCCGTATATCGCGGAGGTGTACCGGAAGGGGACGTTCAGAAACGTCCCAGATGAGAAGCATCCAAGAGACTTCTCGGGCGTCATCTACACAACAGCAGAAGTTCCGATCAACGGGGAAACGTACCGAGTCGAGCTGGTTTCAAAAAAGCGAATCAAAACCCTTGACGCTGAGGGTAGCCACTACATCCAGTATGGACTATCGCGAGCTGACGTCGTTGAAGACGCGAGCCCCTTCTATGAGCTTCTTGAAGTTCGGGTCTCGTAGATACAAAGAAGCCCCGCAGCGACGTCCCTGCTCCCGAAGCAGGGGCCTTGCGGGGCCATCAACGGAGGCTCAACACCATCCGGCTATCTTTGTTGAGAACAGCTTACACAAAAAGGTCACTTGAGTAAAGAGGTTTCCGGCATGGGACTGAATCTTCATGGCATCGTTCGGGGCGCGATCAACGCCGCGCACCCGGATGAGGAGGTGCAGATCATGCACTCCGAGGGGTCCGTCCCGGACGAGCAAGGCTTCGCCCGGCCGCTGTTCTCCAGAATCACGGGCGTCATGGCGCAGGTGCAGAGCGAGGGCGACGCCGCGCTCTTCCACGCGGACAAGGCGGGCGCGAACTCGATCGTCCGGAGGTTCTACCTCTTCACTCCGAAGAGCTTCGCCGATCAGCCGGCCGGCATCTTCCGGCCGCTATCGCGCGCAGGGGACTACATCGTCCGCAAGGATGGAACGGTCTGGGCCGTCGACGCGGTCATCGATAACTTCTCTGGCGTGAACTGGGTGTGCGTCCGGGCGACATTGCAGGTCCAGCCACCAAAGGGGATTGAATGGGCATGATGATGCAAAGCCCGCCGACGACTGCGGAGCTTCTCTCGTATGCGTCCGTTTACAAAGCGGTCCGCGACTTTGAGATCCTCGTCATGCAGCCGCCGATCGAATCTAGCCACGTGCTAGTGGGCAATCAGAATAATATTACATTGCCGCCCGACCGCGAGTACGTCATCAACTCCGTCGTGAGCCATCGAGAGATCGGCACGCCCATCGAGTCATACGAGTGGGATGAGGAGGCGCAGGCGATGCGCGTCGTGATCTCCCGCCTGGTCGAGATGACGATGCAGGTCGACGCCTACAGCGACGCGGTGGAGACGGCTCGCATGAGGGCGGAGTGCGTAGCGACGGTGGCGAGGACCACGCCTGCGTGCGACTTCTTCCGAAAGTACGGCATTTCGTCGCTCTATGCGGACGACGTGAGGAACACGACGACTGTTGTCGACGAGGACCAGTTCGTCCAGCGCTGGACGA